>Ga0182015_10003122_pt1 | contig 18963 bp, 16 predicted proteins | sample 712P3MmetaG_FD_120478 | JGI IMG/M metagenome (GOLD analysis project Ga0182015, IMG submission 120478) | Permafrost microbial communities from Stordalen Mire, Sweden - 712P3M metaG | ecosystem: Environmental > Terrestrial > Soil > Wetlands > Permafrost | place: Sweden: Stordalen | collected...
ACGATGCTGCTCCAAAAGCGGTTTCGGCAATCCCGCCGTCTCGCGTCCGAAAACCAGATAATCATCCGTCTCAAATTTTACTTCGGTGTAATTTTTTTTGCCGCCGGATTCGATGAACCACCATCGCGCGTCCGCCGGAAGTTTTTCTTCAAACGCCTTCCAGTCCGGCCACCGATGCCATTCGACGTGCCGCCAGTAATCCATGCCCGCACGTTTCAATTGCGCGTCGTCCAGTTTGAAACCGAACGGCTCGACCAGATGCAGGACGGATTTCGTGGCCGCGCACAAACGCGCCACGTTGCCCGTGTTCGGCGGGATTTCCGGTTCAACGAGAACGACGTGCATAAAAAACCTTCCACAAAACCAAGCCATGCGCGGGCGCAGTCATGCCGGCGACCCGCCGGTCGCGGCTGGCCAGGATGTTTTCCACTTTCGCCGGCGGAATTTTTCCCTGACCGGCCTGCACCAGCGTGCCCACGATACCGCGACACATTTTGTAGAGAAATCCGTCGCCTTCGATGATGAACGTCAGTTGCGCGCCGGATTTTTTGAGGTCGCAGCGCGTGAGCGTGCGCACGTGGGATTCCATTTCGTAACTGCGCGTGCCCGCGAAGGATTTGAAATCGTGCTTGCCCAAAAACAATTTCGCCGCCGACCGCATCCTGGCCAGGTCCAGCTTCACCGGAAAATGCCATGCGCGTTTTTGCAGCAGCGGATTCATCGCCGCGTGATTCCAGACAAAGTAGCGATACTGCTTGCCCGTCGCGTCAAAGCGCGCATGAAATTTCCCAGGCACGCGCGCCGCCGACATGACGCGGATGTCGTCCGGCAAAAAAGCATTGAGCGCGAGCGCGAGCCGGGCGACAGGCATCTTGAATTCCGCGCGCGGAATCGCCACATGCGCCACCATGCCGAGCGCGTGGACCCCGGCATCTGTGCGGCTGGAACTGTGGATGCGCCTGACGCCCGGAAACATTTTGCCGAACGCCGCCTCGATTTTTTCCTGCACGCCCGTGCCGGTTTTTTGCACCTGCCAGCCTTGATAAGCCGTGCCGTCGTAGGCGATGACCAGTTTGAATTTGAGCGTTTCCACAACTGAAAATTAAATTCCGTCCAGATAACTCTGCAACAGGATCGCCGCCGCCATTTTGTCCACTTTTTCTTTGCGCCGGTCGCGGCGCACACCGCCCTGGATCAAAATTTTGTTCGCCTGCGAACTCGTCAGCCGCTCATCCCACAGTTTGATGGGAATGGTGATGGCGGTTTTCAAAACGCCGGCGAAGGTTTCCACTTTTTGCGCCGCCGGGCCATGGCTGCCGTCCATGTTGCGCGGCAGGCCGACGACGATGAGGTCAATTTCTTTTTCGACGAGCAATTTTTTCAGCCGCTCCAGAAAATCCGCGAACGGTCCGGCGGGAATATATTCCAGCGGCTGCGCGATGGTTTTGGTTTCGTCGCTGACCGCGACGCCGATGCGCCTGGTTCCGTGATCAAGGGCGAGGATTCGCATTGCGCGCACAGTCTGGCAGCAAACGCCGGAAAATTCAATGACACGAATTATCAACGATTGAATTCGTTGGCCAACGGGCGCAACGGTTGTCAAACCTTCATTGACCGCACATACATGCGGTGGCGGCTCATTTCGGATGTGTTATGCTATGTGTGACTCGCCCAGTCCGACGGCCACGAAAGATGGCTTTTGGAGCGGGTTGTCATTATGTTTCATCTCAAGCAACAATTTTTTACCAACCACTGTCGTCCGGTTTTAACCTTCGTGTGCGCGGCGCTCGCAATGACCACCGCCGCGTTCGCCCAATCCAGCCGGCCCGGCTGGGGTGAGACACCTTATCACGACTCGCTGGGGACGGGCGTCACGTTCCGGGTTTGGGCGCCCGACGCGACGAGTGTTTATGTTCCCGGACAGTTCAACAGTTGGTCCACCACCGCGACCCCTTTGGTTGAAGAACAGACCAACGGGGTGGTGGACGGCATCTGGTCAGCCGATGTGACCTCTGCCGCTCCCGGTCAGCAGTGCAAATACTACATAAACTACAGCGGAGGCTATGTCTGGAAGCATGATCCACAAGCCCGCCTGGTGACTTCTCCCGGTTCTGCGACCGGCGCAAACGACATTATTTACGATCCCACGGTTTTCAACTGGAACGGCGACAGCCTGACCCCGCCGGCCCAAAATGACTTGTTCGTTTATGAACTCCACATCGGCACATTCTACACCAACGGGCCCGGCGATTTTATCGCGGCCACCAACAAGCTCGGTTACTTGAAAAGCCTTGGCGTCAATGCCGTCGAAGTCATGCCGATCGCGGAGTTCGGCAACGCTGGTGCCAGCTGGGGCTACGACCCGGCCCAACTGTTCGCCGTTGACAACAGCCAATACGGCGGGCCGGATGGATTCAAAACCTTCGTCCAGGCCTGTCACGCCCAGGGTCTTGCCGTCCTGGTGGACGTCATTCACAACCATTACGGGCCGGACGATCTTGACATGTGGAACTTTGATGGCTGGTCAGGCGGCGGCCCGCTCGGCGGCGGCGGCATTTACTTCTACGAGAGCAATACCAACTGGCAAATCACGCCCTGGGGATATACGCGACCAAACTTCAGCAGCAATCAGGTGTGCAACTTTGTTCAGGGCAACTTCACCATGTGGTTGGGTGAATATCATGTGGACGGGTTCCGCTGGGACACGCCCTATACCATGACGCACGGCAACGACGGCAGTTATATCCCCGATGCGGGCAATCTCGTCCAAGCCATCAACAACATGATTCACACCAACTACACCGGCAAAATCAGCATTGCCGAGGATGTCTATGATTACTGGGGATTCGACAGCGCCTGGGACACCGGTTATCCCTACGATGTCACGCCGGTGCTGACAAATACGGTGGATGCCAGTCGTAATATGGATGTGATTGCGAACGCAGTGCAGTATAACGTCAGTTATGGCGGTTCGGCGAGTTCGAATCGCGTGGCCTATCTTGAATCGCACGATGTGGTTGGCGATTTGAATGGCGGTGTCCGGCTGGTGACGGCGATTGATCCGGTCACGCCCAACAGCTACCGGGCGAGAAAACTTTCCACCCTCGGTGCCGCCGTGACGCTGACGGCACCCGGCATACCGATGATTTTCCAGGGCCAGGAAATGCTTGAAAACCAGGCGTTCGACTCCAGCCGGCCCGTGGATTGGAGCAAAACCATCACTTACAGCAACATCGTCCAGTGTTACCACGATCTCATCGGCGCGCGGCGCGACTTGAAAGGCTATACTCCGGGTCTGGAAGGCGACCAGTTCAGCATGCTATGGGTGGATAACACCAGCAAGCTGGTCGCGTTTCAACGCTGGAAATCTGCCGCCCCGGGTCAGGACGCGGTCGTGATCGCCAATTTCGGCGACACCAACTACCCGGTTTACAATCTGAATTTTCCCTCGGCGGGCACCTGGTATGTCCACTTCAACAGCGACTCCACCAATTATGGTTCCGACTTCGGCAACAACGGCAGCACCGTCGTGACCGCCAGCGGCAGTCCGGCCACGGCCGGCGTCGCCATCGGGCCTTACAGCGCCCTGATCCTGTCGCAAACGCCCGACGCTCCGCCGCAATTGACGATCACGCAAACGAACGGCACCGTGACCATCTCCTGGCCAAACACTTATTCCGAATGGGTGCTGAATTCAAGCCCGACCCTGGCCGGAAGTCCGCCACCCTGGAATCAGGTTTCAACGGCGCTATATCAAACCAACGCGACCAGTATTTTCATCAACGTCGCTGTGCCGTCCGGCACCACCCTTTATTGCCTGAGCAAATCGTAATGCACGCTTTCATTGGCAGATTCTTTTGATTACTGACTTAATCGGAAAAACTCCTGAATGCCGGAGATGGGATTGGTCACCGTGTTCAGCCCGTTGACAATGACTGGCTCTGGAGAATTGGTGATCCAGAAAGCCGATGAAACAAGGTTTGTGGTGGATTGCAGAGTCAAGCCGGTGGTGTTGGTTGGCCACGTTAAGATGACATTAGATCCGGAAAGGATCAAGGTCAGGAGCGGTGGTCCTGGCACCGTAAGGCTGAAGACCGTGCCTTCACCATTGGTGCCGCCAAGATACGCCGTCCCACACAGGGTGTTGCCGGAGATAATCAATCCGGTCTCCGGATTGGCTCCGTCGCTGTTGGTATCGTTAGGAGAAAACACCGCCGTGAAACTGTGCAGATTCGTAAAACCGTTCCCGTTGTTGTTGACGGCGAACACGGTGCCATTGCCCGAACCGCCGCCATACCTCGTCGTCCCATAGAGAGTGTTGCCCGATAAAATCAACCCGGCTTCTGGCCAGGCTCCGTCGCTGTTGGTCCACCATTGGAAGTAATAAAAGAAGAGGTCGCCGTGAAACTATACAGGTTTGTAAAATCCGTGCCATCGATGTTGATGGCAAACACCGTGCCATTGCCTGAAATGCCGCCAGAAGAGGCAGTCCCATACAGGGTGTCACCGGATACAATCAAACCGTTCGGGTTTTCTCCGTCGCTGTTGGTTATTACGTAATTAGCGGACGTGAAAGTATGCAGGTTTGTAAAATCCGTGCCATCGGTGTTGACCGCGAACACGGTGCCATTGCCAGAACTGCCGCCAAAACTCGTCGTCCCATAAAACGTGTTCCCCGACAGAACCAAACCACTATCCGGTTTGGCTCCGTCGCTGTTAGTTCCACCCTCAATGGATGGAACAGAGGTCGCCGTGAAACTATGCAGGTTCGTAAAAACCATGCTGCTGATGTTGAAGGCGAACACCGTGCCATTGCCTCCAACGCCACCTGTAACAGTAGTCCCATACAGGGTATTCCCCAATAAAATCAAGCCTCCTCTCGGGGCATTTCCGTCGCTGTTGGTATTATTATTGAGCGCCGTGAAAGCATACAAGTTCGTAAAACCCGTGCCATTGATGTTGACGGCGAACAACGTGCCACTGCCCGAACTGCCGCTATCAACGGCCTCTCCATACAGGGTGTTGCCGGATACAATCAAACCGTTCGGGTTTTCTCCGTCGCTGTTGGTATAGGGAGGATTGGTAGAGTATGCGGTGAAACTATGGAGTGTCGTGAAGGTTTGCGCTATTGTCCGCCCAGCCAGTATTAAGCCAAAACCGACCATCAGCGCGGGCAGGAAATACAGTTTTTTATGGGAAGTTTTCATAAATGTTTTCTGGTCAAGTTTGTCTCATTTGAACGGTTCTCTGCCCTGATAATATCGTTTTTACGCCTCGGCGAATTGAAAGTTCAACAGGAAAATGGCTCGTACGGGCGCGCCTGAACCCGCAACCGTCCCTTGTGATGCGTTAGGCGTCGTGCTCGTGTAAAATGAATTGCTTCCAGCGTTTCAGGGATTGTACAAGCGAAAGAACAGATTACCGGTGGGCGGCGTGACGGTGATGCTGTTGGTGCCGTTGGCGGTGTTGATGGTATAACTGGTCGTTGTCCAACCGGCAGGCGTTGCAAGGTCGCTGTTCTGTTGTAACGTGTAACTGCCCGTGTCCGGCCAGGAGACGATGACACTGTTGCCCGAATAAGTGATGGTCAGGTTCGGAGTCCCGGGCGTTTGCACCACGGAGATGAGCGCCCAAAAGCCGCCAGTCAAAGAATAACTGCCGCCGGTCATGGGGCCGCCGGCATCATGCTGGCCGATGGTGCCGCTGACGGAATAATTGACGCCGATCATCGGCCCGCCGGTGCTCGTGCCGCCGCCGCCGGAGACTTTATACCAGTCAATCGAGTAGGACTGCGCAAAGCTGATGGTTGGCACCAGCAAACCAAAGAGGAGAAATAGTTTTTTCATGGTTGCCTTATTTCTGTGCCAACTGTTTCACCACGACCTGTAATTCGTCCAGTCTTTTTTCGAGATTTTGAATCTCCGCATCCTTTTCATTGAGCTTCTGGTTCAATCCTTGGATGGCGGCCAGCGCCACGCCGCCTTCGTCCACCAAGGAAATGTGTTTGTCATCGGCGCTTAATTGAAATGCCGCTTTAAAGTCCTGCGCCATCGGGCCGATATGCTGAGTGTCTTTGTCATGCTTGAAATTCCAACGGGTCAGGGGTACGGTAAAGCTAAAGTGTTTTTGAGAAGACCAAACCAGCAAAACACATAACCCTCACGCCTATTGGAGTGTTTAAGGACGCATTTAAGACGATTCTCTCCAATAGCAAAAAAAATCAGACGAGCAACTAGCTGAATTTCAAGCGAGTAATGCCAGAAAGCGCGAAGCCAAAAAGTAATCCAAATACAAATCCGGCCCAATGATTCATCTGAAATTGATTCCAGAATCGGACTGGCTGGATTTATTGATCGAAGAATTGTTCCAGCAATGAAAAAACAATCGTGATGAACCAAGAAATCATATCGTCTTTCCCCCTTACCTTCGCGGGAACGTGCCGGCAACTGCTGACGTTGCCATGTTAATCCACCATCGCCCGGTGTCTTCATCAGGGGGAAAGTGTGTTTTACTAAGCGTAAGAATCGGTTATTTTAAGTCACATGACTGCGTGGATCAAACGACTTGAAACTTGGCCGAAGTCCTTGCTGATGGTGACAAGCCTGGGGCTTGTGGCCGTCGTCGGTTTTGTGGATTACATCACAGGTTCCGCAATTTTCTTTTCCGCATTCTATTTGATTCCGCTGGCGCTGGCGGCGTGGTTCGTTGGGAATGGGTTTGGGATGGTGATTTCAGTGTTGAGCGTGGCCGTCTCGCTGGCGGGGGATTTTGCCGCCGGCGCGCAGTATTCCAGCCTGTTTGTTCCGATCTGGAATGGTGCGATTGCCTTGATGGTTTATTTGGTAATGGTGAAAACTCTGGTAAACCTGCGGAAGTCACATCAGGAACTGGAAGAGCGGGTGCGCCAGCGGACCGCCGCGCTGACCAGCGAAATACAGGAAAGGACACGATTGGAGAAAGAGCTATTGGAAACCAGCGAGCGGGAGCAACGACAAATCGGCCATGATTTGCACGACAATCTCGGCCAGCACCTCACCGCCACGGCGTTTGCCAGCCAGGTTCTTAACGAACAGTTGGAAAATAAATCGTTGCCCGAATCATCGGCAGCCAAAAATCTGGTGAAACTGGTCGAAGAAGCGATTGTTCTCACCCGCACGTTTGCGCGCGGCCTGCACCCCGTTGAAGTGGAGGCCGAGGGACTCATGGATGGATTTCAAGAACTGGCGCGCAACACCAGCGAGCGATTCAAAGTGTCCTGCGAATTTGAATGCCGCGAACCGGTACTGTTAAATGATTCTGACAGAAGCACGCACTTTTATCGGATCGCACAGGAAGCCATCACCAACGCCGTCAAGCATGGCAAAGCCAGGCACATTAAAATTGGCCTCGAAAAAACAGACGCCGTAATCACGCTGACCGTCACTGATGACGGTATTGGACTGCCTGAAAATGCACGCGGCGGCCGGGGAATGGGATTACGCATCATGACCTATCGTGCCAACATGATCGGGGCGACATTCAACATTGAGCGTTTGCCCATGTCCGGCACGCGCGTCACCTGCAAACTTCCCTCCGGTGAGGTTGCCGCTTCTGAAACTCATGTCGCAAAAAATTAAAATTCTTCTGGTGGACGACCATCCGCTGGTGCGCGAGTGGCTCACCAACTTGATCAACCAACGGCCTGATTTTCAAGTCTGCGGCGAGACCGGCAACGCGCCTGAGGCCTTGCGGCTTATCGAATCCATCAAGCCCGACATCGCGATTGTGGACATTTCGCTGGCCAGCGGTTCGGGAATTGAACTGATCAAAAACATCAAGGCCAGCCAGTTCGACGTGGTGGTGCTGGTGCTCTCCATGCACGATGAACTGCTTTACGCCGAACGCGCCCTGCGCGCTGGCGCGGGCGGTTACATCATGAAAAGCGAGGCGACCCAGAAAATTTTTCAGGCCATCCATAACGTGCTCGACGGGGAAATTTATGTGAGCGGAAAAGTCGCCGCCTTGATGACCCAAAAATTTCTTGCGGGGAAATCCCATCAGACAGCTTCTCCCATCGAACAGTTGAGTGACCGCGAGTTGGAAGTTTTTCAATTGCTCGGACGCGGCTACAACACCCGTCAAATTGCCGAGCAGCTACGTGTCGGTTTCAAGACGGTTCAAGGTTATTCCGCCCGCATCAAAGTGAAATTCAACCTGACCACCGCCACGGAACTTCTGCGCGAGGCCATGCGCTGGCATGAAAGCCAGGAAAATCCTGGCGGACGCGTGTAAGGATTCCGTTCCTCACAAATTCATTGCTGCGTCGCGCAGACATCCGGCGCGCGTTCATCCATTACATACCCCCGATTCACCTCCCTGATTCAAGAGGACATAAGCCCCCGCCTTACAAAGGAATAAGGCCGCGCACGACACGAGAATTATACCCTGGCCGATAGACGGAAACTTGCCAGTCGCTACGATGGATTCTGGTAAACGAACGTCTGATGAATCACTCGTTTTGTTTCATGCGAATGCCAAGCCGGTTTGAGACCAGCTTCTGGGCTGGCCATTGATGCAGTTGTGTGTCCCAGACGAGGCAAGATCAGAATTGATTTAATTTACGATGAAAAATCCATTGCCGACAGACAAAAGGGCAACCGCCGTGTTGGTGACGGTTGCGGCCATTGTTATTGCAACCGTCCTGCTGAATTCCGGGCACGCTCAGCCGGTGAACCCCAAGCTGCCGCCAGGGCCAGGTTCAGCCACCAACGCCCCCTCATCCGAGGCGACCGTGGTATTGGAGCCGAGCCAATTGAATGCAATCAAGATTGAGCCGGTCGGAACGTATCTTTTTCCGGTTGAGAAAGAGACGGTGGGAAGCATCGGCTTCGATGAGGACCCGGCCACCGTCCAGGCCGAATCCACTCTGATTGGCGCTGCGGCAACCTTTGAACTGACCAGCAACACACTGGTGCGCGCCCAAGCGCTTTACGGAACCAACGGCGTTTCGAAAGCAGAGCTGGAGCAGGACATTTCGGCTGAGGAAACCGGTGAAGCTGCGCTCAAGGCCGCACGGGATGCCGTCCGCGCCCTTGGCGAGACGGATGCCGACATTGATCAGATGATCGCCGCCGGCAAGATTGAATCCGCCCCAAGCCAGACCAAATGGGCGCTGGCAAATGTCATTGAAAGCGACATCCCGCTGATTCAAGAGGGACAGCCGGTCGGGGTCACAGTCACGGCCTATCCTGACCGCGTATTTGAAGGCAAGATTTCCAAAATCTATGCGACGGTTGACCTCAATGTCCACCGGATGGAGGTCCGTTGCGAGGTTGACGATCCCAAGGATGAACTGCGGGTTGGAATGGTCGCCAACTTCGTCATTCGTATCCAGGATCCGGTTGAAGCGACCGCCATACCGATAAATGGTGTGGTGCGTGAAGGCGATGGCACGATGACAGCCTGGGTGACCACCGACCGCCAGCATTTTGTGCAAAGAATCATCAAGATTGGCTTGCAACAAGACCGTATGGATCAGGTTCTCGAAGGTTTGCAGCGCGGAGAACTGGTCGTGACGGACGGGGCGGTCTTCCTTGACAATATGCTGCAAGCACCGTCGGACGATTAGATTATTGATTTCGTCGTCCCAACAAGACCGCCATGCTTAAATCCATCATCGCCTTTTGCCTGACGCGCCGCGCGATCGTCGTGTTCGGTCTGTTGTTTTTTGCCGCCGCCGGGTTCTTCGCGTTTCAAAAACTCGACATTGAGGCGTATCCAAATCCTTCGCCGGTCGTTCTGGAAATCACCGCGCAGGCGGCGGGCCTATCGGCCGGGGAGATGGAACGTTACTATACAATTCCCATTGAGAATGGACTCTACACGGTGCCCGGCATCCAGATCATCCGCTCCACTTCATTTTATGGCCTGTCCTTTGTCCGGGTCGTCTTCAACTATGGCGTGGACTGTGACTTTGCCTATAGCCAGACGGCCATCGCGTTGCAACAAAACGTCACTCTTCCCGGCGGTGTGGTTCCCAATGTCCAACAGAACAGCGGGACGGGGGAAATCCTGCGCTACCAGGTGGTCGGGCCGAAGCATATCGGGCTGACCAATCTCCGCACGGTGCAGGATTGGATCGTGTTGCGCCGGCTTTTGCAAATTCACGGTGTCGTTCAAGTCAACAGTTGGGGCGGCCCAACCAAGGAATTCGACGTGGATGTGGACCCGCACAAATTGGAAGCCTACAACCTCACTGTGCCGCAAATCCTGACGGCGCTGGGCAATGCAAACATCAACGTCGGCGGTCGTGAAATTACCATCGGCCAGCAGTCCATCAACATCCGGGGCATTGGCTTGATTGACGACGGCGGCAACGATGATTTGACTCAGGGCTACAAGGTCGGCGACATTGAGAATGTTGTCCTAACCCAGCAAAACGGTGTTCCAGTGCTGGTGAAAGATGTCGCAAAAGTGAACGTGACCTATGTGCCCAGGCTCGGCATTGCCGGTCATGACCAAGACGACGATATCGTGTTTGGGATCGTAGTGATGGGCCGCACCTACCAAACCGACAAGGTGCTGCCCGCAATCGAGGCCGAAATTGACAAAATGAACCACGACGGCAGCCTGCCGTCGGGAGTCAAGGTGGTTCCCTTTTATGATCGCGGCTCGCTGATTGCCGTCACCACTCACACGGTTCTGCATAATTTGATGTTTGGATGTCTGCTGATTTTCCTGATCCAATGGATTTTTCTCGGCAATTTGCGGAGCGCGCTCATTGTCGGGATAAACATCCCCTTCGCGCTGGTTTTCGCCATCATTCTCCTGGTCATTCGCGGCGAAAGCGCAAACCTGCTCTCACTTGGCGCGGTGGATTTCGGCATCATTGTGGATTCGGCGGTCATTCTGGTTGAAAACATTTTTCGAAATTTCCAAAGGTCTCCGGAAGAAAAACAGGGACTGCTTAAACGGCTGGCTGATGGCTTTTGGGGATCAGACCCGACTACAACCCCGCACCATACCGGTCCGGTCCAAGGATGGACGGATCGTCTGCGGCTGATTTTGGTCAGCGCAATGCAGATTGATAAAGCGGTATTTTTCTCGATCTTAATTATCGTCGCCGCCTTCGTGCCGCTGTTCACCATGCAGGGAGTCGAGGGGGCAATCTTCGGCCCGATGGCGCGCACTTACGCTTACGCGCTGATTGGGGCCTTGATTGCCACGTTCACCGTCACGCCGGTGCTGGCGTCCTTGCTGCTTCCGAAGCAGGTGAAGGAAGCCGAAACGATTGTCGTCCGTCTGTTGCTCCGGGTTTATAATCCCGCGCTACGGTTTGCACTGGCAAACCGCGCCCTCGTGGCCGGGATTGGAATTGTCTTTCTTGCCGTGGCGGCGTTCTTTGGGTCGCGGCTCGGCAGCGAGTTTCTCCCGGCACTCGACGAGGGTAATCTTTGGATTCGCGCCGAATTGCCGATGACGACGTCTTTGCAGGACGGCGCAGCGGCCACCAGAATAATGCGATTGATCCTCTTGAAATATCCCGAGGTGGTCACGGTCGTTTCGCAACATGGCCGGCCCGACGACGGCAGTGATGCCTCGCCGTTCTCCAACGTCGAACTCTTCGTGCCTCTCAAGCCGTATGGCCAATGGCCGAGGGGAATGACCAAGGAAAAACTGATTAACCAGGCGCTGGCGGAGTTTCAGAATGAATTGCCCGGAGTTAATTTCAACTTCTCACAATACATCCAGGACAATATCGAGGAGGCGATCTCCGGCGTCAAAGGCGCCAATTCAGTCAAAATCGCCGGTCCCAATCTTGAAACCCTGACAAAATTGGCCAGCCAGGTCCAGGACCAGATGAGCCAGGTCAAGGGGATTACCGATCTGGGCATCTTCCCGGTTCTGGGACAGCCGAACTTGAACATTCAAGTGGATCGCGCCAGGGCCGCGCGCTACGGCCTCAATTCCGGCGATGTGAACACGGTGATTCAGGCGGCGCTGGGCGGAACCACCGCGACGACGATCCTGGAAGGCGACCGTTCATGGAATCTGGTCGTCCGTTATGCACCCGAATCTCGTGACAGCATCGAAAAAATCCGCGACATCAAGGTGGGCTATACGACGGCCAGCGGAGCCAATGCCTACATCCCCTTAAGCGAACTGGCGACCATCTCGCTGGATACCGGCGCTTCCTGGATTTACCACGAAAACGGGGAACGCTTTATCCCGGTCAAGTTCAGCGTGCGCGGCCGCGACCTCGGGGGCAGCGTGGCCGAGGCGCAAAAGCGCATCGCGGAGAATATAAAACTTCCGAGCGGCTATCACCTCGTCTGGTCCGGCGAGTTCGGAGAACTTCAGGCCGCCAAGCAGCGGCTGGCGGTCATCGTGCCGGTCAGCCTCGTCCTCATCTTGTTGTTGCTCTACTGGCTGTTCAATTCCTTGCGCGAATGCCTGCTGTCACTCGTCGGAATTCCATTCACCGCTGCCGGCGGCATGTTGGCGCTTTATATTACTGGCATCAATTTCAGCATCTCCGCCGCCATTGGTTTCATCTCTCTCTTTGGTGTGTCGGTGATGATCGGGATTTTGCTCATCAGCCATTACAATCGCGCGCGGCGGCGTGGCGTCAAGCCGGTTGATGCCATGTTTTCCGCTGCATCCACCCTGATGCGTCCTTTGCTGATGATGAGCCTTTCCGCCGGTATCGGACTTTTTCCCGCCGCAATATCGAGGGGCATCGGCAGCGAAGTCCAGCGTCCGCTCGCTACGGTCGTTGTTGGCGGGATGTTGTTTGGCTCGATCATGCTGCTCCTCGTCGTACCGGCACTGACGATGGTGTTTCTGGGACGTGGCGGGGACAACCCCAAGCCGGAAGCTCCAGACACCTCTCAACCGGAAACTTCAGCCCTTGGACACGCATGAAGACGACGCATTTTATTTTGACCATCGTCGGCTTATGCGTTTTGACCTCTGGTCTGACCTTTGCCGACGAATCATCCGGCAAACCGTCCCGGCAAAAGCCTGCAACCGGTGGTTTTTCCTCCGCTCTGCCGCAAGGCAGCCCGGCGGTTCCAATTAACGCCCAGCCCAAAAGCACACCGTTAAATATTCCTTCTCAACCGGTCTTGAATCATGCTGGCACCGCCGCCAAGGGTGGATTGATGATGAGCCAAACCGGAATCCAGCGCACGACGCCCGCCAAGTTGCCGGTGGGCAGCGGAACCACGGCGGCATCCGCCGGCGTGGTTCGCAGCCGGAGTGCCGGCACGGCGAGCCTCGGTGGCTTGGCATCCGTCAGCGCCAAAAACTCGCTGGCGGTCATCAATGGCACCGCGATGAAGCGCAAATTCTAGCATATTAAAAATAAAGATGACACTATCATACAAGTCGCAGGTCATGTCGTTGCTGGCGCTGGCCGCTTCGATGTTGCTGACCAGTTGCGCGGTGGGCCCGAACTTCAAAAAGCCGGCGGCACCACAAGTCACTGGCTATACAACCAGTCCGCTTTCAACGACGAGCAGTTCAACCAATGTTGCCGGTGGCGAAGCCCAACGCTTTGTTTCGGGCGAGGACATTTCGGGCGAGTGGTGGACCCTGTTTCACTCGCAGCCGCTCAACGATCTGATTGAGCGCTCGCTTACCAACAATCCCAGCCTCAAGGCGGCACAAGCGGCGCTGGCTATGGCGCGGGAAAATGTCCTGGCTCAACGGGGCGCTTACTATCCCAGTGTGGCGGGAAGTTTTTCTGCTTCGCGGCAGAAGACCTCCAGTCAAATCTCACCCACGCCGAATTCCGGCGCATTGTATTACGATCTTTACACTCCGCAGGTTAGCGTCTCCTACACGCCGGACGTGTTTGGCCTGAACCGGCGAACCGTCGAGTCCTTGAAGGCGCAGGAGGAACAGGCGCGCTTCGCCTGGGTGGCGACGGATATCACGCTGACCGCCAATGTGGTTGCCGCTGCCATCCAGGAGGCGTCCTTGCGCGAGCAGGTGGCCGAGACCCGTCATCTCATCGCCATCAACAGCAACCTGTTGCAAATCCTGCGCAACCAATTGGCGCAGGGTTATGCCAACCGGCTCGCGGTCGCCGCGCAGGAATCGCAACTGGCGCAACTCGCCGCCACCCTGCCACCGCTGCTCGCACAACTGGCCGAGCAACGCGACCTCCTGGCGGTGCTCTCCGGTGGTTTTCCCAGCGAAGACTTGCCCGAAAAGTTTGAGCTTTCCAGTCTGCAACTGCCGCAGGAATTGCCAGTGAGTCTTCCGTCGCAGCTCGTGGAGCAACGCCCGGATGTGCGTCAGGCCGAGGAAAACCTGCACGCCGCCAGCGCCCAGATTGGAATCGCAGTGGCCAACCGGTTGCCGAATTTTACGCTGACCGCCGATGTCGGCACGATGGCGCTGGAGTTCGGCCAGATGTTCGCGGGAGGCGCGGGGTTTTGGACGTTAGCCGGAAGAGTGACCCAACCCATTTTCCAAGGTGGCACCTTGCTGCATCGGGAACGCGCCGCCAAGGCGGCCTATGTTCAGGCGGCGGAACAATATCGCAGCACCGTCCTGACCGCCTTCCAAAATGTGGCCGACACGTTGAATGCGCTCGAACAGGACGCCGATGCCCTGAAAGCCGACGTGGCCGCCAAAGATGCCGCCGAAGTCACCTTTAATCTGACCCGGCTACAGTGGCAGAACGGCTACGCCAACTATCAGGCTCTGTTAAGCGCGGAACAAGCCTATGACCAGACGATGATTAGTCTCGTTCAAGCCCAGGCCAATCGCTATGCCGATACCGCCGCGCTCTTTCAGGCTCTGGGCGGCGGATGGTGGAATCGCGCCGATCTCGCCAAGGACCAGAAAGGCGGAACCTAAACGAGTATGACGCCAGAAGCGGACAGCCAGAAACGAAGGGTCTTCATTGTGGATGATCACCCGATGGTGCGCGAATGGCTGACCAACTTAATCCACCAACAATCCGACCTGGTCGTTTGCGGTGAATCCGAATACGCGCCCAACGCATCGCAGGAAATAGTCGCAGCCGGGCCCGACGTGGCCATTGTGGATATATCGCTGAAAAATTCCTCCGGCATTGAACTGATCAAGGAATTGAAGAGGACTTGCCCCGGTCTCCCGGTGCTGGTTCTTTCGATGCACGAGGAACCCCATTATGCCGAACGCGCCCTGCGAGCGGGAGCGATGGGCTATATCATGAAAAGCGAGGCGGCGAAAAAGGTCATCGAAGGCATTCGTTCCGTGAACGCTGGACAGGTTTTTGTCAGCGAAAAAATCGCCGTGCGGATGGCTCAAAAATTTATCGCGGGCAAAGCCGGCAAGACGGCTTCTCCCATTGAACAATTGAGCGACCGCGAAGCAGACGTTTTTCAACTGCTCGGATGTGGTCTCAACACCCAGCAGATTGCCGACCACCTGCATGTCGGTTTAACAACGATTCAAACCTATTGCGGCCGTATCAAGGAAAAGCTCAACCTTGACAACGCCACCGAGCTGTTGCGCGAGGCCATCCACTGGCATGAAAACCAGCAGCAAAAATAGCAATGTGGCCTGCACCATGTTCGGCATACAATGAACAACGTGACAAAATCCGTGACGGGATTTTTGATCTTGCCAATAAATTAGACTCCGAATCAAAAGAGCATTGAAACTTATGGCATGGACAAAAGCAAAGACGGCAACCGTCGCGGTCGTAGTTGTGTTGCTTGCAGTTGGCGGAAACAGAGTGGGCTGACGGTTGACGCCGTGTGGCGGCTCAAACGGATGCGTTTTTGCTCACGACGGCGGCAGTGCGCGGCTGCCGTAATGACGCCAGGTTCCGCGCTCCTCCAAAAAAACCAGCCACTGCTTGTTTCCGGCCAGAATTTCGCTGATTTCCGGTTCACTTAAAACCATGCAGGCTGTCGAGAACGCGTCGGATTCGCCGGCCGTTTCGGCCAATGCCCAGGCGCGATTTTGCCGTTGCGCCGGTTTGCCCGTTCGCGGATCAAAAATATGTTGTCCCTTGACGGCCAGTCCGGAACCGCTCAACGAACAATTTTCAAGCCGGTAACGGATCGGCGAATGATCATCGCCCAGGCCGCACGACCAGCCGGTGGTTCCAACCGGCGCATCTCCCGCAAGAATGCTGCTGCCGCCCGCGACCAGCAGAAACGATTTGCATTCCCACTCGCGCAAAACTTCCGCCATGCGGTCGAGCGCAAAACCCTTGCCGATGGCACCCAAGTCAAAATCCAGTTTCCCGCCGTCGCAGCGGATGGAAAATTGTTCCTTGAGCAGGGTCCATTGCGGCATCTCCGCCTGGGTTTTCAACGCGGCGGCGGTGACGGAAAACGCGCGGCGCGTGGCGATCTCCATTTTCTTTGCGATTTCGAGACAGGCAAAAACCGGTTCGCTCACCCGCAATTTTTCGCCGGGCGCAAGTTGCGCGATTTGGCAGATGTCGCTGTTCGCGCGGAAGCGGCTCAAGTGCGATTCCAGATCGTCCGTCAAGGCAAACGCGGCCTGCGCGGCCTGCGCGGCGTAAGTTTTATCTTCATCCGCGATGCGCGCCTGAAACTGCGCCGCCATGGCGTGATGATTAAAGACATGGATGCCGGTTTCACTCATGGCGGTTTTCGGCCGGTGCGGGTGACCAGAGAATAATCACAACTTCGGGACGGACGCCAAAAAATTCCGGGTGAAATTTTTTCAGGCGTTCCGCCAGTTTGCCGGACACATCGGTCGTGGTGATGAAAAAATCCGCCGCGCCGGTTTCCTGTCCCGGCTGCCAGAAGCCGGCCTGCGAAAACTTTCGCAGATACCACGGCAGCGGCCACGCATCGGCGGCCACCACGGCGATGCGGGGGTTTGACAGTTTGTTTTGCCGGGCCAGCTCCTCCAGCCGGGCCGGCAGCCGCAACAAATCTTCCGTCGTGTGGGCATAGGCGTAGGGATTTTTCTCGTCAATCGGATTCACAAACACGCGGTTCCAGGTGTCTTTCGCCATCAGACACGCGAGGGCGACCACCGAAAACCAGAACAGCCGGCGAACTTTTTTTGAGTTTTGCCAGATCAATTCACCGCCCAATCCAGCGAACAGGGCCAGCGGCAGCCAGAGGTTCAAGGCGAGCCACGGGGTTTTGTAGGGAATGGCGCTGTAAATGGCGAAAATGACCGTCGCATAAATTGCCAGAAAGACGCGGCGGGGCGGGCGTCCCGCCATAAAAACTCCCAAAATTCCCAGCGCGGCCACGCCAAGAATGATTCCGCCGGACCAGCCGTCGCATAGCAGCTTCGCGTAATACCAAAATGGTTTTTCGTGGCCTTCGCCGCCGGCGCGTGCCGCAAAGCGGGGGATCGCGCGGAACAAATCAGCGGGCGCCTGCCAGTTTTGGCCGAACCAGGTGAACAGCAGGACGACGACCAAAAGAAAAACCACGAACGCGGTCAAAATGATTTTTGGCGGCGGAAAATCGGCGGCCGGATTTTTTCGCGGGTTGAAAATCCGGCAGCCAAACGCGGCGAGGGCGAGGGCGAAGAAATGCAGCGGCGCGGTTTCCTTGCACGCGAGCATCAGCGCGGCGCAGCCGCCGGCGATCGCGGCGGCCGGCAGGGATTTCTTTTGCCACGCGCGCCAGCCGGACAGGATCAATCCCAGCGTGGCGGCGACGAACAGGGTTTCATGGATGAAATAACGGCTGTAATAGACCGGCAGCGGCGCGAAGGCAAACAACAGCGCGGCCACCAGGCACGCGTTGAAACCAAAAATTTCCACGCCCGCGCCAAACAATAAAACGGTGGCTGTTCCGGCGAAAACGGTTGAGAGCCGCAGTTGGGTTTCCGTCAGCCCGGAAAAGTTTTTTGCGCCGCCGAGTTGTGCCACGGGTTCCGCCAGCATGTAGAGCGCCGGGCCGTGGCGGTCTTGCGGATCGTAATGAAAATAGCCGCCGGCCAGCAGTTCGCCGGTGATGTAGGCGTTGATGGATTCGTCCGTGTGCATCGGCCGTTCGCCAAGTTGCGGCAGGCGGACGGCGAGCGCGAACAGGGCGACCGTAAAAAAAATCGCCCGGCGGATTTTTGGTGATGGCGTCGTAATTGAGAAACGCGCTTTGGCAGATTTTATCACGCCTCTTAAAGCCTCGTCATTGTTGGATTTTTCGATTTTCTTTCTCCTCGAAAATCGTCCCAAATCCGCCAAAAAAATGCAAACGGTATCAAATGGCGGTATCAGACGCCCACGCATCGTGACGAAATCTGGTCATGCTCGAAATGAACTCGACACGCCAACCATGGCACGCGAGATGCCAATGAAAATTGAACGCTGGGATGGCTTCTCGGTTATGCGGGCGGGCGAGGCGCGTTACAGTCCAGCGCAATGTATGGGCGCACGCAAGGCGACAATCACCGGCTCGCCGGACATTGCGGTGACTCCAGCGATGGAGGCGGGGATTTCAGATCATGTTTGGAGCTTGGAGGAAATTGTTGGGTTGTTGCCTTGATTTCTAGGTGTGGCAGGTTCAGGGTTTGGAGCATGAAATCAAAACAACTTGCAAACGTCTTAATCAAGATAATAGGTCTTTATATTTGCGTATTCGCAATCCCAACCTTTATTTCTGGCATTGTCGTTGGGCTGACAAATTATTCTATAATGGGGCAATTGAATGGAGTAGGAGCCATTCTCGTTCGCATCCTGTCCACCACAACTACTGCTGCCGCACAAGCGGTGCTTGGCATACTTCTAATCGTTTTGAGTCAAAAAGTTGCTAGGTTCTTGTTCAAAAATGAAGATGAATAATTTGAAAACGTACCACTACCGAATATAATGTGCGGTTGACATGAAGGGTTCGCCGTGGCTCATATTATGTTCATGCGGCAGGTTATGACTTCCACAGACAAACTGCATCGGGCTTGCTTGGCGCTTCTGGAGGTAATTGTGCTGACCTTATACGTGACTGGTTTGGTGGTCAATTTATCCTTTATTGGCCTTTGGGA
>Ga0182015_10003123_pt1 | contig 18958 bp, 18 predicted proteins | sample 712P3MmetaG_FD_120478 | JGI IMG/M metagenome (GOLD analysis project Ga0182015, IMG submission 120478) | Permafrost microbial communities from Stordalen Mire, Sweden - 712P3M metaG | ecosystem: Environmental > Terrestrial > Soil > Wetlands > Permafrost | place: Sweden: Stordalen | collected...
AAAGGAAGACGACGTCGAGGCTTTGTCCGTGCGGGAGTCGGAGGAGTTGATGGCGTTGCGCAACGCGTTCGAGCGTCTGTTTCAGGCGCGCAACGCGGTGGGGCGGATGCCGCCCGGACCCAATACGGTTCGAGCCAAGATCGGCAGGCACTTGATTCGTGCGGTGCAGCGTAGCTTGTTCTGGTACACACCGCAAATCGTCCGGTTTCAAAACGAGGCCAGCAACGCGTTGGACTGTGTCTGCAATTTGATTGCCTGGCAGCTCGAACGAACAGCGCTGCTCGAAAAGGATGCGCAGCAGCTCAGCGGGGAACTGTCGGAGCTCAGCGGGAAATTATCGACGTTCAGACCGCAGCCGCCGCTGGTGAGGAGAACGCTCGCGGCAGCGGAACACACTCTTGATCATGCGCCCGATCATGAGCCCGGCCAAGAGGATGCCCGCCCGCTGCCGAACGCTTGCAAGTTCGCGCTGCAGGACCGCTGCCGCGGAACGGAACGCGAAACGCTCGAGAAGCTCCAACCCTACTTGTCCGCGATCGAGAACTGGGTGGGCTCGCTGCCGCGGGCGCCATGGCTCGATATCGGATGCGGCCGGGGCGAATGGCTCGAGGCGGCGGGCAAGAGCGGATACGGCGTGGCTGGAATCGACTCGAATCCGGTTGCGGTGGCGCACTGCCGCGCTAAGGGGCTCAACGCGGAAGAAGCGGACGCGCTTGACTATCTGCGCTCCTTGCAGAGCGAATCGCTGGCCGTGGTGACGGCATTCCACGCCGTGGAACACTGGCCGATGGATTACTTTCTCGCGTTGATGCAAGAGGCGGTCCGTGCGCTCAAGCCAGACGGATTGATGATTATGGAAACCCCGAATCCCGCCAACCTGCTGATGGGGTCGTTTAATTTCTGGAAAGATCCGACGCATCGACAGCCCATTCCTCCGGCACTGCTGGAATTCGTTTACGAATATTTCGGCCTGCGGGTGGTGAAACGCCTGGACCTCAACCGCTCTCCGCAGGATGACAGGCTCCCCTACGATGAGATCAGCGTGGTTCATCGCTTGAACGAATCACTCTACGGGCCGCAGGACTATGGACTCATCGGGCGGCGCTAGGTCCGGGAGAGTGGCGCTCTTCACTCCGCTTCCGCCTTCGCAAACGGGCACCGCCGATTACGCCGCGGACTTGATTCCTGAGCTGGAAAAGCTGGTCCAGCTACAGGTCTTCGAGCGGGTCCCGCGGAACTTCAAGCCGGAGAAATTTGACGCGGTCCTCTATCAGATCGGAAACAATCCGTTTCACGCTCAGATCTACGATCTGGCGCTACGACATCCGGGCGTGGTAGTGCTGCATGAAGTTAATGTCCATGACCTGATTCGGGACATGGGGAAAGGCGGGGAACGAGGCTATTTCCGCGAGGTGGTCTACGAGATTTACGGGCAAGAGCTGGAATCGCTGCCAGAAGATGGATTGATCGAGCCAGGCCCCCAGGCTCGCGGCTTCACGATGATCAGGCGTTTGCTCGACCGGAGCAGGGCGTGCATCGTCCACAGCCGGTTCGCCGAGGAGCAAGTGCGGCTGCGGGATTTTCAGGGCAGGATCGCACACATCCCGCATGGCGCGCGGGTCCGGGATCTGGACGGCGGGGCGTACCGAGAGCGACTCGGCATCCGTCCCGAGGACCCGCTTGTCGGAATATTCGGATACCAGCGGCCGGACAAGCAGGCTTGCGACTGCCTGCTGGTATTCCAGACCATCCTCGACAAGCTTCCGGCCGCGAAGCTGCTGGTTGCGGGGCTGTCACATCCAGAGGTGCCGCTGGATGAGCGCGTGAAAGAGCTGGGACTTCAAGACAGCGTGCGTCAGCTCGGGTTTCAGACGCTGGAGGATCTGGACCGTTATATCGCAGCCTGCGACGTGGTTCTCAACTTGAGATCAACGACGTACGGGGAAACCTCCGGCATCCAGACGCGAGCCTTCGGCCTGGGCAAGACTGTGGTGCTCTCCGACAACGGCGCCAATCAGGAGTTGCCGGACGAAATCTGCGCGAAAATACCGGTGGACAAACTCCAAAATCGCGTCCTGGTGGAGTGCCTGCTCTGGCTCCTTTCCGACCGGAAGATGACGATGGAAATTGGCTGCGCGGCCCAGCAATGGGTGGCCACGACGTCTTTGTGGGAAGCGGTGGCGCGATCGTACGGCGATTTTCTATTTCCGTCTCGCCAAGCTTCCGTTCTGGCCGATGCGTCCGACAGGCGCCTGGATCCCAGGTTTTTGCGAGATTACGTCCGCGGATGGTCGGAACCTCAGACGGACGGCTGGCGGTATCTGGAAGCGCACACGAGCCGGCTGATCAAGACGCTTCAAATGACTCCTCGCGGAGCGAATGACCAGCGGATTCTCGAGATGGGATGCTACTTGCAGATCACTCCGGCATTGCGGGAGTTGCGGGGATACGGCGAGATTCGAGGCTGCTATCTGGGAGCGGGCGGATGTAAGACCAAGGTCGTCCAGAACCAGGACGGGAAGACGTTCGAGTGCACCATCGATTTGTTCGACGCTGAAATGGACACGTTTCCTTATCCAAGCCATCATTTTCATACGGTGCTTTGCTGCGAGATATTGGAACATCTCCACTGCGACCCAATGCAAATGATGAGGGAGATCCACAGGGTGCTCAAACCGGACGGGGTGCTGATTCTAACCACGCCGAATGTAGCTTCGCTGCGGGTCGTCCATCGCGTTTTGGGCGGCCATCATCCCGCATACTACAATCGATATCCGCGTCCCTTTCGAAGCGGTGAATTGGCCCCCGATCCGGGACATTTCCGGGAATACAGTCCAACGGAGATCGCGCAGTTGCTCTCTGATTCCGGTTTTGTCGTCCTACGGATCGAAACTGCCCCTTACTCGGAGACCCCCTTTGCGGAAGCGGGCCGGGTGAAGGATCTTCTGGAGCATGGGAAACAATCCACGCTGCTTCGCGACGACTGTATCTTTGTCGTCGGCAGAAAAGCAGCGATCCCGAAGAACCGCTATCCCCTGTGGCTGTATGATGAGTAGCGTCTGGCCCACTGGCTCGGATGGCATAATTGAAACGAATGCACTCTCGCTGGCGCCAGTTCGCTTTTTTGTCGGCTGTACTGCTATTGGTCTCAACTCGCACGCCGGGCCAGGACGAACCGACCTTTTCCACCGACGTCAAGGTGGTGAATATTCTGGCCACCGTGCGGACCAAGTCAGGTCAAATCGTCAATGATCTGACCAAGGACGACTTTTCTCTTTTGGAGAACGGCCATCCCGAGGCCATCAAGTATTTTGCCCGCGAATCGGACCTGCCCTTGACCATCGGACTGATGGTGGATACCAGCATGAGCCAGGCGCGGGTGTTGGAGAGCGAGCGCAGTGCCAGCTTCCAATTTGTGGATCAGGTGTTGCGCGAAGGCAAAGACAAAGTCTTCGTCACGCAATTCGACATGGCGGTTCTGACACGCCAGGAGCTGACCTCGTCCCGCCGCGATCTGGAACAATCGCTGCCCTTCGTCGACACCCCCAGCCGGAACGAGTTGCGGTCGCAACGCGGTGGCGGAACGCTGCTGTTCGATGCCGTGGTGAGGGCATCGCGGGAGATCATGAGCGGCCAGCGCAATCGCAAGGCGATGATTATCCTGTCGGACGGCGGAGACAACGGCAGCGATGAGACACTGACGTCCGCGATTGAAGCCGCGCAGCGCGCTGACACGCTGATTTATTCCATCTATTTCGCCGATCCGGCCTACGGCGGAGGTGGTGGCGAGGGCAGGAACGCCATGGAGCGGCTGGCGAAGGAGACCGGCGGTGGCTTTTTCGCGGTGTCGAAGAAGTTGACGATCGACCAGATCTACGGGGTGATCGAGCAGGAACTGCGCAGCCAATATAACTTGGGATTTGTTTCGGACCAGCCGGTTCGCGTTTCTGAATTCCGGAAGCTGCAACTGGCCGCCAGCCGCAAGGATCTGGTAGTGGAAGCGCGCGACAAATACTGGGCGCAACGGTAGAAGGCTACCCTAAGGTGATTCGCCTAAGTAAGGCGGGGGAAATTTCATTGGATCGGGATGAGGCGCGGACGCGCTTCTGCTTGGGAGCCGCTCTCCGATCCATCACTATCCTGGCCGTCAGCAAAATACCCGATAACGCCGCACTCACCGGAAACGGCATTTTTTGACTCGAAAAGAACGAGACTCCCGTCAGTACCAGCGAAGCCATGAATAGCATGTTGCTTGCCATCGTCACCGGTGCGGGCGGTTTGGCTTCGGATTCCTGCTTGCGGCGCCAGAATGACTTGATCGCTCCAGGGACGGCTTGGCCGCACGTGTAGCACTCCAGATCGATTCTTTTAATCACGCCGTTGCAGGCGTTGCATCGGGTCATGTCCAATTAAAGTCCGAAAGGCCGGGGCCGTCCATGGAGCCTGTGTACCACTTTTGTACCGCCGGTCGTTTGGTACTTTGGTTCAGCGAGCCCGCCGGGGTGTGCTTTGCGCCACGCACCGCCCCCGCCGCGGTTCTCGCAGCGGCAGAAGCATCAAAAGCCGAGGCGTTGCAGACCGGCGCGCTCACGTTCCAGGTCTCGAAGCGTGTAGTCGATCCAGACATCGTGGGCTTTGAGGAATCCATCTACTTGGTCGCTGGTTTCAAGGCCAAGCAACCGCCGAAGATCGGGTTTCGTAAGATGGCCCTGCCTGTATTCCGACGCTACCAAGGCCTCTAAAGCCCGGCGGGATAAATCGCCACCAACGGCACTTAGGCGCTGGGCAACGTCGTCGGGAATTTCGACCGCCAGATTCATAGTTCTCTTTCCTAGGTTAACTCGCCCAGTGCACCCTTGTGGCGGGCATAGCTCAAGGCGATCCCGGAACCGCCGCCGGCTCGCCTGCAGCCATACCTATCGCCGCCGAGTGAGGTATGATTAAAGTTAATTTCCTCGCTTAGGCATCCATTCCCTCTGGAATGGGTGAATCGCCTACCGCGCCCGCGCGCGCCTCCCTGGCACGACCCGCCCGGCGAGTCCCAGCCCGCCCGTCTCGAGCAGTCTCGCCGTCCCGGCCCGTGTGCCATTGTGCTGGAGTATTCATGCATCACGCGGCAAAGCAGGCACGAGAAATCGCGGATCGTAAGCGCGCCGAGGAAGCTCTCGTGTTTTTCGAGAACAATCCGCTTCCCGGGTGGGTCGTCGACAGCAAATCGCATAAATTCTTGGCCGTTAACGAAGCCGCGACCCGCCATTATGGATACAGCCGCGAGGAGTTTCGCGCTCTCACCACGGGCGACATCGAGCTACCGTCGGATGCTGGACCGCCCGTGTCATCCCTTCCGAGACGCCGGCACCTTCGGAAGAACGGCACGATGATCCATGTGGACATCGTTTCGCACCACGTGCCCGGCCCGCCGGCTTGCGAATTCGTGCTGGTTTACGACGTTACCGAATCAGCCGAGCGGCTGGACCTGGCGTTGCGGACGTCCAGGACAGGCGTCTGGAGCTTGGATGCGGTTTCAGGAGCGTTGGTCTGGGACGCATACGCTCGTGAAATTTTTGGATTCCCAGGCGAGGGCTCGGCCGCTCGCTTCGATGATTTGCTGGACGCCGTACATCCCTCGGATCGCGAGCTGGTGTCGCAGTCCATCCTGGGCGCCGATCCGAACAGATCCGAAGTGGCGATCGAGTTTCGGGTGGTGTGGCCCGACACGACGGTGCATTACCTGTTCTCTCGCGGCCAAGTTTTTTTCGATGATACCGGGAGGCTAGCTCGCGTGGTCGGCGTCAGCCACGACATCACCGGCCAGCGGCGCCTGGAGGAGCAGTTCCGGCACTCTCAAAAGATGGAAGCGGTTGGGTGCCTCGCGTCTGGAATAGCGCACGACTTCAACAACCTGCTTACAGTCATCCTCGGCTATACCACGGTCGTCCACGCGAAGCTGGAAAGCGGCGATCCGCTGCGCAGAATGGTTGCCGCGGTACGCCGCGCCGGTGAACAAGCGGCTTTGTTGACCGGCCAGCTACTCGCCTTCAGCCGCAAGCAAGTGACGCAGATGGAGGTGCTGGATATCAACGAGGCCGTGCGCGGTATCACCGATATGCTGCAGCGCCTGCTCGGCGACGACATCGATCTCAGCGTCGCGCTGGACGATGCGCTGTTGCCGGTCACGGCCGATGCCGGCCAATTCAACCAGGTGCTGATGAACCTGGCGGTGAATGCGCACGACGCCATGCCAAACGGCGGCCGGCTAAGTATTGAAACTTGCGCCGTTGAGCGTGATCGTCCCGCGGGCCGCTACGCCATGCTGGCAGTCACCGACACAGGCTCGGGCATGAGCGCGGAAACGCTAAGCCATATCTTTGAACCGTTCTTCACCACGAAAGACCCCAGCAAAGGAACCGGCCTCGGCCTTGCCACCGTGTACGGCATTGTCCAGCAGCATGGCGGATGGATTGACGTGGTTAGCGAACTGGGTCAGGGCGCTTCGTTTCAAATCTACTTTCCGGCGGCTAGCGGCGCTCCAGCCGGCTTTGCACCCGCGATTGCGGAGCCTGCCGCCAGGAGAACCGGAACCATTCTGCTGGTGGAAGACCAAGCCGCGATTCGGATGCTTCTGGAGGATGTGCTGTCCGAAGCGGGCCATCGGATCTTGGCCGCGGCCGATGGCCGTGCCGCGCTCGAACTCGCCACCGAATACACCGGCGCCGTGGATCTGTTGATTACCGACGTCGTGATGCCGGAAATGAGCGGACCCGATCTGGCCTCTCGGATCACGCCCTTGCGGCCCAGCGTGATCGTGCTCTACATGTCCGGCTACACCGACCATGCGTTGCTGCATAGAGGCGCAATTGAGCAAGGCGCGGCATTTCTGCAAAAGCCGTTCCTGCCGGAATCGCTGTTGTCCAAGATCGACGAATTGCTGAGCGCGCGGCGCTGAGGACCTACCGGCTAGGAGATCCTCGCCAAAGCGATCTGGTCAGCACGCCTAAGAAGCAGATACCCGTCAGCAGGAGAGTTGACGGCTCGGGTACGGCCGCAACTTCATCAATACTCCAAGTCGCTCCGGCAGTGTCAAGCCCGACCTGCAATCCGATGCTAGGCACATCGGCCAGGTTTTCCCCGGTTCCACCCACAAAGGTGGGGGTTGTGAGAGGAATGAGTATGTCCTGATAGCCTGTGCTTCCCGAGAATGGCACGATGAAAACGTCCTGGTTAGTTGTGGGCGGGTCAGTTGAGGGTGGACCCAAATATAGGTATAGTTCCCCCGCCGAAGCGGACTTGATTTGGACCAGTATGTCATCCCCAACCACATCCGCGTTCAAATCAAAGTCCCCGACTGTCGAGGAGCCGGTCCATTCCATGCTTTCATATCCGGTGATCCCGGGTCCGAATGTTCCGGTGATCACTCCATTGCCAGTGGAACTGATTGTACTTACCGAAGTGCTCGGACCACTGAGGCCGAACAAGTAGTCGAGGCGATTTCCGCCAATGGAACCTGGGCACGAGATGGTGCTAAGGGTAAGGGTAGTCGGCCCAGTTGCGCTAACGGAGTCAGAGCAACTGAAGTTGTCGATATCGAAACTGCTGCCATAGGCCATGACAGCCATACCCAGAAAACCAGCGAATACTGCGCTGATCAGCTTCATTCGCGTACCTCCAATCCGATGGTGACGTCTGACTGCCCGAACCTGAGCCAGGGAGTAGTATACCGGAAAGCTTGCAGCGATGTGTAAAAAAAGGACTTTCTCGCCCCGCCCTTCGCCAGATTTTGTACCAGTAGTTCTACCCGCGGACCTCCTGACTAGAGGCTGCCGCCAGGAGGACCGGAACCATTCTGCTGGTGGAAGAACATGCCGCGATCCGGATGCTTCTGGAGGATGTGCTGTCTGAAGCGGGCCATGGGGTTTTGGCCGCGGCAGCGCGATTGAGCAAGGCCCGGCATTTCTGCAAAAGCCGTTCTTGCCGGAATCGTTGTTGTCCAAAATCGACGAATTGCTGAGCGCGCGGCGCTGACGGATTAGCGCGCGGCCACGCTGGCCGGCTGGGGTTGCTCGTCGACGAAATACGTGATTCCCGAATACTGCATTTCGTTCCAGGTCTGCTCGCCCCAATGGACTTCCACGGTCGGGTCCGGATTCCATTTGTTTTCGGTCGAATTGTCGTAGTGAGCGAACGCCTCCAGGCGCGATCCCTTGGGAGCCGCCAGCGGTTTCGTGAACACGTAATAGGTCTGCCAGTTGAAATCGTATCTCGGCACGGTGAGCACCACTTCCGAGCGGCCGTCCGGATACACGATGTGATATTCCCAGCTCTTTCCGCGCAGATGGGTGTGCGGAAAAATCGCGGTGATGTGTGAATCCTCCAGGAACTGAATGGCCGATTCGACCTCGGTGTCCGATGAGCTGGGCGGCAGCTTCAACGTCCCGTTCATAAACGCGCTGGTGCGGATCTCCTGTCGCGGGGGCTCCTTCGCGTAGATGATTCCCACCCTGGTCAGGTCGCTCGCGGCGGTTCCATAGGCGGTGTAGTGGATCTGCAGCACCAGAGTCGTGCCGGCGCGAATCCGGATGGCGCGGCCGGGCGCGAAAGTCATGGCGTTGGTGCCGGGCGCGGTGGTGGCGATCAGGATGCCGGGCGACAGGTTCGGCGCGGGCTTCAGATGATCGGGATCATCGCCGGGCGGCGGGTTCACCGCTTTCGGAATCAACACGCCAAAAGCCGCAGGACGTGCCGCGACTCCCGCTTCCTTTGGTTCCTTCGAGAACACCAGCACATGGTGAACCGCCCGGTGCACCCCGGGCCGCACCTCGATGGCCTGTATCCATTTGTCCTCGGACAGATTTGTGGGAATGGTTATGTACTGATAGTCGATAGTGCCGGAGGCGGGCACTTCGTAGGCTTTCTCCATGGTGAAGACCTGATCGGGTTGGCCGATTTCCCAGCCGTCGGTGAACTTCGGCACTGGCGGCAGATCCTGGGGGTCGCCTTGCGGCGCGCCGTTGGACGCCCAGCGGATCAGCGTGTCTCTTTCCGCGTCGGTCAGGCGGCGATCATTCGAGAAAATTCCGCGCGCCTGGGTGGCATGCCACGGCGGCATCTGGCCGAGCGCGACTTTCTCCTTGATGGATTTCGCCCACGGCCTGGCCTGTTCATAAGTGAGCAGCGACATCGGCGCGATCTCGCCCGGCCGATGGCAGGTCGCGCAGTTTTTATACAGAATCGGCGCTACGTCCAAGGAGAACGTCGGGGTGGTATCGGCGGCGAACGCACCCAGTGCGAAGGCGAGCAAGACCAGAGCAGTTTTCTTCAAGGAAAATCCTCCTTTAAGTAGGATAGCCGAATTCGGGCGTCAATACTTGATCCGGTCCGGCTTTGACTCTCACTGGCGGAAGCAGGCGAGCGCGGGCAGGGGTTGTGTTTGGTGTAATTTGGTGTATTCTGGTGGTGATGGATGTGACTGTCGCAGCAGCGGAAATAATCAGACGGAGCGTTTCGCTCCCCGCTGAGATGGCCGAGAAGATCGACAGCATCGCGGCCAGTCGGCACGTTAGCGTGAACCGTGCGATTGTCGATCTGTTGGCGGAGGCGATCGTGGCACATGAACAGCGGCGAATCGCGTTTTTAGAGCTGGCAGATCGTTTTCAGAAATCCACTAAACCGGCCGAGACAAAACGACTTCGCGAGGAGCTCGCGCGGATGACCTTCGGCGGCTGATGCCGAAAATAGAATGGCGAGATCTGCCGCCTGAACTTCGCCAGGTTCCAGAAGGCCCATGGTACAAGGACTTCGGGTCGTTCAAGCTCTTTGGAAGGCATGACGGGTCGGACACTGGGAAGGTGGTGAGCGCGGTAGGAATGGAACCTACAACCTACCGATTAAGAGTCGCCGAAACCGGCCTACTCAGGGTTTCGCGTAGCTGCTCACGATTGCGCGAAATGTCTGTATTTATTGGCCTTCAAGGCTTCCGCGCTTGCTCAACCTTACTCACGGAATATCGCCATTTTGAACTGGAGTCCCTGTGAAAGTCCCTGTAGCAGTCCCTGTGGTGGTCGGCCTCTCCTTTCGTAGAGGCTCTGGCTTCAGAAGGCTTCACTGGCAGCCGCGAAGAAACGAAAGGCGCTACGCCGCGAGCCCACGAGACGGACTGACCCACCTCGAAAAAAATAGAAAGTTTCGCTGGAAACTCGCTGTGAAAGAAGACTGCGCCGAAGAAAATGCAGTGAAAGCGCCCTTGAGCGGACCCCTTCCCTTGATCTTAACCGGGCCGCTACAACCTCAAACTGCGCCGGGATAATCATGTCCTCGTTCTAATGCGCGATCATGGGCCGGGCTGCCGTCCTGTTCAGTAAGCTTCACAGAAACCTGAATCGCCTCGGTCTGTTGCCGCAGAATCTCAACGCAACGCGCGCAGAAATCCAGGATCGTCTCAAGTTCTCGCGTTGAATATCGTGCGGCCAATTGCGCCATCTCCCGCCCAAGCGCTTCATAGATAGGCCTGATCCGCGCCATCTCGGACGACTGGCACAATCTTATGAATACTTTTCTCCGGTCAGTTTCGCTGCGCTCCCGTCTCGCGAGCCGCGCCTTCTCCAGCCGATCGATAGCCATTGTTATCGCCCCCGTCGTCAGTCCGGTCAGCCGCGCCAAATCGCCTGCGGTCACATCGCCGCCGCGGTGAATGTAATCCAGACACTTCAGGTCAGTCGCCGATACCCCAGCCGCATTCGCAATCGCCTGATGAAAGATGATCGTCCGCGCACTCACCTCGCGGCCGATCTGCATGCCCACAGCTTTTTCCAGCTCTTTTCTCTTGTGCGAGGACCCCATACCGCTTATGATATAACTATCTTAGTAATTAAGATACTTTTCTACTGAGGTAATAGGGATGACAGTCAGTCCAAAACGCGCACTCATCATCGGCGGCGGAATCGCAGGCCCCGTCCTTGCCCTCTTCCTCAAACGGTACGGCTTCGACGTGCAGGTCTTTGAAGCATTGAGCGGCCCCAGCGGCACCGGCGGAGGCATCGGCCTCGCCTCCAATGGCATGAATGTCCTCGCCGCCGCCGGTGTCGTTGAACAGGTGCGCGATGTCAGCGTCACAGCCGACGACTGGGCCTTCGAGAACCAGCACGGCAAACTTCTCGCTTGTTGGCCCGCCAGAGACCCAGCCCGGTACGGCCAGCCTTCCGTCATGATTACCCGCGCCGCGCTCCATCGCGTCGTCGTCGACCGTGCCGAAGAACAGGGCATCCCGGTCCACTACAGCAAACGCCTCGTTAGAATTGATGATCGACCGAGCCGACCCATTGTCGCTCACTTTGAAGACGGCTCAACGGCGGAAGGCGACTTCATCGTCGGGGCCGACGGCATCCGTTCGCTCGTGCGGCAGTCCGTCATGCCCGAAGCTCCAAAGCCTGTCTACACCGGCATGATGTCCCCCGGCGGCTTCAGCCCCTGCATCGGCGATGTCTCCTATGGTGCGCGCTCCAACCAACAAACCCACTTCATCTTCGGACAGAAGGGCTTCTTCGGTTACTTCAACGTAGTCACCTCCGAAGGTCCACGCACATGTTGGTGGAGCACAGCCTCCGCACCGCTAGACAGCAAGGAAAGAATAACCACCAAAGCCGAATTGCAGCAACGCCTCCTTGCCCTGCACGGCGACTGGGCGCATCCCATCCCGCAACTGCTCCAATCGGCCGAGGTCATCCTCAACGTTCCCATCCACGATGTCCCGGACCTACCCCATTGGAGCGTCAACCGCACAGTCCTCATCGGCGACGCAGCTCATGCCGTCGCCCCGCACTCCGGGCAGGGAGCGTCTATGGCCCTCGAAGATGCCATGTTCCTCGCCAAACTACTCCGCGAATCGAACGGCACATCCTTTGAGAAAGTCTTTGCCATTTTCGAGCAGCAACGCCGCCCGCGCACTGACAAGGTGATCGCCCTCGGCCGTCGCTATGCCAGGCAAAAAGAAAACATGTCAGCTTTGGCTTACTGGGTTCAACAACAGATGACCCGCGTTTTCGTCCCTCTCGAAAGCAAAAAGCAGGAGTGGCTACTGGGGTACAAAATAGAATGAGATAATCCGAATACTAGCTTTACGGATGGTTCCTCCTGACCGTCACAGACTCGGCGTACTCGCGCGTAGGTCAAGCAAGAAGCGGGACCCTGTTATGCCGTTGGTAGTCGATGCAGGTTCATGGCGGGCCACGGAAAGCTACGTGGGGGCGAACTGGAGCCGAAGGTGAAATCCTGCTAGACGCTTGTTTAGGGGATGCCTATCAAAACGCTATCTACGTTGAATCCGGATTTTACAGAAGGCTATGCTGCCAAATCGTGGCGAGCCTAGTTGCAGAGCGGCATCTTCAGAAGGTCGCGCGCGCCATTTCCCGGGGCTAGTCGAGGTTTTGCGCCAATATCTGAGTGGCCCTTTATTTCTTTGCGGTCGCCAGCTGGCGTTCGATTTCCTTCCGGCGAGCTTCGCGCGCTGCCTGCCATGGCGCGGGCATGCCCATAGCGCGAGTGTAGGCGGTGAGCTGTCCCATGTGCTCGTGCAGGTGGCATAGGGCTCGCATGTAGAAGCGGCGAACCGTCGTGTTCTCCCCAAAGAACACTTCCGGCCTGTCTAACTCGGCATCCGAGGTTTCCCTAAACGCTGTGCGCACAGCGTTTAGGGATTTCCTCTGCAAAGCAAGAACGTCAGCCTTGTCCGTCATGCTTGTTTCTAGACTCTCGTTTCTAGCGAACATCGCCATGGCCTTGGCCACCCCATCGCCTTCCAGCTTGCCGTACAGATCCTCCGCTGCTTCCACGCCCAGAAGGGCCAGGAACATACGGCCACTGGCTCCAAGGTGCACCAGAACTTCGCTTACCGAGCGCGCCGTCTCCGCCGGACGCCAGCTATAGCGTTCCTCCGGGAAAGCCTCGGCCAATGCGAGCAGATTTTGTTCAGCGATGTCAAATTCCCAAAGGTATTCTCCTTTGAACCCTGGAAGACGTGTGCTCATTGGTAGAGGATCTCCTGTGCCGGACATTCTACTCCGTTAGCCGAGGTAAGGCAACGGATGTGATCAGGCGTGTGATAACGGCGCTATGGACCCTGTGAACAAGGCAGCCAGTTTGATGGGCCGACGCAGCGCCGAAGCCCGCGTCAAGAAATGGGGCAAGCGGGAGTTCGTTAAGCGGATGCAGGAATGGGGCAAGCTAGGCGGGCGGCCAAAGGGCAGTACGAAAAAGACGAAAGATACGAAGAAAGGCGGTAAGTGATGGCGGTCTACAAGCCAAATCGCAAAGGCGAGACATCGAAATATTACATCTGCGAGTTCGTGTATCAGGGCGGCAGGCTTGCCCACGCAACAGAAGGCGGCGAGGATTCGCAACGTGAACGAGCTCCAACCGGCCTTCGGCGAAGAGAATACCACATTCGGATTGCAGCGAAACGTGACGCCGTGGCGGGCGTGGTCTTGAGACCTAAGGCCAAAGAGAGCGAGAATTCGGAGGCAGTCCCTGTGAACGTCCCTGTAGTAGAGCAGGCCGCTACAATCCAGTAGCCTCTAACTAATTGATTGGGTTGGTGAGCGCGGTAGGAATCGAACCTACAACCTACTGATTAAGAGTCAGTTGCTCTGCCAGTTGAGCTACGCGCCCGATCGAGAATCGCTTGAAGAAGTCCAGCGCTTTGTGAGATTCACTCGCGCCAACTTTTCGATTGTACCACCGCGCCACGCACTCCGCCTTACTGGATTTGCGCTGGCATGCGATATTCGGCCGTGATGTCGCGAACCTCGCCGCTCACGTCCAACACCATGGCGCGTCCCTGAGCCAAGGCATTCTTTTCCTCAAGGGGCTCGGCGAAAAACTCATGTATGTTTTCCATTTGAGCATCCGGTGGAATGTTTGGCGCGTCCTCTGGCACCAGGTATGGGTCGCGAATGCCGAACAGGCGGAACGGGCGATCGTACACTGCCGACCAAAACAGATCTGGTCCGACACCACGCAAAAAAACCAGCTTCTCGGGCTGAGTCCGGCTCAAATCGACTACGCCGAGGACCAGCCTGCGAATCTTCTGACTACGATCGTAGAACGAAAACGTAATTACTCGCGCCACCGGGATCGCGACACAAAGGTAGATCACGAGCAGTAAGATCCCCACGTATCTTGCAAGCCGGTTCGCGGACCAGCTGGAAACCAGGGCCCAGCCTCCCCACATGGCTAGCCCGACTGCGGGAACGGTCAGATAAGCGAGATCCATGTGATCATGCAACGGCAGCAGCGGCGCCAGAACGATCAGGAACCATGCGGGGAAAAAAACCGCCGCCCATTGCCCGCGGCGAAGCTTCCATATCAAAAAGGCCGCCAATCCTAAAGTCAGCAGCACCGTCAGGGACGAACGGAATAGAGATGGTTGGATTCCGAGAAATATCAATTGCCTCGGCCCCATGGCCCATTTCCAGTACGTCCAGAGGGTCGAGGCTGCTCCGGCGTCCCAATACATCTTGTACGGGCCACTTGTGGGCAAGGGCGCCGCGACCAAATGCGCCACCGAGTACGTGGCGGAAACGGCGAATAGCGGTGCCATCTTGAGAAGGACATGCCGGGCGCAACAGAGCGCATAAGCAGCCGCCAAAGCAGGATAGACAACGTTCAGCTCTAGCACGCCGAAGCCCAGCACGAATACGGCGCATTGCGCGATATAAAAGCGCTTTTGCCCAGTATCGATGTACCGGATCAACAGCCAAAGACTCATGAGGAGGAAGAAGGCGCATAGTAGTTCGTTGCTGATGGCGATCCAAGAAATAGTCACCGCAACGCCACAGCTTACGGTCCAAAGAATGGCGGCCCAAAAACCGGCGGCGCGTGAGCCGGTCACTCTTCCGCACACCGATGCTAACAGCGGGATGATGGCCGCGAAGATGAGAAAGCTCCAGAAGTGGTAGGGAGCCGCATGCAATCCGAAGAGGGAGAAGAAGGAAAGGAAAAACAGACGCTCGCTCAAGATCCGAATGGTGCCTTGCGCGAACGGAGTGAAGAGTACCCACCAAAGGTCGTGCCAACTGTGCACCAAACTGCGGAGGCGGAGCCAGACGAAGTCGTCTTTTTGAAACCAGGACGCCAGGGCCGGCCAGTAGAGCACGAGCGCCAGGAGCAACGGGGCGCCCCAGTATCCAGCGCTCCACGCGCGCCGTACGACTTCCCTATCCACTATCGCCAGCCTCTTTCGGCGCAAACGATGCCGCCGCGATCTGCGCGATATCCAGAAGCTTGGGCGGGGTGCCGGAAACTCCCGTCCCCGTGACTCCAGCCAAGGCATCGCGGAACATCGTATTGCAGAACGGGCAGGCCGCCGCCACTACACTTGCACCGGTAGCCACCAATTCCTCGGCGCGTTCCACGCTGATGCGCTTGCCTTTCTCCTCGCCGAGGAACGCCAGCCCTCCGCCCGCGCCGCAACAGAACGAACGCTCGCGCGAGCGCGGTGGATCGATGAGTGTCCCGAACTTGCCAATCACATCGCGCGGCTCGTCGTACACGTTGCGATAGCGGCCGAGATAGCAGGGATCGTGGTAAACGATTTTTTCACCTTCGCCCGTTCGCTCGGGTAGCTTATCTAGGTGCCGCGCAAGAAACTCGCTGTGATGCTCGATGGGCGGGGCCTCTCCGTATTCTGCCCAGTCGGTACTCATGGTGCGCACGCAATGCGGACAGATGGAAATGATCTTCTTCACTTGGCTCTGCCGCAGGGTTTCGAGATTGCTCTCGGCAAGCTGCCCGAACGCAAGATCGTTGCCTAAGCGCCGCGCCGGATCGCCCGTGCACTTCTCCTTGCGGAGCACTCCAAAGCTGATATTCAATCCGCGCAGAATCCGCGCCAGCGACGCGATGATTTCCCTGCCCTGCGGATCATAGCCGCCCATGCAGCCCAGCCACAAACAGTACTCCTGCGTGCCGTCGAAGATGGGCAGTGCCTGCTTCTCGACAAACTTGTCGCGCTCGGTGGAGGAAAACCCCAGCGCGTTCCCATTGCGCTCCAAATTCAAAAACAGTTTGGTTCCGTAATCGTCTTCCCATTTGCCGGTGTTCACCGCGCCGCGCCGCAGGCCGATGATCATGGGCAGATGCTGAATTCCCACCGGACATTGAAACTCGCACGACCCGCAGGTGGTGCACTGGAACACGGCCTCTTGCGAGAGGTGAGCGCCGATCAGCGGCTGCTCGCTCGCGGGGCCAAACTCATTCAAATAGCCGCGCACTCCCAAGGCGATCTCTTTCGGGTTGAGAAGCTTTCCCGTATTCGTCGCCGGACAATATTGGCTGCACCGGCCGCACTCCACGCACGTGAACGCTTGCAGCGCGATCAGTTCGGTGACGTCCTTACCGGTGTCCAATCCGAAGTCGTCATCGCCCACCAGCGGCGGAATCTTGCTGAACGCGTCGCGCTTCAAGAAGACCGTCACGGGGCTCAGCACCAGATGCAAATGTTTGGTGTGCGGGATCAGCGGTAGAAAGGCGAGAAGCGTCAGCGTGTGCGCCCACCAGAGCAGACGGCTCGACTCCCAGCCCGGCACGAACGTTCCCAAGTAGGTGATCATCAGCAGGAAAATCAGCAGGGCGATGACACCAGATTCCTTGGATATCGGCCCCAGCCATTTTGGCCGTATGACAAATCGCCGGAACGTCAGACCGCTGATGGAGACTGCCACCGCGATGGCAAAAACCGCAGCGAAGTCAAAGTAGAAGGACCCAAAGAAGCCGCTCCGATCGAGAAAGCCGATGCGCAGACCTTCAGCGAAATGGTTGAGAGTGATGAGCGCGAACACGCAGAATCCCCAGAAGACCAGCGCGTGCGCGAGACCCGGCAGAGGCCGCTGCCAGATCACTTTCCCTTGCAGCAACACTTCCCAGGTGAAATCGGCGAGGCGGCGCCAGAATGGCCGGAGCCGGAATTCGGGATCTTTCTTGGAGCTGCGAACCGTTCGCCAAACCTTGCCGAATCGCAGCCAAAATCCGTACAACGACGCTGCCAGCAATACCAGGAACAAGCCGGATTCCGGCCAGGACAGTTGAGGCACCAACTGCGAGTGTAGCGCAGGGAGTTGTCTTCGGCGTCCTATAAAGGGCTTGATCCTTCGATACGATAGATAAAGTGGGAGCCGAACATTTGCGATTCATCATGTCTGGAGCCGCGGGATTCATCGGATCGCACTTGTGCGACCGCTTGATTGCCGAAGGCCATGCAGTTTTGGGCTACGACAATTACATGACCGGAGATGCCCGCAATCTCCAGCATCTGGAAGGAAATCCGGCGTTTGAATTTCGCGAGTGGGATGTTTGCCGTTCGTTCAAGGTGGATGGTCCCGTGGATGGCGTGCTGCACCTGGCTTCGCTCGCCAGTCCCAAGGACTACTTCGAGCACCCCATTGAGACGCTGGACGTCGGCTCGGCCGGAACGCGCAATATGCTCGAAATCGCGCGCCAGCACGACGCCCGTTTCATGCTGACCTCCACGTCAGAATGCTACGGCGATCCGCTCGAGCATCCGCAAGTGGAAACTTATTGGGGCAACGTGAACCCGGTGGGCGTTCGATCCTGCTACGACGAAAGCAAGCGCTACGCCGAAGCGCTCACGATGGCTTACCATCGCGTCCACGGCGTGCGGACCAACATCGCGCGCATTTTTAACACCTATGGGCCGCGCATGCAACTGAAGGACGGCCGCGTGGTGCCTGCGTTCATCGATCAGGCGCTGCACGGCGAACCGATGACGGTATTCGGCGACGGCACGCAGACGCGCAGTTTCTGCTACGTGCAGGATCTTGTCGATGGGCTCTATCGTCTGACGCTGTCCGACGAGCGTTATCCGGTGAATCTCGGCAATCCGCTGGAGCTGACCATTCTGGAGTTTGCCAAGCGCATCCGCCGGCTGACCGGAACCACTGCTCAACTCGAATTCAAGCCGCTCCCGCAGGACGATCCCAAGCGGCGGCAGCCCAACATCGGCAAGGCAAGAAAGATACTCGGCTGGGAACCGAAGGTCAGCCTGGAAGATGGGCTGAAGGAAACTATCGACTACTTCCAGCGCCTGCCTTCGCCGGCTCTCGCTCCGTCCTAACTGGCGACACCGCGATCCAGACCTTTGCGGCCGCGGCTTTCCCGAGCTGCACCGGATGCCCCGCGATGCGCAGCGTCAGCGTGTCGTCATAGTTGGACGCCATCATCCGAACTACGGCGCCGGGATGAATGCCCAGACCGTGCAGGTACTCGAGCAAACGGCGGTCGCGCTCGAACACGCTGACCACGATGGAATCCGATTCGGCTGGAGCTTCATCCAGCGGCCGCAGTCCGCGATCCCGGCGATCCTGCGGCGTGTCGCCTTCCACGCGATTCCCGTGCGGGCAGGCTTCGCCTCGGCCCAGTTTATCCAGCAAGCGCCGCTCGAAGTCGGCCGATACGGCGTGCTCCAACTGCTCGGCCTCGTCATGGACCTTGTACCACTCCATGCCGAAAATCTCGGTGAGCATCCGTTCGATCAAATGATGCCGGTTGAGCAGCCGATTGGCGATGTCGCGCCCGGCCGATGTCAGTGACAGCGTTCCATCCCGGCCGGTGCGGATCAATGCGTCCCGCTTCAGGCGCTTGATGGCCATGGTGACGGCGGGCGCCGAAACGTTCAGCCAGCGGGCTAATGTGGCCGGAATAACAGGCTCACCTTCGCTTTCGGCTTCCGCGATCGCTTTGAGGTAATTCTCCTTGGAGACCGTGATTTTCACGCCAAGTCCGATTGTATCGTCTTTGTCCGCGATGCCAAATGGAACGCGGCGCTGTCCTAGCGTTTCGCCGTGAGATCCAAGGCAAAGGAGGGATCACTCGATGTGCCTGTAATTGAAAACGGCACCACGGTGACGGATTTCTTTTTCATGAACGGAGTGATCGCTTTCAATACCAAGGA
>Ga0182015_10003124_pt1 | contig 18958 bp, 12 predicted proteins | sample 712P3MmetaG_FD_120478 | JGI IMG/M metagenome (GOLD analysis project Ga0182015, IMG submission 120478) | Permafrost microbial communities from Stordalen Mire, Sweden - 712P3M metaG | ecosystem: Environmental > Terrestrial > Soil > Wetlands > Permafrost | place: Sweden: Stordalen | collected...
CAAAAACGACCCAATTGTTTGTTGAAAAATTTCTGGCCGATACCGGGATCACGGTAGATTTTGATTTGAGTGAATCCGTGTGGGTCGATGCCGGCAGGCGCTTTGCACGCTACGCGAACCACCGTCGCAAATCGGGGCACGGTGAACCCAAACGTCTTCTGGCGGACTTTGTTGTCGGCTCCCATGCGCTCTTGCAAGCGGATCGACTTATGTCCCTTGACCCAACCCGGTACCGTCAGTATTTCCCGGAATTGAAGCTGGTTTAGGCCCCTTACCCCGTCAGTCGCACCAGTTGCTCGGCCTCGATCCTGGTTCCCAGGATCGATACCTTAGGTATCTGGCCGCGCGCCATCGCCACTTCATCGCAGCGATAGAGCCGGGGGCAATTCTGGCAATCCTTGTAAATCTTGTCGGGCAGCGCGGTCCGATCTTCCACCACGCGGAACCCATGCTTGAAGAAAAAATCCGGGATGCGCGTAAAGAGACACACGCACCCAACCCCGTGGTCTTCTGCTTCATCCAGCAAGGCCTGTAGCAGCATGCCGCCGGTGCCTTTGCTCTTGGCCTCCGGGCGCACTACGATCGAGCGCACTTCGGCCAGATGCGGACCGTACAGGTGCAGCGCTCCACAACCCTGAAAGATGCCCTGTGCCGATTCCGCGATGGTAAAGTCGCGCACGTTTTCGCAGATCTCGGCAAAGGCCCGACGCAGCAAAGTCCCATCCTGCGACAGGCTGTTCACTAGCTCATATATGTTGGACGCATCCTGAAGCCGCGCCTTACGTATTTCCATCCATCTGTCCCATCGCCGCAGAAAGTCTTGCTTCCTGGGCTGCTAACGCCTCACGCACCCGGCCCACCGCAGTGCCGCCAATCACATCGTGGCAATTTACAGTCGCATCGAGCGTGATGCTGGCAAAAAAATCGGCTTCGAACTCCGGCCCAAACTCCTTTAACTCCGCGAGCGTAAGGCCGTCGAGTTCGCAACCCTTTTCCAAACCATAACGTACCGCCAACCCAATTTTCTCGTGCGCCTTGCGAAAGGGAACTCCCTTGTGCACGAGGTAGGTCGCTGCCGCCATGGCATTCAGATAACCGGTCTCGCAAGCTTTATGCATGCCGGCCGTGTTAAAGCGAAGAGCTGTCGTAAACCTGGCCAGCAATGAGGTCATTCGTTCCGCTGCGTCGGCGGCCGAAAAAAGCGGCTCCTGGCTCTCCTGCAGATCCTTGTTGTAGGCCAGCGGAAGTCCCTTGAGCAACATCGTTACCGTCTGCGCCGCGCCATTGATGCGCGCCACCTTGGCGCGCACCAATTCGGTCAGGTCGGGATTCTTTTTCTGCGGCATGGCGCTCGACCCGGTCGAAAATGCTTCCGGCAACTCGACGAATCCGAATTCCGCCGTCGCATAGAGCGTGATCTCTTCCGCAAACCGGCTGGTGTGGACGGCGACCAGTGTCAACGCCTGTAAAAACTCCAGAGCGAAGTCGCGGTCGCTGGTAGCGTCCATGCTATTCGCGGTGGGCGCGCTGAACCCCAACTCCTGTGCGGCAATGGTCCGGTCCAGCTTTAGGGTTGCACCCGCCACTGCCCCGGAACCCAGTGGACAATAATTCAGGCGGCGGCTCACATCCCCCAGCCGGGTTATGTCCCGCAACAGCATTTCTCCATACGCCTGCATCCAGTGGGCGATTAACACCGGTTCCGCTCGCTGCAAATGGGTATACGCAGGCATAACCGCATCGCCGGCGGCCTGGGCCTGGCCTGCGAGCGCGCGCGACCAATTGGCAAGATTTCCTGCGATCGTGCCGCATTGCTCGCGCACGTACAGGCGGAGGTCGGTTGCAATTTGCTCGTTGCGGCTGCGGCCCGTGTGCAGCTTGAAACCGAGGTCGCCGATTCGAGCTACCAGTTCGAGTTCCACAAAGTGGTGAATATCCTCCGCCTGCAGGCAGCCATAAATGTCGCTGGGCGGCCGCTGCGCAAATTCGTCGCGGATCGCGTCCAGCGCGCCCACAATCCGCTCCAGTTCCGCTGCCGTGAGAATGCTCGCCGCTGCAATGGTGCGGGCGTGCGCTTTGCTGGCAGCTACCTCTTGCGGAAGCAGCCGCCAATCAAATGCCAGGGATCGTTGCCATTGTTCGAAGTCGTGGTCCAGTGGCTCGCGAAAGCGGCCCGACCACATCTTCACTGGTGCGCCTCTTTCTTGTGCAGCAGACGTGCACGGGTGCGTGCCGGCAGACCCAGAATCTGGATGAAGCCCTTCGCGTCTTTCTGGTCGTAGCTGTCACCCATGGTGAACGAAGACAAATCGTCCGAGTAGAGCGAGTACGGCGAATGCCGTCCGGCCACCGCCATGTTTCCCTTGTAGAGCGAGAGACTCACCGAACCGGTGACATACTTCTGCGTGTTCTCGACGAAGGCGTCCAGGGCTTCGCGCAGCGGGGTAAACCACAGGCCGAAGTACACCAGCTCCGCGTACTTCAGGGCGAGCTGCTGCTTGTAGTGCATCACTTCGCGGTCCAGGGTTAACGCCTCGATCTCACGATGTGCGGTCGTGATGAGGGTGCCCCCGGGAGTCTCATAAAGGCCGCGGCTCTTCATGCCGACGAAACGGTTCTCCACCAGGTCGATGCGGCCGATGGCATTCCGTGCGCCAATCTCGTTCAGCAGTTCCACGATCTGCACCGGCTCCAGCTGCATGCCGTCTACCGAAACAGGTTTGCCTTCAATAAAGCCGATCTCCACCACTTCTTCCCGGTCGGGCGCCTCCTGCGGGGAGCGGGTCATCACCCAGGTGCTGGGGAACGGTGCATTCCCGGCGTTCTCGAGCTCACCCCCCTCGTGGCTTATGTGCCACAGGTTGCGATCCCGCGAGTGGATTTTCTGCCGGCTTGCCGCCACTGGAATGCCATGCGCTTCGGCATAGTCCAGGCAATCTTCGCGCGACTTCAGCTTCCATTCACGCCACGGCGCGATCACTTTCAGATCCGGCGCCAGCGCCTGGTAAGCATGTTCAAAACGCACCTGGTCGTTGCCCTTGCCCGTGCAGCCATGGGCCACGGCCTCCGCGCCTTCCGCGAGGGCTACGGCCACCTGGTGCTTGGCGATCACCGGCCGCGCGATCGAGGTGCCGAGCAGATACTTGTGCTCGTAGATTGCGCCCGCGCGTACCGTTGGGTACACGTACTCGCGCACGAATTCATCGCGCAGGTCGAGCACAACCGCCTTCTTCGCGCCCGTGGCATAGGCTTTCGCGACCACGGCATCCAGGTCTTCTGCCTGACCCACATCGGCAATCATGGCGATTACATCCATGCCATAGTTCTCATTGAGCCAGGGAATAATGATCGAGGTGTCGAGACCACCTGAGTAAGCAAGAACAACTTTTTTCGCCATGCGAAACTCCTTCAGAAACTCTAAATACGAAGACTCTCAATGCAACACAACTGCGGGTGCCCCATATCTCGCGTTCTTTGCGAGATGTGGGAAATTAACTGCGTTCCATCAGCCGCCTGTCAGCCCTGAAACGTACATTCGGTCCTGCGAGTACCCTCAGGGGCTAAAAGCCCAACGTATTCTCATTCGTTTACGGCCCGACTAAAGTCGTGCCCTGATACAAAGCATATTCGGTAGCCTCTTCAGACGCCGAGGCGCGCTCGAGGCGGCACGGCTAAACAGGCTGCGGAAAAATTCACTCTTTGAAGGGTACGACCTTTAGGCCGTACATCTAGTTAGACACCCAAGCGGCCTTTAGGCCCCGAGGGCAGGTTCCTCGGCCGAAAACGCTGCCCTCAGTGGCTAAAGCCCACTGTTTTTGTTTCCGTAATGTACGGGCTGAAGCCCGTACATTACATTCACAGAGTTTTTCCGCAGCCTGTAAAGCCGTGCCCTTCCGTCAAGACTTGTCTTTCTCTTCTGAATGGTTATGCCCTTCGTTCATCCAGTCTTTCCTAAACCGGGCGCGAGCCTGCCAGTCCGCCGCCCAGCAGCAGAACCATCAGCGCCTTCTGCGCGTGCAGCCGGTTCTCCGCCTGTTCAAACACCACCGACTGCGGCCCATCGAGCACCGCATCCGTGACTTCGGCATTGCGATGCGCGGGCAGGCAATGCATGAACACGGCATGCGGCGCGGCGTGCGCCATCAACGCCTCGTTTACCTGGTAGGGCTTGAAGATGGGCGCCCGTTTGGTCACTTCGTGCTCAAAGCCCATGCTGGTACAAACATCGGTGTAGACCGCATCCGCGCCGCGTACCGCCGCCACCACATCGTGGGTAAGTGTGAGCGTGGCGCCCGATTCCTCGCCGATCTTGCGCGCCTGCGCCGTGATCTCGTGCTTCGGCATGTACCCTTTGGGTGAGGCGACCGTGCAGTGTGCACCCAGCAGGGCAGAAGTCAGCATCAATGAGTGACAGACATTGTTGCCGTCTCCCACGTAGGTAAACCGGACACCGCGCGCCGTGCCAAAGCGTTCTTCGATGGTCATGAAGTCTGCCAGCGCCTGGCAGGGGTGCTCCAGATCGCTAAGCGCATTGATCACCGGCACCCTCGAGTACTCCGCCATTTCCGTGATCGTCTCGTGGGAGTAGGTGCGCAGCACAATCAGGCTTACCCACCGCTCCACATTGCGCGCGATATCCGCCAGCGACTCGCGTTCGCCCAGTGGAGATTGCGTCTGATCCACGAACATCGCCGAACCACCCAGCGTATTCATCCCGGCTTCAAACGTCAGCCTCGTGCGCAGCGAAGCTTTCTCGAAAAACATCACCATCTGACGCGCATCGAGCGAGTAGCGGTAATCGGCAGGCAACGCCTTGATCGCATGCGCAAGCTCCATGATGGCAGCAATCTCCGATGGAGACAGGTCGGCAATGGAGCAGAGATCGCGCCCGGCTAGGGTCACGGTGGCTTGAGCGAGCATAGTGCTCTCCTGATGTACTACCTGATCGTCCACTAAAGTTTTGCTAGCCATTCCCTTGCCCCCCTGTGTTTTGATGCGCCGCGGCAAAGCTGGACAGGCCGGCGGAGTCTTCAGTCAAAATTTCGTTCAGTGCAGCGACCGCCAGATCCACGTGCTCCTTGCCCATGATGTAAGGCGGCAAGAAACGCAGGACGGTCTCGCTGGTGCGGTTGATCAGGATGCGCCGCTCGAGCATCTTAGCGACGATTCGCTTGGCCAGCTCAGCGGAGTTCATTTCGATCGCCAGCATCAGCCCCATACCCCGCACGTCGACGACACTCTCTTGTCTGGCAGCCAGGTCATGCAGTTGGTGTTTGAAGTACGTGCCGGTCTGCTGAATGTTGCCCAGCAACCCTTCCTTCTCAATGGTGTCAATCACAGCGATCGCCACCGCGCATGCCAGCGGGCCACCGCCGAAAGTCGTGCCATGCAACCCGGGATGAATACCACGCGACGCCTCCTCGGTGCAGAGCATCGCCCCCAGTGGCAAGCCGCCGGCCAGCGGCTTGGCCAGCGTGGTCACATCCGGCTGAATGCCAAAGTGCTGGTAGGCACACCACTTGCCGGTGCGTCCCAGGCCCGATTGAATTTCATCCGCGATCAGCAACGCGCCGGTCGATTGCGTCAGCTCGCGCGCGGCGGCAAAGAATTCCTGTGACACCGGCCGGATGCCGCCCTCTCCTTGAACCGGTTCGATCAATATGGCGCACACCGCGCTGGAAAAGCTCGCCCGCAGGTGAGCCACATCGTTGAAGCGCACAAAATCCACACCCGGCACCAGCGGCTGGAAAGGCTCGCGATACTTGTCCTTGTGCGTGGTCGATACTGAACCCATGGTGCGCCCGTGAAAACTGTTTTCGAGCGCCAGGAACCGGGTCCCCATCGCGTGGCCTTCGCTCCGCTTCACTGCGGAGTAGGCGCGCGCCAGCTTCATCGCGGCTTCCCACGCCTCGGTGCCGCTATTACAGAAGAACGCGCGATCGAGACCGGTTCTCTCTGTCAGCCGTAACGCCAGTTCGGCTTGCCCTTCATGGAAGTACAGGTTCGAGATATGTACCAGCTTGCGGCTTTGCCGTTCGATGGCCTCGTTCACTGCGGGATGCCCATAGCCCAACGCATTTACGCCAATACCGCTCAGCAGGTCGAGATAGCGGTCGCCGTTGCCGTCGACCAGGTACATGCCGGCTCCGTCGACAAACAGGATCGGATTGCGCTCATATGTGGGGAGGAGCAGCCTGGCTTCCGCTGCCTTTATGTCTTCGAGCTTCATGCCACCATCACCTCAGTCCCTTGAAGTACCCGCGTTGAACACAGGTCGGGTAGTACCGACGCCGCGTCCGCGGGCAGAATCCGCACCCGCTTCACGCCCGCCATCAGTGCCTCTCGGCATGCGCTCAGTTTGGGCAGCATGCCGCCGCTGATCACGGCATCCTGGATCAGGCCGGCAATTTGATCCACACTCAACCAGCGCATCACCTGGCCATTGGCCCCGCGTACGCCGGGCACGTCGGTGAGAAAGACCAGCGCATCGGCTTCGCACGCCACCGCGCACGCAGCCGCCATCTCGTCGGCGTTAATGTTGTAGTACTCGCCGTCAAAGCCCAGTGCCAGGCTGGAGATCACAGGCACCGCGCCCATCTTCCAGATCGCATCGAGCCAACGCGTGTCCGAGGCCACAATCTCACCCACAAAACCCAGGTCCGGGGTCGTGCGCTTCTTACGCGCGCGGAAAATCAATCCGTCTCCCCCCGTAAGGCCCATGCCCGCCTGGCCGTGTGCGCCCAGAGCCGCCACCAGTTCCTTGTTCACCCGGCCGCCCAACACCATCAGCGCAGCATCGCGCGTTTCGGCATCGGTAATGCGCAAGCCGGCAATAAATTCGCTCTGCTTGCCCATCTGCTTCAGGGTGCGGGTGAGCTGGGCGCCGCCGCCGTGCACCAACGCGACCTCGTTGCCGTCCTTCGCCAGCACCGCGACCGCGCGCGCACAGCCCTGCAGCAAGGTCTGATCTTCGAGCGCCGAACCACCCAGTTTGACGACGAATCTCATGCCAATCCCTCCGCTTCATCCCATCCGCACATCAGGTTCATATTCTCTACCGCCTGTCCCGCCGCGCCCTTGAGCAGGTTGTCCAAACACGACACAACCACACAGCGCCGCCCATCTTTCGCTAACTGAAAACCGATGTCGCAATAGTTCGTGCGCACGGAATACTGGATCTGCGGCAGATGCGCACTCCCACGACCCGTTTTGCCCGGGCTGAACACACGCACCATGGGGCTCTCGGCATAAAACTCCCGCAAACACGCATCCACCTCCGCAACTTCCTTCTTTTCCCGGAAGGTTATGTAGGTGGTGGAGAGGATCCCTCGCGGAATCGGCAACAGGTGCGGAGTGAAAATAATCTGCGACTCCTGCAAACCCAATTGCTCCAGCATCTCGCCCAGATGCCGATGGCCAAACACTGCGTACGCGGAGAGATTATCCGCCGCATACATGAAGTGCGTTCCCGGGGTCGGCGCTTTGCCGGCCCCGGAAACGCCTGATTTGGCATCGCAGATGATGCCGCGGTTGAGATCCAACCAGCCCGCGGCCACCAGGGGCTTCAACGCCAGGATGATGGACGTGGCATAACAGCCCGGGTTCGCCACCAATTGCGCGTTGCGAATGCAGGCGCGGTGCAACTCCGGTAGTCCATAGACGCTCTTCGCCTGTATCTCGGTCGCGAGTGCGGCATCCGTGTCGTGAAAATTGTAGATCGCGCGGTTTTCGTGCGCTTGCAAGCGCCAGGCCCCGCTTAAATCCACCACCCTCAATCCGTGTGCCAACGCTTCCGGGACCCAGCTCCGCGATTGTTCATGCGGCGTCGCCAGAAATAGCAGGTCCACGCCACGCTGCTTCAATAACTCCCACGAGAACGGTTCGACCATCAGGCGGGTGCTGCCGTTGTTATCGGCCAGCTGCGGATGCATGTCGGTCAGCCGCACGGCTTCCGCGTCGCGGCCCACAAAGACCGGCGGCCGGCCCTTGAGAGCAGGGTGGTGCAGCAACAGCCGTGCCAACTCGAGGCCGGCGTAGCCGCTTACCCCGGCTACCGCGGTTTGGATCGGGCCCGTAGTCATCAGCCGATCATCACTTCCAGGCGATCCCGCAACACCGTCGCTCGTTTTTGGTCGGGACAAATGATCAGCACTGTGTCGTCTCCGGCGATGGTTCCAACCACTTCGGGCCAGTCTTCGCCATCAATGGCCAGGGCCACCGGTTGCGCGCTTCCGTTGATCGTGATCAGCACCAACTGGTTGATCGCCTGCTTCACTTTCAGTCCGAAACTTCTCAGCATTTCGGCGGTATCCGGCAGGGCATCTTCCTCATCGTCGGTCGCTGCGCCGTTGGGCGCCGCGTAGCCATTCGGACCCTTATAGAGATGCAGCTCATGAATGTCGCGCGAGAGTGTCGCCTGGGTCACTTCGAATCCGCGCTTGACCAGCCGGCGGCGCAATTCATCCTGGCTGCCGATGGGCGCGCCGGAGACGAGTTCCCGAATTGCGGTATGCCGGTCCTGCTTCATAGTGCGTTCCTTTTCGAAGTTCTTTGGGGCTGGACGATAAATCCCTCAACAAATTTTGGTAGAACCCTTTTCTTTCCCCAAAGACCGAGCGCGGCCGCTGGCCGCGCTCGGTGTGTGCATAAAAATACATCAACATGTATAAATATACAGAGGCTGTTTGTCAATGAATGGATGCTTCTTTTTCAACAAAATTCATCACTCGCGTTACTGTTGCGCCACTGCAGCCAGGCCTTTTGCTCCGGTTACTCACTGTGGTGCAAAAGAAAATTTAATCAGCGGATGCTTGTCACGGAAACGGGGATTATAGTTACGTATGGGTTTCTTTGCCTCAAACACGCTGGAGCGCAGGTCTACCCCAAACCTGCTGGATTCCCGTTTTGATCACGACTCTTGCGGCGTCGGTTTTGTGGCCACGCTTCGCAACCAGCCCTCCCATGAAATTCTGACCCAGGCCCTCACCGCGCTGGCTCGGCTCGCGCATCGCGGGGCCATTGCCGCGGACGGCAAAAGCAGCGATGGCGTGGGTATCATGACCGCTATCCCGCGGGAATTTATCCTCGCCTCTACCGGTCTTTCACTTGCCGCGGATGCTCCGCTGGGCGTAGGCGTGGTGTTTTTACCCAACGAAGCAAGCACTGCCACGCAAGCGCTGGAGCAGGCCCTAGCGGCGCAAAAGCTGCAAATCCTCGCCTGGCGCGTAGTCCCGACCCGGGAAGAAGTTCTGGGCGAGATCGCACTTTCCAGCATTCCCGTGATCCGCCAGGTGCTGCTCACGGCCAGCGACCCAGCTTACTTTGAGCGTCGCCTTTACCTCGCGCGCAAGCAGTTCGAGCGCGAGGGCGAAACGGCTTCAGGACTGGCATCAGGACCGGCAGCATACGTCTGCTCGCTTTCTTCTCACTCCATCGTTTACAAGGCCATGTGCGCGGGGCGCCTGCTGTCCGAGTTCTATCCCGACCTGGCTGACCCGGCGTACGTGACACCCTTTGCCATCTTCCACCAGCGTTACGCCACCAACGTCGCGCCCTCGTGGGACCGCGCGCAGCCCTTGCGGACCCTGGCGCACAACGGGGAAATCAATACCGTCTGGGGCAACCGGGGCCGCATGGACGCCCGGGCGGCGACGATTCCTGCAGAATGTCACCCGATTCTGACCAAGGATGGCTCCGACTCCACCAGCCTGGATGAGGTGGTCGAGTTGTTGGCACGCAACGGCCGCAGCGTGGCCGAGGCGGTCCGCATGTTGCTGCCTCCCGCCGGCCGGCAGAAGGAATCACCTTTTCTCCACTACCACGCGGATTGCGTCGAACCCTGGGATGGCCCTGCGGCGCTGGCGTTTGCCGACGGTCACCTGGTTGGTGTGGCGCTCGACCGTAACGGCCTGCGCCCCTGCCGTTATTTTCTAACTGAGGACGCACTGGTAGTTGCCGGGTCTGAAGCTGGCCTCGTCGACCTCGATCCGGAGAAGATCATCCATAGCGGCCGCCTGGGCCCGGGCGAAATGCTGGTCGCCGACCTGGATGCGCACCAGTTGCTCGAGGACGACCAGCTGCTGAAGGAATTCGACCGTTTCACTGGCTACGGTGCGTTGGTCGAAGACACTCCCCTTGAGCCCGCCGCCTTTACCCCGGCGGTCGAGGAGCTGACCCAGGTGCAGCAGGCTTTCGGCTATACCCGGGAGGATGTCCGCATGGTGCTGGCCCCCATGGCCAGCGACGGCAAAGACGCCGTGTGGTCCATGGGGGACGATACCCCCCTGGCCCCGCTGGCCCATGCTCCGCGGCCGGTCTACGCTTTCTTTCGCCAGCGCTTTGCCCAGGTCACCAACCCGGCCATCGATCCCGTGCGCGAGTCCATCGTGATCCAGTTGCGCACCCGTCTCGGCCCGTGGCCTCACATCCTCGACACCAAGGCACGCATTCCCGGCTTGTCGCTCGAGTCTCCGTTTCTCTCCCTTGGGCAGATGCATGCGCTGCGCAATCGGGAGCACGCGCTCGCCGACGAGATGCCGCTGGCAGTGCTTGACTGCGTCTTCGCTCCGTCGTGCAACCTGCGCCGGGCAATTGACGATCTGTGTGCCCGCGCCGTGGAATTGGTGCAGGGCGGGGCCGCTATCCTGCTGCTCAGCGACCGGGCGATCGCGCAACCCGGCGGCCGCGCCGAGTTTCTCCCGATTCCCATGGCGATGGCCACCGGGGCAGTCCATCACGCCCTGGTGAACGCTGGAGTACGCACCCATTGCGGTCTCGCCGTCGAGGCAGGTGATTGTCGCGATTTGCACCACGCGGCAGTCCTCTTTGGCTACGGAGCGGGCGCTGTTTGTCCCTGGCTGGCGCTCGAAACTGCGCGCAACCTCGACGCCGAACACGGCGAAGCCAACATGCTGCATGCCTTTGACCTCGGCCTGGCAAAGATCATGTCGAAGATGGGCATTTCCGTGCTCGATAGCTATCGCGGCGCGCATCTGTTCGACATTCTCGGCCTCCACCGTGAAGTGGTGGAGGCTTGCTTCGCCGGCACCCCATCGCCCATCTCTGGTATTGGCTTCAGTCAACTCGAAGTTGCGTTGCGCGACCTCTGGTCGGCTGCTCAGGAAGAAGATAGCCAGCCGGCTCTGGTCAATGTGGTTCATCAGGAGTCGCAGCCTCCGACCGCTACTGCCCAGCAGCCCGTCACCCCGCAGCAAACCAAAGCCCTGCCCGACTATGGCTGGGTCCGCTATCGCAAAGATGAGCGTGCTGAGCCCCATGGCTGGCAGCCGCAGACCGTCCGGGCCCTGCAAGTGGTCACCGGAAGTGCTCGCGGCGCCGCTGCCCTGAATGTGTTGCCTGCCCAGGCCTGGACCGCCTTCAGCACCCAGGCCGCCGAAAGCAAGCCGACGGTCTTGCGCGACCTGCTGGAAATTCGTCCCGCTGCCGCCCCCCTGGCGCTTGACCAGGTGGAGACAGCGCCGACCATCATGCATCGCTTTATTGCCTCCGCGATGTCGCTGGGATCCTTGAGCCCCGAAGCACACCAGACCATTACCGAAGCGATGAACCAGATCGGCGCACGCTCCAACACCGGCGAGGGCGGAGAAGATCCAGCGGTCTATCCTGCCTATCCCGGTGCACCCGCCATTCTCAGCAACAAGGTGAAGCAGGTGGCCTCCGCCCGCTTTGGTGTCACCACCGAATATCTCGCCCACGCCGAAGAGATTGAGATCAAGATCTCCCAGGGATCGAAGCCGGGCGAAGGCGGCCAACTCCCCGGTCATAAGGTCACCGAGCTGATCGCACGCCTGCGCCATGCGCAACCCGGCGTCGCGCTCATCAGCCCTCCGCCGCATCATGATATTTATTCCATTGAGGATCTGGCCCAGCTGATCTTCGATCTCAAGCGCGTCAATCCGCGCGCCGCCATCGGTGTCAAGCTGGTTTCCGGGTGCGGTGTCGGCACGGTGGCTGCCGGCGTGGCCAAGGCCTACGCGGACTACATTGTCATCGCCGGCCACGCCGGCGGCACCGGCGCCTCGCCTCTTTCCAGCATCAAGTATGCCGGCAACCCGTGGGAAATAGGACTTGCCGAAGCCCAGCAGGTACTGATGCACAACGGCCTGCGCGGCCGCGTGAGGCTCCGTTGTGACGGCGGGCTCCGCACCGGCCGGGATGTTTTGATTGCCGCACTGCTGGGCGCCGATGAATTTGCTTTTGGCACCGCGGTGTTGGTGGCGTTGGGCTGCGACATGGCCCGTCAATGTCACCTCAACACGTGTCCCACAGGCATCGCGACGCAAAGGCCCGATTTGCGCGCCAAGTTTCGCGGCAAACCGGCCAATGTCGTTCGCTTTTTTGAGGAGCTCACCCGCGACTTGCAAATGCTCATGGCCAGCCTGGGCCTGCCTTCGCTCGAGGCAGCAACCGGACGCATCGATCTGCTGGAGCAAGTGAGCGCCGCTGGCGGACTCGACCTCAGCCCGTTGCTCGCTCCTGCGCGTGAAGGCCATGTACGGTGGCAGGGCCAGCGCAATCGCCGCCCTACCGATCATGCTGCCATCGACAATGCCTGGGTCCAGCCGGCGCTGACGGCGCGGGCCGCGGGCTTACCCTTCTCCGTCGAAGCGACCATCGCCAACCAGCACCGTACCCTGGGTGCGCGGCTGGCCGGCGAGCTCGTTTGGCACGGCCTCCATCACAAGGAAACGCCTCTGCATTTCAAATTGACCGGCATTGCCGGCCAGTCCTTTGGAGCCTTCGCCGTGCCTGGAATGCAGTTGGTGCTCGACGGCATGGCCAACGACTTTGTCGGCAAGGGCCTTTGCGGTGGAGAACTGATTCTTCGTGGCCAGGGGCGCGCAGCGCGCGAGAGCGAGCTCCACGTCATTCTAGGCAATGTCGCTCTTTACGGAGCGACCAGCGGCTCCTTGTTTGCCGCGGGCCGCGCAGGTGAGCGTTTCGCCGTCCGCAATTCCGGAGCTCTGGCGGTGATCGAAGGTATTGGCGATCATGGCTGCGAATATATGACCGGCGGCCTGGTGGCCGTATTGGGCTCCACGGGGCAAAACTTTGGCGCCGGCATGACTGGCGGTTTGGCCTGGGTTTTCGATGAAGATGACACCTTCATTTCCCAGACCCGTTACCACACCAGCTTTCTAACGCCGGAACCGTTTTCGCAACTCGACCACGAGGCAGGCGAAGAGCTGCGTCAGCTGATCGTGTTGCACGCAGAAAAGACCGCCAGCACCCGAGCGCACTGGATCCTCTCCGACTGGGCAAATCTGTCCGCGCGGTTCGTACGCCTGACCCCAATCCCCCAGGCATAAAAGTCTTACTGGCTCATGGTGCTATCTATCCCGTCCCATCCATCCCGGCCACAAAGCCGGGATGGGTCGACTAACCGAAAAGATTCCATCCCCTAAGACCAGGTATTGCCACACCAGCGTCTGATTGTTAAACCAATACATGAGTCAGTGATAGCTGCAGATTTTGTCTCTCGAGCGAAAGCAAAGGACGCGCGCTCCCCTATCGGCAACCGCCCATAAACAACCCCGCGTTACAATCGTCAGGGTTTGTGACCCCGCACATGTTCAATCTGGAAACCCTGGTAGATGTAGTCCGGCTGGTGGCGGCGAGCAAGCGAGAACGCGCGCTGCTATGGCAGGACGCGGCTGGCGCCTGGCAACCCATGTCGAGCACTGCGCTCATGGCGCGTGTCTACGCTTTGGCCAACACCTTCACTGCCTGGGGAATCACCAAGGGCGACCGCATCGCGATCCTGGCAGAGAATCGTTGGGAGTGGGCAGCGGTCGACTTCGCGACCTTAACCCTGGGCGCAGTCGACGTGCCCATCTATCCCACGCTCACCGCGGAGCAAATTGCCGTCCTCCTCAAGGATTCCGGCGCGCGCATTGCAGTCGTGTCGAGCGAAACGCAATACAACAAAATCGCCTCCATCCGCAGCCAGACCCAGCTTGAGCACGTCGTCGTGATGGACGACATCGCAGCCGTAGAGAGCACCCGCCTCTCCACGCTGTTGCAGGATGCCGATGCAGGCGCTGTCTCCGTTGACATCGCTTCGTGGCTGCGCAGCTACTCCGTAAAGCCAGAGGACTTGGCCACCCTCATCTACACATCCGGCACCACCGGTGACTCCAAGGGCGTCATGCTCACCCACGGCAACATCGCCTCGAACCTGAACTACTCCACCCGCACCTTTACTTGGGGACCGCAGTCCACTTGCATCTCGTTTCTACCGCTCTCGCACATTACGGCCCGCCACCTGGATTACGCGCTTCTTTCGTACGGTGCGACCATCGCCTATTGCGGAAGTTTCGACCGCCTCCCCGCATCGCTGGCGAGCGTGCAGCCTACTGTTTTTGTCGCCGTGCCCCGGGTGTACGAGAAGATCCGGGATGAGGTGAAACGGCGAGCCGGCATCAAACCGCTATCCAGCAAGATCTTCAACTGGGCGATAGCGACCGGGCGGCGGCACCGCGGCCAGATTTTGCGCGGGCAAACACCCTCCTCGCTCAGCTGGCGCCTCGCCAATCGCCTGGTTTATCAGAAAGTAAGGCAGGCGTTCGGCGGCAAGGTAAAAGACTTCCTCTCTGGCGGGGCGCCCCTTGGCCTGGACACAGCTTCCTGGTTTGCCGATGTCGGCATTCGCATCTACGAAGGCTACGGTCTCACCGAAACGTCGCCGGTCCTGGCTCTGAACAACGCAAGGAATCACCGCATGGGTTCGGTGGGCAAGCCGATCGACTCAGTGGAAGTCCGCTTTACCTCCGACGGCGAGCTGCTGGTTCGGGGCCCCTTCGTTTTTTCAGGCTATTGGCATAAGCCGGAGGCTACCGCTGAGGCCATAGAGCCAGACGGATGGTTTCACACCGGAGATATCGCCCGTGTCGATGACGATGGATTCCTCTACGTGACCGACCGCAAAAAGGAGCTGATCAAAACCTCCGGCGGCAAGATGATCGCTCCCCAGCCGATCGAAGGCAAGCTGAATGCCAGCCTTCTGGTCGACAACGCGGCGCTGGTGGGCGACCGCCACAAATTTGTGAGCCTGCTGATCGCGCCTAACTTTGCGGCGCTTGAGAGCCTGGCGCAACAGCAGGGAATTACCTTCAACTCGCGCACCGAACTGGTCAGGAGTTCGGCGGTGCTGGCGGCTTACCAGGCCTGTGTCGACTCGGTCAATCAGGGCCTCGCGAATTTTGAGACGATCAAGCGTTTCCACGTGGTCGCCGACGAGTGGTCGATCAACTCCGGCGAGCTGACCCCCAGCCTCAAACTCAAGCGACGCGTGATCGTTCAGCGATACGCGGCTGAAATTGCCGCCTTCTATGAAGACGAGTCGACGTCTCATCGTTAAAGCAGGAAAAACCACATCTCGCGATCTTTGTCGGGCCAGGATCATTGCCAAACTGCACTCAGTGGCGCGAAAGCATTGCCGGCCGCATCTAAATATTCGCTACATCCGTCTTTCCACCTGAAGATTCCGCCGAGGTGTCCCTGTGAAGAAGCATCCGCTGATAAGCATTCTCGTAGCGATCGTTGTTCTCTTGCTGGTGGCTGTCCTCCTCATACCGTTGTTCGTCAATGCCAATACCTTCCGTCCAACCCTGGAGTCGCAGCTCTCCTCGGCTCTTGGCCGTAAGGTGACCCTCGGCGATCTCAGCTTTTCGATCTTTGCCGGCAGCCTGGTCGCCGACAACATCTCCATTGCCGACAACCCTGCTTTCAGCCCCAAGCCCTTCCTCCAGGCAAAGGCAATGCACATCGGGGTGGAAGTGGGTCCGCTGGTTTTCCATAAGCAGTTATTGGTCACCAACCTGGTCGCCGAATCACCTTCGATTAACCTCGTTCACAGCGCCCAGGGCACGTGGAACTTCTCTGACATCGGGAAAACCGCCGCCAGCCGTACGCAAGACACCCAGCAGGAGAGCGCCCTGCCCAACTTCACCGTCGGGCAGATGCGGGTGGTCGACGGCACCGCAACCGTCTCCGACATCCCGCTCACCGGGTCTCCCTTTGTCTACAGCGATCTGAATCTTACGGTGGACCAGTTTTCCTTCGCCAAGGCCTTTCCCTTTACGCTCTCGGCAAAGCTTCCCGCGGGTGGTTTGCTTGATGTGAAGGGCAATGCCGGGCCGGTCAACGCGAAAGACGCCTCGGACACCCCACTCGGCGCCAGCATCAACTTGAAGCATTTTGATCCGGTAGCCGCCGGCGTGATTCCAGCGAGCCAGGGCATTTCAATGCTGGCCGACATTGCTGCCCAGGTCACTTCCAATGGACAAACTCTGAACAGCACCGGGACGGTGAACGCGTCGCGCTTGGTGTTGGTGGCCAACGGCGCGCCCACACCGAACCCGGTCGATATTGCGTACACCATTACCCATAACCTGGATGCCCGAACCGGCCAGATCAGCGACCTGGGTATCAAGACCGGCGGTGTTACCGTGCATATCAATGGAACCTATGCCATGTCAGGGCCACAGACCACCGTGGCGCTCCACCTGGTTGCACCGAACCTGCCCGTCAACCAGGTCGAAGCGCTACTGCCGGCCGCGGGAATTCGCCTGCCCAGCGGATCGAGTTTGCAGGGAGGGACACTCACCGCCAACCTCGCTATCAATGGCCCGGCCAACGCCCCGACCATCAGCGGGCCGGTTGAGGTCGACAACACTCTCCTCGCCGGCTTCGATCTCGGCTCGAAGATTGGGGGGCTCAAGGGTGGTTCCGCATCCGGCGCGAAGGGCACCCAGATTCAGACTCTGCGCGCCAACGTGAACTCCTCGCAGCAGGGCACGCAGATCGACAATCTGTACACCTCGGTTCCGCAGATTGGCACCGCCACCGGGGCAGGCACCATTGCGCCGCAGGGCGCCTTGAACTTTCAGGTTGTGGCAAAAATCAATCCCAACTCCGGATTGCTGGGCGGTCTCACCTCGGTGGCGGGTGGATTCTTAGGGCAGGCGGTCAGCACCGCGGCGACGAATGGAATCCCCGTCCACATCACGGGCACGACAAGCAATCCTGTGATTCAAGCGGACCTGAGCAAGGTCCTGCAGCAGAATGCCGGCAGCCTTCTCAAGCAGCAACTACTCGGCAAGGGCACAACCAACAGTAAACCGAACGCCGGCGACGTCCTTAACAAGCTCTTCCACCACTAGAGGTAATTGAGCTAGAGGTCTGGATAATCGTCTGTTAGCCACGGTTTATTTTTCGCTGAGCAAGTGTGCGGAGCCATAGTGCTTGCTTCCGCACCGGCTCCGCCAGGAGTGAATGGACAGCCCAGCAACCAAAATCAACCCAATTCTTTCCCGGGCAGTTCTTGCTCACCCGCACATATTTCCCTCCAGCCCCGTACGCAGCTATGATTCACAAGGCGCTACGATAACAGTGCACGTTTGAGTGCACGTCTTTAGGAGAAGAACCAAAATGCGAGTTGGAGTCCTCACCGGTGGCGGCGACTGCCCCGGACTGAATGCGGTGATCCGCGCTGCGGTACGTAAAGGCATTTTCCATTACAACGATGAATTCGTCGGCTTCATCGAAGGCTGGCGTGGCGTGGTGGAAAACAAGAGCATGCCCCTCACACTCGAGACCGTATCCGGAATCCTGCAGCTCGGCGGTACCATCCTGCGCACTTCCCGCACCAACCCGCGCAAGATGGAGGGCGGCATCGACAAGTGCATGGCCACCATCAAGGCCAATCAGCTCGATGCCCTCATTACCATCGGCGGCGATGATACCCAGGGTGTCGCCAATGCGCTGGTCGAGAAGGGCATTAAGGTGGTCGGTGTTCCCAAGACCATCGATAACGACCTCAGTGGAACCGACGCTTGCTTCGGCTTCGATACCGCGGTCTCGATTGCCACAGAAGCGGTCGACCGTCTGCACTCCACTGCCGAGGCGCACAACCGGGTCATCGTGTGCGAGGTCATGGGACGTGACGCCGGCTGGATTGCCATCACCTCTGGTATCGCCGGTGGCGCCGATGTGATCTTCGTACCCGAAAAGCCCATCGACATCGATGCGGCGGTGAAGATCCTCAAGGAGCGTCACGAACGGGGCAAGCTGTTTTCGATCGTCGTGGTCGCCGAGGGCGCAAAGATTCCAGGCACGGGCAAACTGGCTACCCAGGGAGCGAAGGTCGACGCGTTCGGTCACGCGCGCCTCAGCGGCATCGGGCAAACCGTCGCGGAATTGATCGAAGAAAAGACCGGATACGAAACTCGCTCGGTGAACCTTGGGCATACGCAGCGCGGCGGCACGCCGACGGCTTATGACCGCATGCTTGCCACCCGCTACGGCTCGTTTGCCATCGACCTGGTGCATGAAGGCAAGTTCGGCCGGCTTGTCGTGTTACGCGGCACAGAGATTACCCACATTCCGCTGGCGGATGCGATCGCAAAAACACGCACCATAGGTGACGATTTGATTTCGCTCGCCGCCGGTTTGCAACCGCAATTGTAGTTATTTTACGCCCTCGTGCAGAAGCTGTGATTACCTTACTAGTCTTTATGAATGAAGCAGATAGTGGGATACATAGAATCTTCAGGATTAACTTTCCTGTTGTGGGGATCAGGTCGGATACGATGTCCTTAGTAACCGCCTGTTCTCTTCTGGTAATGCTTCGCAAGGCTACAAATTCTGTTACGCTCCTACCGGATCCGAACAAAGCCGCAGCAGTGGTTTCACAGCGGGTATAAGCCTCAGAAAAACGCACCAAATGGGGCATGCAAACTGGGAAACCACGCAAAACCCGGGGGATTCCCGCGATAAGCGATAATCTCTTGTGTTACGGGGTTAAAACGCGGTATAAGCACAACGGCGGGTTACTACTCTCGCCCGGTCCAGCAGTTCCCAGAGGAGAGCACTTCGATGAGAACAACACCGGCGAGAGATGAGGTTCGCGAAGTCATGGACATCCGCATGGCTTCCG
>Ga0182015_10003125_pt1 | contig 18956 bp, 11 predicted proteins | sample 712P3MmetaG_FD_120478 | JGI IMG/M metagenome (GOLD analysis project Ga0182015, IMG submission 120478) | Permafrost microbial communities from Stordalen Mire, Sweden - 712P3M metaG | ecosystem: Environmental > Terrestrial > Soil > Wetlands > Permafrost | place: Sweden: Stordalen | collected...
CGGAACAACAAATCCTGCCGAAATCTACCCGCCGCGGCTTCGACATTCACGTCCACGTTGGTAGCCGCAATCACGCGCACGTCCACGCGCCGGGTGCTGGACGATCCCACCCGCTCCAGTTCGCCTGTCTCCAACACCCGCAACAATTTCGCCTGCAGCTTCAGTGGAACGTTGGCGATCTCGTCCAAGAATAACGTCCCGTTGTCCGCCAGTTCGAATCGGCCCACGCGATCCACCCGCGCATCCGTAAACGCGCCTTTCACATGCCCAAACAACTCGCTCTCAAACACGCCTTCCGACAATCCGCCGGCATTTACGGTCACCATTGGCGTAGTCGCCCTCGGCGACAACGCATGCAGCGTCTTCGACACAACTTCCTTCCCGGTCCCATGCTCGCCGGTAATCAAAACGTTCGCGTCCGACGGCCCAATCCGCCCGATCAAATCCAGCACCGGCCGCATTGCCGCCGATTCGGCGATCATCGTCGGCCGCGACTCCGCCCGCAGCAGTCGGTTCTCCGCCTCCAATCGCGAAGCCTGCCGCAGCGCCTGCCGCAAATCAATCTGCGTACGCAATACGGTTAGCAACCGATGGTTGTCCCAAGGTTTAGGAATGAAATCCCGCGCCCCGCGCCGCATCGCCTCCACGGCCACTTCCACGCTGCTCCACGCCGTCATCACAATCACCGGCAGCGTCCCATCCACCATCTGCATCCGTGGCAGCAAATCCAATCCTTCCTGCCCGGAAGTCGTGTCCCGCGCGTAATTCAGATCCATCAACACCGCGTCAAACTCTCGCGCCTCGACGGCCGCAAGCGCTTCGGCCGGCGAAGACGCCCCCTGCGTTTCATAGCCTTCGCGCTTCAGCAAAAGCCGCAGCGCATCCCGGATATCAGCTTGGTCGTCAGCAATCAGAACGCGATGAGGATGAGTATTAGCAGTTTTCATTCAGGTCGAGGTCTTATTTCCGCTCGCACTCCAGTTTATTCCAACCAAAGCGCGCATGCACGGCCCAGTGCCGGCCCGGTTCGTTTCCGTCTCTGTGACTCAATGCCTCGGTGGCTAATCCCGTCTTTGCTCCCACGCAGCCATACGAGCCGCATCCTTATAACCATCGGCGCTATCGCGGCGGGCGCTCTTGATTCACGCCCGCAATCGCCTACTCATACCTCAGTGCCACCATCGGATCCACTCGCGTAGCCCGCCGTGCCGGCAAATAACAAGGCAGCATCGCCACAACCATCAGCGCGACGGAAACACAAATATAGGTTAGCGGATCGAAAGGACTAACTCCGGTCTGGAAATTGCCTACCAGCCGCGCCGTCACCATCGCCAGCAGGATTCCCAGCGCCAGCCCGGCCGCAACGATCACCGCTCCCTGTCTCAGAATCATGCCCAGAACGTTCTGCGAGCCGGCTCCCAGCGCCATCCGAATTCCGATTTCGTGCGTGCGTTGGCTCACCGAAAACGAAATCACTCCGAAGACGCCAACCACCGCCAGGATTAGCCCCAGAAGGCCCAGCGCGCCAGCCAGGCCCGCCGCCAGTTCGAAAAGCAGAAACCCGTTCAGCGTCTCCAGGCTTCGCATCATCGGGCGCACTTCAAAAACCGGCATGGTCGGCGCAACCCCCCGGATCTGTTCCCGCACCGGCCCAGCCAGCGCTTCCGGAGGACCGCCGAGTGTGCGAACTTGCAGGGTCGCCAGCGAAAAATATTGTTGCGCCAGTGGCATGTAGAAATACGGGCCCACCGGTCCAATCAATCCGTTCGTCCGGGCATTTTCCGCCACTCCCACCACTTTCATGCTGTGCGCCCGGTCGCCGGCCATCGTGAATTCGTGACCCAGGGCGCTCTGTCCCGGCCAAAACTTCTCGGCCATCGCCCGGTTGACGATCGCCACCCTTTCTTTGTCTTCGGTATCCCCGGCCTCGAACCCTCGTCCTTCCAGCGTCGCCATTCCCAAAGTTTCGAAATATTGTGGCGTAACCATGTTGTAGCCCGCGAATGGCGGCGCTTCGCCTTTGCCCACTTCATATCCCGGCGTCAGAACCGAGTCTCCGCTATTGAAATAGCCCATTGGCACGGTGTAAGCCACGCTCGCCGATTTCACGCCCGGCAAGCTCCGCACTCGTTCCAGCAGCTCTTTGTAGAACGTCTGGCCTTGTGCTCTGCTGTAGCCGATCTCGTTAGGATCCAGCGTCAGGTTCAGCACTCCCCGTGGCTCGAATCCCAGCCGCAGTTGCCGCGCGTTCCCTAGACTGCGCGTCATCAGTCCCGCCACGATCAACAGCATCAGCGACCCACCCACTTGCGCCACCGCCAACCCGCTGCGCAGCCAGTTCCGGCTGGCGGTCACAGTCCTTCCGCCCTCCCGTATCACCTCCAGCATGTGCCCGTTGGACGCGCGTAACGCCGGCACTACGCCCACAACAATCCCCGTCGCCAGTGCCGCTCCAAATGCAAACAGAAACACTCGCCAGTCGAACTGGAAATCCAGCACCGCCGGCATCGATGTTCCCAGATGAATCGAGCCCATGAAATTACTGGCAAACAGTCCCAGCGCAACCCCCGCCGACCCTCCGCCAAACGCTAGCAGGATGCTTTCCGTCAACAGCTGCCGGATCAAGCGCGTTCGCGATCCCCCATCGCCGCTCGGATCGCCATTTCGCGCTGCCGCACGGTGGCCCGCACCAGCAAGAAATTAGCGACGTTCATACAAGCCAGCAGCAGCACCAATGCCGCTAGAATCACAAATAGCGTCGCGATCTTCAACATCATGTTGTCGCGATCGGGCTGTGGCCGCGAAAGGCGTTCCGGGAACGCCTCTATCATCACTCCCTCTTCGCTCTTGGGGTATTCCCTGGCGAAACGATCTGACAAAACCTTCAGCACCGGCTCGGCTTCTTTTACTCCCATGCCCGGTTGTAGCCGCGCCAGCACGGTCAGACTTCGATTCTCGCGGTTGACCATGGCATCTTTTGGATTGCCGCTGTCCGCCATCACCATTCCCAGCGGCAGATACCCTTGGGTATCCAGCAGCGTGAACGGGCCGTGGAAATCCTTTCGCACCACCCCGATTACCGTAACCGGCCTTCCGTCGTACAACACCGATTCACCTACGACGTTTGGATCTGCACCGAACCGGGTCTTCCAGTAGCTATGGCCGAGGACCAGCACCGGATTCATCACCGACGGGTCGCCCTCGCTTGGCGCGATGAAACGTCCCAATTCAGGTTGCAGCCCCAGAGCCGTAAAGAAATTTCCCGAAACGCAGTTGGTCATGATCGGTTCGGTCTTCTTGTTGACCGTCAAGCCGCCCGCTTCAATTTGGTACGCCATCACATCACTGAACGCCGCTGCCGCTCCGTTTTGCATGTCCTGAAATTCCGGCACGGAAAAGTTGTCCACCAGCGGTCCCTGCTTTTGTTGCTAAGCAAGCTGCGTAATTTGCTCCGCGTCGCGCACCGGCAAAGGCCGAAGCAGCAGGGAATTGACCAAGCTGAAGATCGCCGTATTCGCCCCGATTCCCAGCGCCAGTGTAAGCACTGCCACCACAGTCAGCCCGGGGCTTTTCACCAGCATCCGCACCGCATACCGCAAATCCTGAACAAGATTCCTCAGCTACCTCCGAGCGCCGTCTCCGGCACTCTCCTATTCCTTGTTCTTCGTTTCCTACGCGCTCTCTGTTCGAAATCCCAATCCATCGTTCTTCTCTGGGAGTCTCAGCGCCCTCCGCGGCTCCGCCTTATCTTTTCTTCGGCTGCCTTCCGCCACGCTACCGCGCCGCCGCCACCCCGTTCGCGCTAACCACCCATCCATCCTTTAACTGAATCAACCGGTTCCCGTACGTGGCATTCCTCTCCGAATGCGTAACCTGAATAATGGTCGTACCCGCCTCATTCAAGCGTTTAAACAACTGCATGATCTCTTCGCCCTGTTCCGAGTGCAGATTTCCAGTAGGCTCGTCCGCCAAAATCAATTTCGGATTCTGAATCACCGCCCGCGCCACGCCCACGAGCTGTTGCTGTCCCCCCGAAAGCTGGTTAGGAAACAAGTCCTTCTTTCCAACAATGTTGAACTTGTCCAAAGCATCGCAAACCAAACTGACGCGCTCTTTGTGCGGCACATTCTTGTACGACAGCGGGATCTCCAGATTTTCAAACACCGTCAAATTGTCGATCAGGTGATAGCTCTGAAACACAAATCCAATGTTCGCCTTGTGCAGTTCGTTCCTCTTCTTAACGTTCAACTTATGCACCGGCTGCTCCAGAAAGTAATACTCTCCAGCCCAGGCGCTATCCAACATTCCGATAATGCTAAGCAAGGTGGATTTGCCCGCACCCGAAGGCCCCATAATCGTCACAAACTCGCCCTGCTGAATATCCAAAGTCACGCGCCGCAAAAGGAAAAACTTGTTCGGGCCCGCCTCAATCGACTTCTCCAAATTTCGCAGTTGAATCAAAGGTTCCACAATCTCTCCTTAAATCCGGTGAAGTCGATTTTCCAGTACCATGCGACAGTCACCGCCTCAATCATGCCGCAGCGCACGCAGCGGGTCCATCTGCGCCGCGCGTCGCGCCGGCAAGTAGCAAGCCAGCGCCGCCACGGCGGCCAACAGCAACGGCAAACCAACAAACGCAACCGGGTCGGCCGCCTTAACGTTAAACAAAAGCGCCGACAGCGTCCGCGCCAGCAAAAACGAAATGGGCAAGCCGATCGCCAAGCCCAGCAACGTCATCAACATCCCGCTACGCAGCACCAGCGATAGAATGTCCCGAGTCTGCGCCCCTTGCGACATGCGGATCCCGATCTCATGCGTCCGTTCGCTGACCGAATACGACATCACGCCGAATATTCCAACCGAGGCCAGCACCAGTGCCATAACTCCCAGCACTGCCATCATCGTCGCCACGTAAGCGATCCCCACGATCGATTCCGTGATCACTTTGTCCATCGGCTTGATGTTGTACATCGGCAAATTGGGATCCACCGCCGCGATTTGAGCCCGCACCGCCGAAACGAATTTCATCGGATCGCCCGACGTCCGCAACACCAGCGTGGTAAAGCCCGGCGGACTCTGCCGGTACGATCGATAAAGCGTGGGCACATCTTCTTTGTTGACCCAGCTATAGTGCAGATCGCCGACCACCCCGACCACCGTCAACCACGGATTTTCCAAATCGGGCTTGCCGACCTTGATGTGTTTACCCAGGGGATTTTCGCCGTCGAAGTAACGCCGCACCAGGCTCGCGCTTACTACGGCAACCCGCGGCGCTTCCGCTCCGTCCGCGTCGGTCAACACGCGTCCGTCGCGCAATCCGATATTCATTTCGCCGAAATAACGCGGCGAGGCCGTCTCGATGATGGCTTCGCGCGTTGCCTCCCGTTGCGTCAGCGGCCGGCCCTCCACCGAAAACGCCTGCGTTTCGATGCCCCCTCCGTCCGCGTACGGCACATGGGTCACCAATGCGGAGATCTGTACGCCCGGAATGGCCGCAAGCCGCTCCTGTACCTGTTCGTGAAAGTTCAATCGCTCCGCCGGCTTTCCGTATTGCGTCTCCGGCAACGTCATGTTCATGGTCAGCAGTGTTTCCGGCGTGTAGCTTTCATTCACGTTCAGCAATCCCTGAAAGCTGCGCACCAGCAGCCCGGCGCCTACCAGCAACACCAGCGCCAGCGTGACTTCTCCAATCACCAGTGCGGCCCGCAAGCGGTGCCGCCCGCGTCCGATTGTGGATCCTCGCCCGCCTTCCTTCAGCGTACCGGTCACATCGGTCCGCGAACTCAAGAGTGCTGGGGCCACGCCGGACAGAACGCCGCTTGCCACGGAAACCCCCAACGCGAAAAGAAACGCGCTGGAATCCAGGCCGATGGTTTTCCATCCGGCTACGAATTTCGCCACGTCCGGCGGCATGTGCGCCAGGATCATGTCGAGGTCCCACTGCGCCAGAAACAACCCGAGCACGGCGCCGGCCATCGACAGCAAAATACTCTCGATCAATAACTGCCGCACCACGCGCCAGCGGCTCCCGCCGAGCGCCGTGCGTATCGCGAACTCACCGACTCGTCCGGTAACGCGCGCGAACTGCACGTTCGCCACGTTCGCGCAGGCGATCAACAAAACGAATGCGACCGCGCCCATCAGCAGCAGCGTGTACTGTCGCGTCAGCGAGCTGGTAACGAATTCGCGCAACTCCAAAGGTTGCGCCTCAAATCCTTTGTTGGTATCCGGATACGCTTCCACCTGGCGTGCCGCGATGGTTTTGATTTCCGCAGCCCCTTGCGCGAAAGAAACGCCTGGCGCCAGTCGGCCCAATGGCCACAGCCATCGGTTGTCGCGTCGGAGCCGCTCTTTCACGTCGAACGAAAGCGGAATCCACGCTTCCGCCGGCATCGGATAATCGAATCCTTTGGCCATGACGCCGACGACCGTGAAGCTCTTGCCGTCCACCTTCACGTTTTTGCCAAGAATGTTTGGATCGGAAGCGAAGCGTTGCTCCCACAATGCGTGTCCCAAGACAATCGCCTGGTCTTTGCCGACTTCTTCTTCCTCGGGTAGAAACGCGCGCCCCATCAAAGGATGGACGCCGATGGTCTCGAAGAAATTGGCGGGCACGTGGAAGGCTTGAATCTTTTGCGGTTCGCGGTCGCCGGTCAAATTCACTTCGTCCCACGAATACGCAGTGATCTGATCGAACGAGTGCGCCTCTTTTTTCCAGTCGAAATAGGTCGCCGGCGCGATGGGCACGTAGTCGACTGGCCCAAATCCCCCAGAGCCTCCTTCCACGTGTTTATCGAGCAGTGCGACGATCCGGTCGGCGTTCTCGAAAGGAACTGGGTGTACCAGAAACGCTTCCGCCATGCTGAACATTGCCGCATTCGCGCCAATCCCCAGCGCCAGCGCAATCACGCACACCAGCGACGCCACGCGGTGCTTCATTAACATCCGGAAGCCGAAGCGGATATCCTGCCAGATCGTTCCCATGAATCCTCCGTCTTGCCCGGTAACCAACGCCAACCCGCTACTTGCCGTGTCTGCTTTCCGTTGCAACGCAGTGGGACGGCACACGCATACCGCGGCGGCTGGTAGGAGCGAGTTTCAACTCCGTTTCTACCGCGATGGCTACTTCGCACAATAAATCAGTCGAACTTAGTTCGCGCCGACGTGCGCTTCCTGCGTCTCTTCCACTATGCGCCCGTCAAACAAATGAATGGTGCGCTCCGCGAAGTTTGCGTAGCGCTGGTCGTGGGTCACCATGCAGATCGTGGCGCCGTTGCGGTGCAGATCGCGCAGCAACTCCATCACCGCTTCGCCGTTCTTGGAGTCCAGGTTTCCGGTTGGCTCGTCGGCCATCAGAATCAGCGGATCGCCGACCAGCGCACGCGCCACCGCGACACGCTGCTGCTGACCGCCAGACAGTTGCGAAGGGTAGTGTCGCAAACGATGCGCCATGCCGACGCGTTCCAATGCGTTCTGCACCTTTTGCTTGCGCTCGCTGGAACTGGTCCCGCGATAAGTCAGCGGCAGCTCGACGTTTTCGTACACCGTCAAGTCGCCGATCAGGTTGAACGCCTGAAAGATGAAGCCGATCTCGCGATTGCGAATGCGCGTGCGCTCGCTGATCGACAAATTCGCCACCGGCTGATTGTTCAGCTCGTAGACTCCATCGCTTGGCGAATCCAGCAAGCCGAGAATCGACAGCAATGTCGACTTGCCGCAGCCTGAAGGTCCGGCAATCGAGATGTACGTGCCTTTCTTGATCTCGAGATGAATTTCCTCGAGCGCGTGCGTTTCCACTTCATCGGTGAGAAATACTTTCTTCACGCCTTGCATTTTGATCAGTGTCGGTGCGTTTGGTTCGAGCATGGGCTCTCCTTGAATTGTTCGTTTCTAAACTTGAACTTGTGAACCTCGACTTCTACTGTCTTCCATTCCCCGGGCCTCAAAATGTTCGCTTCTAGAAAGTCATTCGTATCGCAACGCCACCAGCGGATCGACGCGTGTAGCTCGCCGCGCCGGCACGTAACAAGCCAGCAGCGAGACCAGCGACATCACCGCGATGACCCCGACAAAAGTCAAAGGGTCCCGCGCCGTCACGCCGTACAGGAGCCCCGCCATCAGCTGGGTCAGCAACAATGCGCCAACCAGTCCGATGACCGCACCAGCCAATGTCAGTTCCATACCCTCGCGGATGGTCATAGCCATGATGCTGCTCCTCTGCGCCCCCATGGCCACCCGCACCCCAATCTCGCGGGTCCTCTGGGTAACCGAGTACGACAGCACGCCATACACCCCGACCGCTGCAAGAAAGACGGCCAGTGCGGCGAAAAGTCCCAGTAAAAATAGATTAAATCGCTGCGGCGCCAGCGACTTCTGCACATTGGCTTCCATGGTCTTGACGTCGGCGACCGCCAACTGGGGATCCAGCGACGCAATTGTGCCGCGAACTGAGGCGCTCAATGCCGCCGGGTCAGTCTTCGTCCGCACCGCAACCCGCAAAGTGCGCAGCTCGTCCCATGTAGGCATCACAAGCTCGTCGTTGGGCACCTGCAGATACGGCGTGTAGGTGTGCGGACCGGCGGCAGCCTGCATCGTGCCGTCTTTCACATCGCCGGCCACGCCGATCACCGTCCACCATTGCGCGCTGCCAAAGCTCATGTGCTTTCCGAGGGGATCCTGATTCGGCCAATAAGTGCGAGCGGCGGCTTCACTGACAATCACCACATCCGGCGTTCCGAGGCGATCGTCAGCGGTAAACATCCGTCCCCGTTTCAGAGTGATGCCCATGGCGTCAAAATAATCGCCCATAATCCAGCTCTGGGTCACTTCCGGTAGATTGCGTTTGGCGGAATCGGACGACCCTTCGATAGTCACCGAATCGCGCTCCTGCGAATCGAGCGGTAAATCGGTCGAAAGACCGACCGCGCCGGCGCCCGGCAGGGCAGACGCCCGGCGTTGCAATTCCTCAAAGAAGCTGCGGACGTCGGTCCCATGCGGATACGCCTGCAACGGCAGCGGCACCGTCATCGTCAACACTTGCTCCTGCCGAAAGCCCGGATCGGTTTGCAACAGTCGCACGAAGCTGCGCACCAGGAGCCCCGCGCTGATCAGCAGCATAATGGCCAGCGCCATCTGCGAAACGATCAACCCGCTCTGCACTCGGCGACGACCGCGCGACGGCCCCATACCCCGGCCCCCATCCTTCAAGGACTCTTGCGGGTCCGCATGGGTTGCCTGCAATGCTGGGATGATGCCGAACAGAACGGTGGTGACGACCGACAGCAACATCGCGAACAGCAGTACGCGCCCATCCAGGTGAACTTCCTGCATTAAGGGCAAATCCGCCGGTGCGATCGCGAGCAGCGCGATGATTCCCCAGTACGCCACGAACAAAGCCGCCGCCCCGGAAACAATTCCCAGCAGCAGATTTTCCGACAGCATCTGGCGCACCAGCCTAAATCGCCCGGCACCCAGTGCCGCGCGGACCGCAATCTCTCGCTGTCGACCGGTCGCCCGCGCCAGCAACAGGTTCGCGACGTTGGCCGAGGCAATTAGCAGAACCACGCCAACGGCCACCAGCAGCACCAGCAGCGGCGCTCGTACGTTGCCGGTGATCACCTGACTGTAGGGAACGATAGAGGTGCTGACATGTTGCCCGGCGAAGAAACTGATCACGTTTGCCGGATAAAGCTTTTCCACATCGGCTATGGTTCGGCTCGCGTCGCTCTGCGCTTGCGCCAGGGTCACACCCGGCTTCAATCGTGCCAGCACCCGGTGATTGTACATATTCGCCCACGATTGCAGTTCGTAGGGCGTGAACGCCATGGGAACCCACAGGTCGGCTGGCTCGCCGCTGAAGCGGTCGCCTTTGAGCGGAAATTCAAAATTGGCCGGCATCACGCCGATCACGGTGTAGGGAATGCGATCTAGAGAAACGGAACGCCCGAGAATGTTGGGGTCGCCGGAAAAGCTGCGCTTCCACAGGCCGTAACTCAACATCACCACATTGCGCCCCGGCTGGTCTTCCTCAGACGTAAAAAAGCGCCCCACCAGTGGCTGTACGCCGAGAAGCGGAAACACGTTAGCCGACGCACGCGCCCCCTCGATGCGCTCTGGTTCGCCGCCGCCCGACACGTTGAAGTGTTTGTTGCTGTAGATGGCCATCAAGTCGAAGCTGCGCTGGCGTTCCTGGAAGGCGCGGAAATCAGGAGCGTTCATGGGCATATCTTCGGCGAAGCCCGGCAGCCTGTCGGAAACAGAAACGAGGTTTTGCGATTGCACGAACGGCAACGGCCGCAGCAGCACGGCGTTCACGACGGAAAAAATGGCCGTGTTCGCGCCGATACCCAAAGCCAGAGTGGCAATGGCGATGACTGCGAATCCTGGCGATTTCACCAGCATTCGTACCCCGAAGCGCAGGTCTTGCCAGAAACTGTTCACCGCAGGTCCCTCTTAGCAGGTCTGTCTTCTATATAAACGGCAATCGGTGCCAAATAGTTCACTGTTGCAACCCCTTTGCCGGCAATCACTTCACTCATAGCGTAGCGCCACCAGCGGATCGACCCGCGTGGCCCTCCGGGCCGGTACGTAGCAGGCCACCATCGCCACGGCCACCAGGAGGACGGCTACGCCAAGAAACGTGAACGGATCGGTCGGCGTAATTCCGAAAAGCATCCCGGAAAGGAGTCTTGCCGCGAAAAACGAGCCGGCCAGGCCAATTCCCGCACCGAGCACCGCCAGTCGCAAACCCTCGCCCATCACCAATCCGAGGACGTTGCTGGCCTGCGCGCCCAGCGCCATGCGAACGCCCATCTCATTCGTGCGTCGCGCCACGGAATACGCCATCACGCCGTAGATGCCCATGCACGCCAGTACTAGAGCCAGCGCCGCGAACAACGCGATCAGCGCGATTTGCAGCCGCTGCGGCGAAAGCGAAGCCGCTTCCACGTCGCGCATTGAGCGGATGTTGTAGACCGGCTCGTCGGCGTCGATAGAACGAATCGCTCCTGCGACAGCCGAAGCGGCGCTCCTTGGCTCCAGCTTCGTCCGCACCACCAGCGCGAAGAATGCCCACGGATCCTGCGAAAACGGAACGTACAGAGCCAGCTTGGACGCTTGCTCAAGATGATGCTGCTTGATGTCGCCCACGACGCCGACAACCTGGCACCAGGTTTTTTCGTCGCCGCAAGCCCCACGCAGATGCTTTCCGATGGCGTCCCCGTTCGGCCAGAAATGCCGCGCCGTCGCTTCGCTGATAATCGTCACTGGCGTTGCGTTCACATCGTCGCGTTCGCTAAACGTCCGGCCGCTCAACAGCGGCACTCCCAAAGTTTGAAAGTAGTCCGGCGTGACCACCAAATAATCGGGAGCGATGTCGCCGGAAGCGGGTGTTGTGCGCCCTTCGATCTCAATCGATCGCGAACTGTTGCCGGGGTTGAGCGGCAGCCGCGAAATTGCCGAGGCCGCGGCAATTCCGGGAAGGGAATTGATTTTCTCCAGCGCACTCCTGACGAACGCCACGCGGTCCACGGGTTTCGGGTAGCGGGCCTGCGGCAGCGAAAGCTGCATGCTCAGCACATGGTCAGGGTTGAATCCTTCGTGGACCCTCAACAGTTGGCTGAAGCTGCGCAGCAGCAGTCCGGCAGCGATCAACAGCACCGCGGCCATCGCGATTTCGGTGACCACCAACGCGCTGCGCATGCGTCGTGCACGTCCACTGCCTGCGGAGCCGCGTCCGCCTTCCTGCAACGTGGCATTCAGGTCCGTGCCCAGCAGCCGTAGCCCCGGAATCAAGCCGAACAGAACGCCGGACGCCAGCGATGCAAACAGTGTGAACAGCAACACTCGCGAGTCCAATGTGATGGGCGCTCCGCCAACCATATCGACCGGAACCAGCGCGCGGAGCGGCGCCAGGCTCCACAGCGCAAGTAGAACTCCCAGTCCGCCCCCGGCGAGCGCCAGAAGAAGGCTTTCGGTAAACAAATGCCGCAGCAGGTGCGAACGTCCCGCGCCCAGCGCAATGCGCAGCGCCATTTCTTTCTGCCGGGAAGCGCCACGCGCCAAAATGATATTCGCCACATTTACGCAAGCGATGAGCAGCACCAGCGAGACCGCGCCAAGCAGGATCAACAGCGCCGGCCGCGTTTCTCCTACCAGATCCTGGCGCAGCGGAACCACCGTCGCGCCCATGAATTCGTCAGCGCCATACTGTTGCTTGATGCGCTTCGCAATCGTATCGACTTCCGCCGATGCTTGCGCCAGCGTCACCCCAGACTTCAGGCGCCCGAACGATTCAAAGTAATGAGAATCGCGCACTGCCGACGGATCTTCGCTAAGGCGCAGCGGATGAGGAGGCGCCGCGAATCGCGACGAGGTCCACAGCTCCGTTCCCGCGGGAAACGCGAAGCCCTGCGGCATGATTCCCGCAACGACGCGCGACTCACCGTCGATCTCGATCGCGTGACCCACGATTTCCGGATTGCCGCCGAGTCTTCGCTGCCACAGTCCGTAACTCAACACCGCTACGCTCGCTCCGCCCGGCGGATCGAGTTCCGGCAAGATGGTTCGCCCGTGCAAAGCCGGCACGCCAAGCGCCGCGAAAAACCCGGAGGTTACGATCGCGCTTTGCACTCGCTCCGGCTGACCGTTCCCGGACAGATTCGCGGGCAGACCACGATAAGCCGCCAGATGCTCGAACGATTTGCTCTGGCGCTGAAATTCCAGAAAATCGGCGGGCGAAGGATTGTCGGTTTGTTTGTCCTGATCGAGCTGGTAGAGGACGACGACGCGTTCTGCGTCCGGATAGGGAAGTGGCCGCAGCAGCGCCGCGTCAATGACGCTGAAAATCGCCGTGTTGGCGCCAATGCCCAGCGCCAGCGTCAACACCGCGATGGCGGTGAAAGCCGGACTCTTCACCAGCATGCGAACGCCGAAACGGATGTCCCACCAAAAACTGTTCACGCGTGTCCCTCATAGCTACAACGTTGCGAAAGGCAATTTCGTTTTCAAATGATCTGCGGCCTGACCGGTCTAAAGACCGGTCGCGACAGAATCACTCGTAGCGCAGCGCCACCAACGGGTCGACGCGCGTTGCGCGGCGGGCTGGGACGTAGCACGCAACCAATGCAACCACCGCGATCAGCACGAGCCCCAGCAAGTAGATCGAAGGATTGTTCGCGTTCACGCCGAACAGAAGCGATTCGCTCAACCGCGCCAGCACATACGCCAATGGCAACCCGACAATCACGCCGGTAATCACCATCGAACCGACTTCCTTAAAGATCAACCACCGCACGTTGCCGGCTTCGGCGCCCAGCGCCATGCGAATGCCGATCTCACGCGTTCGCTGCACGACCAGGTACGCCAGCACGCCATAAATTCCCAGCGCCGCCAGCAGTGCCGCCAATCCAGCAAAACTGCCGCTCAGCACCGCGACCAATCGCGCCGCGAACAAATCTTCTTCCACCACGCGGTCCATGGTCTTCACGTCATACACGGGCAGGTTCGGGTCCGCTTGCCGCACTTCACCCTGCAACGTGGATGCGAGCAACACCGGATCACGCTCGGTGCTCACATAAAACGTCATGCCGCTGAGTTCCGTCCGCTGCGCGTAGGGAACATAAACGTAGGGACTTAGCGTGCCGGTTTTGACGTGATCCTGATTTATGTCCCGCACGATGCCGACGATTTCGATGTCGGGCTTCACTTTTTCGCCGCCGCCAAAGCAAAAGTGCATGCCGATGGGACTCCGCCCGGGGAAAAAGCGCTTGACCATAGCTTCGCTGGCGACTGCAACCTTGGGGCTGGTCGCGCCGTCAGCTTCGGTGAATTCGCGACCGGCCAGCAAGGGCACTCCCAGAGTCGAGAGATAGCCGGGACTTACCGAAACATAGTTGACGTCCTGCTGCTCTTCGGGCTGCTGGACGCCGCCTTCCACCGTAATGTTCGCGCCTTCGTTGTCTCCGGTTAGCGTGGCGACTTCGGAGCTGCCCACAGAGCGAACGCCCGGCAGCGTGGCGATGCGAGCGCGCAATTGATCGATGAGCGCAATCGTGCGTTTGTTGTCGTAACCATTCAGAACCGGCGCGATCGAAAAACTAATCACATGCTCGGTTTTGATCCCCAAATCCAGAGTGCGCAAATTCCACAATGTGCGCGTGAACAAAGCCGCCCCCGCGAGAAGCAGCATGGTGAAGGCGACCTGGCCCGCGACGAGCACCTTGCGAAAACGCACGTGCGAAACGCTCGCCGACGAAGTCGAGCCCTGATCCTTGATCACGTCGGTGACCGAAGACCGCGTTACGCGCCACGCGGGGATGAGTCCAAAGAAAACGCCGGAGAGTAGCGTTGCGCCGACGGCGAACGCCAATACCATGGGATCCAGATGTGGCGACAACCCTTGAAATCCGGTGTTCTCCGCCATCATCGGTGTCAGTACGCTGGTGATCCACGATCCCACCACGATTCCCAGAATGCCGCCGCCCAGCGCGCACAGCAGGCTTTCCACCAGAAGCTGTTGCATCATGCGGCCCCGCGTTGCGCCCATGGCCCCGCGAATCGCAAACTCGCGCTGCCTGGCCGCGCCGCGCGCCAGCATCAGGTTCGCGACGTTGGTGCACGCGATCAACAACACCAGAGCGACCATCGCGAAAAGCGCCAGCAGTGGAGCTTGCGCGTCACGCTGCGCAACCATTCGGCCGCGGGCTCCAGGCGTCAGCAGAATTGTTTTGTTCAGAAAAGCCTTGCGCTTCTGGTCGTTCCAACCGGTTATCTTCGGTAGTTGCTCTTGCAGCAGCGGGTGATACGCGGCGTTTATTCCGGCGGAAGCTTGCTCGTCAGAAATTCCTGCCTTGCGGCGAGCCAAAACCTTGATCCAATAGTTGTTCCAACCCTCGATGGCCTCTGAATCCTGGGTCATTTTTGTCGCCATCATCATCGGGACAAAAATATCTGGCGATTGCCCGAGCTGAACTCCCGTGAAACCTGCGCGCGCCACGCCCACAATCGTCATTTCCACGCTGTTAATCAGGAGCGCTTTGTTCAGAACGTTTGGATCGCCGCCGAAACGACGCGTCCAGTAGTTGTAGCTCAACACCGCGAGGGGATGACCGCCCGGAACTCGATCGTCGTCGAGAGAGAATACCCGTCCGATCGCGGGCGGAACGCCCAGGACCTCGAAGTAGTTCCCGGAAACGAGTTCCCCGTGGCCGCGCTCCGTTTGACCTTGCGTGGCCAGGCTTGCGGAAAACGAGGAACGCGCCAGCATCCCGCAAACCGATGCGCTTCCTTCGCGCAGGCCCTTGTACATTGGATAGGAGAACGATTCCGTATTGTCTCCGTCGCTCGAAAGCCGACCGGTGAGCGGTCCCGGATCGTGCAGCACCACAAGCTCGCTCGGGTTTTGTATCGGCAGTTGCCGCAGCAGGATCTGGTTCATCAGCGAAAAGATGGCGGTATTCGCGCCGATCCCCAGCGCCAGCGTCAGAACTGCAATGGCGGTGAAGCCCGGATTCTTTCCCAGCACGCGCACGCCATAGCGGCTGTCTTGCCAGAGTGTCTGCACTATTCCGTCCTATTCATTGCGCAATGCCAGCAATGGATCGAGATTTGCCGCGCGCCTCGCGGGGAGATAGCAGGCCGTGGCCGCCACGACGATAAGCGCGAGCGCCACAACGACGAATGTTGTCGGGTCGGTAGCACTCACGCCGAAAAGTTGGCTCTTCAAAATACGCGAAACCACAAGCGTTCCGGCCAAACCGACCACGATGCCCGCCAGCGTCCAGCCAAGCCCCTCGCGCACGATCATGCCCAGGATGTCTGTTTTTTCCGCGCCAACCGCGACACGAATCCCAATCTCGTTTCTTCGCTGCGCCACGTTGTACGACATCAGCCCGAACAATCCCACGGTCGCCAGGAGCAGTCCCACACCCGCAAACGCGGACACCAGCACGCTTGTGAATCGCCGCTGCGCCACCGAGTCCGAAACGTAATCCTCCAACAGTTGCGCCTTGTAAATCGGCAGTTCCGGATCGAGCGCCCGCACCTGTTCACGGATCGCCGGAAGCAAATTCATCGGCTGGCCCGCGCTGCGCACCACCACGTACATCGAGCCGATCGCCACCTGATCGTAGGGCGTATAAACTTCCGGCTCCGTCGCCTGCCACAGATTCCGGTGCTTCACGTCGCCGACCACGCCGACGATTTCGCGCATCACTTCCGGACCGGAAGCGGTTACCCCCGGCTTGATGCGTTTTCCAATAGGGCTCTCATTCGGGAAAAATTGGCGGGCCAGGCTTTGGTTGATCAAAATCACCGGCGGAGCGTGCCGATCATCGCGCGCAGAGAAGTCGCGCCCCTCCATCAGCGGAATGCGCATCGTCCGCAAATAACCCAAGCCAATGGTGCGAAATTGCGTTCGCGGTTCTTCACTCTGGGCCACCGGGCGCCCGTCAATTTGGAATGTAGTGCGGATAATGTCGTCCGCAAGCGGAAGCGGCATCACGCCGCTCACGCTCTGCACACCCGGCAAAACGCGAATGCGGTCCAACAGCCGTTGATAGAAATCCGCCGATTGCTCGGGCTTGCCGTAGCGCACGTCCGGCAAATCCAGATTGAAAGACAGCAAATTCTGAGCATTGAAGCCGGGCGACTGCCGCGACAAATGAAACATGCTCTCCAGCAGCAGGCTCGCGCCGACCAGCAGCACCACGGCCAACGAAACTTGCGACGCCACCAGAAAACTCCGAGCGCGCGAATGACTCTTCCCGTCGATATTGGAACGCCCGCCATCTTTCAATGCGCCGAACAAATCGAACCGCGCCGCGTGCCACGCCGGCGCCAGACCAAAGAGCACTCCGGTCAACAGCGACATGCCAAACGTAAAGGCCAGCGCAACCGGGTCCAGCCCTGCCTGCGACAGTCGCGGAATTTGCAGCGAGCGAAAACTGGTGAGAATAGTGATGCCCCACATCGCCACCAACAGCCCAAGTGCGCCGCCACCAAAAGAAAGCAGCACGCTCTCCGTCAAAAGCTGCCGGAACACGCGCGCCCGGCCCGCGCCGAGCGATGCCCGAATGGCCATCTCGCGCTGCCGAGCCGCCGCGCGCGCCAACAGCAGATTCGCGGCGTTCGAGCACGAAATAAGCAACAGGAAACCCACCGCGCCCAGCACCAGCAGCAGCACCGGCCGCACATCGCCGACCACTGCCTCTTTTTCCGATCGCACACCCATCGTGATGTGCCCATTGGTGTCCGGATATTGCTTGATGAGGGCATCGCCAATCGCAGCGGCGTCGGCGTCGGCCTGCGCCAGCTCGAAATTCGGCTTAAGCCGCCCAATCGCGTTCAGGAAATGAGCGCCGCGCTGCACCGTGATCGGTCCATCGGGATCCAGACTTGCGGCGAAGACCGCTATGGTGGACCAGACATCCACCGATTTCTCTTCGAGAGGGAATCGAAATTCAGCAGGCATGACTCCAGCAACCGTGAACGGCTCCGAGTTAAGCGTGACTGTGCGGCCTACAATTCCGGGATTCGCGCCGAAACGCGTCTTCCACAAACGGTGACTCAGCAACACCACCCGCGTCCCGGGTACGTCTTCATTGGCTGTAAATGTGCGCCCCAGCATCGGCGCGACTCGCAACACGTCGAACAAGCTTGCGGACACAATTTCTGCGTCGAGATGCAACGGTTCGCCCGCGCCGGTCAGCGTGAAACTGGAGTCGGTATACGCGGCAGCCGACTCGACGGTGCGGCTTTGCGTGCGCAGATCGATGAAGTCGGGATAACTAAGGGCGCGGCCCTCCCCGTTGCGTAGATCAATTCCGCGCAGGGAAACGAGCCGGTTAGCATCGGGGAACGGCAGGGGTTGCAGAATGACGGCGCTCACCACGCTGAAAATCGCGGTGTTCGCGCCGATGCCCAGCGCCAGCGTCAACACCACCACGGCGGTGAATCCGGGGCTTTTCGCCAACATGCGCAGGCCGTAGCGAATTTCCTGCCACAAACCGTTCATCTAGGGCTCCACTCGCATAAGACGTTGCCACCTGTCCACAAGTCTTGAAGCAGATACGCCAGATTAACGACCAATGTTTGCCTGAAACGCCCGAGCGGCATTATTTCAGCCGGATGCGGTCGACGTTGTCCCATTGCGACATGTCCGAGAGGACCACCTTGTCGCCCACCTGCAGCCCTTGCAGGATCTCCACGGTGTTGACGGAACTGCGTCCCAGCTTGACGTTCACGCGCACGGCGTCGGAATCGTCGGCCATAACTTTGAAGAGGCTGATGGTGCTGTCCGACTGCCCGTGAACCGGGCGCCCGACGTACAGCACGTCTTTCAAATTTTCCAGTTCGATGGTGCCGTCAACGCTCAGGTCGGGTCGTGCGCCAAGCGGCAGCGGGTCGTCGATGCCTACGTCCACGGTGACCGTGCCGTTTACAACGGAAGGGTCGATACGAATGACGTGGCCTTTCACGATGCCGTTCCGCGTGTCCACGGTTGCGTTCTGCCCGATGGTGATGTCTTTCGCCTGCGTTTCCGCGATCTTGATTTCCGCCTTCAGTTTTTTCGGGTCTGCCACGCGCGCGAGATTCGTTCCCACCGCGACGTTTTGCCCGACATCGACCGGCAGCAGTTGCAGCACGCCGTCGATGCCCGCCCGCACATGCAGCGCTTCCGCCTGGCTCTGTCGCAGTCCGTACATGGCCTTGTATTGATCGATGTGCGATTGTTGCGCTTGCAGCCGCGCCTTGGCGGAATCTGCCGCGATCCTCGTCCGCTCGCCTTCGAGACCCACGCGGATGGCCAGCTGATCTTCTCTGACCTTCGACAGCTTCTCGGTGACGTCGGCGCCGATGCCTTCCTGGTGCAACTTGTAGTCGACCTCATGCTGGAGCTTGGCTTGTTCGTAGTCGCCGCGCACTCCAGCTTCCACAGACTTCTGATTCATCAGCTC
>Ga0182015_10003126_pt1 | contig 18956 bp, 22 predicted proteins | sample 712P3MmetaG_FD_120478 | JGI IMG/M metagenome (GOLD analysis project Ga0182015, IMG submission 120478) | Permafrost microbial communities from Stordalen Mire, Sweden - 712P3M metaG | ecosystem: Environmental > Terrestrial > Soil > Wetlands > Permafrost | place: Sweden: Stordalen | collected...
CAGAACAAACGAGAGCGCGACCTCCGCCGTGACGACGGCGCTGCGCATGACGCTGCCGGTGCCGAGTCCGGTGTTGCGGCTGATGCCGCGCAGCACGTTCATAAGGCGCGGACGTGAGGCGCGAAGCGCCGGGGTCATGCCAAAGAGAATCGCCCCCGCGAGTCCGGCCAGCGCGGTGAAGGCGAGCACCGATGGGTCGATGGTAATCGTATCCAGGCGCGGCAGATCGGCGGGCGCGAGCGAGCGCAGCTCCCTGATTCCGGCCCAGGCGAGCGCCAGTCCAGCCAGGGTCCCCAAGCCGGCGAGCCAGACAGCTTCGGCGATGATCGGCGACATCAATCTCCAGCGACTAGCTCCCAGCGCGGCACGGACCGCTAGCTCGCGATTGCGCAGCGAAGCACGGACGAGCAGAAGATTGGCGACGTTTGCACACGCGACCAGCAGGAGAAAGATGACTGAACCCATGAGGGCGAGAATTGCCGGGCGGACCTCGGCAATCAGGTGCTGGCGCATCGGCTCCACCCGGATGTGGAAGTCGGCCGTTCCCAGAATAGGAAACTGGGCGCGTTCCGAAGCGGCCACCTTTTCCGATTCGGCCTGAGCCTGCTCGAGCGTAACTCCGGGACGAAGCCTGCTTATGGCGCGTAGGGATACGCCCATGCGGTTGGCGGCGTCATAGCCGAGTCGATTCGCAATCCAGACGTCGAGTGCGGAAATCACCTGAGCGTCCGGCGGAAAGAACAAGTGGAAGTGCGGCTGGAGAACGCCGACGATGATCAGCCTCGGTGCCTGCGGGCCGGCAATCTGCATCGAGCGTCCAACCAGCGAGGGATCTCCGCCATACCGGCGTTTAAGGTACTCATAGCTCAGGATCGCGTGCACCGGCAGCCGTGGTGGAGGAGGCCCCTGCTGCGCGCCAAGCGGCGGTGCGGTAGGATTCGGGACCGCATCTTCATCATTAAAATCTCGGCCGTAGGCGATGCCGCCACCGAGCAACCGGAATGTGTTGATCGTCACGACTGAAGCATTGGCCTGCTCAGCCGTCCCGTCCTCGCGCTGCAACGTGAGCGGAAAGGTGAAGACCCCGGCAATGTCTTCGAAGACGGACTTGGTGCCTTCGCGCAGATCAATGAAGTTGGCGTTCGAGAACGGGAAATCGCGGACATTGCGCTTGCGCATATCTGTGCACGCAACCACCAGGCTGTCGGGATGGGGGTAAGGGAGGGGCTGTAACAGCACAGCATTGGTCACGCTGAAAATGGCAGTGCTGGCACCGACTCCTAAAGCAATGGTCAGCGCCGCCGTCAGGGCGAAGACCGGGCTCTTGCGCAATACACGAGCCGCAATTGCCAGATCGCGAAAATCCATCTCACCGCCTCCGGAATCGTTTGAAGCAAACAGGAAGTGCAACGTTAGTACAAGGAGCGTTCGAGAGCAATTCCTGCGAAGGGCCGTTTGCCGTGGAACGATGGAGCATCCCGACAACGGGGCCAAAACGGGAGCCTGGAGGCGCGGATGGCATTCGAGTCCTGTGTTAGGGGCAAACCCGAAGTTGCGTCTGACGCGGACTCCGACGACGTCGTCCCGAAATCGGCTTCGAGGAGATCCCCATTGATGTTTCAGGATCAAGGTGCATAATGCGTAAAGACAAAGTCGGTCGCTTTGGTCTTCTCGTGGCAAGGGAAGCAGCTTTTCATAAACGCCGCGTCGCCAGGTTTGCCGTCTTGGAAGTGAGCGAACCCCCAGCCACCAGTTGCCGCGTACTTTGTTGAGTCCTTGACCATAAACTGAATGTTCGTGGGAGGCCCGGGAACGAAAGATTGGGCACGGCCAAAGACTTTGTTGTTTTCCTCTGATGGGACGTTACGGTAATGCAAAGCGGCAATGACTGTGCCGTCCGGGAACGGAAGCTTCCCTTCTCGGTAGGCGTTGATCGCTACATCGTTGCCCAAGACGGCACCTAAACTGTTGAGGTTGCCTGCTTCATGGGCCGAGGAGATCCACTTCCAGTCGCGGTACCCGTGAGGGATTTCGGTAACGAAGATCGGGGCGGGTTCTCCATCCGCATGTCCTAGTGCAACCGCCATGAGGACGACCAGGCCGGCCATTGTTGCAACTGCAATCAAAAAGAATGTGAAGTGTTTCATAAGGGATCCTCCTTCGGCGCGAATTTTACTCCAATCCAATGGTTTTGGCAGGACTGACCGGGCCGGGAATTGATAGTTGATGTAAACGTTCGACGGCTGGTCATTGCCTGTTGACGCTCTATGTCAACAATCATTGGGTGAAAGGAAGTATGCTTTCCCAAGCAAACCGACAGGGATACTCCAAATGAAGCGAGCCGCTCTACCTCTTGTTCTATGGGTTCTCGCCGTTCCTTGCCAATCGTTGGCGCAGAGCGGGCAAACCACCTCCGTTCAACAGCAAATTCTCGGGACCTGGAAGCTGGTGTCCTATGTCCGCGAGGAGGTTGCATCCGGCGCTAAGTCTGATGTCATGGGAGCCCATCCATCCGGTTACATCAACTATGGCCCCGACGGACGTATGATCGTGATTATTGTTGGGAGTGACCGCAAGAAACCTGCGGGTCCTGTTGCCACACCCGACGAAGCGGGGGCCCTGATCAGGAGCATGCTCGCGTATGCCGGGGCCTATACGATCGACAGCAAAGCTAAGACCCTTACCCACCAAATAGATGTATCTTGGGACCAGTCTCGCACCGGCGAATCGCATGTGCGACATTACAGCCTTGATGGCGACCAGATTACGCTGACGACTGAACCCTCGAACGACCCCGCCACGGGCAAGAAGAGCGTTCGCACATTAACCTGGGAAAAGGTGAAATAGCTCACGGCTGAATCCCCAACTGTTCACACAGGCCATAGAACTCGTTGACCGACAACCATTCGCCAATCGCATAGTCTTCCGGCTTTTCAAGGGCACGCCCCTGACTCAAATGAAGTCGTTTCGCAATGTTGCAAACGGCCGAGATGGGTGTAGACTGAGGCCGATTTTCAAGTCAACAAAAGAGGTTCCACGTGAAGAGCAGCAAGATTTTTGCCCTTATGGCCGTGGCTCTCGTCAGCATCGCCCTGCGCACCGTCGCCGTTGGGCAGGACCACGCAACCGCTCAGGAGGTCGTCGCCAAGGTAAGAGAAGCGGCAAGCACACTGTCGAAGACGGGTGACTTGGCCCAGTTTAACCAGAAGAGTGGTCCATGGGTGTGGAAAGACACTTACATCTTCATCCACGACTGCGACAAGAAAATCATGGTGGCTCACCCCATCAAGCCGGAGCTGATCGGCCAGGACATCACGGCGGTTAAGGACGCGAAAACGGGAAAAAGCATCTTCCCCGACCCTGAAGCCTACTGCAAGAAAGTGAAGGACTCGCCTTCCGGCTTCTGGAACGAGTATTGGTGGCCGAAGCCCGGCGAGACCGAGGCCTCGCGCAAGCTCACCTATCACTTGAGTGCCAAAGGGACCCCGTACGTGGTCAACGCCGGGATTTACGACGACAAGGCAACCATCAAGGAACTGTCAAAGCTGAGCAGCGGAAAGTAGCTGACGCCGACCCCGACCTCCCCATGGTGCTGGCAAGCGATCCAACTGCCACAATTCTGGCTTTTTCAGCGTGCGGCAAGCAGTATGTTGTCTTCCCTTGGGCCTTCCACGAAGGCACCGGTACATTTGGCATCTGGCGCATGAATGCGCACGGCCCAGGTCTACGCAGTTAACGGACGGGCATGACGATATTTTCGGCTTCGAGCCGGCATGCTCAGGCAATCAGGAATTTGGGGTTACTTCTTTAGTTGACGTCCTCCCCGCCGCAAACGGCGAGGATTCCTACGGAGTCGGATGTTGGTCCGATCTCTTCGGTGGGTTCCTCCCACAACCGCCCTTGCTTCAGCGGAGGACAACGAAGAGGCTTCACTTTTGGCCCTGCCCGGCCATAGGTCTTGTGGACGCTAGGATTCTAGAACGAACGGCAGGGAAAAACAAGGGGACCTTATATCCTCGGCCTGAACGCCGAGGCTTTACGGCCCCGGTTCGGTAAATGTCGCTGTTGATCGCCGTTAGAAAAGATGAACGCGGATCAGGCGGCTTTCATGGAAAAAGCTGCGGGACGCCAGTAGCTGAGACTCAGGAGAGCACAGATGAAAGAAAGATCTTCCCGATTGGCTGTCGCGTTCATACTGCTGTTCTCCTGCGCGGCAGCCTACGCCCAGGACGCGTGCGAACGCCTGACTGCGACGAAGATTCCCAACACCACGATTACGCTTGCGCAGACGGTTGCGGCGGGTACGTTCAACGGTCCTCCCGCGCCGTTTAGCGGTACCGATCTCTCGCCTTTATATAAGAGTCTTCCGGCATTCTGCCGTGTCGTTGCCGAGGCGAAGCCGACCTCAGACTCCGACATCAAACTCGAAGTCTGGCTTCCGGTCTCGGGATGGAATGGCAAGCTGCAAGGGATCGGCAATGGCGGATTCGCCGGACTGATTGACGATATGCAACTCGCTATATCGGTGAAGGCGGGGTACACCGCGACGGCGACTGACACCGGCCATACGGGATCTCCGATCGATGCGGGCTGGGCGATGGGGCACCCGGAAAAGATTATCGATTTCGGTCATCGCGGAATTCATGAGATGACACGCATCGCCAAGACACTAATCGCGGCTTATTACTCCAAGCCACCGCAGCGCTCATACTTCGCCGGATGTTCCGACGGCGGGCGTGAAGCGTTGATGGAAGCCCAACGTTATCCGGAGGACTATGACGGAATCTTAGCCGGGGCTCCGGCGAACTACTGGACTGCTCTGCTCGCGACTGCTGCTTATGACACCCAGGCCCTGACGATGGATTCGGCCAGCTTCATTCCTCCGGCAAAGATTCCCACGATTGCAGCGGCGGTGAACGCCGCGTGCGACGAGGTGGACGGCGTGCGCGATGGGATTCTGAACGATCCGCGGCAGTGTCACTTCGATCCCGCGACGATCCAGTGCAAGGGAGAGGATTCTGACAAATGCCTGACGGTGGCGCAGGTCACTGCGCTGAAGAAACTCTACGCGGGAACGCTTGATTCCAAAGGGCACGTGGTTTACCCCGGCTACCTGCCCGGCGCCGAAGAGGGCCAAGGCGGCTGGGGACTCTGGATCACCGGCCCGGCGCCCCTGAAGAGTCTCATGGCGTTTTTCGGCAACGGATTCTTTTCCGACTTTGTATTCGGGAAGTCCGATTGGGACTTCAAGGCGTTCAAGGTTGATGCGGACCTGAAAGCAGCCAATGAGAGAACCGCGCAGGCCCTGAACGCTACAGATCCTGACCTCAGGCCATTCCAAGCCCGCGGAGGAAAGTTGCTTCTCTATCACGGCTGGAATGATCCGGCGATCACGGCCTTGAACACGATCGACTATTACGAGAGCGTCATCAAGAAGATGAGGCAAGAAGATGTCGACTCTTTCGTCCGCCTCTACATGGCGCCGGGCGTGCAACACTGCGCCGGAGGACCGGGACCGGATTCGTTCGGAGCGGTCGGTGATCTGAACTTCGACAACCCGCAGCACAGCGTAGACGCGTCTTTGGAGCAGTGGGTGGAAAAGGCCACGGCGCCGTCAATAATTATTGCATCGAAGTTCGAAGGCCAAGACCGAATGCACGCGAAGATGACGCGACCTTTGTGCCCGTATCCGCAGGCAGCGAAGTACAAAGGCAGCGGCGATCCGAATGACGCGGCGAACTTTGAGTGCGAGCGGCCGAAGAAATAAGCTGGATGTTCTGGCGACTGAAGGTCGCAACCGGTGAGTTGAAGCAGCTTACGCTTATGACTTGTCCGTGGTCGTGGAAAGCTGCGGTAGCAACAGCGAAGGTCACAAGCACGCGCGGGTACCGAGGTCAGACGAGGTCGAATACGTTCTGGGATTGGGCTTTCCTGGAACCGCTCGTACAGAGCGAGTTGCGCACCGAAGAGGCGAGCGAACAGACTACGCTCGACATTCGCAAGCGGAGGCTTATAGTCTGGAATCAGCCAAGCGGACCGTGAACCGATGGCTCCGCGGAAAGATCGTTAGGTTGGAAATCAATGAGGGTCGATCTGAGATTACAAACTGGACTGTTCCTCGGCTTGCTCTCGGCGGCGACCGTTGCAGCAATGAGCCAAACCAAGTCCGGCCCCGATACGATCGGATCCCGATTCGGCGAGGTCGATGGCATCAAGATTCACTACCTCACAGCCGGCCACGGGCCTGCCGTAATCCTTCTCCATGGCTACACCCAAACCTCGCGGATGTGGAGGCCGCTGATTCCGAAGCTCGCGGATAAGTTCACCGTTGTTGCCCCGGACCTGCCGGGAATCGGCGATTCTGACATTCCCCAGGACGGCCTCGATATGAAAACTGCAGCCATTCGCATCCACGCGCTCGCGAAATCCCTCGGCATCAGCAAAGCGAGGGTCGTCGGTCATGACATCGGTCTGATGGTGGCGTACGCCTATGCAGCCCAGTTCTCAGGCGAGGTCGAAAAGCTCGTCGTGATGGACGCCTTTCTGCCTGGAGTGCCGGGATGGGAGTTGGCCTATGACAGCCCAGATTTTTGGCATTTTCGGTTTCACGGTCCCACGCCCGAAGCCTTAGTCCAGGGCCGCGAGAAAACTTACTTCGCCTATTTCTGGAATGATTTGGCCGCCGACGGCACCCGTTCGCTTTCAGAAGCAGACCGCACGTCCTATGTCGCTGCTTATTCGCGTCCAGGGCGGATGAGAGCAGGGTGGGCGTACTTTGCTACGTGGCCCGACACCGCAAAAGACTTCGCGCAATTGGCTCAGACTCACTTGATGATGCCTGTCTTATCCATCGCAGGCGAAAAGGCCAGCGCCGCGATCCTTGGACCCCAGATGAAGCGCGTTGCCACCGATGTCAAGGTGATTGAACTGAAAGGTAGCGGCCATTGGCTGATGGAAGAGCGACCCAACGAGACCATGGCCGCGCTCGTTGAGTTTCTTTGAGTTGTGAAAGTCGCCACTCGGCGAGAGCCTTTCTTCGCAGCCAATACGGAGGCCTGTTCATGAAGAAGGTTCGTTGTTTGTGGTCAGGATTCTCGTCGCCACTTGCAGCGCGACCGCGCCTCTCTCCCAGAACTTCTGCTGGCCTCTGTTATTCCCGCCCGCCGCGCTGCTTCCGTAGAACCCATGGACGCGCTGCGAACGGAGTAGCCTATTAGTCTGAGCCTGATGGAGTCACAGTCTAAGATTTTGCGACGGTCAAGTGATACGCTCAACGGCAATGACCGTCACCGGAGCACCGCCTCTGTACCTCGCCTGGTCTAATCGCCTTCTTCCGTTCGCATTCGTCTTCATAATCCTCAATAGCTGCTTAGGACAGACACGGGAGGTGGTTTGCGATGATGGATACGGGACATTCGAGACGAGGTTCGTCAGCGGAGTAAGCGTGACTGTAGGTGCCGCCAAGAGTGGCGGATTGTCGATGCGGTCGTATAGTGGGACGCTCGCTTGGGACGGAGGAGACTTGCCCGTTTCAACGGAAATGTCACAGCTTGACGTTGATGTGCTGGGCGCGGATTTGGGTTTGGGGACGCCAGTGGTTGCATTCCAGGTGAAGAAATCCGCTGCCGACTGGGATATGACATACCTCATTTACTCTCTGCAAAAGCCGCCGCAATTGCTACGCACGATTACAGGGGGCGATTTCTTTCGCGCTGCGGATACAGACTTGAAGGGCAGAGTTGAAATATGGACCGGCGATGTCAGGGCGATCAGTGGTTTTGAGGGATTCCTTCCAGGGGAATTCGATTTCGCACCGACCGTGGTGCTCCGATTCGAACGAAACCGGCTCACGGATGTAAGTGCCGAGTATCAACCCCGCTTTGACGAGCAAATCGCCAAGGTGCGAGCTGAGCTTGATGCGCAAGACTTGAAGGACTTTCTGTCCAGTGATGGCAGGTTAGCCGCCACTTCATCCCTGACCCTGGATCGGATGCACCGTCTGCGGATCACAAAGACTAAAGTGCTGGAAATTGTGTGGTCTTACCTTTACAGCGGTCGCGAACAAGAGGCGTGGCGCGCTCTCACCGACATGTGGCCACCAGCGGATTCTGACCGTGTCCGTATGGCCATCTTGAGTGCCCAGGCCCGTGGCATCCGCTCGCAGATCGACGGCGTTTCTGCGAGAGGACTCCGGCTCCATTTCAAGAAACAAGCCTATGTTTTTGATGCCATAACCGAGCCTCCGCAGGGGAATGTGGGGCACTTCCCTTTTGTTGACGCGCGCCCTCAGGCTATTTTGCTTCGCCGCCCACCTCCCCCTGGCATTCAACAGCCGTTGATGCACTCGGAGCAGATGGTGGAACTGGTGATTGACGCTGCGGGAAAGGTCTGGTCGGCCAAAACCGTGGGCTTTTCCGATAACGACCTGGTTTACGCGGCCCGGGGATGGAAGTTCATTCCTGCCTTTACAGGTGGTCGCGCAGTCGCAAGTCGCTTTCGCATCGAAGTGTCGCCTTACCGGTAAGAGGTAGCAATGGTGAATGCTTCCATTGTTGACGAAGACAGGCAGGGCGATCTAGGCATCGCGTTCCATCATGTGTTGGTCCAACGGGGAAATGTTGGGATATTTATCTTTGTCATCTTGCGGCTGTGTTGTCCCGGGCCAGCACAGACAACAATCAGGGCGAAGATCAAAGCAGCAACTGCTGCGCATTTCTTGGCGTTCATCGCTTCTTCCCGCCGCGTTCAATACTAGACTTGGCTGTACCAAGCGAAGCGGCTGGGATTAACCAGGGAAAAACGCTCCTGTGCCGATCCAGAATTGCGCAAGGGATTTGAGGTTTCTCTTATGCGTGCGGGTGACGGTATATTCCTTGCCCCCCTCGATTCGCAGGCAATATTCTCCCGTCGAAAGCGGCCTGATTTCTTCTACAAACGAAGTGTTCACGAGCACAGATCGGTGGATGCGGATGAATCCATGGGTTTCGAGCTTTTCTGCCACCACAGAAATAGACTCACGTAATAGATAAGAACTCGCGTTCCGTTGGAGACACACGCATTTACCCTTAGCTTGAACAGAAACCACGTCGCGCAGATTGACAAAGAGTATCTTTCCCTTCACTTTAATGGCCACTCGTAGAGACTGTGACTTCGCACGCGCCTGCCACCCCGGGAAAGTCTCCATTGATCTCGTTGTGTGTTCCCTCGCATCGCGTGCTATCGCCGAAGCCTCACACGAGTGCTGCGCCGCGCGGTCAATCAGAGAATCGAGCGCCTTCTGGACTTGAGGCTGCATATCCGGCTTGGTCCATCTTCAGAGTATTCATGGTGGTGCCGACATTACCGGCGCAGCCGTTCCATCTACCGAAGCCCGCTTGAATCGCTTTCCTAAAAAGCTGGGCAAAATCGTCCTCCCACCTCCGGTTGCTAGCACGCAAAGTGTTACGTTTTGAGCCTCGCGACGGTACCGGACCCGGGCGTGATCGCGCGTGTAGCGGAAACAAGCCCTCGAGCCGGCCACGGAGCTGGTCGCCTCAATGGCCATACCGAAAACACCAGAGATATCCGATTGGCCGGCCGACCTGCAGTAGGACATGGTTCCCCTAAACAAAACGAACCCTCTGGACTGAGCCGCAGCATCCGGATCGGCCGGCCCGCAGGTTACTTCCGCCCAGTGCTTACCGCTGACGGAAAGCTGGATTGCGCGCCGAAATAACACTCCATGGATTCCAACTTTCCGTTCCTGATTCGGAAATACTCCACATTTCGGAACGATTTACCGTTCTTGGTGTGGCAGAGATACTTCACAAAAGCATCGTCCGCGTCGGTGGTAATCCGCTCCAGGTCATAATGTTCAATGAAATCAGCCTGTGTGTCCCAGCATTGCGTTTTGAAAGTGCGCTTGCTGATGTGGTCGTCGCCGGCCGCGCTCGTAAAGGTGAAGTTGTCGGCGAGCAGGATATCGAACGTCCCCAAGTCCTTCTTTTCCCAGGCCGCGTACCACTTACGGATAATCTCCTCGTTCGTTAAGTTCTGCTCTCCCAAGGGGCTGGTACTTGCTAGGCCCGGCAGGCTCACGGCAGCAAGCACCGCGCAGGTTCCGGTTGCGAGCAGATTTCTGCGCGACACTGTAGTCCTTGTCATGGTTGGTTCTCCTTTTCGTGATGCGGTTTGAACGTTTCGTGTTTGGTTGTACTGTTAACCTCAGTTTTTGCCGGCATTGGCATACACAATGGCTCAGACGCGGAATGTCGCCGCAGTCGTAATTCAGAAGGACAGATCCGATCGATTTCCTCCTTAGCAGCAGCCTCTTCCGTCTTAGCATACAAACAGGTTGGTATGTACATGACTACTAAATTTTCGACCAGATGCAATCAAACGCGCTTGCGGTTGCCCGGCGCGCGAAGAGAACCCAGCCAGCCTACGATATTTCTGATCCCAATACTCCACACCTTCGCATCTTGAGCGTTCTTTGCCAACACTTCGTAGCCTTCGACCATCGCCACCAGAAAACTCGAAGACTCTTCTGGAACCAAGTCGCGGCGGACTGTTCCCTGAGACTGCCCCCTCCGCAAAGCCATGGCAATTTCTTCTTGCCAGGCTTGAAAGATACTCCTCAATCGCTTGCGGAATTGTTCGTCGAGCTGAGACATCTCCTGCGCCAAATTGGCCAATGGGCAACCGCTCTTCACTTCTCTTGGCCCAGCTGGTAACGCCTGTACAATGCCGATCAAAGCATCGATAGGGTTCTTGTCCCCGCTCCGTTGAAGAGGAAGCACCCACCTGGCGCGGGTAATTTCTGCGACGACCTCTTCAATGATGGCGTATCCCAGAGCTTCCTTGCTCTCGAAATGATAGTAGAGCGCTCCTTTGGTGACGTTCGTCGCGGCCAGAATCGTATCGATCCCAGCACTCTGAAAGCCGTATCTGTAAACCTCGTGAAAGGCCGCTTGTAGCAAGCGGTGCCGCGTACGCTCAGGATTGCGCAGCCTCGGAGCTCTCCGTTTTGGATTCTTGCGTACCGTAAACATACCAACCAGTATGTATGGTGTTTTTCACGGTGTCAAGAAAAGAATCGTCATCCGATTTTTGGTAGGCATCAATGGCAGAACTCTCCGTTTTGATAGATTTCTGCGTCAACACAGCCACTCCAACTTTTGCACCAATGCGCTAATCACGTCTGCATCGGTCTTCTTTTTACGCTGTCGGTTCTGCCGGCACTTGGCAGATTCCGTGGAAGCAGTTCCTCGGCGTAAGTGACTGGCCTACGTCACCTTCTCCCTTTGCTTGAATAGACATTTCACAGCATCGCACCCAGAGCGTGCTGGTCTTGAAATCGACTCTCTTTTATTTCTTCTTCGGCTGCGATGTCGCGAATAATGACGACCCAATCAAGAAACGCCCTTCCGCCTCGTCAGACAACTCCAGTTGCATCCGCTGGTAGCTGAAGATCAGCCGTAGGTAATATGTTTTCCCGGCCTCGGCCGTCAGATGCATCGCTTCTCCAACCCGCTCGGATGATTTCTTGAAGGCTCCCGACTGCCACTCCGCGCAGACATTATGTTCTCCCGGGTCGACCTGAAAAAAGAAATATGACTTCCCTTCGTTCGCTCCCACCCAATTTCCATCGACTCCGACACGCATCGTGGGGGCAGTGACAAAATCTACGAAAAAATAGACCAGCGCTTTGCCCTGTTCCGTCTGTCCAACCGGATGTTTCAGGTCCGTCGTCTGCACGTTGAACATCTCCCCGCTCGGACCGCATCCCGCCGCAGTTCGCGCCGCAGCCGCATCATCCTGCGCTAGACCTGGCAAAGCTCCCAGGGAAATAGCCAAGCATAAAACGCACCAACGATTATTCACGGTAGGCCTCCAAATCGCTAGCGGTGTCCAAAGATCAGGATTATCCATAAGCGACTCATCCTAGCTTGTTGGCAGAGGTTCTGTAAGCTAGTTTGTAGCTGGGTCAACTGCGTGATATCGGTAAGTCTTGGCCGTCGGATCGTAGTAGATGAAGGAAGTTTCGGTATATTTCCTTGCGCCCATGTGAAGTACTGCCGTGCAGATCACCGCAAATCCGCCGACCGCCGACCACTCTTGTTTTCTATTTACGATCTCACTTTTTGAGAATTGGCCCACGTGGTCAGGTGAGTGCACCCGCGATTTAACAACAGTAGGGGCTGGAATGATGATATTCTCCTTCCCGTTTTCCCGAGAAGGAAATTCACGTTATGAAAGTTTTCCGAGCCTGTCTGCTCATTTGGGCCGCGGCGTGGGCTCACTCCCAGGCCGTCCCCAAGCCCGCTGAGACAGCGCGGCCGCAGCTCTCAATTGCCGATTTCGGACTCGTCTACCCGCTCCCGAACGATTGGGTCCGAGCAACGAAGCTGTTCCGGAGGAGGGTCGAGTCCTCCGATCCCGCGCCGAATTTCGACGTTCTGCTGGCTGCGGTATATGTTCCCAAATCAAATCTGTCGGAGACCAGTCCTTTCTTTTCACTCCTCGCGTTGCGGCAGCCAGCGACCGATTGCAAGAAAAGCCTCGAAGGTATGATTGCCCACTCTCAAGGTAAGAAGGACCAGCCAGAGGGTGATGTCCAAGAGTTCTCGGCAGCGGGCCGCGACTACTTCCGCGTCAATTTGGCTCGCGGTGTTGGAGGGCGCCATCAGTGCGTCATCTGCACTACGGCCAGCGGCCATTTGTTGGTCTGGCGTGCAGGTGCCCCTAAGGAGAAAGGACTGGACGCGATTGTGGCGACTCTCAACTCGATCACTCCTTTGCCCCAGCAGAGTGCGACAACATCTGCGCAATCGACCGGGCTCAAAGACGACGCCACGGAAGGCGCACTCTCAAATCCGGATGCAGCACAGCCACAGCGAATGAAGGTTGCGAATGGGGTCACGGCGGGCCCGTTGATTAAGAGGGTCAATCCCGTCTATCCCGCCGACGCCCGCTCCGCATACATTCAGGGAACGGTTGTGCTGCAAGCAGAGATCAGCAAGACCGGCGACATTACGGATCTTGAGCTGGTAGACGGCCCAATCGAGTTAGCGGGTTCTGCGGTGGCCGCGGTGCGGCAATGGAAATACAAACCTTACCTGCTAATGGGACAACCTGTCATTGTCGACACACAGATACAGGTCAACTACCAACTTTCACGGTGAAAACCTCATATAAGGGATCAGTGCTGTGGCGAGATTTCGCCAACGATCACCATCGATCTGGAACTCTGGAACCGAGTCATGCCCTCCCCGCAAACTCCCGGTTCTCCGTGGAGACTTTCACCTTTTCCCCCTCTTTGATGAAGAGGGGAACACGGATTTCCAGGCCCGTCTCCAGCCGGGCTGTCTTGGTCCCGCCGCCCGACGAGTCGCCCCGAACTGCGGGTTCCGTATAGGCAACGGCCAGTTCCACGAACATTGGCAGCTCTAAACCAATCGGATTGCCGTTGTACCTTCGCAACTCAATCAATGCGCCTTCGATCAGGAGGTCCAACGCATCCCCGACCATCTGACGGTTAAGGGTGACAGTCTCGTAGCTTTCTTGGTCCAGAAAGTGAGAACCATCCCCATCGCTATACAGATACGAAGCCTGTGCCGACTGCAAGTCCGGCTCCTTGAATTTGTCGCTCGCCTTGAATGTCTTCTCAAAGACCGCGTTCGTAAGGAGGTTGCGCATCTTCAGGCGCACCAAGGTCTGGCCGCCACGAGCGGTAGGCGTGTTCACTTCTGCTTCCAGGCACAAGTAGGGAGTGTTTACAAGCTCAAACAAAGTCTTACGTTTGACATTAATAGCATCAATTAACGCGGCCATGAAGTCCTTTGAAAGGAGGGCGGGGCACAAGCGCACGCCTCCCTGATCCCAGTTACTTTCCAGTATAGGGTGAAATGCTCCTCCGATGAGAAGGCTTTAGAGACATGGGGACGGGCAGAAGTTCACTCTGCCGACAGCCGGAGTTGGCTCGTCTCTCGACCCGTGGCAAGCAGATCGTGTTCGACAGCAGTCAGGAAATGCCAACCGAACATCCGGAGGTCGTCATTTCGGCGATTTATGATGTATGGCTGGCAGCTCACAAGAGTGGTGTTAAGTAGTATCAAGTACGCCGGATGGCCCTAAGCTGTCGAAATTTGGCGACTGCGCTCATTGACCTGTGGCCTGGCATCGCAGAACTTAGTTCGGCTTCCGTCTGAAGATCAGAAAATAATCCATGCCGTCACCTTTCACGAAATCCTGTGAGTCGCGCAGTTCGTATCCGGCTTGGGCGGCTTCCCGAACGACCACATCATTACTGACGCCATGATTTTCTCCATTGCCATTGCGATCGATGATGCCAATCCTGGCTCCCGGTTTAAGCGATGAGCTCAGATTTCTGAGTAGCACAATCGGATGAGCTACCTCGTGGTAGGTCTTGAGCAGCAGCACGGCATCGATGCTGTCGGGCGGGAGCTGCGGATCGTCGGGTGTGCTGAGGATCGTCTTTATGTTCTGGAGTTGCTCTTTTTTTGCGCGCTGGTCAATGTATTGAATTGCCTTCGGGTTGATGTCCGCAGCATAAACTGTGCCCGAGGGGACGACGCGGAGCGCGGCGCGCACTGTGAACCAACCCGATCCAGCTCCAATGTCGGCAACGTTTTTGCCGGGCTCAATGCCCAGCATATCCATGACGCGGTTGATCTGCAGGCGCTCATCACGCCCGGGGGCCTCGAAAATCGAGAAGTCGCCGGTGTAAGGCGTGCTGGTCTTGCGTTGTTCCGACGGCGCTGCGGACCCCGATTGGGCGCGAATAGCTGCTGGCACGCACAGACCTGCCAATAACACTAAGATCGGCCCGAGATATCGGAGCGCTCTTCCAATGGATTTGCAGTTCATTGTTCCCCCAAGTGCATCGGCTGACCCGTTAGTGATATAGCGATGTTATGACAACCATCGCCCAGCACCAGATCAAGATTAAGCTTTTTTGAATGCAGGGGCTATTCGCCAAATGGGAGAGTGTCTGCGGGGTACTTCTTTTTCAAGTCCTGCCATCTCCATTTGCCTTTCAAGTATCCGCCCAACAGGCACACAGGATCGATTACGACATTCTGCACAGAGAGCGGGTCAGTTTTGAAACGCAAGCAAATCGAGCAGTGGCATCAAGATCAGCCAGAAGGCAAGGCTGTCCAACATCTGTCGCCAGATGAATCGACTTCTTCCTGCCGCCTTGCTCATGAGCCAAGATTGCCTCTCCAATTCGGCGTAACGTCCAGACATGCTGGAAAAATACTGCATCGCATACCGGCTGGTCAATATATCTTCTTACCTCCACGCCGTAAGGGCGTCAATCAAGATATTGGCCGGTTATCGACGATATTTCACCACTTGAGAGGGTGCGGACGGTCCCCAGTACAATCGCATCATGCCTGATTTCAGTTCAAAGCAGTTCCAGAGTTCTCTGGCCGACACCGTCGCATGGTGCAAGATGAAGGCTATAGGGATGGACGCCGATTCACACGACATACGGCAGCGGCATGCGCTTTATGCACAGGCCGAACAGCACTGGGAAGAAGCGCAGGAAACCGTAAAACGAGGTTGGATCCGCCGAAAGATTACCGACACGAAGCAGTGGCAGAATGCGATGGCATTGTCAAAACAGATTCGGGATTCTCTCGGACCTATGAATCGTAAGCTGCGAAGCCCGGAGTTGAAGCCCAGTTTCGGCCTCGATGCGTTGGGAGACGATGAACTCTGGGCGAAAGCTGTCATGGAACTCGTTGCAAGGCGTTCGCGATTGACAGCCGGAACGTCTGCCGAAAACCGTGATACGAACGTCGGGGGACGATTGCTCCTGCACACCCCAAGCGAGAACCTTGCGTGTGGTGCAGCGGAAGCCAGCTCTAACGGATTCTTTGATGTGAACAACGCACCGCCGTGGGACATTTGGGTTGACTTCTCAGAAGGTACGCTGGTGAGCTGGGTACCGCCTGGCTTGCTCGACGTGGCTCAAATGGGAATTTACGTGAATCCCGAAGCGTGCATCCGCTGGGCAACATGGACAACTGTAGCTATCAGTCATCGACTTCTTCATTTGCCAAGAACCTGCCGCGGGGCTGGATCTTCAGCCTTTGAGGCGCGCGCGCATCAAAAAAGAGCCGCCGGTTTGAAACCGACGGCTCAAGTTTTCGACGGCGTTCTCGATTGTCATCACGGGCACGCGGAGAGCAAATACCTCGGTCCCGAAACCAGTACGCTAGCCTGAATAATTCGTGATTTTAACTGACATTACCAGGACAGCTCAGGTCAAGTTAAGCAGCCTTGCCGCAAACTCACGCATCACCACAGTCGGGTCTGAGAGTTGCTCAAACTGGAGCAGTTAGCCCGTAAGAGGATTTTCAGGAGAGCGAAATCTGCGGTTGATTAGAAGCTACGCCAGGGAAGCGCTAATGGAGATAACCGCGTCTCAGGTCGCGGCGCAGTTAGCGTTGTGTGCCTGGCCGATTTGGTGAAGCGGTCGCCTCTGATACCGCCGGATCTGTCCCGGGTTTCATGACCGCTAGACTGCAAGACTGATTCAGCGGCGCAAAAACGAAGTCACCATCGGCCCTCTGGCCGATAATCCGGCGTCCCAGCACTTCGTATTGGCCGGATCCGGGGTCGAGTGATCCATCCGATCTCAGCATCATATTCAGCGGGTGATCCGCCGCACTTACTCGAACCACCGCTTGCCCGGCGCTGGCCTGGATCGAATAAGGATACGCACGGGCAGCGGCGCCGCATCCCATAATCGCCGATTCCGGAAAGAACTCAACGCTGAATCCCGTCGCAGGCACGTAGGAGCCGTGCATCCGCAACCCCTGAGGAGTAGGCGAAGCGCTTTCGCCACCCAGCATCGACTCGGTGAGCCCCTTAAGCGCGTCCACCTGCGTTTTGCCCGCACTCTTGAGATTCGGCACGCTGCAGGTTTCAGTCTTAGGTGTGTAGCTGGGAACGTAGGTCGTGGTCGGGGGCTTGCCAGGTTCAAAATGCGATTGCGTCGTTGTCGTGTCCAACCGATAGTACTGGCCGTCTTGATGAAGGTTCGATTGCCCCGCATACTGCTGAGCTTCTAACGGCGTCAACGTTCGCGACGAAGGGGTTTGCGTGGTAACCATGCGTCCTGTGGTCCCCGCGGTAGTCACGGCCTGAGAGCCGGCCACCACCCGCCCGTTCACGACAACCGGGCCTTCGCCGGCCAGCGAGCCATCGGGCCGCAAATAGACAGTGAGCGGCTTGGGAGTCATTTCAATCCTGATCGCCGCCTGATTGTTGACGAAACCGATGCTATAGAAGCGCTGCTCCGGATCGAGGTCGCCGCAGCTGAGCATGGCGGAACGATCGTCGAACTGAAGGCACCAATTGCCCTCGCCGACATAATTGCCAGCGATTTCGAGCCCCGGCGGCAGCGGCTTGGTGGCCTTCGACAGCATATCGGCCGAACCGGGCGCAACCGTGTTCGCCAGCGCAGCGCTATTAGCGAGGACGCCTTGAAACCATTTGCCCAGGCCGTTTTCGCCGCACAGCATCGGCGACCGTCCCGCTGTGATGCAGCGCATCGCCGCGCGCTGGCTGGGCGACTGCGCCGACGGATCGATATTCACGGCGGTAACTTGCGGCGCGCTCGCGGCCGGTTTGGGCGGAGCAGGCGGATTCACCGCGGCGTCGTACTGAGCCTGATCCTTTTTTGGCGCTTCTTGTACCCGCGCCACCGCCTTCGCCGACGGTTGCTGGCAGGTGGGCTGCAGCTTCTTTAGAGTGCCGCGCGTTTCATAGGTAGAAGTCGGGAAACAATTCGGCCGCATCTTGTCCGGATGCACCACCATGCAACTGGCATTGTCCGAAAGATCGCGTATATTGCAACTCTCGACGAAAAGACGTTCGCCATTGCTGACGTACGTTACATGGTTTGGATGTCGTCGGCGATCGCAGGAGAACAAAACCCAACCATTGCGGCAAGGATGAAAATATCTGTGCCTCCTTTCCTCTGTTAAGAGCTTAGCAAGCTCTTAAAGATAGCATCGGCTGCAGCAGGTCCCGCGAAAGGTTGCCGGATCTCAGCTTTCCCGCCCGGCGTCGAATCCAATTGCCGTTAAAAAGGCGGGCGCATGGCCCACTTACCGGAAGCGTCCTGATAGAAATCGCCAAATGTGATGTTATTGTACATACTGGCGCCGATATTCCGCGACGCTACCTGCACGTCGAAAGTGCAATGAAATCCTTGCGCCGTCGGGGGTTTGTTGCAGGCCTCCTTCTTGAAAAACTTGATGGTGATCGGATCGGAGTTGACCATCCCCGGCGGGTGATTCACCATGTACAGCATGGCTTCCCTCATCTGGGCTTCATTGGGTTCGCTTCCTCCCCCGGTACAGCCCGCGAAGCCGAGCATCAACGCGGCACACAAGGCAAAATATTCGAAACGTAGGCGCATATTGTTCCTTTTCTACTCAGGTTTAAAGACAAAAGAAGCCTCCCGTGCTGCAAACATGTTGATAAGACGCTGTTCGAGGCACTTCCGGAGGCTTCTTCGTGTCTGACGATAGCACAACACAGTGTTTATTGTTCCCAGGAATTTTTTGCAAATCTGTAGTTGCCCAGTTTGATCAGCGAGAAGGCAGTTCCGATGGCGGCGCTCTACTGCTGAAGGCCGCCAATCAGCACTATAGATTGGTGGAGGAATTGACCGCCTGTCTGCGGGACGAAAGACAAGGCGGCAAGGTCGATCATACATTGCAGGACTTAGTCGCACAGCGCGTGTTCTCGATTGCCTGTGGCTATCCCGACGCCAACGACTCGGCCCGCTTGGCTAGCGACCCCATTTGTAAGCTGCTCCTCGATCGCGATCCCGTAGAAGGGCGCGACCTGGCCTCGCAACCGACGGTGTCGCGTTTCGAGAATGCGGTCGGAGTCAAGGAACTGTATCGCATGGGCGAGACCTTGGCCCGGAG
>Ga0182015_10003128_pt1 | contig 18950 bp, 24 predicted proteins | sample 712P3MmetaG_FD_120478 | JGI IMG/M metagenome (GOLD analysis project Ga0182015, IMG submission 120478) | Permafrost microbial communities from Stordalen Mire, Sweden - 712P3M metaG | ecosystem: Environmental > Terrestrial > Soil > Wetlands > Permafrost | place: Sweden: Stordalen | collected...
AAGCTGCCTCCACTGAAGATCGTGGAAACCGAGCGCATCATCGCTCGGCTGGAGCAAGTCGTCCGCGATCGGCGAGTCGTCCTCGTCGGCGGACAGGCGGTCGCCATCTGGGCATCGAAGCTTGGGGACCGGATAGCGGACACGCTCGTAGACGCAGTGGCGAGTCGAGATATCGACCTCCTTGGTAACCCGGCCGACCTCCGACAGTCAGCCGAACTGCTCGGCGCCCGTGTCCGCGTAGCCAAACTTGAGGACCGCACCCCGCTCACCGGCGTCGCCATCTTCCTCGACAGCGAAGGCCGCGAGCGGTGTACTCGATCCGTGGCGGGGTCGCGTCCGTCAAGGACAATGCGGGCAGCCCGAGCGCTTGTCGGCAAACCGCGAGCGCCTCTGCGACCGCCTGCAGGGCGCCGGGGCGGTCGAGTTCGCCGATCAGGCTGAAGTCAAGGTCGGCGGAGTAGCGGTAGTCCTCGAAGTAGCACAGCCGCAGCGCGCTGCCGCCCTTGAAGACGATCCGCTCTGCTTGCTCGCAATCCGCGATGGTGGCCAGGACATGGCTCAGAATGTAGTCGCGCTCGACGGTGGCGGCTGGGACGCCATCATCGTCGGCTTGCCTGATGATCTGGTTGCGGTTGATCACTGCTCTAGACCGTCGGCGAATGTGGCCGGTGGCTCCGCCCAGACGAGGCGCCAGCGGCGGTCGCGGAAGGCCCGTTCGCCGCCTGCTGGATTTCGCGGCTCGAGCAGGATGTCGCTCGTGAGCGGTGCGAGTGGATGCAGCTGGTGGGCGAGCGAGGCGACGGGCAGCTGGTCGGCCAGGGAACCGATACGCCGCAGGGCCGCGGCGGCTCCGATCTCTTGCGCCAAACGCTGGAGCGCAGCGGGGTCCGGCTGAGCGGCGCTGAGGGCTTCGGCGAGGACATTGGCGCCGCCGATCAAGTCCATGCGTGCCCCACCGTCGAGCAGGCTTCGCTCGACGCCTGAGACCTGGGCGCCATGACCAGCCTCCTCGGCGCCGACGAGGACGGTGGCCCCGGACTCGATGACAGTCTGCAGCCGACGACCGCTGAGCTGCTTGACGGTGACCTCGCGTGGGCAGGCCACCTGAATCGTCCGGGCGGGATGAGTCAGCAGACCGTGGTGATCGAGGGCGGAGCGGTAGGCGAGGCGGTGGGGCTGGCCGGCGAAGAAGGCGCCGACAGCGAGCGCGATGTCCTCAGAAGCGGCCCGAGTGCCGAGCAGCCCGAGTTGGCGGATCGCATAGTGCCCGGGCGCGACCCGGTCCACCAGCCCCGCAGCGCGCCAGCGGGTGAGCAGGTTGGAGGCTGCCTGCGGGGAGAGTCCCAAACTTTCGCGGACATCGCGCGCAGTCAGACGCGTTTGTCCAGCTGTGAGCTTGTCATCGAGGAAGCTAAGCGTACGATTTGGTATTTCAAGCTAGAAGATACACGCTTTACATGAACTATCTGGATAGTGCAGCCCTAATATGGCCGCCAAGCCTCGTTCTTACACGGTCAAGACCTCGTCCTTGTCGACCGGTCGCCGCAGCGCCACAACATCGCGTTCGCCAATCTGGGGGCGCCGGAATTGGCCGGGCAGCTCAACTGGAGTCCTTGAGCGCGATCCGCTGTCCTCGCTACACCCAGGCAATCTCGCGAGATCGTTGAACAGAACCAGGGCTAAATAGAGCCAAGTACTGAACAAAACCAAGGATGACCGTATGCAAGCGCTGTTACGCTTAAACGTATGCGAACGCTGGTCCTGGATCCTCCTACGGCTGGGCTCGGCGACGTGCTCGAGGGTCGGCGCCGGTCGGGTCTTGATCGCCTCGATGAGGTTTGGGAGGGCGTCTACCACATGGTTCCAGCCCCCTCGGGAGAGCACGCGGATATCTCACAGCAGCTAGCCGAGTTGCTCGGCCCGCCGGCAAGAGCCGCCGGACTGACCGCCACGATCGCGGAGTTCAATCTCGGCGAGGACGATCACGACTTCCGCGTCCCGGACGGCGGGCTTCACCGCGGCCGTCCGACCGGAGTGTGGCATCGGACCGCCGCACTCGTTGTGGAGATCGTCTCGCCGGGTGACGAGAGCTGGGAGAAACTCCCCTTCTACGCCACCCACGATGTCGACGAGGTACTGATCGTCGACCCGCGGGAGCACTCGGTCAGTTGGCTGGCGCTCGAGGACGGCAAGTACCGTCCGGTCGAGCACAGTGGGCTCATCGATCTGGGGGCGCACGGGCTAGCTGAGCAGCTGGACTGGCCGGCGATCGAGCCCGCCTGACATCCCACCGGCCGCAGCGCGCCACTGCACGCGAGATCGACCGCCGGCTCCGTGCGTGCGCAGGCCACGCCGCGACGTAGCTTTCGCTACCTGGACTCCTCGGCGTCGAGCTCGGTGAGCGCCGCGATGTCTTCCAAGTCCACCTGGCGCGCGCTCGCGCGCTTCATGCCGATGAGGTCGTCGAGGCCCGCCACAGCTAGCTCGAGATCACCGAGCGTGACCACCATCGCACGGGCGCGAAGCTCACCGTACGGCGGCGCCCCGGGGGCGTCGAACAGCACGTCGATCGCCCCGTGGGCGGTTGCGAACTGCCAGAGAGTCGCTCGTGGGAGCGTCGCGGCGTCGACCTGCAGGTGCTCGCCTCCCGGATCCAGGATCTGCGCGTCGAGCTCACCCAGTGCGTCCGCCAGCCGCCGAAGATTTGCTGGGTCGGGGCTCGGATAGATGTCGATGTCGACGGTCGTGCGCACGTGTCCGTAGGTCTGGACGGCGAGCCCGCCGACGATTACGTAATCCACGGCGCGCTCGGCAAGCACCCGAAGAATCTCCTCGGCATCCAGCGGTGCTTCACGATCCACGACGCGCACTCGCTCCGGCCTGCCTCAGACGGCCCGCGAGGCGATTCGCAGAGATCGCGAGCTCGAGTCGCTCTACGGGGGAGCGCCGGCGGGAGGCGGCCAGATGGACCGGATCCCATCGGCCGCGAAGCCTGCGCGCCCTCAGGTCGGGCTCATAGCCCATCGCCAGCATCAGCGCACGCACCGTCTCCCAGCCCGGTGTCGTGAGGCCGCGCTCGATACGACTGACCGCGGCCTGCGTGGTGCCGGCACGGCGCGCGAGCGAGCGCTGACTCAGGCCGAGCTCCTCACGATGTCGCCGAACCAGGTCTCCGGGTCCCATGATATATAGAAGTATATCGCGTCGCAAACACTGCGATCCAGGGCGAAATAGAGCCATGCGCTAAACTGCGCCTCGATAGGAGCTATTTATGTCGGCAGGAGTCGCCAACAGGGCAATGCTCACGCGTCGCGAGGCCGCTGAGCTCGTTCACGTCCCGCTCGGGGCTCTCGACAAAGCCATCGAGCAGAAGGTCGTCACGGCGTACCGGCGCCGGGACCGGACATGGCTGCGTAGCGAGGACATCGGCGTGATCGTGCTTCTGCAGAAGACGGCGCTCCCTTTGCCGGTTGCCCTCAAGCGGAAGATCAAGCGGTGGGTTCGCGAGACAGAGCCCTACCGCGCCGGGCGCGACTCAGAGTTTGCGATCGGCGACACGCTCGTCATTCGCTGGACCCCTGCGATGACCAAGACGGTCGAGGCGGCCGAGAGCTATGCAACGCTGCGCGACCTGTGGATCGAAACGGACCCCAGCATCAAGGGCGGCGAGCCGGTCATCCGAGGCACGCGCATCGGCGTTCGCGCGATCGCTCAACGCCTCGATCACGGCGACACCATCGAGATACTCGCGGAGGACTACCCCACGATTCCTGCAGAGGCATTCCTGACCGCCTACACCTACGCGCGCGCACACCCGCGTCGCGGACGGCCCGTCAAGCCTTGGCGAGGCCGCGATGAAGCTCTGGATCGACGAGGACCTCTCCCCATCGCTGGTTGACGTCGCCCACGCCCGCGGACTCGATGCAACCTGCAACCGCGACCGCGGGCTGCTTGGGGGCTCCGATCTCGAAGTGCTGAGGCGCTGCATCGACGAGGACCGCACGCTCGTGACGAACAACCTCGGCGACTTCCGCCGCCTCTGCAACACGCGCTCCGTGCATCCCGGCCTGATCGCGCTACCCACACCGTCGCGCGCAACTCAGCAAGAGTTCCTAGCAAATGCCCTGGCTTACATAGACCGCCGGGCAGCGGAGGCCGGAGCCGCTGACGCGAGCGAGTTCATGATCAACACGGTCGTTGAGGTGAACGACGCCGGCACCTGCAGCGACCTCGCCCTTCGGAAAGGGGAGTAGCCACGCGGCACGTGTCCTAAATCCACGCGAATCGACCGCAATCGCGGACCATCGCGTGCGACAAGTGGCGATCAACCGTGGCGAGGCGCCCCTGTAGCAGTGGCGCCGCATGCGAATGCCGGTCTTGGACCCGCCCACCGCCGGGGTCGGCGAGGCGGCCACATCGCCCAGCAGCTGTTCCTCTCCGAGAGCACCGCCTAGAGCCGCTGCCGCGCGGTCCAGCGCCACAAGAGGCCCGGCCGTGGCGAGTGGTCCCCCGCTCTCAGGGTGGCTCACGACGCGCGGGATCGCCGCGAACGCGCGGCGGCCTGCGTCTTGAGCTTGGCGCCCGAGACGAAGTCGCCCACGCGACGACCATGCTCGTCCAGCTCGACCATCCCGAAGTCCTCGGCGACCTCGGGGTGCTCCTCGACCACGGACAGCACGCTTGCGCGCGCGGTGTCGCGGTCGTCATGCCAGGCGAGCGGACGAAACTCCTCGGCGCACAATCCAAGCCCTGCTCGCACACGCCGGAGCAGCCCCACAAGTCGCAATCGTCACAAACAACCCCACGCCAGGCGCCTAGTACGTTTTTCCACCTTGACGGGCCTGCAAGGTCCTCTACCCTAAGTGCAGTTGTAAAGGCTGTTTCGCGTCCTGCGAGGCGGCCTCGACAGATAAGGAATTGCTTCCATGGAAGAGATGAAAGCACTGGCCTACGAGGCTCCTCGCGTCGTCGACTATGGCGACCTGCAGGAGCTGACGGCGGCCTGCCTCGGCGGTTCGGGCGGCGACGCCTTTGACCCGTCCGGCGTAGCCGGCGGCTACTCGGTGGGTCCGAGCAACCCGGCAGCGAAATGCAAGTCAACGCCGTAGCTGTAGCGCCGGAACAGAAGCAGCTTTAGTATCCACAGCCACCCCTTCCGGGGTGGCTGTGGTGCGTTAAGCACGGAAGTTCGTATACGAGGAATGCGTTAGTCGGTCATGCCGCGGACCGTCGCCAAGACCCGAGCTTCGGCCCCCAAGCGCGTGAGATCGTCCCTTGCCGTCGCGGTCGTGGGCGACGCCGGCCGGCGCACGGGGATCGCCGAGACCCTCTCGCGCGAGGGATTCGACCTGACGAGCGTCGACAGCGTCGCGGCGCTGCAGAGACTCGAGCCGGCGCGCGAGCACGCCCTCGTCCTGATGTGGGTCGAGGACACCGTCTCCAGGCTGAGCGGCTGCATCGAGCCGCTCACGCAGGCGTTCCCGCAGGCGCCGGTGATCGTGGTGTGCTCGAGCATCGAGCGCTGGGGCGTGCGCGAGGCGTTGATGGCGGGGGCCGCCGGGGTGGTGCTGTGGGATGACCTCGAGATGGCGCTGGCGCCGACGATGCGCGCCGTGCTCGCGGGCCAGGCGTGCGTGCCACGCAACCACTCCCGCCAGATCGAGCCGCCAGCTCTGTCATCGCGCGAGAAGCAGATCCTCGGCCTCTTGGTGATGGGCTTCAGCAACGCGCAGATCGCTCAGCAGCTGTTCCTCGCCGAGAGCACTGTCAAGAGCCACCTCTCCTCGGCGTTCGGAAAGCTCGGCGTTCGCTCTCGCAACGAAGCCGTGCACCTGATCCTGGACCCGGAGCGCGGCTTGGGGATGGGTATCCTCGCTATCGGCGGTGAGCCGATGGAATCGCCGCCGTCCGCGGCGCGATGACACAAGCCGTCGCAGTCGCTATGCGAGACGACGACCGAACCACAGACGGCGCAGCTGCCCCTGCGCGGCAGATGCAGATGATGGGCGCGCCAATGGGCGTCGTGACGGAAACGGATGCCGTGAAGGCGATCGTCGACGCAGCGGAGGCGGGCACGGGTCACTGGACGATCACCGCGAACCTCGACCATCTCCGCCGGTACCACCGCGATCCCATCCAGAAGGGGCTGATCGACGAAGCCGACCTCGTCGTCGCCGACGGCATGCCGTTGATCTGGGCGAGCCGGCTTGCGGGCGAGCCGCTGCCCGAGCGGGTGTCCGGCTCGAGCATGGTGTGGTCTATCTGCGAAGCCGCGAGCAAACGCCACCAGAGCGTGTTCCTCCTCGGCGGCGATCCCGGCGTGGCCGAGCGAGCAGCGAAGGTCTTCCAGGACCGCTACCGCGGCCTCGAGATCGCCGGCACGTCCTGCCCTCCTGTGGGCTTCGAGAGCGACGAGCTGGAGCTCGAGCGCATCCGGCGTCAGGTGGTTGAGGCGTCGCCGCGGATCGTGTTCGTGGCCCTGGGGTTTCCCAAGCAGGATCTGCTGATTCGGGCGTTGCGCGGCTCCTTGCCGAGCGCATGCTTTCTCGGCGTCGGCATCAGCCTGAGCTACGCAACGGGAGACGTGTCACGCGCGCCGGGTTGGATCTGTGGCCTCGGGCTCGAGTGGGCATACCGCCTGCGCCAAGAACCCACGCGCCGACTTACGCGACGCTATATCGTGGACGGCCTGCCGTTTGGCGTGCGAATGATGATATCCGCCGCACGCCACCGCCTCGGTTGTGTGAGCCACGGCGATTCTAGGATCTGGGGAGACAACTGACGTTCAGGTCTTGGTGGTCGGTGCGAGCTCAGACGATGAGGAGGAGGAGGAGGAGGAGGAGGAGGAGGAGGAGCCGTCAGCTGTGACGCCGGACGACAGCTTTCGGCTGTCAGGTTTGGCGTAGGAGCCAAGGTCGCTCGGTTTGGAGCCGTTCGCTATGACTCCCAGCAGTGGTGCACCGCTGATGGCAAGAACCTGCTGGAGCTGCTCTGCGGCGTCGCGTCGGCTGTGCCCCACCCAACCCACGATCACGACACCGTCGACCTTCGTAAGCAGCGGGAACGCGTCTGAGACCGCGTTGAGTGGCGGCGTGTCGATCACAACAAGATCGTATGTGGACTTTGCCCGTGTGAGCAACGTGTCCATCGCCCGGCTCTCGAGCAGCTCGCCGGGGTTGGGAGGCAGCACAGCTCCCGCGGTCAGCACGTCGAGCGTCCGACCCGTGATGCCCTCGCCGGGCGACGCCGCCAATACGACTGGCTGAATAGCCTCGTCCATCGAGAGATCGCCGACCAGCACTCCGGCGAGACCTGGGGCATACTCAAGACCGAGTTGCTGAGCGAGCGTTGGATGGCGCAGATCGACCTCTAGAAGCAGCACTCGCGATCCGAGCCTCGCAGCCGCCTCAGCGAGATGGCGCGCCACCGTACTCTTGCCGTCTCCCGGCGCGGGCGATGCGATGACGACGGTACGCAAGTCTCGATCGATGTTGTAGAAGCGCAGATGCGCACGAATCAAACTGAACGCCTCGGCCTCCGCGGCCGGAAGAGCGATCCCGTTCGGCCCGCTTCGCCGTGCGGATCGGGAAAGCGCGGCGCTCTTGGGCACGACACCCAGCATCGGCAGGCCATAGATCGTCTCCAGATCGTCGGACTTTCTGAGCCGGTGGTCGAAGCGCTCGATCAGGAGGGCAATTCCAAGGCCAAGGAACAGGCCGAGGACCGCACCTAGGATGGCATTCCTTTTGTTCCGTGGCGACGAGGGACTCGAAGGCGCCGACGCTTCTTGGGCCAGCTTTACACTTCCGTAGTGAAGTTCCGCAAGAAGCGCGAGCGTCTGATCGCGATCCACGAGCTCCAGCCCATCCGTGCCAAACCGCTGCGCCGGGGAAAGCCTCGCCAGCTGCCCCTTCACGAGTGCCAGCGCAGATTTGAAAAACTCTCGGTTGGAACTTTCCTGCTCTTTGACGTACTCGCGACTGTACGTGTTCGCGATTGCGGCCGCAAGTGTCGGGGAGGCCGAGGTGGCGGAGACAGCGATGATGCTCGATTCTCCCTTCGCACTCGCGCTGACGCTTTCGCTGACTTCTTCCTCGGTCAGTCCGTGGCCCAGCAGGCGCGCAGTCTTGGCGGCCATGTCGCCGAGCTTAACGAGTTCGAGGTTGCTGGCCTGCTCGGCCAGCGGCGTGACATTGTTGCTAGCCGAGAGCCCGGCGATCTGTTCGTCGAGCTGGCTAGTATTGAAAGTAAGTGCGGCCGTCGCCGTATACATCTTCGTTTTCTGCTTGGAGTAGCCGTAGGCAGCTACCCCGACGAGCCCCACGCAAAGAAGAACCAGCAATGCGCGACGCCGGATGAAGCCCAGAAACTGGCCGCTATCTAGGCTTGTCTGCTGGGAATCCATCGATTGTGCTTACTCGCCGCATCCGTGTGCAAGGCGTGAATGGTACCGGGTGACGCGCGATACAGCAACCACGCTAAGGAAGGCGTCGTTCGCCCCCTGAGCCGCAGTCCGGTCAAGCTGCATAAGATGGGTCCCCGCCCAACAGGTGCCCGCTCCGAGCCGGCCCGAGCCCAGCCCGTGTCCAAGCAATCCAATCCCCACACCGCACGGCGAGATCTGCGGCGGGCAACGCCGGCATTGCTTGTGGCCAGCATCTCGCTGTTCCTGATCTTCTCCGGAGCGAGCAAGCGTCTTGTCATCCGCCAGTCGGGATCCGTCAAGGGCGCCGCCCTCGCCCACACCCTGACGGTCTCGGCTGGGAAGCCCGGAAGGATGTTTGCTCCAGGAACGATCGGCCTGTCCATCGAGGCGGAGGAGCTAGCCACGCGCGATCTACACGCCAGCCACGAGTCGCTCGTGGCCCTCATGCGCCTCCTTGGCCCTGCGGTCCTTCGAGTCGGCGGCAACTCCCTAGACCGCTCATGGTGGACCAGCGACGCCGAACCGGCCCCGGGATGGGCGACGAGCGTGATCACCCCCACCGATCTAGCGAATCTTCGTGAACTTCTGGCAGCTGCTGATTGGCAGGTGATTCTGGGAGTGGACCTCGGCCACTTCGACGCTGCCCGCGCAGCGGACGAGACGCGTGCCGCAGTGAACATTTTGGGCTCGCGCCTAGTGGGAATAGAGCTCGGGAACGAGCCCGACCTATACAGCAGTTCGTCGGTAAAACTCCGCGGCGACGATTACAACGCCAGCACGTATCTCAAAGAAGTGTCTGCATACAGTTCGGCAATCCACGAAGTCTCCGCAGCAATGCCACTCTATGGGCCAGAACTCTCCCCACCAACGAGTTGGTTGACGCCGATCGCCGTCGAGACGCCAATGCCGTTCGCAGTGCTGACCGAGCACTACTACTCCACGTCGTATAATCGTCCGCTAGGTGGGTGCAAAGGGACACCACTACCGACCGCTCCGGAACTTCTCTCCGAACAAGTCCGAGAACGGGAGAACGCGATTATACGTACGCTTGTGAGCGCAGGAGAACTAGCGCACCGTCCAACACGCATTAGCGAGACCAATTCGACCGCTTCATGCGACGACAGCGGCGGCCCCGATACGGGTCCTGTGTTCGCGAGTGCTCTATGGTCGCTCGACTGGGCGCTGCGCGCCGCCAATGCTGGCGTGGGCGGGCTCAACTTCCACGGATACTTTGGGCTCTGTGCTCCCGGCTCGTACAGTCCGATATGCGCTCCAACCAATGCCGCGGAGGCCCGGGGGCAGGTCGCTGCCCATCCGGAGTACTACGGCCTGCTGGCAGCCCGAGAGCTCGAGGGAGGGCGCTTTCTACCAGTTGAGATCGATGGACAGAATAGCGCTGAAGAGCTCACCGCCTACGCAACAGAGCATGATCACAATGTGGTGACTCTAGTTATCGACAACCTTGCGATCAACGGACCGACTTCCATCGTCTTGAGAGTGCCGGGCTATCGCACCGCTACCAGCGAGACCTTGGCTGGCCCTTCAATCAACGCCACCCGTGGCGTGACCCTCGGGCATGCATCATTCAACGCAGCCGGGATGCTACGACCGAAAAGAGCAAAAATCCCTGGCCTGAGGGGTGTGTTTAGGCTCAAACTTGCGCCCACCAGTGCCGTCGTCATAACACTGAGAAGGTAGGCGCAGTGTAGATTGTGCGGATGATCCCCCGACCAAAGCACACTGCGCAGCGTCCGGCCATTGCCCCGCGTAAAGAGTTTGAAACGATCCTAGAGTGGGCCGTCATACCCACTTTTGACCTTGTGATCGAGTATGGCGATCAGGGTGTTGTCGTGTGTATGCGGCGCATCGCTCCATACCGTGGAGTATGGGCACTCCCGGGCCTGCGGATGCTTAAGCCCGAGCGCATTGAGGATACAATCGTCAGAATCGGTCACCAGGAGCTTGGACTAGAGCTTGAGCCAGCCGACCGTGTCTTTCTCGGTCAATATGTTGGGCGATTCCGCACCGAGCATAAGCGGCAGGACCTGTCGACTGGCTTCGTCTTGCGAGTGAGCTCCTCGCAGGATCTGAGGCCGAATACAGAGCATTTCTCGTCGGTCAAGATCATCGACAAGACGCCTGCCCGGATGGGCGCAATGTATCGGTACTATCTGGAACGCTACTGGACCCTCAGATAGAGGTTGGCTCGGATGCCCACGCCCTACCCTGAGTTTCGCTTCTGTCCCGTCTGCAGCAACGCTCTGGTTGAGATGCCGATCGGGCCGGACCGTGGGCGCATGGGTTGTCGGCTAGGCCATTTCGTCGACTACGAGAACCCGGCCATCACCGCGTTTGCGTTCGTCCAACGCGGCGGACGTTATCTGGTTCTCGAGCGCGGCCAGGAGCCATATCGAGGCCGCTGGGACCTTCCCGGCGGATTCGTGGAGGCGGGAGAGAGCCCGGCTGAGGCCGTTGAGCGGGAGATCCTTGAGGAGACGGGCCTCTGCGTCGAGGGGCTGACGATCATCGGCGCGTACACCAGTCGCTACGGAGACGGCGGCAAGTGGACCGTTGACGTCGCCTTTCATTGTCGCGCGCCTTCAAGCAGCCTCAGCCTATCCGCCGAGAGCTCTGCCGCCGAGTGGGTATCGCTTGAGCGAATGCCGCGCCTCGCGTTTGCTGGCGAGCGGAGCGCACTCGCCGCCTTCATTCAGATGCAGACGGTGGCGTGATGAGATATCGTTCTGCCGTGCAAGAATGCGTACGCTCGCCGGTAAGGAGATCTGATGAGTCGTGATCTGGTTGTAGTCGCTGGTGGTGGAGGCTTCATCGGCGGGCATCTGGTAGCCAAGCTGCTGGGCGAAGGCCATCGAGTCCGGTCGATCGATCTCAAGCCACTTGAGGAGTGGTATCAGGTCCATGAGGAGGCCGAGAACGCGGTGTTGGACCTCCGCTTGAAGGACGCCTGCGCGGTGGCGCTCGCTGATGCAGGCGACGTTTACAACCTCGCTGCCGACATGGGTGGGATGGGCTTCATCGAGAACAACAAGGCGCTGTGCATGTTGTCGGTGCTCATCAACACCCACATGCTGCAAGCAGCTCAGGAGCAGGAGGTAGGGCGGTTCTTCTATTCGTCCTCGGCTTGCGTCTACGCCGCCGACAAGCAGACCGACCCACACAATCCTGGACTGAAGGAGAGCGACGCCTACCCGGCCCTACCAGAGGACGGCTATGGATGGGAGAAGCTCTTCAGCGAGCGCATGTGCCGACACTTCCGAGACGACTTCGGGCTTTACACGCGTGTTGCTCGTTACCACAACGTATACGGTCCTGAGGGCACCTGGGCCGGTGGACGAGAGAAGGCCCCAGCAGCAGTCAGTCGCAAGGTAGCAGAAGCCAAGCTCTCCGGGAGCAACCAGATCGAGATCTGGGGCGATGGAGAGCAGACGCGCAGCTTTATGTATATCGATGACTGCATCTACGGGTCGAGGGCCATCCTAGACTCGGACATCCTTGAGCCGATCAATCTTGGATCTAGCGAGATGGTGACGATCAATCAACTAGTCGACATCGTGGAGGACATCGCCGATGTCAAGCTGGAGCGTCGGTATGACCTCTCCGCACCGAAGGGCGTCCGCGGCCGGAACAGCGACAACACGATGATCCAAGAGAAGCTGGGATGGCAGCCGAGCATCTCCCTTCGCACCGGGCTCGAGAAAACCTACGCGTGGATCTTTGATCAAGTTGCCGCGCTAGATCCCGCTCGGTAGGCTCGCAAACGCACCGGGCATTGCCACCGTCTACGCAGCGCGGTGGCGTTCCACAACCTCGGTGAGGGAGTGGTCGAATCGCTCGGCAAAGCCCGCTTGGGCGAAGTGTCGCTGGGCATATTCATAGGCAGCTTCTCCTCGCGCCTCGATCTCTGCCGGCCCGGACAGGATCTCCGCGAGCTTGTGCGGAAACGAGTCCGGCTCAGAGCTGTCAACAACCCACCCTGCGCCGGCCTGTTCTACGATTCTGGCGACCTCCCCCCGTGGGTTCACAGCCGCTAGCACCGGCAAGCCGTAGGCCATAAAGTTCATGATCTTCGACGGAATGTTGAACTCCGCTCCATCGTATTGCTGGCTCACAAAGGCGATCGTCGCCTTCTGGAGCTCCTGCTCCAGTCGCTCATCATCGACTACACCAGGCATCTCCACCCGCTCGGAGCGGACCTCAGCCCGGGTTTCGTCTGCGGCCATCCCGTTCCCAGTGATGACGAAGCGGATGGGCGTGCTGCGGAGAGCATCTGCACGCTCAAAGGCCGCGACGAGTGGCGCTAGTCCTTGTGAATAGCCAATGTTGCCCATGCTCAGAAGGCGCGCCGGCTCCGCATCAGACCCGGAGAGTCGCTCTTGGCGAGGCACACGCGTTGCCGGGTCGTAGATAAGCTCGATCTTCTCCTCAGGCACACCCTTGTCAGTGAGGTTGCGCGTGAAAGCTTCAGAGAGCACGACAATCCTCTCGGCCTCGCGATACGCAGCGCGCTCAAGGCGGCGGGCGACCCTGATCACCACGCTGCCCTCGTCGACGATCCCGCTCGCCGAGGCCCCATCAGGGAGGATGTCGTGCAGCCAGATGACCCAAGGCACATGGCGAGCACGGGCATACAGCATCGCCGGAAAGAGCGCCGGGAACGACGGGGAAGCAGAGACGAGCACATCCGGACGTGACAACGCAGGTAGTGCGGCGGTCTGTGCCACCATGAACGAGAGCTCCTGACGATAGCGCTCAATCGCTGTCTCTCGACCGATCCATAGCGGCAGACGGAGCACCGGGATGCCACCGCGCAGCTCACGGTAGGGAAGCATCTTGGGTCCCCAAACTGGCTCCGGATAATGAGGATGCGCTGCCACCACCTCAACGTGATGTCCGCGATCACGCAGGCCCTCTGCCCACACTCGACTGACCGGCCCGATGCCGGTGGGCTCAGGGTCGTAGTTATAGCTCCAAAGCTGGATTTTTAGGCTCATACCTGAAGACAACGCGTCTCTCTTGAAACAAATCGGTGCGATCCGGCGACCGTGTCCGAGCACGCCGCGTTCACGTGTCCTCGTATCTCAGCCCACGCCAATTAGCGCCGTTCCGCACGCGCCTAAGCCAGTCCCGCTTCACAATCATAAGCAATATGGCGGCTGTCATGGCAATCCACACCGATCGGAGGGCTAGGTCTATCGGGTGCGTTGCGTTGGCCGTGAGCACCGCCCCAGTGTACGCGAGTCCGCTGGCGGTGACCAACGCGCCGATGGTCCGCCACGGATACGAAAGCGTACTGCCGGTTCGCCGACTGTAGAGCCACACTCCCGCGAGCAGTGCGCCGTATCCTGCAGCCGATGCGATAGCGGCCGCCATGAGACCGCTGCGAGGGACGAACACATAGATCAGACCGAGATTGACAACGGCCGCCGGGATGCTGACTATCCAAATGCGTCGTGACCGCCCATGCGCCAAGGTGACTCCGTTCATAGGGATCGAATAAAGCCCTATGAAGGCATAACCAAGCACGATCCACGACGTGAGTTGCGCTGCTGGGCGGTAGCGCGTGTCCATAAATAGGTTGATCGCCACGGGCGCAAGGAGCGCACATGTAAGCGAAAGGATCGCAACAATTGCTACTTGAATCTCGATCAGCGAACGTAGGCTCGCAATTGTGCTCGACTTCCCCGCCCGTGCGTACACGGGCATAAACGCCTGATTGATCCCCGTTGTCAATACGAGTAGCGGAAGCGCCATGCTGGAGGCCAAGCTGTAGATCCCCACGGCGGACGTCGCGACCAATGCAGCTAGCAAAACCCTGTCCGCAAGCTGCAGCGACCACAGCGCCAGAAAATGAGGCATAACTGGCAAGCTACGCCGGAGCGTGTCCGAGACGATAGCGCGATCAAACGGCTCTGGGCGTCGGTAGGGTACGACCACCATCGCAGTAAAGAGAGTCGCCGCTGATCCAAGATTCAGTGCCACGAGCCACCCGGTCTCCCCGGCACGGAGGACGACCACAAAAACCACGGTGAGGCCCGCGGTCGCAACCGTGGCTACACCATTCACCACGACAAAATCACGGAGGCGCCGATCCGCGCGGAGCAGCGCAAGTGGGAGCGTGGTAGCTCCGACGTAAAGAGCTGCGGCGAGCATCGACAAGCCCATCTCAGAGATGCTGACAATCGGACTGCTCCAGAGGAACGGGGTCATCAGAGCGGTCACGATCACAGCTGTAACGAAAGGGCCGACGAGCAGAAACGTCCAAGTCGAGCGGATGAAGCGACTACGGGCAGGAGGATCGTCCGCGAGATGCACCACATTCCGAAAGATCGCCAGTTCCATTCCAAACGCGAACACGACGACCGCGACCGCATTAGCAGACAGCGCGATCGACAGGCGCCCATACGCAGCAGGCGCGAGCACCCGAGTAAAGATGGGAAGTAGTAGAAATGTGACCGCCCGCTGCGCGGCCATAGTGCTTGCATACACAACACCCGAGCCCAGAAAGGATGAGGTGCCAACTTTCTGGAGAGAGCCGGGGTGCATCTCTCGGCGAGCGCTCGACTGATTCTCGATTTGAGCACTCATACCCGCGACATGCCCTTGCGCCCGGGCGCCGCCGTGAAGATCAGCGCAGGCATCCCACGCCCTCTTAGTGCTAGAGACCGCGACGCACACGTGCTCATTGCCGCACCGCTGCAGACGCAAGCTCAGGCCGCGAACGACCGGCTGAATGGCTACGTGCTCCCGACGACAACACGTAACCAGACCGAGGTGGTCGCTGTTCAATACGGATCGCCGCGCATGCAAGCACAAATAGTGAGACGACGAGATAAAGGCCTGCCAAGCCCGGCAGGGCCTCACTCGCACCGAACAGGCTCAGCGCAATGAGGGCGACCAAGAGCGCCGTTGACTCTGGTGATCTCGTCCTTTCATAGGATATGCGTGCCGAATTAACGATAACCATCAAAAACAGCAAGAACAGCACAAGACCGATATATCCCATGTCCAAAATTGTCTGCAGAGCGATACTATGGACGCTAGTGAATTCCGGGTCTTCTGTATATCTGAACAAATATACATACTGCGCTGCCACTCCTGACCGGATCTGGCCGTAGGCTCCGTAGCCAATCAGGTCTTCTGCGTGTGGGTGGCTCAAAAAATGGGCCACAATAGACCAGATCTTGGAGCGACCGGTCGCGGTCACAAAACTGCCATTGCCGTTGTTGCGACTTAGCGTAGATGACAAGCTACCGAGCTGACTGACGACGAACAGTATGATCGATGGGCCAACAGGCAGCAAGAGCGGAACAGCCACGATCGCGCGCCTTGCCAGCCGTGGCAAGAGTGCCAAAATAATTAGCGCAAGCAGCGCATAGGCGAGTGGCCCGCGGCTATCGACGAGAAGGATAGTTGGAATACTGGCGAGGATGCCCGCCAGTGCGGCTAGCCGCAGCTTTCCCCGACCCCGGTACGCAAGTACCGCGCAGATGACGATCGCTAGCGCAGCTGCCTCGCCTGCGCCATTAGAACCAGGGGTGAGCGGTAGGTCGTTGACCCGGCTCGTATGTATCCCGATTAGACCCAAGAGTTGCGCAGACCCATCATTGGTTGGGCTCGTCGTGGCGCGAAAGCTGAAGCCAATTACGTATAGGAAAAGATCAATCGCGATAAAGCATGCTGGCGAAAAGAGCGCGCAGCGCACGCGCCGTCGACGGGTGGGGCCGTCCGCCGGGGCCAGCAGCGCGCAAAACGCAAGACCTGTGACGGCGACAATCATGAGTGCGATGCCCAGCATGGTCCGCGCGCCGAGCGGCGGTATCGGCGCAGCCGCAAAGCGCAGCAGAGAGATGACAAAGCACGCCAAGAATGCCCAGACAGCATACGCGCGTGCGCCAGTCGTCTTGACCGCGCCTCCCGGGATCGCAAGAAGAGCCCCGACGACCAAGACACCAACTACTACTGTACGCTGTGTAGTAGTGGTGCCAATATTCATGAGGCTGCCGAGCGTCGTGCTTAATAGCAGAATCGCGCAAACAATTCTCTCGCGGATCGGTAGTGCTCGCGTTGTGGACATGTCAGCTGCGACTGGGTACGGATCGACGCTGAGTCAGCTGCGAGTTGCGGATGCCTTGCTTACGGATCCAGCCGACCGTCTCCTGAACGCCTTCGGCTACCGAGAACGGCAGAGGCCCGACAGCGTCGTGAAGCGGCGCGAGATCGTACACCATCTCCGTCGTGAGATTGTCGAGCCGGAACGTCGTCAGAGGTGGCTCGGACCAGCCGACTCGCTGCAACAGATCACCGATGTGTGCCACAACGGCTAGAGGCCAGCGAGGAATCGTTCGAATGCGGGGGGCTGCGGTGCAGCGCTGGATCAGGTCCGCCATCTCGCGCACATCTGTCGGCGGGTAGTCGCCAAGATATAGGGTACGGCCCTGGAGCTTGTCTGCAGGCGCATAGGCCAGCTGCTCAAGCTCGTGCACCGTATTCCCGACATATCCAAATGACTTTTTCACAACATTGCCACTGATATGAAAGTAGCGACCGCGCGAAACGGCATCGAAGAAGTCTCTATAGGGGACCGCGAACCAGGGTCCCCAAATCGACGTGGGCCGGACTATCGTCCACTCATAACGATGTTTGGCTCGACGCACGATCTGCTCGCCAACCATCTTGCTCTCGCCATACGGCGTGGTGGGGCAATAGTCGTTCTCGCCTGCAGGTTGATAGCCGATGCGGCAGACTAGCCTGCTTGAGGCAAAGATGACGCGTCGAACGCTCGGCGCGGCATTGCACGCATCGATGATCGCATACACGCCCTCGATGTTCAGTGCGTAGTCGGCAAGTGACTTACCATGCAGATCTGTGCGCGCGCCCAGATGAAAGACGAGCGTCGGATCAAAGGCGGCCACTGCCGAGGATACCGCGGCGCCATTGAGCGGATCGAGCTTCTCCCAAAGCGCGTGCTGCGCGTCGTTGCGGGGGGGCAGTGGGTCGATGTTGCGGACACAAATTTCCTGGCGGAGGCACTCATCCACTAGATTCGTACCGATAAAGCCAGATCCCCCGGTGACGAGCACACGCTCGTCAGGGTGAAAGACGCTAGGACGCGCCGACGACATCTTTGCGTCCGCACTGGATGGGCCGTCCTTGACCGCTCTTGCTCATAGATGCCCAGAAGGGTACCGTACACTCAGGGCTCCATGAAAGCGAGCCAGAGTTCGACTGCTCATGCAGCCGCATCGACGTCGTGGTCCTTGGGTAGCCGCTTCTTCAGATCATCCAATTGATCCAGCGACCGATGCGACCTGATTTTGGCACGATCCAAGCCGCTGGGGCCGCCCAAACGCATGCGCTCCCAGCGGCCATGGGGGTAGCCGAGCATCTTCGCGACGTCGCCGACGGCGACAAGCGCAGGAACGAGAGGCGTCAGGGCGATCATCTTACGCGACGTGGCAAATGGCCGCTCATCCCAGAATCGCCACACAAACTTGCGCATGTACGCCCCTCCGCCAACAGCCAGGGCGGCCCAGGGCCATCGGGCGGTCCGCCCCAACCAGATCAAGCACGCACCCCCGGCATATGCCGAGTAGCGGATGGCATGTCGATGGCCGAGTATCCGAGCGTGGCCGTCGCCTCGCGCATACATTCGATATTGCTTAAAGAACGCCTTGAGCGTTGGACGCGGATACCAGGACGCGATCGACGCCGGCGTGAACACGAACTTGGCGCCGCTAGCCCGTAGGTCCATGTCGAACACCAGATCCTCGACCACTAGAAGCCACTCAGGATAGCCACCGACACTCTGCCAAGCGGCTCGCCGAAACGCCACCGACCGGCTGGATGGCAAGAAGGTGTCGGGGTCGATCTCGCTGAGCCTAGGAACGAGCACGGCGGCGAGTAGCCGCTCGAAGTCGTTCCGGCCAGCCGGCCGGTAGAAGCCACTGCTGACATCTACGAACGGATCTTCGAACGGTCTGACGAGGTGCTCAAGCCACTCCTTGTCCAGCTGCGTGCCAGCATCGGTCGCGGCGATTATCTCGTGGGTCGCCTCCTCGATAGCCCGGTTTCGCCCTTCGGAGATGTTGACGCCGGGAACAACGATGACCCGTATCGGCAGATCCATGGAAGCTCGCGCACGCTCAAGGCTCTCTATTGTTCCGTCCGACGAGCCGGCATCGACGATTACGATCTCATCAGGACGGCGTGTCTGACATCGAATGCTCTCAAGCCAGCGGTCGAGCAACTCAACCTCGTTGAGGACCGTAGAGACCAAGCTCACGCGCGGCGGAGAGTCAGAATCCATGTCGGGACGGTAGCATGGAGAAGCTCGACTCGACTACGCCAGTACACCGAAAAACGCCGGTCGCGATCGTTTCCTTCGAGGGGGCGCGTCGCACTGGGCCTAGCCGACTCGAGCCTGTCCGCCACAGGGCGATCTCGGTAGTCGTATCGCGCTGGGAGCGGTCCCGCTGGGTTGCTGCCCCATACCGCAGGCGCTCGC
>Ga0182015_10003129_pt1 | contig 18949 bp, 16 predicted proteins | sample 712P3MmetaG_FD_120478 | JGI IMG/M metagenome (GOLD analysis project Ga0182015, IMG submission 120478) | Permafrost microbial communities from Stordalen Mire, Sweden - 712P3M metaG | ecosystem: Environmental > Terrestrial > Soil > Wetlands > Permafrost | place: Sweden: Stordalen | collected...
GCGCCGAGCGGTGAATCGATCCTGCGCCAGTTCGCGTACGGCGTCCGGTATACGACGGAAAAGCTCGGCGTCGTGCCCGATGTCGTGTGGTTACCCGACACGTTCGGGTTCCCGAACACGCTACCGCAACTCGCCGCGCATGCCGGGCTGCACTTTTTCGCAACCACGAAGCTGCAGTGGAACGAGACGACGCGCTGGCCGTATCCGCAGTTCTGCTGGTATGGTGATGACGGGTCACATCTCGTGGCGGCCGTCATCGACCGCTACGAAGGTGAAGCGACGCAGAGCCGCAAGGCGATCGCGCGCGAGCGCGACGAAATCCTCGTTCACGGTTACGGTGACGGCGGCGGCGGCGTCCTCGACCGGGAGATCGCCGGCGAAGCTCGCACGACGCGGCCGTGGCGCAGCGTCGCCTCGTGGTTTGGCGATGTCGACCGGCGCACGCTGCCGCAGTACCGCGGCGAACTCTATCTCGAGACGCATCGCGGCACGTACACGACCCATCGCGACGTCAAGTCGCGCAACGCGGCCCTCGAGCGCGCGCTCGGCGAGGCGGAAGAGTTGTGCGCGTGGTGCATCGGCGTGCGCGCCCCCGCGAGCGCGATCGCGCCGTTGCTGGACGATCTCCGGACGGCCTGGACGCTCGTCCTGCGCAATCAGTTCCACGACGTGATGGCCGGCAGCGCGATCGGTGCGGCCTACGCCGAGGTACTGCACGAGTACGAGCGCGCGGAGCGCATCGTCGAGCGCGTCGTCGCGAGCGCCCGGTCGATCTTGCCGCGTGCGGATATCGTGCCGGCTCCGGCCGCGCCGGCCGCGCCGGTTGCCGACGGCGAGGGGTTCGTCTTTGCGAACGACTACCTCCGCGCGCGCGTGCGCCGCGATGGAACGGTCGTCGAACTGGCCGGCGTCGACGGGCGCAATTTGGCCGCGCTCGCCAACGGCCTGATGCTCTACGTCGACCGGCCGCGCACCTACGATGCCTGGAATCTCGATCTCGCCTACGAGCGCCATCCGCGCAAGCTGCGGCCGGCCGCGGCGCGGATCGAAGACGATGCGCTCATTGTCGAACTGAAGGGCGACGGAACGGCGATCGCGATGCGCATGGCGCTCGGCATCGGCGAACCATATCTGCGCGTCGAGCTCAACGTGAACTGGCGTGCCAAGCATCGCATCCTGCGAGCCGAGCACCGCTTTGCCGTGCGGACGAACGAGGTGCGTTTCGGCATGCCGCACGGCACGCTCGTGCGCACCGCCAAGCCGCAGACGGCCGCGGAGCGGGCGCGCTTTGAGGTGCCCGCACAGCGCTGGCTGCACGCGAGCGACGGTGAGGCGGGCGTTGCGATTCTTGCGGCGGATACCTACGGCTGGAGTGCGCTCGCGCTGCGCAAGGGCGGGCTGCGCATCGGCATGTCGCTGCTGCGCTCGCCGCAGTGGCCCGATCCGCGCGCCGACCACGGCGAGCATCACATCGCGTACGCGCTCGCGCCGACGGCGGGCGCGACCGTCGGCGCGCTCGAGGCCGCTTGGCGGGACTACGCCGAACCCGAACGCGTGCGGTTGTTCACGTGCGACGACCCGGCCGTGCTGATCGTTGCGACGAAACCGGCCGACGACGGCCACGGCATCATCGTGCGGGTGCGCGAGTGCGACGGCGAAACGCGGCGCGTCGATGTGCGCTGCGGCGGCCGCATGCGCGAGGTGACCGCCGTCGATGCGTGCGAACGCCCGGTCGCGGGCGAGGTGCGGGTCGACGGCGAACTGCTGAGCTTCGTGTTACCCGCCCACGCGCTCCGCACGTTTCGCGTCCTTCCGTGAGCATCATCGCGCGCACGATCGATACCGTCCTCTTCGACCTGGACGACACGCTGCTGGATGATTCGACCGCGTACAAGCGCGCCGCGCGCCGCGTTGCGGACGACCTTGCGGACGAACGCGGCATCGACGCCGAACGGTTGGTTCGGGCGTACGTCGCGCAGGCGAGCGGCTTCTGGAAGAAACTCTCGCAAGAACACCTGACGCTGCCGATTCACGATGCGCGCGCGCAGTTGTGGAGCGACGCGCTGGTCGCGGCCGGCCTGCCGGTCGACGTCGCGCTGGCGCAGCGCTGCGCGGAAGATTACACGCGCTATCGCGCCGACGGGCTCGAATTGTTCCCCGGTGCGCTGGAGCTCGTCACCGCGTTGCGCGAGCATGGCTGTAAGCTCGGCATCGTGAGCAACGGTTTTGCCGCCACGCACAACGAGAAGGTCGACCGGCTCGGGCTGCGGCCGTACGTCGACGGGCTGTTCCTGGCCGACGAGATGGGCATGGTCAAGCCGGATCCCGAGATCTTCCGGTTCGTCTGCCGGACGCTCGGCAGCGAGCCGGCCCGCACCGCGATGGTCGGCGACCGCTACGACCGCGATATCATCGGCGCCGGTACGGTGGGACTGTTCACCGTGCTGATCGACATCCACGCAATCCCGCTGCCCGACGGCGCCCATCCGCCGGACGCGGTCGTCAATTCGATCGGCGAAGTGCTGGATGTCCTACCACTGGCGGCGGTGCAAGGGTCACCTAACGGGGCGCAGAAGCGGCAGGGAGCCTAAGGCTCGCCTCGCCCAAGGAGAACACCGTGCAAGTTCCGACCGTTGAAAACATCTTCGCTCGCGCATGGGACCTGCTGACGCGGAACTGGACGATCATCGTTCCCGGGATCGTCGTGGGGCTGGTGATCGGGATCGTCTCGGGACTCTATAGCCTCTCGCAGCCCGACACCTACGGTGAACCGAGCGGTACGGCGTTGTCGTTTGCCTACGGCGCGGGCGCGTTCGTTGCGACCGCCATCCTCGCCGTCGTCGCGGTCGCCGGCTACATCATCACCCAGTGTTACACGGCCGGCATGGCCGGCGCGGCCTGGCAGCACGGAACCACGACGCTTGCCGACGGCACGAACGCGGTGCACGAGGATGCGGGCAACGTCCTCATGGCGGCCGTGTACTTGTTCTTGTTCGGTATCGTCGCGGTCATACTCGCGCCGTTCACGCTGTTTCTCTCGGTCTTCGCGTTCTATCTGTTCACGCTGTACACGATCGCCGCAGCCGTCGTCGGAAAGCGACGCGGCATAGACGCGCTGCGCGAATCGTTCGCCATCGCCCGCGCGCGCTTCGGGACGACGCTGATCATCGGCATCTTACTCGCACTGCTGCAATTCATCGGCAAACTGATCGCGCATATCTTCTCGTTCGCACCGCTGCTCGGCCCGATCGTGGCCGCGATCATCTCGCAGATCGTGGTGGCGTACGCGGTCCTCGTGATCGTCGGCGAGTACCTGGTCTTGCGTCCGGGGGTGGCGGAAGCGGCCCCTCCGCCGCCTGCTGCAACCTAACCGGCAACCTGCCGGCGGTCCGCAACGAGTGAGCCCCGGCCGGGGTTTAACCGAAGTATGGCGCCGGCACCCTCGCACGCCCTCGATGCGATCGTCATCAAGGGCGCGCGCGAACATAACCTCAAGAACATCGATCTGACCCTGCCGCGCAACCGGCTCATCGTGATCACGGGCCTCTCCGGATCAGGCAAGTCCTCGCTCGCCTTCGACACGATTTATGCCGAGGGTCAGCGCCGGTACGTCGAGTCGCTCTCTTCGTACGCAAGGCAGTTTCTCGGGCAGATGGAGAAGCCGGACGTCGATTACATCGAGGGCCTCTCGCCGGCAATCTCGATCGACCAGAAATCCACCTCGCGCAATCCGCGCTCGACGGTGGGCACGGTCACCGAGATCTACGATTATCTGCGGCTGCTCTTCGCGCGCATCGGCGTGCCGCACTGCTATCAGTGCGGACGCGAGGTCAGCGCGCAATCGAGCGAACAGATCGTCGATCAGATCATGGCGCTCCCCGAGGGCACGCGCATCCAGTTGCTCGCGCCGGTCATCCGCGGCCGTAAGGGCGAATACGCCAAGCTTTTTGAGGAAATCGGCAAAGAGGGCTTTGCGCGCGTGCGCATCGACGGCACGATCCGCGAACTGCGCGAGAAGATCGACCTCGACAAGAAGAAAAAACACACGATCGAGGTCGTGGTCGACCGGCTCGTGATGAAGGCCGACATCCGTAAGCGCCTCACCGACTCGATCGAAACGACGCTGCGCCTTTCGACCGGCATCGTGGCGGTGCTCTACGAAGATGCCGGTTCGAAAAAGCAGCAGGAACTGAGTTTTAGCGAAGCCTTTGCCTGCGCCCACTGCGGTCTCTCCTTCCAAGAACTCGAACCGCGGTTGTTCTCGTTCAACTCACCGTTCGGCGCGTGCTCGGCGTGCAGCGGCCTGGGCGTGAAGATCGAGATCGATCCCTGGAAAGTGATCCCCGATCGCACGAAGTCGATCGCCGACGGCGCGATCGTGCCGTGGTCGAAGTCGATCGGCGGCGGTCGCTTCCCCTCGATGAACCCGTACTATTTGCAGCAGGTCGAACGCGTGCTGCGCTCGCGCCGCGTCAAGACGACGACGCCGATTGAGAACATGCCGGAGGACCTCGTCGAGACGATCCTCTACGGCAGCGACAAGAAGCAGAAGTTCTCCTACGAAGCGCGCAGCGGACACACCTGGGACTACGAAGCGTCCTTCGAAGGCGTGATCAATAACCTGCAGCGGCGGTTCAGCGAAACGACGAGCGATTACGTCAAGGAAGACATCGAGAAATACATGTCGTCCTCGATCTGCAAGGTTTGCAGCGGCGCGCGGCTCAAGCCGGAAGCGCTGGCGGTGACGATCGCGGAGAAGAACATCAACGACGTCACGACGATGTCGGTCGAGGTCGCCCAGGCCTTCTTCGCCGGTTTCAAGCCGACCGAACGCGAAAATCAGATCGCTCACCAAATCTTCAAAGAGATTCGCGCGCGGCTGGGTTTCCTCACCAACGTCGGGCTCGGTTACTTAAATCTTTCGCGGTCCGCGACGACGCTCTCGGGCGGCGAATCGCAACGCATTCGCTTGGCGACGCAGATCGGCTCGTCGCTGGTCGGCGTGCTCTACATCTTAGACGAACCCTCGATCGGCTTGCATCAGCGCGATAACGACCGGCTTTTGGCGACGCTCCAGACGCTGCGCGACATCGGCAACACGCTGATCATCATCGAGCACGACGAAGATACGATGCGCGCGGCCGACGTGATCGTCGACATCGGGCCCGGCGCCGGCGCCGAGGGCGGTTACATCCTCTCGAACGGTACGATCGCGGACATCCTCAAAAACCCGGAGTCGCTGACGGGCGCGTACTTATCGGGCCGGCTCTTTATCGCGATCCCGAAGACGCGGCGCGTGGGGCGCTCGACCCTCGCCGTCAAGAACGCGAAGGCCAACAACCTCAAGGGCATCAGCGTCGACATTCCGCTCGGCACGTTCACCTGCGTGACCGGGGTGAGCGGCAGCGGCAAATCGACCCTGGTCAACGAGGTCGTCGTGAAGGCGCTCAACCAGCATTTACACCATCAGCCCGCGGGCGGCACGTACGGCAGCGTCAAGGGCGCCGAAGAACTCGATAAGATGGTCGTCATCGATCAATCGCCGATCGGGCGCACGCCGCGTTCCAACCCGGCGACGTATACCGGCGCGTTCGATCTGATCCGGGAGCTGTTCTCGATGACGCCCGAAGCGAAGCTGCGCGGCTACACGCCGGGACGGTTTTCGTTCAACGTCAAGGGCGGCCGCTGCGAAGCGTGCCAAGGCGACGGCATCATCAAGATCGAGATGCACTTCTTGCCCGACGTGTACGTGCCGTGCGAGGTGTGCAAAGGCAAACGCTACAACGCACAGACGCTCGAAGTGAAGTACAAGAACAAGTCGATCTCCGACATCCTCGAGATGCGCGTCGACGAGGCCTCGGAACTCTTCGCGGCGATCCCGCGCATCGCGAACAAACTCAAAACGATCGCCGAAGTGGGCCTCGGCTACATCAAGATGGGTCAACCCGCGACGCAGCTTTCGGGCGGCGAGGCGCAGCGCATCAAGCTTGCGACCGAACTCTCCAAACGCGCGACCGGGCGCACGTTCTACGTGCTCGACGAACCGACGACCGGTCTTCATTTCGCCGACATCCACAAGCTGCTCGACGTGTTGCAGCGACTGGTATCGGTCGGTAACACGGTGCTGGTCATCGAGCACAATCTCGATGTGATCAAGACTGCGGATCACCTCATCGACCTGGGACCCGAGGGCGGCGACCGCGGCGGGACGATCGTCGGCACCGGGACGCCTGAGGAACTCGCGGCCAACCCTAACTCCTACACCGGCGAGTATCTCAAGGCCGTGCTGACCGACGAACGCGCCCATGGCATCCACGTCGACGCGGCCGCGGTCGCCGCACGCGAACAAGCGAACCTCAAGACGCTGGACGATCTGATCGCCGACGGCCGGGTTCCCGTCGAAGCATCGGTCGCATGATGGCGGCTGGGCCGCAGGCCAAACGCTACGGCTTCGCGTAGCGCGATTCCCTATGACCGCCTTTGCGATGGCGATGCTTGTCTGTTCCGATTTGGCCCGTTCGCGGGCCTTTTATCGCGACGTGCTCGAGCTGCGCATCGGGACGGATGCGTCGCCGGATTGGGTCGACTTCGATCTCGGCGACGGCCAGCGCCTCGGACTGCATCCCGATAGCGAGACGCTCATCGTGCGGCCCGGCTCGCTGCAGCTGGGCTTTCACGTCGACAACGTCGATGCGTTCATCACCGACGCGCGTACGGCCGGCGTGCGCGTGCTGCAAGATCCCTACGATCAGAGTTTCGGCCGCGTCGCGGTGATCACCGATCCGGACGGGTATGTGATCCAAGTGTTCTCGCCAAAGCACGCCGGTGCCACGCGCCGCTGAGCGCGCGGCCGCTCTGCGGAAACAGCTCGACGACGCGAACTACCGCTATCACGTCCTCGACGAACCGCAGATCTCGGACGCCGCCTACGACGCGCTGCTGCGCGAATTGATCGAACTCGAGACCGCCGATCCCAAGTTGCGTACCCCCGACTCGCCGACCGTGCGCGTCGGCTCGTCCGTGGCAAGCGGCTTTTCGCCGTATCCGCACGGCAAGCCGATGCTCTCGCTCGGCAACGCGTTCGACGCGGACGAACTGCGCGCGTTCGACGAGCGCGTGCGCAAACTTGCCGGTGACTCGGCCGTCGCCTATACCTGCGAGCTGAAGATCGACGGGCTCGCGATCTCGCTGCACTACGAGAACGGCGCGTTCGTGCGCGGCGGCACGCGCGGCGACGGGAGCGTCGGCGAGGACGTCACCGAGAACCTGCGCACGATTCGTTCGATCCCGCTGCGCTTGCGCGGCAAAGGGGTGCGGCAGATCGACGTGCGGGGCGAGGTGTATTTCCGGCGCAGCGATTTCGATGCGCTCAACGCCCGCCGGGAAGCCGCCGGGCAGCCGCTTTTTGCCAACCCGCGTAACACGGCGTCCGGCGCGCTGCGGCAAATCGATGCGCGCCTGACGGCGGAGCGGCGCCTGTCGTTTTTCGCCTATGCGGTCGGCGCGGTCGACGCTGCCGGATTTCCGGCGACGCAGTTCGAGCTGCTGGCTTTCTTGCGTGCCCAAGGCTTTGCCACGAACCCGCACGTCGAGCGCGCGCCGACGATCGCTGACGTGATCGCCTTCACCGAGCGCTGGGACGGCGAGCGCGCGAGCCTCGACTATGAGATCGACGGCATCGTCATCAAGGTCGACGATCTGGCGCTCCAAGAGAAGCTGGGCAGCGCCGGGAAGGATCCGCGCTGGGCGATCGCCTACAAGTTTCGCGCGCGCGAAGCGACGACGCGACTCTTGCGCATCGGCATCAACGTCGGCCGCACCGGAACGCTCAACCCCTACGCCGAGCTCGAACCGGTGCAGATCGGCGGCGTGACGGTGAAGATGGCGACGCTCCACAACGAAGACCACATCCGGCGCAACGATATTCGCGAAGGCGACATCGTCGTCGTGCGCCGCGCGGGTGACGTGATTCCGCAGGTCGTCGGGCCGGTGCTCGCCGAGCGCAAGGGCACGCTCAAAGAATTCACGATGCCCACGCACTGCCCGGTCTGCGGTTTCGATGTCGATCACCCCGAAGGCGAAGCGATGGCCCGCTGCACGAACGCTACGTGTCCGGCGCAGCGGCGCGAACGCGTACGCCACTTCTGCTCCCGCGGTGCGATGGACATCGAAGGCGTGGGCGACGTGCTGGCCTTCGCGCTGGTCGACGAGGGCCTCGTCGACGACGTGAGCGGCCTCTATGCGCTCTCGGCGGAGCGGCTCGCGACGTTGCCGCGCATGGGCGAAAAGACGATCGCGAACGTGCTCGCCAACATCGAGGGTTCGAAGTCACGCGGTTTAGCCCGGGTGCTCTTCGGCCTTGGCATTCGCATGGTCGGTTCGCAAAACGCCGCGATCTTGGCCGGCGACTACGGCACGATCGACGCGCTCATGGCTGCGAGCGAAGCGGACCTCATTCTGAGCGACGGGATCGGCGCGCAGATCGCCGCGAGCGTCGTTCTGTTCTTCGCGCAAGCAGCGAACCGTGCGCTGATCGAGCGGCTGCGCGCCGCCGGCGTCGACCTGACCGCACCGAAGCGCGAACGCGCGAGCGCCGGACCGCTCGCCGGCAAGGTGTTCGTCCTCACCGGCACGCTGCCGAACCTCACGCGCGAAGAGGCCAGCGAGCTGATCGTCAACGCCGGGGGTAAAGTGACCTCAGCCGTGAGCAAAAAGACCACCTACCTCGTCGCGGGCGAAGAAGCGGGAACCAAGTTGACCAAGGCCGAGTCGCTGGGCGTCGCCGTCATCGACGAAAGCGCGCTGCGCGAGCTGCTGGCGGCGGGCGGCGCGTGAAAACGAGCGAGTTGCTCGTCCCTCCGGGACACGCGGTTCGTCTTGCGGACCTCGATCCGCGCGCGACGCTTTCGTTACACAAAAAGTCGGATGCGGGCCACAGGCTGAAGAGCGATATCGCGCGGCTGGCCGAGTTGCAAGAGGTTTTTGCGGCCGCGCATTCGCACGCGCTCCTGATCGTTCTCCAGGGGATGGACTCGGCCGGCAAGGACGGCGCGATCAAACACGTGATGTCGGGCGTCAACCCGCAGGGCGTCGACGTGTACAGTTTCAAGGAGCCGACGGAGGAAGAACTCGCGCACGACTTTCTCTGGCGCTGCTCGCGCGTGCTTCCCGAGCGCGGCCGTATCGGCATCTTTAACCGCTCCTACTACGAAGAGGTGCTCGTCGTGCGCGTGCACGCCGAGATGCTCGCGCGCGAATCGGTGACTCCGGACGGGGACATCTGGGCCGAACGCTTCGAGGACATCAACGCATTCGAACACCATCTCGCGCGCAACGGAACCCTCGTCCTCAAGTTCTTTCTGCACCTCTCCAAAGACGAGCAACGCAAACGTCTGCTCGAGCGTCTCGACGACGCGGACAAGAATTGGAAGTTCTCCGCTAACGACGTCCACGAGCGCCGGTATTGGGAGCGCTATCAGAGCGCCTACGAACAGATGCTCGGCGCGACGAGTACCGGCTGGGCGCCGTGGTACGTGATCCCCGCCGACCGCAAGTGGTTCGTGCGAACGGCCATCGCCAACATCCTCGTCGCGAAGCTCGCGGCCTTGGGGCTCGCGTACCCGCGCGTCGCGGGCGCGGCCGCCGAGATGCTCGAGCAGTTCCGGCAGCAACTCGAGTCGGAGTAGTCGAAGTCCCGGTGCCGCCGGAATCGTGCGTTAGGCGAGGTTTTCTGCAACGAGCGCGTTGAGGCGCGCAACGGCCGCCGCGGCGTGACGCGAACGCGCGAATCCGGCGGGAACGCCGGCGGCGAACGTGGCGACGGTTCGCGCAAGATCGTGCCAGCGCGGATCGTCCGGCCGGCCGGCCGCATGCGCGAGTGCGTTGCGGTACGCGCCGACCGCACGGCGGCGCAAGTCCTGCAGTTCGCCGGTTGCGGCGGCCACGGCCAGGTCGGCGTCGAGTCGCGCGACGGCCGCGGCCCCCTCGTCAGTGGTCATTCGAACGTAACCTCCGTGATCGTATGGTGCGAGCGTTGCAAGAGAAAGACGATGGGAATTAAGATGGCCGCGACCGCGGCGACCGCATACGCGAGATCGGCAAACGCAAGCGTCTGCGCTTGACCGGCCACGAGCACACCGAGCCCTTGCGGCGATACGGCCGCCAGCGCAGCGCGAACCGCCGGCCGCGCCAGCGTCACGTTCGCGCCGAGGATCTGCGTGTGGAAGTCGGTCCGCCGGTCGATCATGGTGACGAGTATCGCGCTCGCGATCGAACCGCCAAGCTGGAACGCTAACGTCACAAACGAACTCGCTTTGGGCGCGTCGTCGGCCGAGGTTGAGGTTTGCACGGCGATCAGCAGCGGAATGAACAGCATCGCCGTGCCGAGCCCGCCGATGAGGAGACCGGGCACCAGTTGCCCGAAGGACGTCATGCTCGTCGTGGTACCGGCGATGAGAAACGAGCCGATTCCCGTGAGCAGGTAGCCGGTCGCCATCGCCACGCGCACGTCGACGCGTCCGGCACCGACGAGCCCGGCAACGACCGGCGCGATCAGCATGATCGGCAGCGCGCGGAACAGCAGCAGCTCGCCGCTCCCGAATGCCGTGAACCCGAGGACGTTCTGCGTGTATTGCGGCAGGACGAACGTCGTGCCGAAAAGCGTGGCAGCGATGCCGCCTGCCAGCAAGACGCCGACCGAAACGGTGCGATAGCGCAGGATGCGCAGATCGACGATCGGCGCGCGGGTGCCGAACAATTCCCAGATCACGAACGCAATCGTGCTCGTCGCCGAGACGGCAGCAGCGATGACGATGCTGCCGCTGTCGAACCAATCGCGGCGTTCGCCTTCTTCGAGGACGAATTGCAAGCCACCGAGCGCCAGCGTGAGCAAAATGATGCCGCCGGCGTCGACCGTGGCCGCTTCGGGTTCCGTCGGATTCCGCAGCATCGTCGCCACGACGACGGCTGAGATCGCGCCGGGCACGACGTTGATGAAGAAGATCCACTGCCAGGACGCTGCGTCGACGAGATAGCCGCCCAGCATCGGGGCGACGATCGGTCCGACCAAAATGACGACGGCGAAGACGCCCTGACCCAAGCCGACCTCTTCCGTGGTGAACGTGTCGCGCAATGTGGCTTGAGCCGTCGCGATCAAACCGCCGCCGAAGAGTCCTTGCACGATGCGCAGAGCGATCAGCTCATCGATCGACCCGGCAAGGCCGCATAGCACGGATGCGGCGGTGAAGCCGATAACCGTTGCTGTGAAATACTGCCGGCGGCCGAAGCGCGTTTGCAACCATGGCGTGAGCGGGATGACGATGACGTTGGCCACGAGATAGCCGGTGATGATCCACGCGGACTCATCGAGCGTCGCGCCGAGATTGCCCTGGATCGTGGGCAGCGCAACGTTGACGATCGAGGAGTCGATCGTCTCCATCAACGGTGCCAGCATCACGCCGAGAACGATGATCCATCGGCGCAGCCCGTACTCCACCACATCGCGTCGCGCATCCATCTCCGGATGATACGTCGCGGGGCATCGGGGCACGGTAGGACGCAGCACGGATCGCGAGCCCGCGCCGCTTGGACAATCCACGGATCGTTCGTAGGGCGAGCGACACTTTTGGCTCGTTTGGGCGGTCCCAGGTGGCATGGAGTCGACCGCTGGACGGATCGTGGTCATGCGCCCCGATGCCGTCGCCACGGGCCACGTGGTAAACGCCAATTCCGAGCAGCATGCTAAGACCGGCGCGGAGTTGATCACCGGGCACGACCTCTTGCTGTTCGTAGCCGCCGGCGAAGGTTCGTATCGCGCGAACGGCCGGACCGGCATCTTACGCCCGAATACGCTCGTCGCTGCGCCGGCGGGAGCATTCGCCTGCACTCTTAGCGACGATCGTGAGATGTACGTCGTTGCCGTGCGCGAACCGGTGGATCGTCCCGACGATCCGAACGCCTTCAGCCCGTTACTCGAACGGCAGCTTTCGGCTTCCGAGGGCCGGCGCTGGCGCCGGTGCATGATCGAATATACCGGTCGCGCCGCGGGCGGGCACTTCGATGCGAACGATCTCCGGGATGTGAAGAGCGCATTGCTGCCGTTCATCTGGAAGCGCGAACCGCACGCAGCTCAGGCCACGTTGCAAGAACTGTTTGCGTCGATGTGGACACGCCTCGCGGAGCCGTTGACGCTCGAGCGCTTGGCGCGCGACGTCGGCTACACCGCCAACTATCTCAACGATTTGGCGCGCGTGCACACCGGACGCGCGCTCGGCGGCTGGATTGCGGACATGCGCATGGCTCGCGCGCGCGTCGCGCTCGAGCACACCGATCTCTCCGTCGCCGACGTCGGCGTCAGTTGCGGCTACGACGACCCGGCCTATTTCTCACGTGCGTTTCGCCGCGCGCACGGCGTGCCGCCGGCGACGTGGCGCATCGCCACGCGACCGTCCGATTCACGCTACGCCGAGGTCACGATTTCGATCGACGCGTTCCACGAGATCGAGGCAAGCCGAGCCCTGCCGGAGCGCACCTACTCGATCGCCTCCTGAGGTCGCGCGCATGGCCAGCGCCGCCGCGATCGTGGCGGAGACGGCGAAGGCCACATTGACGATCGCAAACGCGCGCATCGCAGCGCCGATACCGCCCGGTGATGCGAGGGCCAGATAGGCGCTGCCGAACGTCGCGATTCCGATGACCGCCGCTAACGGCGTCATCGTCGCGAGGACGCCGCTCAAGTCGGGCGCGCGTTCCTTTGCGACGGCCGACGTGAGTTGCGATGTGGTGGCGGTTTGAAACATCCCGAAGCCGAAGCCGCCGCAGCCAAGCAGCACGACCAGCAGCGGGCCGGTACCGGTGTGGAATGCCGTCGCGATTGCGGTCCCGGCGAAAGCCGCCGCCATCACGAGCACGCCGAGCGGACCGCAGAGCGATGCGATGCGTTGCGGCAAACGCGGATAGACGGGCCCGCCGATGCCGTACGCCGCAACCCAGGAAAGAAGTGAGAGGCCCGACGTGAGCGCGCTCTGCCCGAGCCCCGTCTGGACGTAGATCGCAAGGACGAACAACAGTGAAAAGTACGTCACGCGCGCGAACATCTGTGCGATCAGTCCCGAGACGACCGCCGGTTCGTGAAACAACGCGAGGTTCAGCAGCGGTCCGCGCCCGGCGCGGCCGAGGTAACGTTGCCGCAGAACGAACGCCGTAGCGCCGGCTACGCTGGCGACGAGCGATGCGATCGTCCACCACGGCCACTGCATTTCGCGCCCGATCGTGAGCGGTAAGATCAGCAGGAGCATCGTCAATCCGAGCAGACCCACGCCGATCAGGTCGAGCGCCGGGCGCGGACCGGAAGGCCGTTCATCCTGCGGCATCACGCGCCACGCGAGGACGAGCAGCAGGGCGCCGATCGGAACGTTGATGAGAAAGAGCGGCCGCCAGGCGAGTCCGAGTACGTCGGCCGTAATGAGCAGACCGCCGAGAACCTGCCCGATGACGGCGCTCAGTGAGAGCGTCATCGTATAGACGCCGATCGCTCGCGTGCGCGCCGCCCCGGTGAGGGTGCGTTGGATACCGCTGATGACTTGCGCAACCATGAGCGCCGCGCCCACGCCTTGCACGATGCGAGCCACGATCAGAGTGAAGACGTCGGGTGCGATGCCGCAACCAAGCGATGCCAGCGTAAACGTGATGAGCCCGGTGAGAAAGAGGCGCCGGTAGCCATAGAGCGCACCGAGGCGGGCAGCGGTGATCAGCAGCATCGCCGTCGCGAGCACGTACGCCGACACCGTCAGTTGCAGCTCAGCCCCGGAGGCGTGCAGCGTCGCACCGATCGAGGGCGTCGCCACGTTGATGATCGCGGTATCGACGTTCGCTATGAATTGTCCGGCTAAGATGACGCCGATAAAGAGCTGGGTCGCGGAGCGCATGGAGCCCATTATGCGTTCGCGCTACCAGATGCGGATCGGATCGTCGTCGGGCGCGACGTCGGAAGCGCGGCCGAGCGCGTCCGCGACGTCGCCGGCAATCACACCTACCGGCCGGGCTAACGCCGCGCACGTGCCGGCCAAGCCGTGCCAGAACGCGCCCGTGCGGCCGGCATCGAGGGGCGAGAGTCCCTGCGCGAGCAACGTGCTGATGATGCCGGTGAGCACGTCGCCGGTGCCGGCCGTTGCCAGCGCCGGGGTGCCGGTCGGGTTCACGTGCACGCTCGTGCGATCGGCGATCAGCGTCGTGCGGCCCTTGAGCAGCGTTGTGATGCCGTACTCGCCGATGAATGCGCGCAAGCGCGCGAGGCGTTCGTCCGGTTCGAGCGTGCCTTTGCCGGAGAGACGCGCGAACTCGCCGGCATGGGGCGTGAGGATGAGTGCTTTGCCGGCGTACTCCGGCAAGTGTTTCGCGAGATGGAAGAGCGCGCTCGCGTCGGCAACGATCGGTAGATGCGTTGCCGACATCACGCCGCGCACGATCTCACCCATGGCATCGGAGAGACCGAGTCCCGGCCCGATCGCGATCGCGTTGCAGTGGGTGCCGAGTTCGAGGATCGTTGCGATCGCGCGTTGCGGGTCGCCTTCATCGTAGGTGACGACGACTTGTTCGATCAGGTGCGCGCGCAGCGCCGCCGCCGCCGCTGCCGGCGCCGCAACCGTGACGTAACCTGCTCCGGCGCGCGCTGCCCCGAGCGCGCACAGAATGGCCGCGCCGGGAAATTGTTCGGAACCTGCGATGACCAGCGGCGCGCCGGCGCTACGCTTCTCCGAATCGGCGGACCGCTTCGGACGTAACGCGTCGAACGCGTCGGCCGTTAGTACGAACGCATCGAGGCCGATCCCGTTCGCGTCCTCACCGCGCATTCCGATTTGCGCGCACCACAGGTCGCCGGCCGCATCCCGGCCCGGATCCAGGAACGAGCCGAGCTTCGGCCGGCCGAGCGCGACGGTCGCGGCGGCGCGGACGTACGTTTCGCCAACCGCGCCGGTCGACGGATCGCAGCCGGTCGCAACGTCGAGCGCGAGGATCGGCACGCCGGCGGAATTCATTGCGGCAACGCGCTCGGCCGTCGCCGCATCGAGCGGCAGGCGAGCGTTGACGCCGAGGAGTCCGTCGAGCAGCAGCCCCGCTCCGCGCAGATCGTCCGGGCGAACGGGATATGGCCGTAGCTCGACGCCGCTGGCGCGCGCGCGATGGAATGCGTGCATCCGCGCCGCGCTCCAGGTTGCACCGGGATCGTGATAGACGATGCGCCGGCCGTCGAACCGGGCGAGCGCCGCGAAGGCATCGCCGCCGTTGTTCCCGTTCCCGGCGAGCGCGATGACCGGTCCATCCTGCTGGTAGCGCCGAATCACGCGCGCAATTGCCGCACCCGCGCGCCGCATCAGCGCGATCTCACCGTCGCGCGCCACGGCGGCTGCATCGATGGCCCGCATCTGCGCGGCCGTAACGGCGCGCATCAGCCTTCCAGGACCACGACTGCGGCCGCGGTCGTGGCCGTGTGCGTGATCGTCAGGTGAATCGCTCGCACGCCGCGCCGCTCGATCAGTTCGGCCGCCTTCCCTAACAGCACGATCGCCGGCCGCCCCGACCGCTCGTGCGTCACGCCGACGTCACGCCACGGGATCGCGTGGCCGAAGGCCTTCCGCGTCGCTTCCTTGGCAGCGTAGAATCCGGCCAGTCGCTCCGCCCAGTGGCGCTTGCGCATGGCATAGTGCATTTCTTCGTCGGTGTACACTTTGCGAGCAAAACGCTCGCGCTCGGCGTCGCTGAACTGGTAGCGTTCGACCTCGGCCAGATCGATGCCCATCCCGATGATCATTCCTGCCGGTTCGGTCCGCAGGCAGCCTTTCCCACGAGCGCGAAAACAGCATTCGCCGATGAGCGAGATCAGCGTCGTCCCGATCAACATGATCGACCATCAAGTGCTGACGCGTCTCGCCTTGTGCCTCGAGGAGCGATTCCTCGCGACGTGCATCGTCCGCGCCTCGCTGCCGATTCCGAAGACCGCGCTCAACAGCGTGCGCAAACAGCTGTTCTTCGGCTCGCTCGCGACGAAGCTCGCCGCCGCCCACGAGAGCCGCGAGGGCGCCGTCCTCGGGATCACCGAGTTCGACCTCTATAAGACCTCGCATCACTTCATCTTCGGCGGCTCGAGCGAGTCGCATCATTGTGCCGTCGTCTCGCTCCATCGCCTGCGCCCCGAGTTCTACGGCGAACCGGCCGACGAGAACCAGCTCTTCCAGCGCCTGCTCAAGGAATCCGTGCACGAGATCGGACACGCGATGGGCCTCAAGCACTGCTATAACGCGCGCTGCCCGATGTACTACTCGAACTCCGTCTTCGACACCGACAACAAGTTCTCGAACTTCTGCGAAGCTTGCGAGAAACGGAGCCGGGCTAATCGTTGATCGATGACGGGATGCGCCAGGGACTACTCGACCAGTTTCCTAGCGCCGTTCCGATCACGGTTCTGGCGACGGGGACGGATTTTTATGTGCGTGCATCGGCGCGCCGGACGGGCCTGACCCTCCTTCCGCTAGGGTCCGCTACCGCCGGGATGCCGGCGATCGGCGATGGCAACGTCATCGTCGACGGACTCGACTTGCTTGCAGAGCCGGCGACCGCGCTGCGCGCCGTGCGCGGTGCGACCTCGAACGCGCGCATCTTCGCGCTTGTTTCGCACGCTGCATACTGGGTGACCCTGTTGAAGTTTCTTGCGGGCGATGCTCTCGCCACCGCGCACCCCTTCCTCGCCGCCGACGTGGATGCGCTCTTCGCGGAGGGCGGCTGGCGCGCGGTGGATCGTATTGCGCTGGTCGACCGGAGCATCGGCCACGGACCGATTCCGTATGCCGTCTCGAACCGTGGCGTCACGTTGACCGTGACGTCGGCGGAGATCGCGGAACGCGTGAGCACGGCGGGTTTTTTCATCATCGCAGATCCGCAGTGATCGTCGACTGCTTCACCTTCTTCAACGAGCTGGATATCCTCGAACTGCGGCTCTCCATCCTCGAGGATGTGGTCGACCGCTTCGTGCTGTGCGAGGCGCCGTTTACGTTTCGAGGTCAGCCGAAGCCGCTGATCTACGCGCAAAACAAGGCCCGCTTCGCGCGCTGGAACGACCGCATCGTGCACCTCGTTTACGATCCCGCACCGGATGCAAACCCTTGGAAGAACGAGTGGGGGCAACGCGCGCATCTCACGTCGGCGCTGGCCGATGTGTCGCCGGACGACCTGGTGCTGATCGGCGATGTCGATGAGATCCCTGCGCCCGAGCACGCCGGCCGCCGTCCGGAGGCCGGGCGCGTCCTCGCGCATCGTCACCTCCTATCGGTCGGCTACGTCAACCGCGTCGTCCCCGAGCGCTGGATCGGGACCAAGGCCATCAAACGCGGAGACCTTGGCGATCGCACGCTCAACGACATTCGCACGCTCCCGTTCGGCGCTTTCGACATCGTCGATACCGGCTGGCACCTCTCCGCCATCGGCGGCCCGAGCGTCATGGCCCGGAAGATGCACGCCTATTCACACTCCGAAGTCGACATTCCGTATCTGAGCGACGAGCGCCGTCTCGGCGTTCAGTTCGAGAGCGAAACCGACGCGCGTTGGGTACCCTTGGACGACGCGTTTCCGGCGCAACTGCGCGACGCGCGGTGGTCGGCATATGTGTGGCCGGCGCCGGGATACGAACGGCACGCGGCCGAGGGGCTCATGCATGCCCACGGCTGCTTTGCCTCCGTCCCGCCGGCGGCCGCGCAGATCGGTGCACTGGTACGCGCATCACGTTCGATCTGGAAGCGGGCCGGCGAAGAGCGCTTCGGAGCGGCGTTCGCGGGCGCGTTCGGAGCGGTGCCGGAACTGCTCGCAGCGGTGCCCTCGGGCGGGTGGGCGGTGATCGACGAACTCGGGCATTGGCCGGCCTCCGGTCTCGCCGCATTGGCGGCACGTGCCGTCAACGTCGTCGCCTATGCATCGAACGCACGCTCGTTTGCGGTGCTCAAGCCGGTGGTCGAGGGCGCGCGATTCCCGGCGGGCCTCGCCCGCGGTCTGCGGGAAACAGAGGCTGCTATCGTCGGCGCGCGATTCTGCATCGAAAACCGCGACGACGTGATGGGGTCGGTCTTTTCTCCGGTGGTCCTCGAACAGATCGAACCGTTCGATGCCGTCGCGGCGCCGTTCCGCTTTGCCGGCACGACGCGCGCAGCGATGCACGATTTCTCGACCTATGCCTACGTCTTCAACCTGCGACCCGCCGATGGAGAGAGAAGAGGCGCTACGATATGAACGACAACATCAACATGACCATCACGGTCGCTACGATCGGCGAATTTACGTTCCCGCGCTGGATGACGACGTTCATCCGCCAGCTGCTCGCGATTCCGACGCACATGACGACGCAAGAGCGGCTCGCGCTCTTGCAGGCCGCAATCAACCTGGCGCCGGGATTCTGCATCGTCGAGATCGGCAGCTATCTGGGCGCCAGCACCGCGTTCATGGCCTACGCAGCGACGACCAAGGGGGGCGTCGTCCACGCGATCGATACGTGGCAGAACGAAGCGATGGGCGCCGAGGGCGTGCGCGACACGTATCCGGAGTTTTACGCGAACACGGAGCCGTTCGCGCATTTTATCGTGCCGCATCGCGGCCGGTCGGTTGAGGTCGCCAAAAGAGAGGCGCCGATCGCGTGCGACATGCTCTTCATCGATGGCGATCACCATACCGAAGCCGTGATCGCCGACCTGCAGCACTGGCTCCCTTCGCTCAAACCGGGCGGCTTACTCGCGATGCACGACATCGACAGCCCCGACGTGAAGCAGGCGTTCGATACCGTCGTCGGCACGCGCGTCGAGGGCGACGTACAAATCGTCGAGCGGCTCCTCATGTGCCGTCCGACGGGGCGCTAACCGAAGATCGCCGCGACTTTGTCCGAGTTATAGACGAAGGTCTCGGTGAAGTGCGA
>Ga0182015_10003130_pt1 | contig 18939 bp, 15 predicted proteins | sample 712P3MmetaG_FD_120478 | JGI IMG/M metagenome (GOLD analysis project Ga0182015, IMG submission 120478) | Permafrost microbial communities from Stordalen Mire, Sweden - 712P3M metaG | ecosystem: Environmental > Terrestrial > Soil > Wetlands > Permafrost | place: Sweden: Stordalen | collected...
ACCGTGAAGAGCGCGAGCGAAATGGCGTAAAAACGTTTGCGTCCGAGCAGCGCCGTGAGCCACCCATTGAGCGGCATCACGACGACGGTGGCGAGGATATATCCGGTGGCGACCCAAGCAACCTCGTCCACGGTCGCGCCGAGATTGCCGCCGATGGTGTTGATCGCGACGTTGACGATCGTCGTGTCGATGATCGCCATGACCATGCCCAGCATCACGGTAATGGTGATCAGCGCGACGGGCGCGCCCTCGCGATGCCTGAACGCATTGGTCATGGTGACGCCGCCAACTTCCTTAAAGGCCTCCTACCCATTCTCGAACAAGGGAGCGGGCGGTGCAGCCATCCCGCGAACCGCCACGTAAGAAAAAGGCCGCCCTCGTCGTTGCGGTTGCACTCACACTCTTCGCAGCGATCGACGTGCTTACTTTTCGCACCGGCCTCTATCGTCAAATCCTGGATCCGTCGTCGAGCACCGGCAGCTTCGAAGCCGCCATCGCGCAGGTTCGGGCGTTCCCGAGCGATCCGCGGCGCGACGTGCTCGTTCTCGGCGACTCGCGCGTCTACTCGGGCCTCGATCCGCAGGCTGCGGCCGGAGGTGCTGGACCCCTGCGCTTCCTCAACGGTGGCGTACCGGGAACGACGCCGCGCTGCTGGCCGTTCTTCGTGCGCGCCATCGATCCGCAGGCGCGCCGCTTTCGCGCCGTCGTCATTGCCGTCGACACGTACGCCGACGACGATACGGCGATCGGCAGCCTCGATGGCGACGACCGACCGATGGATTTGCGTTACGTCGTTTTTCAGACGAGGCTTGGCGATCTGCCGAAGCTCGCCGGTTCGTTCTCGGATCCGCGCGATCGCGTCGAGAACGGCATCGATCTTTTTCTGCGCGGTCAGGAGCTGCGCGGCGACGTGCAATCGCTGGCCGCAAATCCGCCGGCGCGGCTCACCGCACTCGCGCAGGCGCGAGCCGCTCCGGCCTACGATCCGCTAGCAGCGCATCCGCGCCTCGAAACGCTGGTGGGACTGCGCGTCGACTTTGCAACTGGTGCGATCGACTATCCACCGGGTCTAACGCAGGCGCAGCGAAGCGCGATCGCCATGCAAACGCTCGCGGTTGCCGAGCCCAGTCCGTCCTACGCGCGCTATCGAATGCAATGGATCGAGCCGCTGGCGGCTCGCTATGCAGCGACCGGCACGCCGGTTTTTTTTCTGCGCATACCGACACGGCCGGCGCATCGCAACGCAACCCAATTGCCGAGCGGCTCGCTGCTGACCATCGCGCGGGAAACCGGTGCCCGTTTCATCGCCGCAGCGCCGTACATGGCCCTCGAGCGGCCGGATCTCTTCGCCGATGAGGACCATCTCAACGCCGCCGGAAGCCGCCGCTTCAGCCGATTGCTCGGAGCGGACATCGCTGCGGCGCTGGCGGAGCTTCCGACCGCGGGGACGCCGGCAAAAGCCGAGCCGTTGCCGGCCACTCCGCAGCCGCACCCGCGTCACTCGCTTTCGTGGTACGCCGCGGCATTCGGTATTGGCATTCCCTTGCGCTTTCAGTCGTATGAATTCTGGCTGTTCTTCGCGATCGTCGCCGCGCTTTTTTACGCAGTACCGCTGCGATTTCGGCGTGCGGTACTGCTCGTCGCGAGCTACTACTTCTATGCGCGATGGAACGCGTGGTACGTCCTGTTCCTCTGGATCCTAACCGTCAGCGACTTTGCGATCGCTCGCGCGGTGGAAGGCGGCCGGCAATCCGGGAATCCCCATGCCTCCCGTCTGCTCGGCCTCGGCGTTGCCGCGAATCTGGCCTTTCTCGGCAGCTTCAAGTACACGAACTTTGCCAGCGGTACCATTGCGGCCCTCGTCGGGATGCACCAAAATCCCTGGCTCGTCAACCTCTTCGTGCCGATCGGGATCAGCTTCCACACCTTTCAAAGCATCTCGTATTTGGTAGACGTGTACCACGGAAAAATCCGGGCCCTGCGCAAGCTTTCCGATTACGCGCTCTATCTCGCCTTCTTCCCGCAGCTGCTCGCGGGTCCGATCGTGCGCGCCGGCCTCTTTTTCGGCGAACTCTTCTCGTGGCGCCCACCCGGTCCCGACGACGTGAGCTATGGCCTCGCTCGCGTCGGTTTCGGCCTCGTGAAGAAGACGGCGATTGCAGACCAGTTTGCCTCCGTCGCCAACAGCTACTTCGATGCCGTCTCGAGCCATCCGGGCGCGCCGGCCGCATGGTCGGCAATGTTTGCGTTTGGCATGCAAATCTATTTTGATTTCTCCGGCTACAGCGACATCGCCATCGGCTGCGCGCGCCTGTTGGGATTCGTCTTTCCGGAGAACTTCCGCATGCCGTACCTCGCCACGAGCATCACCGATTTCTGGCACCGGTGGCACATCACGCTCTCGACCTGGTTGCGCGATTACGTCTACGTACCGCTTGGAGGTAACCGTCACGGACGCGCGCGCACGCTCCTCAATCTGATGCTGACGATGCTGTTGGGCGGCCTGTGGCACGGCGCGCAGTGGACCTTCGTGGTCTGGGGCGCAGTCCACGGCGTGGTGCTCTGCATCGAGCGGGTGCTCGGTATCGGCCGGCCGGGCGATGCGCCGTACGGCGCCGTCAAAATTTTGCGCATCCTGCTGACGTTTGCAATGGTCACGTTTGCTTGGGTGCTTTTTCGGGCCCCGAGCTTTGCGATCGCGCTGGCGGTCTATCGGCAGCTCTTCGCGGGAGGCGGCGGCCCGGCACTGCTTGGGGGTTGGCAGGCGGTGCTCGCGGCGGGAATCGTCCTCTTCGCGGTGGTCCGCCTGGGAATCGATCGTTGGTCGGATGCGCTGCGATGGAGTCGGTTACCGCCCGCGCTTACCGCGGGAGCGCTCGCCGGCTTGCTCGTTGCCCTGCAGCTCTTCTCGTGGTCCGGGATCTCTCCGACCTTCATCTACTTCAAGTTCTAGCAGTTCGTAACGCTCGCATATCTAAGATACACTGACGAGAATGCACGCAGACGAGGATCAAGCGATCGCTACCTCCGACTTCGAAGACGTATGCGTCGTCACGCTGCGGGGCGAATGGGACGTCTCGAACCGCGAACGGCTTCGTGACGCGCTCACCGCATTGGGGAGCCAACGCGACGTGCTCGTAGACTTGCGCGAGGCGAGCTTCTTCGACTCCACCGCGCTTGCCGAGTTAATCGGTCTCTACAAGCGGCTCACGTCCGGCAGCCGCCGTCTGGAGGCACTCGTCGGCGACAGCAACATGCGGCGTCTGCTCGAGCTGACCAGCTTGGACGGCCTGATCGGCGTATCATCGGCACGCGCTCGGTATCTCGCGGAAAGGCTTCCGCCGCCGCCCTGGCAGAACGACGGAGAGGCATGAGGTCGCTTTCGGAGACCGTTCCACTCGGTGCGTATCGCGTGCGCTTGCAACGCTACTTGGGCAGCGCCGACTTTGCGTTCGACTCCGTTGCCGGGCAGATCATTGCCGAGCGTCTACCCATTGTGTACGCCGGTGACCCGGTTCGTCCGTCACTCGTGCTTTGGGCGTGCGCGGCGAACGACGGCGCGATCGCCGACGCGTTGCCGGTAGCGGCCGCCTTCGATCTCTTCGACCGCTTCATGCTGCTGCACGACGAGCTGGCCCACGACTCCGGCGAGAGCATCGGCCGCTGGGGCTTGGGTCAGAGCCTCAACGCGGGAGATGCGCTGTACGCGGTCGCGTTTCGCAGCTTGGCAAGCGACGTCGTGCATCCCGAGCAGCGCCTGCACGCGGCCCGGATCGTCGGCGAGGCCGTGCTGGAAGCCATTGAGGGACGTTCCAACTCGACGCGAGGCTCTGCGCTTACCGGCGCCGCGCTGCAAGCCGGGGCGGTGATAGCCGGCGCGCCGGACGCGCTCGCCGAAACCTTCGCGCAAGCCGGGCGGACGTTAGGTATGGCGGGGGATTGTGCGGATGCCACCGAGGCGTGCCGCTTGGCGATGGACTCCGTCGCATCGTTACGCGACTGCACGGACCGCGCCGATCTCGACTCCTATTTGGAAGTCGCACGTTACATTGCACGACGCGCCGCCTGAAACGTGCACGCCTTCTCGAAAGGCGGAGCACATTCGGATCAACCTGGAGCGCGACGTCAATGGGAAAAACGTGAGCGCCGGCTTCGATGCTTACACGTTCGTGCATCGCGCGTTGCCGGAGATCGATCTCGCCGACGTCGATACCACGCTGACGCTCTTCGGGCGCCGTCTGCAGGCGCCGCTGCTGATTTCATGCATGACCGGCGGCACGCCGGAAGCAAGCCGTATCAATCGCCGGCTCGCCGTGGTCGCCGCGGCGCGCGGCGTGGCGATGGGACTCGGTTCCGGTCGCGCGGCGCTCGAAGCGCCCGAAACGATCGAAAGTTTCAACGTGCGCGCCGAGGCACCCGATATTCTGCTCTTCGCCAATCTCGGGGCGGTGCAGCTCAATAAAGGCTACGGCCTCGACGAGTGCCGGCGCTTGGTCGATCTTTTGCATGCCGACGTGCTCGTGCTGCACCTCAATCCCTTGCAAGAAGCGCTCCAGCCGGAAGGTGATACGTGCTTCGGGCATCTGCTCGCACGAATCGCCGAACTCTGCGAGCGCGCCGATTTTCCCATCGTCGTCAAAGAGGTTGGCTGGGGGATCGGCCCGGACGAGGTACGCGCGCTCTTCGAGGCCGGCGCCGCGGCGGTCGACCTAGCCGGTGCGGGCGGGACGTCGTGGAGCGAGGTCGAGCGCCATCGCATCGCCGAGCCGTGGCGGGCGCGCGTCGCTGGTTCGTTTTCACAGTGGGGTATTCCGACGGCTCAGGCGATCGTGGAGGCGCGCCGGATTGCGCCGGAGCAAACGCTCATCGCCAGCGGCGGCGTTCGCACCGGCCTCGACGTCGCCAAGGCGCTTGCGCTCGGCGCCGACCTCGTCGGGATCGCCGGTCCCTTCCTGCGCGCGGCCGATCGCGGGGTGGACGAGGCCCTCGACCTTGCCGCCGAATACGCCGAGACGCTGCGGATCGTGATGTTTTGCACGGGCGCGCGCAGGCTCGGGGATCTGCGTCAGGGGCGGCTTCGGCCCTCGCAACCGGGAATGGTGCCAGGGTGAACAGTGCCGGTCCCGAGCTCAATTTGCAGGCGGCGGATGCCTATTGTCGTCTGCTGACCCGGCGGCACTACGAGAACTTTTCCGTCGCCTCGCGCTTCGTCGCCCCCGGCCTGCGACGAGATCTCGCCCGCATCTACGCCTACTGCCGCACGACCGACGATCTCGGCGACGAGAGCGCCGCGGGAACCGCACTGGACCGGCTTGCCCGTTGGCGTGACGAAGTCACCGCGCTTTTGGCGGGCCGTGCGCCGATTCATCCCGTGCTCGTCGCGCTTACCGAAACGATCCAAAGCCACGCACTGCCGGGCGCGCCATTTCTCGATCTAATCGACGCCAACGTTGCGGATCAGCGCGTCAGCCGCTATGAGACGTGGGAGGAACTCGACGCCTATTGCCGTCTTTCGGCCGCTCCGGTGGGAAGAATGGTGCTGGGCGTCTTCGGCGTTCGCGGCGAGAGAGCGCAACGGCTTTCCGACGACGTGTGCATCGGTTTGCAGCTGGCCAATCACGCCCAAGACGTACGGCGCGACGCGGCGATCGGGCGGAAGTATCTCGTCGAGAGCGACGTCGCATCGCTGGGCGTTGCGGGAGCGACCGCTGCGATGGTTCGGCGCGCGCGGGCGCTGTTGGCGTCGGGTGAAGAGCTCGAACGCTGCGTCCCGCGCCCGTTGCGGCTGCAGCTTGCGCTCTATCGCATGGGAGGTCTGGCGATCTGCAATGCGATCGAGGCCCTCGACTACCGAACCCAGGAAGTGCGCCCCAGCGTTTCGGCGCGGACGAAGGTGTCCTTGGTGCTGCGTGCCGCAGTAGAGAGTTTTTCCCGAAGGCGGCCTGCATAGATGACAAACCTGCAACGAGCGCTTCGCGGCGCGGCAACGTTAGAAACGGATCAGCTTCGGGCGGAGCGCTTCAACCGCGACATGGCCAAGCGGGAAGCCGGAAATTTCTATTGGGGCTTTATCTCGCTGGGTTACCACGAGCGCATGGCTATCTACGCGCTCTACAACTTTGCCCGCCAAGTGGACGACGAAGCGGACACGGTGGGGCTCGCGAACTTGCCGGCGCGACTGGCGGTGCACCGCGGCCGCATCTCCAAGGCGGTGAGCGGTGAGTACGGCGACGACCCGATTCTCCGCGTCCTCTCCGAAGCGATCGATCGCTATGCGATTCCCGAAGAAGAGCTGCAGATGCTGGTCGACGGCGTCGAGATGGATTTCACGCAGTCAAAATACGGGACGTTCGAGGAGCTTCGCCGCTACTGCACGCTCGTCGCCTCGGTCGTGGGTCGCATGTGCGTGCGCATCTTCGGCTTCAGCGATCCGATCGCGCTGCAGCGTGCCGACGATCTGGGCATGGCGCTCCAACTCACGAACATTCTGCGCGACGTGCGAGAAGATGCCGTCGACATGAATCGGATCTATCTCCCGCAAGACGAGCTCGCACGCTTCGAGATTCCGGAAGCGGCGCTCTACAGCGGTGAGATCCGCCCGCGATGGAGCGAGCTCATCGAGCAACAAGTGGCGCGCGCGCGGGAGTATTTTGCAACTGGGTACGAGGTACTGCGATACATTCCGCGGCGTCCCGCAGCGTGCGTGCAGACGATGGCCGGAATTTACGAAGAGCTGCTCAAGAAGATCGAGCGCGAGCCCGGGCTGCCGCTGCGCGCCCGCGCGGCGCTTTCGAAAACCGAAAAACTCCGCGTCGTGGTGCGGTCGTGGCTTTCCAGCGCGTAGCGGTTGCCGGTGCCGGGCTCGCAGGTCTGGCGGCCGCCTTGGCGCTCAAAGATTCCGGCGTCGAAGTGGAGCTCTTCGAGCGCAGCCGCCTTCTGGGCGGCCGCGCGACCTCGTTCGAGATCGACGGCGTCGAAGTGGACAACGGTCAGCACGTGTTCTTGGCCTGCTGCACGGAGTTCATCGACTTCGCGCGACGCGTCGGCATGGATGGCGCGTTGCATCTGCAGGAGCGCTTCGACGCGACGATTTTGGAGCGTGGCGGCCGAACCGGACGCCTGCGCGCGGGATCGCTGCCCGCGCCGTTTCATCTCACGCCCTCCTTTCTGCGCTACGCGCACGTGTCGGCGCGCGACAAACTGCAGATCGCCCGCGCGCTCGTGGGCGCCCTTACCGGTACGCCGAAGGACGATGAAACGTTCGAGGGCTGGCTGCGGCGCAACGGACAAGGAGCCGGAGCGCGACGCGCCTTTTGGGACCCGTTCTTCATTCCGGCCATCAACGCGCCGTTCGATCGCGTCGGAGCCTCCGACGCGATGTTCGTGTTAAAGACCGCCTTTCTCGGCGATGCCGGGGCCGCGCGCTTCGGCTTTTCTACGCTGCCGCTGGCGCATTTGGCCGCGGCTGCCGCCGACCGGCTCGACGTCGTTTCCACTTCCACTGCCGTCGTTTCCGTTGCGCCGTTCGACGCCGGCGTTCGGTTGAATCTCCCCGCGCAGTCGCGCGAGTTCGACGCCGTCGTCTTGGCGTTGCCGCCGCGCCAAGTCGAGCGCGTTCTCGGGGACCCGGCGCAATTCGGCGTCGAAAATCTCGACGCGTACGAACCGTTTCCGATCATCGACGTGCACTGCTGGCACGACCGCGGCACGATCGGGCTCGACTTTGCCGCGGCGCTCGAATCGCCGCTGCAGTGGATCTTCGAAAAGGCTCCCGGCTACCTTTGCTGCAGCTTCAGCTCCGCCGATGAGTACCTGCGAAAACCAACCGCCGAACTAGAAGCGCTGGCCTGGAGCGAGATCCAGAGTTTTCTGCCGCCGCTCCGCGAGGCTAACCTCACGCGAAGCGCAGTTACGCGCAACCCCGAAGCGACCTGGCTCCCCAAAATTGGCCGAAAGCGCACGGCGCAAAAAACGAACCATTCGCGCCTCGCCATCGCCGGCGCGTGGACGCAAACCGGCTGGCCCGACACGATGGAATCCGCCATCCGTAGCGGCAAGATGGCAGCAGATCTCCTACTGCACAACTCCCTCAAGCTTCGTTCCGCAACAAGAACCAATAAATGTCAAGTGACCAGCTAAGTTCAGCGGCGCTTGAACGCGCCGTCGACTGGCTTTTGAAGGAACAAGACCCCGAGGGCTGGTGGAGCGGGGAGCTCGAGACGAACGTCACAATGACCGCCGAGCACGTGCTGCTTTTTCGTTTCCTCGGCCTCCCGCACGACGAGTTCCGCGAGGGGGCGATCGGCCACATCTTGCGCCATCAGCGCAGCGATGGCTCGTGGGCGCTCTACTACGGCGGTCCGGCCGACCTGAGTACGACGATTGAAGCCTACGTGGCGCTCAAGGTGTTGGGCGTTGACCCGGATGGCAACGAGATGCGCAAGGCGCTGGCTGTCATTCTGCGCGCGGGCGGCGTGGTGAACGCGCGCGTGTTCACGAAGATTTGGCTCGCGCTCTTCGGCATCTACCCGTGGTCGGGCGTGCCGTCGCTGCCGCCCGAAATCGTCTACTTCCCGCTGTGGATGCCGTTTAATCTCTACGATTTCGCGTGCTGGGCGCGCGGCACGGTGGCGCCGCTGACGATCGTCGTCTCGAAGCGGCCGGTGCGCGACTTAGGCGTCGATGTCGGCGAGATCGTCGCGCCCGGCAGCAACGCGCAGATGCAGCGCGTCTCGGGGTCAGGTCACTGGCTCATGCTCGTCGAGCGGTTGCAGAAGTGGTACGAGCGGTTGCTTTTTCAACCGTTTCGCGAGAATGCGCGCCGGCGCGTCGCGCGCTGGATCGTGGAACGGCAAGAGGCCGACGGCAGTTGGGGCGGCATTCAGCCGCCGTGGGTCTATTCGCTCATTGCGCTCGACCTCATGGGCTACGGCCTCGATCATCCGGTAATGCGCAAAGGCCTCGAGGGAATGCGCCGCTTCGCGATCGACGAGCGTGAAGATTGGCGTTTTCAAGCCTGCATGTCGCCGGTCTGGGATACCGCCTGGGCCGTGCGTGCGCTGGCACTGGCGGGTTTCGACGCATCGCATCCGGCAATGGAGCGTGCCGTGCGATGGCTGCTGCGCGAACAAATTCCCGACGACGCGCCGGGCGATTGGCGTATGAAGTGTCGTGAAACGCGCGGCAACGGTTGGGCGTTCGAGTTCGACAACGATGCGTATCCGGATATCGACGATACGACGATCGTCGTGCTGGCGCTCGTGGAAGGGGGCCGGCGCGAGGTGGTCGCGGATTCCGTCGCGCGAGCGACGCGCTGGACGCTGGCGATGGACTCGCGCAACGGCGCCTGGGCGGCCTTCGACCGCGATAACGACCGCGAGCTCCTCTATCGCATGCCGTTCTCGGATTTCGGTGCGATGATCGATCCGCCGACCGAAGACGTGACCGCGCACGTCTTGGAGATGCTCGCCGCTCTCGGCGAGGATGCATCGCATCCCGCCATCGCCCGCGGCCTCGCGTATCTGCGCGCGACCCAGCGTCCGTGGGGCTCGTGGTATGGGCGTTGGGGCGTCAACCACGTTTACGGCACGTGGTGCGTCATATCCGCGCTCACGGCATTGCACGTCGGACGCGACATGATCGAGCGCGCCGCGGCATGGCTGATCTCCGTACAGAATGGCGACGGAGGCTGGGGAGAGAGCTGCCACTCGTATGCCGATGAGACCTTTGCCGGGTTCGGCCGCAGCACCGCCTCGCAAACGGCGTGGGCGGTCTTGGCGTTGCAGTTGGCCGGCTTCGCGCAACATTCGAGCGCTCGAGCGGGTCTTGCCTATCTGTGCACGACGCAGCGGGAAAACGGCACCTGGGACGAACCCGAGTGCACGGGCACCGGATTTCCGCGCGACTTCTACATTAACTACCATCTCTATCGTCATCTTTTTCCGACGATGGCCCTTGCCATTGACGCCAAGGTTTGTCATCCTGAGCCTGCCCGGCCGAGCTCGTCCACGAGCGAGGGGGCACTCGACCACGCCGTGAAGGAACCAGCTAACCACTTATGAGTATGCCGCTTCAGCAAAAAGTCGCCGTCGCCAAATATATCGCCGGCAAGCGCCTAAGAGGTGAATCGAAGTATCCGCTCGTCCTCGAGCTGGAGCCGCTGCTGCAATGCAATCTCGCCTGCGCAGGCTGCGGCAAGATTCAGCATCCCGACGAGATTCTGCGCCAGCGGCTGAGCGTCGAGGAGTGCATCGCAGCCGTCGAAGAGTGCGGCGCACCGATGATCTCCATCGCCGGAGGCGAGCCGCTCGTCCACGAGCAGATGCCGCAGATCGTCGAGGAACTCGTCAAACGGAAAAAGTTCGTCTTCCTGTGCACCAACGCGCTGCTGCTCAAGAAGAAGATCCATTTGTTCAAGCCCTCGGTCTATTTCGTCTGGATGATCCACCTCGACGGGATGAAGGAACGGCACGACCAATCGGTTTGCCGTGCGGGCGTCTTCGAGAAGGCGATCGAGGCGATCAAGGATGCGAAGGCACGCGGTTTTCGGGTCTTCACGAATACGACGTTCTTCGACCAAGACGGTCCGGAGTCGATCCGCGAGGTGCTCGATTATCTCAACGACGATCTCAAAGTCGACATGATGCAGATCTCGCCGGCGTATGCGTACGAGAAGGCTCCCGATCAAGAACATTTCCTCGGGGTCAAGCGCACGCGCGAGATCTTCAGCCAAGTCTTCGCGGACGGCAAGCGCAAGAAGTGGCGTCTGAACCATAGCCCGCTCTACCTCGATTTTCTCGAGGGCAAGGTCGACTTCGAATGCACGCCATGGGGAATTCCGTGCTACACGGTCTTCGGGTGGCAGCGGCCATGCTATCTCATGAGCAAAGAGGGATACGCGCGCACCTATAAAGAGCTGCTCGACGAAACCGATTGGTCGAAATACGGCCGCGGCAAGCACGAATCGTGCGAAAATTGCATGGCGCACTGCGGCTACGAGCCCACGGCGGTTCTACGGACCACGTCCTCGATCAAAGAGTCGATTCGAGCCGCGATCGGCAGCTAGAGATGATTCGCCGGCGGCTCGGACTCGCGGTCGCGCTTGCGTGGCTGGCGGCTTGCGCCGGTCCCGGATCGGAGGCGCTCTCTCCGGTTTCGCAGCACCTGAGCCTTGCGCCGAACGTGGGGCGGAGCGGCGGCGTCGAGCTGCCTGAGCCCCCGGTCGTTAGGCCGGTCAACGGCGTCGCGAAGTTCGCCCTCATCGCAGAACTCGATCCGGCTACGGGGCAGCCGACGTTTAGTTATGAAGGCAATCTCGGCGTCATTCCGACCATCGAGATCGAGCCCGGCGATGCCATCGTCGTCAACCTCACGGACAATCTGCCAAAAATCATTCCGCCCGATAGCGGCACGGTCATGCCGGACGAACCGGGACTGCAGGACGACATGAACCTGCATTTTCACGGCTTGGGCTCTTCGCCGAAACGTCCAGGTGACGACGTGCTTACGATGCTGGCGCAACCCGGGCAAGCGCTGCACTACGTCGTGCACGTGCCGCCGAATCAAGAGCCGGGCCTCTATTGGTATCACCCGCACGTCCACGGCTACACGAGCTATGACGTCGGCGAGAGCGGCATGTCCGGCGCGATCGTCGTCGATGGAATCGAAAAGCATTTTCCGGCGCTCGCAAAGATGAAGCACCGGCTCATCATCGTTCGCGCGACGGGCATCGGCATCGACGCGCCCCAGGACGACGGCACAGCCGGGATGCCGATGGCGACCGCGCGTCCGCTCAACAGCAACACTCACCCCTGCGACTTTGACGACCATCTGACGGTAACCATCAACGATGCCTCCCAGCCCGACATAACGATCGCGCCCGGAGAGAAGCAGTTCTTCCGAGTGCTTAACGCGACCGGTCACAAGACGCTCAAGCTTGACGTCGAGGGTGAAAACGTTCAACTCGTCGCGATCGATGGCTATTCCCTCGACACGTACCCGGGCACCGGACCGACGGAGACGTTGCCGTATATTATCGTTCCGCCGGCGGCGCGTGCGGAGTTTATCGTTACCGGCCCCAAGGTCGGTCACGGCCGGTTCCGTACGCTATGCTACAACACCGGCCCCAACGGCGATCCCGACGTGCAGGTATTGCTCGCCCATCTCGTGGCCCCCAAACAGAAAATGGGTGGATACTTCTCGAGCCAGCCGCTCGCGGTCGGTTCTCCGTTGCCGCGGAACTATTACACGCAGAAGCTTCCGGCGCCGGCTGCCAAACGGCTCGTCGTATTCAGCGAGGACAATAAGCCGCATTTCTTCATCAACGGCAAGAGCTTCAGCATGAACTCACCACCGATGTTCGTGGTACACGTGGGAACGGTCGAGGAGTGGCATATCGTCAACGTGACGCAAGAGATCCACGACTTTCATATCCACCAGCTCCACTTTTTGGTCATCAGTATCAACGGCGTCAAAGTGCCGCATCCCTACTGGGCCGACAGTCAAGTCTTGCCGCATCGCTACATGGTCGGCACGAAGAGCGTTCCCGGGCAGATCGTGGCCATCATGAACTTCCTCGACCCGCTCATCAAAGGCGAGTTCCTCTTCCACTGCCACATTCTCGATCACGAAGACCAAGGCATGATGGCGAAGATCGAGGCGATCTAGCTTACGCGCGCAGACGTTGATCGATCGCGCGGATTCCCTCGGGGGGTCCGGCGACGACGATCTCATCGCCGGCAAAGAATGCGGTTTGCGCCGCCGGCCGGAACAGCATGGTTCCGTCGCGCTTGAGCGCGAGCACGACGGCCTCGTCACCATCGGGCACGAGTGACGCCATCGTCTGTCGACGAACTCGACCGCGGTCGGCCGCATCGCCAGGCTCGCCATACGGCGTCCGCCGATCGCATAGGGCGAAATGATCCGGCTGGCCCCCGCCAGACGCAGCTTCGATTCCGCGTCGCGCCGGTTCGCTCGTGCGACGATGAAGAGGTTGGGATTGAGCACGCGCGCCGATAGCGTCACGTAGGTATTCGTTTCGTCGCTGTCGACGGCGGCGATCAAACCCGACGCGCGTTCGACGCCGGCTCCGCGCAGCGTCTGCGCATCGGCGGCATCGCCGCCGATGGTCTTGAAGCCTTCGGCCTCCGCGCGTTCGAGGGAATCGGCGTTGATGTCGATGATCACGAACTCGACGCCCTCGCTGGTGAAGATTCGCGCGATTTCGCCGCCGACGCGCCCGAAGCCGCAGAGAATGAAATGTCCGGTCATCTTGGCTACCCGTCTGCGCTGCTGCCGCGCAACGACGGCTCGGCTCAGGCGGCCTTCCAACGTATAGCTTAACAGCTGCAGCAATGTATAAGTGAGAACGCCGAAGCCGATGGCGACGACGCCGATCGTCCACGACTTGCCGGCGACGCTCATCGGCTGGGGCTCGCCGCCGCCGATCGTCGTGATCGTGGTGATGGTCATGTAAAACGCATCGAACCACGACCAGCGTTCGAGGGCGACGTAACCCAGCGTTCCGACGGCGATGACGGTGACGAGCAGCGCGAGCGCGCCCCGTAGGCTTCGGGAGAGTCGCGTGGTTTCGAGCAAGGCCGACGCTTCGTGTCGCCGCGGCCGCGCCCTGCTATGAAGTTCGGCGGACCGGCTCGTCGAACGTATTACGCGATGCGAGTCTTCCTAACGGGCGGAACGGGGTTTGTCGGCTCGCATATTCTCGCCGACCTGCTGGCGGCGGGTTATGAGGTGCGCGCGCTCGCGCGCGCCGGCGGGGCGCTTCCCGCGGAAGTCGAGCCGGTGCGAGGCGACCTGCGCGAGGTCGGCGCCTTTGCGCGATCCTTGCACGGATGCCGGTACCTCATCCACTGCGCGGCGCTCTATTCATTTGCGCCCGGCAAACGCGCGGAGATCGGCGCCGTCAACGTCGCCGGCACGGAGAGCCTGTTGGCGGCAGCGTACCTGGCCGGCGTGGAGCGCGCGGTGCTAACCTCGAGCTCGGCGACGTTGGGCCACGCGCGCGGCGGCTACCATCGCTCCAAGCTCGAACAGGAGCGCATCGCATTTTGCGCGCGCGTTGGAGTCGTCGCGCTGCTGCCGACGGCGCCGGTCGGCCCAGGCGATCGAAAACCAACGCCCACGGGAAAGTTGGTTCTCGACTTCGCGCGCGGAAAGATCGTCGCGCGAGCGCCCGGAAGCGGCGGCATGAATCTCGTTGCCGTCGAGGATGTGGCGCGCGCGCACGTGGCTGCCCTCACGCGCGGAACCGTCGGCGAACGGTACGTCGTCGGCGGCGAGAACCTGACAATGGACGAAATTTGGCGGCTGCTTGCGGACGTCACCGGCAGGCCGATGCCGGCATGGCGCGCGCCGTACCCGTTGGCGTTCGCGGCCGGGGTCCTCGACGAACTGCGCTGCCGGATGAGCGGCGGGGAACCCGACATTCCCCTCGAGGGCGTCCGCTTGGCGCGCGAGCGGATGTATGCAGATTCGGGAAGGGCCCGCACCGAGCTCGGCGTGGTCCCTTCGCCGGTGAGGACGGCGCTTGCCCGCGCCGTCGACTGGTTCCGCGAAGCCGGTCTGGCGTAGCAGTCGCTACGATTTCAAGAACGGCGTGCCCTCGTGTGCGACGAGAAGGTCGTGCATGTCGTTGGCGTGATCTTCCTCTTGCGCGAGAATGCCTTCGAGCATGACCCGGGTCGTCGGGTCCTTATCGCTGAAGAAGCGCACGAGATCGCGGTAGTGCTCGACGGCGATCCGCTCGGCGACGAGGTTCTCCTTGATCATGTCGACGAGGTTCTTGGCATTTCCATACTCGGTGGCCGAGCGGGAGTGCAGCCCTTTCGGGTCCATGTTCGGGACGCCCCCCAGCTGATTGATCCTGTCGGCGATCTTCTCCATGTGCGCTCTCTCGTCGGCGGCGTGCTCGGCGAACTCTTGCTTCACGCTTTCGCTATCGATTCCGACTGCCGAAATATTGTGCATCGTATAGCGCAACACGCAGACGATCTCGGTGGCCAGCGCCGTCTGCAAGAGGTCGACGGCCTGTCCGGCATCGCCGCCGTAGTTCTGTGTAACCGCGCCGCGGTCGATTTGTTCCTTCGCGCGCCGCCGAAGTTCGGTAACGTCGGCGATGAACGGTTGGCTATTGGCAGGCATGGTCTACTCCTTGCGTCATTTCATTCTGTTGGTTTTAAAGGTGAGGTGGACGGCGGGCTGACTTCCACTGGGCGGAACCGTCGCTTTCCCGTTGAGGCCCTTCGACGCGACGATGGCGCTCGCTACCCCGTAGCGGCCTTTCGGGTCCGTGATGTCAAACGCCAGCCGTGCCTTCGACTTCTTCTCCGATTTCACCGAACCGGAGACGCCGAGATCGGTCGTTTTGCTAGCGAACGTAAGGTCGAAGGACCCGAGATTTTGCGGCCGCTTTGCTTGATGGTAATGACGACGCTGCCCGACCGCGACTTGCTCCCCTCCGCTTCTTGATGGTGCCCTTGAACGTCCCCGCAATCGTGAGTTTTCCCGGAACTGCCAGAGCCTGGACGTGCGGATTTGGCGACAAAGGGCCGGTGCAACCGGCGGGGAACGCGGCCACCGCCAAGGGGCAGCGAGGATCGATCTCCTGATCATCGTTCCACTCCTCGATTAGCAAACGAAGGACGCATCCTACCACTGATTGCGAAAGAAACCCTACGTTTGGCCGGGAATGGTGGCGTCGTGGTGCTGATCGCAGCGACGGGCGTCGAGTACAAGGCGCTGCGGCGCGCGCTGCCGCACCTGTCAATCGTCCGAACGGGCATCGCGTTGTCGGCGCTGCGGGAACCGTTGGGCGAGGACGTCGTCAGTTGCGGGCTTGCGGGAGGCTTACGATGCGACCTTCCCACCGGAACGGTCCTGATTCCCCGCGAGGTGCGTCGCCCGGATGGCACGGTGCTGCACTGCGATCCCGAGCTCGTCGAGTGCTTTTCGCGCGCTGCGCGATCGCTCGGCGTCGAGCCGGTTCTTGACCCGCTGCTTACCGCTGCGTCGATCGTCAGCGGTGCGGAGCGCCGGCGCTGGGCTGACCAAGGCTTTGCCGGCGCGGATATGGAGACCGGTCGCGTGTATGCCGCACGGGTCGCTGCGGTGCGCGTCATTCTCGACACGCCGCAACACGAGCTCTCTCCGGCGTGGCGCCGGCCCGCTCGCGCGATGCTCGATCCGCGAAACTGGCGCGAAGCAGCTTGGCTCGCTCGCGAGGCGCCGCGCGCTGCGGCGCTGGCAGCCCGGGTCATTTCGGCGGCGCAGGGCATCGCGCCGGAGGTTCGTATAACGGGCCAATGATTATCGAGCGGATCGACTCTCCGGCGGACGTTAAGCGTCTGCGGCGCGACGAGATCGACGTGCTCGCCGGCGAGATCCGCGACCTCTTGGTGCGGACCTGCGCGGTCAATGGCGGCCATCTCGCGCCGAACCTCGGCGTCGTGGAGCTGACCTTGGCGCTGCACCGTGTGCTGGATCTGCCGACCGATAAACTCGTCTGGGACGTGAGCCATCAAACCTACGTCCATAAGATTTTGACCGGACGGCGCGAGCGCTTCGGAACGATTCGCAAGGGTGGCGGGCTCTCCGGCTTTGCCATGCGCAGCGAGTCGCCATACGATCCGTTCGGGGCCGGTCATGCCAGCACGTCGGTCGCCGCGGCGCTCGGCATGGCGCTGGCGCGCGATCTCGTCGGAAGTGACGAGACCGTCGTCGCCGTGCTGGGGGACGGGGCCCTGACGGGCGGCCTCGCCTATGAGGCGCTCAACAACGCAGGTGCGCTTCGCACACCGTTCGTCGTGATTCTCAACGACAACGAGATGTCGATCGCTCCCAACGTCGGTTCGATCGCGGCGTACCTGTCGATGCTGCGCACCAAGCCGTTCGCCAATTTCGTGCGACGCGCCGGAAAGAACGTGCTCAAGCGTATTCCGTTGGGGTCGGCAGCGAAGCGCGCCATCGAGGGTGCGGAGATCGGCGCAATGCACTTCATCAACCCGTCGGAGAAGACGGCCGTCATCTTCGAAGAGCTCGGCTTTCGCTACATCGGCCCGGTGGACGGCCACAACTACGACGTGCTGGTCGATGCGTTGCAGACCGCGAAGGATTTCGACCGCCCGGTGCTCCTGCACGTCAGGACGGTCAAAGGGAAAGGTTACGAACCCGCCGAGCGTGATTCGCGGACGTTTCACGGCGTCGGGGCCAATGCGTTCGAACCCAGCGACGGCAGTAAGAAGAGCATGGCAGGACGGCCGAAGTTCCAGGACGCGTTCGGCGACGCGATGATCGCCGTGGCGGAGAAGGACCCGCTCGTCGTCGGCATTACGGCGGCGATGCCGGACGGCACCGGTCTCGCGAAGTTCGGTAAACGCTTTCCCGAGCGCTACTTCGACGTCGGTATTGCGGAAGCGCACGCGGTCTGTTTTGCCGCCGGATTAGCGGCCAGCGGCCTGCGGCCGGTCTGCGCGATCTATTCGACCTTCCTGCAGCGCGCCTACGATCAAATCGTTCACGACGTCGTCGTGCAGAATCTGCCGGTCGTTTTCTGCATGGATCGAGCCGGATTCGTCGGCGATGACGGCCCGACGCACATGGGCCTCTACGACATTGCATACCTGCGGACGCTGCCGAACTTCACGCTGATGGCACCCCGCAACGAAGCGGAGCTGCAGCCCATGATCGAGCACGCGCTTTCCTTGGGTGCTCCGGCCGCTATCCGGTATCCCCGCGGCTCGTCCAGCGGACGGCACGACGTGCCGCCGGCACCGCTGGTTCACGGGAAGGCCGAGATCCTGCGCCGAGGCCGCGATGTGGCGGTCCTCGCCTACGGGACGACCGTCGACATTGCGCTCGATGCCGTCGACGCGCTGAGCTTGTCGAGGGGCGAGGGGATCACGGTGGTCAACGCCCGGTTCGTCAAGCCGCTCGATGAAGCGCTCCTCCTGGAGCTCGCCCGCGACCACTCGCACGTCATCACCCTGGAGGAGCACTCCTTGGCCGGCGGCTTCGGCTCGGCTGTGGCCGAGTTTGTCTCCGATCGCGGCTTGGCGCTGCGCGTCGAGCGGATGGGGGTGCCCAACGTCTTGGTCCAGCACGACTCGCAAGATCGCCAGCGCTCGCTCTTTGGCCTGACCGGGGAGGCGCTCGCGGCACGGATCGGTCATATCCTCCAGGCCGTAGCGGGCGAGAGCTCGACAAAAATCGGAGAGAGGGAACCGCCAAGCAGGTCGTGGGTCAGTTTGAAGCAAGCGAGCGATTCGCAAGCGGATAGCTAACTAGCGAGGGGCGGCGACAAAAAGCCGCCCCGGCTCTTGAAAAAAGCAACCGGCGGCCATTTTTGCACTCAGAGGCTGTGAGGTTACACGCCCGCGATCGCTCAGAGGCTGCATAGCGTCCAACGCACAACCGGAAGCCTGTGTGGCTGCGAGCCTTTGGCAGGGTCACGTGGTGGTACTTTTCCGTGGCTGTAAGTCTCGGGGCCGTGCTTATTGCCGCCTCTGTCGTGCCGAAGGCGCTTGTCCCTACGCTTTGGGGGCTATTAGCCTTTTGGACGCTAGGCTGCGCGCTCGCGGTCCTCGGTCACTATGCGGCACTTACTGGCTGGTTCTTCCGGCGATCGGCTGCGCGGCTATACCGCGATATGGTTCCCTTTTGCGCGGATGCGGAACGCTCTCTGGAACGACAGAAATTGAACCCTGGCGAGCCGGTGCTTTGGGATCTGGAAGCCTTGCAACACGAATACTTTCGGCGCTTTTACCGTTGTCTAGAAACCCTAGCGCACGAAACGGAAAAACGCGAGCTCGTTTCGATTTGCGGGGGAATTCCCGGAGCCGCCTAGCGCCGGGAAATGAAAAGGCGGCGGTGTAACTCGTGGATTGCTGAAATCTAGGAGGTACACCGACCGTGAAACAATCCTAC
>Ga0182015_10003131_pt1 | contig 18938 bp, 16 predicted proteins | sample 712P3MmetaG_FD_120478 | JGI IMG/M metagenome (GOLD analysis project Ga0182015, IMG submission 120478) | Permafrost microbial communities from Stordalen Mire, Sweden - 712P3M metaG | ecosystem: Environmental > Terrestrial > Soil > Wetlands > Permafrost | place: Sweden: Stordalen | collected...
CGAGAACTACGCCCGTGAACTTATGCAGCTTTTTACCACCGGCCTTTGCCTGCTTAACCCTGACGGCAGCCTGCAGCTAAGCGCACAAGGTCTTCCCCAGCCGGTCTATACCGAAGTCCAGGTTCAGGCTTACGCACGCGCGCTGACGGGATGGACCTACGCCAACGCGACGGGCGGAGTAGCTCCCAGCTTTCCCAACGGAATACCTAACTTCGATCAGCCGATGCAGCCGCTGGAAATCTCGCACGACATGACGTCCAAGATCTTGTTGAACGGCGTGACGCTTCCCGCCGGGCAAACCGCGGAAGAAGATCTTTCCGGCGTGATCGGCTCCATTTTCAATCATCCCAACGTGGGCCCTTTCGTTGGCCGCCAGCTTATCCAACATCTGGTCACCAGCAATCCTTCGCCCGCGTACGTTAGCCGTGTGGCCGCGGTATTTGCCGACGACGGCTCGGGGGTCCGGGGGGACATGAGGGCAGTGATCACCGCCATTCTGATGGATCCGGAGGCCCGCGCGGCCGATACCAATGCCAGCGTCGACGGTGGCCACCTGAGGGAGCCGATCCTGTACTTCACCGGTATTCTTCGCGGGCTGAGCTTCACCAACGTCGATCCCCAGGGGAGCTATGACATGGCCACCAGTTACACCGCGCCACTGGGGGAGACACCCTATGCCGCAGCCAGTGTCTTCAATTTCTTCCCGCCGAGCTATGTCATTCCGACCACGTCGATGAACGCGCCCGAGTTCGCACAGGAGAACACATCCGCGGAAATCGTGCGCCTGACCCTGGCGGACACGATCGTACGCAATCACCTTACTTCGTTCTCGGTCGACATGAGCCAGACGAGCGTTCTGGGGCAGATTGCCTCAGCGACAGGTAACGCCGCCGTAGACGGGGCCAACCTGGTAAATGCGCTCAATATCCTGTTTACGCACGATCAGATGCCGGCCGCCATGCAATCGGCAATCACCGCGCAGGCGGCCCTCTTGCCGGTGATCGGCCAACGCGTCCGTGTGGCCACCTGGTTGGTCCTTAGTTCCAACGTTTACAAGATCGAGCATTAAGTGGGGTTGCGCGGTGCGATGTCGAGACGGCACGAGCGCGGGGCGGTGCTCAGCTAAGCGCACACAATCAGCAGGCAGTCTTACGGCAGTGAAATGCATTTGCGGTGGGCGCGGCACACGATGCGCGCGAAGACTACAGGAGGATCGACTACGATGAGGATCAATCGCCGCAGCTTCATTCAAACCGCAGCGCTTGCCGCAGGCGGAAGTCTTGCCGGGCTCCGGCCCTTTGGCACGCTCAACGCACTGGCTCAGACGGGATCTCCGTCCTCGGGCTACAAGGCGCTGGTATGCGTATTCCTTTTTGGCGGCAACGACGCCAACAACACGCTGGTCCCGTTTGACGCCACCGACTACGCGAACTACGCGCAACTTCGCGGACCGCTGGCGCTGCCACAGAGCCAACTTATCCAACTGGCTTCGCTGCCGAACTACGGTCTTCACCCCAGTCTGCCCGGAGTGGCCCAGCTTATCGACAGCGGCGCCGGTGCTCTGGTCGCCAACGTCGGCACGTTGGTGCAGCCGACGACGCGCGCCAGCGTCGCTGCCCAGCTCAATCTGCCGGCGAACCTTTTCAGCCATTCCGATCAGCAGCTGCAGTGGCAAAATGCATCGCAGAGCGCCACCACCTCGACCGGGTGGGCAGGCCGCATGAGCGATTTGCTGGGCGGCAGTTTCAATGCCTCGGCTTCCATACCCATGATCACCTCAGTCGCCGGCGACACTCTTTTTTGCGACGGCCAATCGACCGGTCCAATGGCAGTTTTGCCCGGCAACGTGGGTGGCGTCACGTGTGGCGAAGGTCCACAAGAGTGTGCCGTGCGCCAACAGATCGCCCAAAGCTTCCTCAGCTTCGAAAGCGGCCTCAGCCTGGTCCAGGCGGATAATGTCATCAGCCAGAATGCTTACCAGTACAGCAATATTCTTACTGAAGCTGTTTCTGCCACCGCGCCGATGGCGACTGTCTTTCCGGCCAATAATCCGTTCGCCACGCAGCTGCAACAGATTGCTCAACTGATGCAAGTGCGAAGCAGCTTCGGCGTGAACCGGCAGATCTTCTTTGCTGGTGTGGGCAATTTTGACACGCATGCGAATCAGTTTGGTCAGCAGAGCCTTCTTCTGAGCCAATTCTCCTCCGCAGTCTCTGCTTTTTATCAGGCGACGCAGGAGCTGGGAATCGCGAATGAGGTGACCACCTTCACCATGTCTGATTTCTCGCGTACTTTCCAACCGAACTCGAATAGCGGCAGCGACCACGGCTGGGGGAGCCACCACATTGTTCTCGGGGGTGCGGTCCATGGAGCGAAACTGTACGGCACCTATCCGACTCTGGCGCTTGGCGGTCCCGACGACTCCGATGTAAACGGCCGATGGATTCCGTCCACCAGCAGTGTGCAGTATGCGTCCACACTGGCAAGTTGGTTCGGCGTCAATTCGGCGCAGCTGAGCTCGATCTTTCCCAGTCTCGGCGCGTTCAGCTCGGCGAACCTGGGATTCGTTTAGAGCCTGCTGGTGTCCGATCTCCGGGCCCATCCGGTGGCATGGCAAAGGTGGCTTAATATCAGTGGCCGGGAGAATTTTTCAGGCGCGTCGCCGATAAACCCGACAGCGCCATGATGCCGGCGGCGACCCCTTGCGACGTCGTTTTACGCGAGGTCGGAGAATTAGCTTGACGAGAAAGCACAATGCAAATCGGGCCACGATTCCAGCCGCGGCAGAGACGGTTGTGGATCTTGCTCGCGGTGGTGACTGGCTGCCGCTGGAGGAGCTGCGGGCGGCCGCGCTCTCAGCAGCTGGCGCGGAGGGCGGGGTGACACTCAATCTTGAGGGCGTTGACCACCTGGACGCGGGCGTGCTGCAGATACTTTTGGCGTTAGCTGGAGACCGCAAGAAGCGCGGTGGAGGATTGCGTCTGGCCAATGTCTCACCGCCCCTATCCCGGTGGTTCGAGTACGCGGGCGGGGGGAAAGCCGGTTTCCCGGACATGGGCGATAACAGCAATGCATGATCCGTCTGAAATAAGCTTGAGCGAGGGAGTGGGGAAGATGCATCCCCACGGCATTTGTGTGCCCGAGGTTCGCCCAGCGGTTGAGGTGGAACTCGCGCGATACCTGCCCCAACTGGGCAGGATGAGTGAGCAACTGAGACAGACCTCAGCGCAGATTGAGGAGTCAGTCGTCAGCGTCTGCGATAGCTTCCAGGGAATTGCGGCGCGTGCCCGGGCGACAGTGACCCGGGCGACGGGATTTCTCGGTCACGGCCGGGAATCGACCTCCGGCAAACAGTCGTTCGAGGGGCTGATCCGAGCCTGCGGCGACCTTCTGGTCAGGATCATGAAGACCACCGAGGAGGCCGGCGACATTTCCCGCCGGGCCATCGAGCGGATTGAACAGATGGACCAGGCTTCGCAGCAGATCAGCCATGCGTTGGGCCAGTTGGACGATATTGCGCGGGGCAATCGGATGCTCGCCTTCAACGCCCGCATCGAGGCGGCGCACGCGGGCAACGAAGGAATGGGATTCGCCGTGGTAGCGGTGGAACTGGCCGCGCAGACAACCAAGTCGCGTGCAGTCACAGCCCATGTTGGCGAGCTTGCGTTGAACTTGCGGGCGCTTGCGGAATCGACCGTCGAAGACCTGCGGCGTATGACTGACCAGGACAGCGCACGGGTCGAGCAGTGCCGGCGAGAAGTGGATGATTCTCTGAAAGATCTACAGGCGGCGCATAGCGAGATGTCGGACATGCTGAATGGGATGACCGCGGAGGGAGCACTGTTGGCGACGGATATTGGTGCGGCGGTGCGCGGCATGCAATTCCAGGATCGCACCAGCCAGCGGATCGCTCACGTGGTTGAAGATCTCGACACGCTGCATGCGCGGCTCATCAAGCATGTTGGTCACGTTAGTAATGTAGCCCCCGGCGAGGGCGCTGCCGATGATGGATTCAGCGCCTACACCATGCAGGAAGAGCGCGCCGTTGCCGGAGTTGGCGGCACCGAATCGTCTGCTGGGGATGTGGAATTGTTTTGATCGTGTGCGGGTTCGACGGCCCGCATTCCCGAGGGGTTGAGTCTTGAAAAAAGTCTTGATTGTCGATGATTCGATTTCCATGCGGCAGATGGTCGGTTTCACTTTGCGCGAAAGCGGCTTTGAAGTGATTGAGGCCGAGCACGGACAGGATGCGCTGGACAAGCTGAAAGGCGCTACCGTTGATCTGGTCATCACCGACCTGAATATGCCGGTCATGGATGGCATTACTCTGATACAGAATCTGCGCCAGCAGCCGGCGATGAAAACCAAACCCATCCTGATGCTGACCACGGAAGGCCTGGCTACGAAGAAGGAACAGGGGAAGGCAGCCGGGGCCACGGGCTGGATCATCAAGCCATTCGATCCGGAAAAGCTGCTGCAAACCGTGGCCAAGGTATTGCCGTAGAGGCAACTTCCACGCTGCCCCGGGGCAGTTGTGCGAAGGAGTTGTCTGGCTCAAGGAAATGGCTCGATGGAGTTGGTCGCCGTGTATACACGCGCAGTGCAAATGCGTTAGCCATGAAAATCGATCTCAGCCAATTTCGCCAGACTTACCTGCAGGAGAGCGCCGAGCACGTGGAATCGATGGAAGCGCGATTGCTCGCACTGCGTTCGGCTCCCGACGATATAGAAACCCTGAACGCGATCTTCCGCTCGGCGCATTCGATCAAGGGCGGCGCGGGATCGTTTGGGCTGACGAATCTGGTGCGCTTTACCCATACCCTGGAGAGCTTGCTGGACCGGCTGCGGTCGCTCGAGATGGCCGCCACAGCGGATGTCATCAGTCTGCTGCTGCAATCTGTCGATATACTGCGCGCCATGCTCATTGCCGGTGAGGGTGGGAGTATGCCCGACGAAGCGCGGGAATTGCAGGAGCGATTCGAAGCGTTGATCGCGGCCGAACCTCGGCCTGCGGAAGATACCAGTAATCAGACCGCGTCGGCTAGAGTCGAAGACAGCGTTCGGCCTGCAGGGGGCGAGGTTGCCGGCCAGGGCCTGACGCTGTACCAAGTGGAGTTCCGGCCGAATCGGGACATGTTTTCCAGCGGAACAAATCCCATTATGCTGCTGCGCAATCTGGCCTCTCTGGGAACGGTGAGCGTGTGCCGGTTACACGCGGAAGACCTGCCATCGTTACAGGAGCTTGATCCCAGCCAATGTTATCTGAGCTGGACGGTCGAGCTAGCCAGCTCCAGTGCGGAATCAGAACTGCGCGAGGTATTCGAATTCGTAGAGCATCTGGCCGAAATAACAATTCGCCGGCTTGACCCGCCGCTGCAGCCAGAGAAGGGATTAGCACTCCATCGTGATTCTGTGCCAGGGAGTGGGCTTGACGTGGTTGCTGGCGTCGCCACGGAAGAGGTGGATTCGGCCGATCGGAGGAGGGCTGAAGAACGGCGGGCGACGGAGCCGCGGAGAGCGGCGGACGAGCGCAAGGCGGTGAAAAAACCCGCCGCCGCGGCGGAGTCGAGTTCCATTCGGGTGGCCACAGAAAAAGTCGATCGGCTTATCGATCTGGTCGGCGAACTGGTCATCGCGCAAGTGATGACGGCGCAAATGGTCGAGGATTTCGAACCATCCTGCCTGCCCAAGCTGCGCCAGGCGGTAGCGGCTATGGAGCGCAGCACCCGCGAGCTGCACGAACGCGTCATGGCGGTCCGCATGATGCCGGTGGGCACACTGTTTCAGCGCTATGCGCGTGTGGTCTACGACATCGCGCAATCCACCGGCAAACAGATTCGCCTGGAGACCGACGGCGAGGAAACGGAGATCGACAAGAGCATGCTGGAGCTGCTTGGCGATCCGCTGACCCACTTGATCCGCAACGCTGCCGACCATGGAATTGAGTCCTCCGAGCTGCGCCAGGCGGCCGGCAAGCCGGCGGAGGGTTTGATCCATATGCGGGCCTTTCATCGCGCGGGAAGGATCGTCATCGAGATATCGGACGATGGTGCGGGCATCGACACTGCCCGCGTGCGGGCGAAAGCGGTGGAGCGAGGTCTGATTCCGGAGGAGGCAGAACTCAGCGACGATCAGCTTCGCATGCTGGTGTTCGAACCCGGGTTCTCGACGCGCGAAGCCGTCAGCGATCTCTCCGGGCGTGGTGTGGGGATGGATGTCGTCAAGCGTAACGTGCAACAACTCAGCGGCACGGTGAGCCTTTCGAGCGAACTAGGCAGTGGCTCGACCGTCTCCATCGAACTGCCGCTGACTCTGGCGATTCTCGAGGGTCTGCTGGTCCGGGTCGGCGACCGCACCCTGGTGCTGCCGCTGCTGGTGGTAGTGGAAGCCGTGGCCCCCAGCATGAATAAGATCTTGCGGGTGGCCGAACAGGGCGAGGTCATCGTGATCCGCGAGGAATCGATCCCTGTGCTGCGCATGTGCCGCTTCCTCGGAATCGAGGGGGGAGCAGTCGACCCGGGGAGCGAATCGGCTGAGGATCGCAGCCTGGTGGTGGTGGTCGAAGCGGGCCGCAAAAAGATTGGCCTGGCGGTCGATGAACTACTCGGACAGCAACAGGTGGTGGTCAAGAGCCTGGAGAAAAATCTGCACAAGGTGGAAGGGTTGATGGGCGCCACCATCCTTGGGGATGGCCGCGTCGCGCCCATCATCGACGTAGCCGCTCTGGCCGAATTGAACTTGTTTTCGATTGGACCTCAAACCAAGAAGACGAGGCGTGGCGGAGCTTCCATGGTGTCTGTCCAGGCGGCTTTAACAGCACCAGTGAGAACAGGGGTATCCGCGCGTGAACTGGTTTAAGAATCTCAACGCGGCTCCCAGGTCGTTGCTCAGCTTCGGCCTTCTTATCGTCCTCACGGGAGCGATCAGCGCTCTCGCGATCGTTAATCTGAGCCGCGCCAACAATCGGATGGAGGTACTGTACGAGGATGACATGACGGGCCTCAAAGTGGCCGACGATCTTATTGTTGCCCGGTTCACACCCGGGGAACAGGCCCGCTTCGCCATACTCAACGTGGGTGATGAATCAAGAGCCGCGATGCATGAGAAAGTCATTCTAGTGAAGGCGTCAAGGTACTGAATGTGAAGTGAGCCACTACACTATTTTCACCTCTGGTGAATACGAAGGAAACTATTTCTGTGTCATAACCCGTGCGCGCTTGGCGATCCAACAAACCATCGCGTGCGCCGATTGCTGAAAATATAGTTACCCGGAAGAAATTCAACACCGGTGGCGAATTAGAAGTTCCTTCCTGCTGTTAATTCCTGAAGCACCAACCCGGGCGCCTCGCGAACGCTACCGTTACGTGCGGTTTGATGGGCGCATCGCGCGATAGGCTCGCGTCTCATTGTTCCTGGCAGGGAGCCGATGAGCATCGAGAGAGGCATTTTTGCGCGGCCGGCAAAGGGGCTTTGTTGCCCTCCACTTCCCGTTCGATTCGGCCGCCGGCGAGCGCTGCTCGCACGCGTGCCCGCCGGGGAAACATCTACCGGAAAAAAGGAGAAGTCTGAATGAGAAAGATTCTTGTTGGAGCGATCGCATGGGCGTTGGGTGCCGCCGTTCCCACGTTTGGTCAAAGCCTCGACGAACTGAATGTTCAGATCCACGGTTACGCGACCCAGGGTTTCCTTTACACCACCAACAACAACATACTCACCACTCATTCGAGCGACGGCAGCCCGGCATGGACGGAAGCGGTGCTCAACATCGGAGCGCAGCCAATCCCCAAGTTGCGCATCGCCGTTCAGGGCCGTTTTTTCCTGCTCGGGAACTTTGGTAATTCGATCACTCTGGATTGGGCGGCTGCGGACTATAAGGCGGACGACCGCTTCGGCGTACGGTTCGGCAAGGTCAAGACGCCCTCTGGTCTGTTCAATGACATCCAGGACATCGATCCCTCCTACATGTGGTCGCTGCTGCCGCAGAGCGTCTATCCCGTCTCCAGCCGCAATAGCATTCTGGCCCATTATGGCGGAGTCGCCTACGGCACCTTCAAGCTAGGTGCGAAAGCGGGGAAGCTGGAGTACCGGGGCTGGGCCGGCGAACGAACCATCGGCGCCGGGGATGGCTACCTCCTGGTACAAGCCGAAGCAGGGCTCGTGCTGCCCGAGGGACTGGGCGGAGCAACCTATGGAGGAGCCGTTCACTGGAGAACTCCGCTGTCGGGATTGATGATCGGCGCGTCCGACGGCAAAGACAATATGTGGCAAGGCAAACTTACAGCCGGCAATGGCGCGCTCACGGGAACGGAGTCAACTGCCCCCTTGAACATTCCGAGCTACTTCGCCCTCTATGAGAAAAATAAGGTCATGGTGGCAGCGGAATATTCAAGGCTCCCGGTGAGCATTACACTCCAGTTCACCGGACTTCCGCCGAGCTACGAACGCATTGACTACAGGGAATGGTATGCGATGGCCAGTTACAAGTTGACGTCCAAACTAACCGCCGGCGTTTACGACAGCCAGCAGGTTGACCATCAGGCGGTGTTGGGGCCAGCGCGGTATTCGAAGGACTGGACGGTCTCCGGGCGGTACGACTTTGGCCAGTACCTGTATGCCAAGGTGGAGCAGCACATCATCGACGGCACCGCGGTGGGCTATGACACGGACCTCAATCCGAATGGCCTGCAGCCCAACACGAAACTCACCATCCTCAAGATCGGCGTCAGCTTCTAGTCGAGGCGCAAGGAGAGCCACTGATGAAAAAGCTAATTCTCTCTTCGATCTTTACCCTGGCTGCTGCGTTGCTGGTGGCCGGTGCTGAGGCGCAGGTGATCGTCATCGCGAACCCCAGCGTGAAAGCGAACGGAGTCAGCAAAGACGACCTGCGCGACGTGTTCACCGGCAACGCGACGACGCTAAAGGATGGAAGCAAGGTGGTGCCCATCCTGCTGAAAGAGGGGGCGCCGCACGAGGAGTTTCTTAAGGCGTACATCGGCAAGGGTGACACGGCCTATCGGGCGGGATGGCGCAGCCTGGTCTTCTCCGGCCAAGCCAGCATGCCCAAGAGCGTCGACGGCGACGCGGCAGTGGTGGCATTCGTCGCCCACAACCCGGGCGCCATCGGCTACATCGACAAGGCCTCGCCTCACGAAGGCGTCAAGGTACTGACAGTGGAGTGACATTCGACAGCCTGCCTCGAGGCTTAAAGGCCGATTGATTGTTTGGTTATGTACGGCTTGAAGGCCGTATCCTTCGCAACAATGGCTGTTTCGCAAGCAGTCTAGCCGTTAAGACACGGTGGTTGGTCGATCCAAGATTGCCCTCAGGAGCTTAAAGCCCACAAGATATGCGGGATTTACGGCACGGCTTAAACCGGGTAGTGCGTGGAGCTCTTAGGAAGCAGCTAAGTCCGTGACCCTCCATAAAAAATATGCCCCCGGCTGGGTGCGACGAAACAGGTTTCATTCTCCGTGGGTCGGCTACGCGGGTGATCGAATTTGAAGAAGGCCCCTCCCTGCTGTGCATTCCTGAGGCGACTATCCGGGCGTCCATCTGTCTCGCGAACGCTCTGGCTACTGTGCGGTTTGATCGACGCATCCCGACATGCTTGCGTCTCATTGTTCCCGGCAGGGAGCCGATGAGCATCGAGAGAGGCATTTTGTGCGGCCGGCGAGAGCCGTTTCGCGTGTGTAGCCGCCGGGAAAACTTCCTCCCGAAAAAAAGGAGAAATCTGAATGAGAAAGATTCTTGTTGGAGCGATCGCACTGGCGTTGGGGGCCGCCGCTCCCGGGTTTGCCCAAAGCCTCGACGATCTGAATATTCAGATTCACGGCTACGCGACCCAGGGCTTCCTTTACACCACACAGAACAACATCTTCACCACGAATTCGAGTAACGGCAGTCCGGCGTGGACCGAGGCGGTGGTGAACGTGACCGCACAGCCCTATCCGAAGCTGCGCATTGGCATTCAGGCGCGCTATTTTCTGCTGGGCAACCTGGGCAATTCAATCACCCTGGACTGGGCGTCGGCCGACTACAAGGCCAACGACAAGTTCGGGGTACGCTTCGGCAAGGTCAAGACGCCTTCCGGCCTTTTCAACGAGATTCAGGACATCGATCCGAGTTATCTTTGGTCGCTGCTGCCGCAGAGCGTTTACCCCATCGAGAGCCGCAATTCCCTCCTCGCGCACTATGGCGGGGTGGCTTACGGAACGATCAAGCTTGGGCCAAGTCTGGGCAAACTCGAGTATCGCGGATGGGGTGGGCAACGTGTGCTCGGCTCCGGCGATGGCTATTTCGTGACTGAGCGGGAAGAGGGAGTCGTTCTTCCTAATGGATTGAGCAGTGTCACCTATGGCGAGGCTCTGCACTGGAGAACGCCCCTGACCGGCCTCATGATTGGCGCCTCCAACAGCTACTCGAATGCATCGATCGCGGCACTCACAGACACGATTCCTGGCGTCGGCGCATTCAATGGCTCGCTCAATTCGGGTGCCTCCGACGAACCTGTTTTCTTCGGCCAATACGAGAAGAACAAGCTCATGGTTGCCGGAGAGTACTCCAGGGATGCAGGCCATGGAAGTTTGGTAGTTCCGCACCTTTTCACGGAGCCCTACGGTATCGACTATCGGGCCTGGTATGCGATGGCCAGTTATAAAGTGACGGACAAGCTTAGCGCCGGCCTCTATGACAGTCAATTCTTTGATCATCAAGCGGCTTTTGGTCCGGCGCGCTACACGAAGGATTGGGTCGTTTCGGGACGCTACGACTTCAACCAGTTCCTCTATGCAAAGGTCGAACAGCACTTCATCGACGGCACGGGGCAAAGTACCGGATATGACATAACCCTGAACCCCCCGACGGCACAGCTCCCGACGGGACTGCAGCCGACGACCCGCCTCACCATTCTCAAGATCGGTGTCAGCTTCTAATCCAGGCGCAAGGAGAGCCACTCATGAAAAAGCTAATTCTCTCATCGATCTTTGTGCTGGCTGCGTCGGTGTTGGCGGCGGGCGCCGGGGCACAGGTGATCGTCATCGCCAACCCCAGTGTGAAAGCCAGCGGAGTCAGCAAAGACGATCTGCGAGACGTTTTTACCGGCAACGCGACGTCTCTCAAAGACGGGAGCAAGGTTGTGCCCGTCCTGCTCAAAGACGGACCAGCAAACGAGGAATTTCTCAAGGCGTACATTGGCAAAGGCGACACGGCCTTTCGGGCGGGATGGCGCAGCCTGGTGTTTTCCGGCCAGGCGAGCATGCCTAAGAGCGTGGACGACGATGCGGGGGTGGTGGCGTTTGTCGCTCACAACCCGGGCGGCATCGGCTACATCGACAAGGCCTCGCCCCACGAGGGGGTCAAGGCGCTCGAGGTCCACTAACGGATTGGGGGCGCCTCGAGGAAATGAGATTTGGGCGGTCGGTTGGGCTCGTGGAAGCGGCAGCCCATGCTCGCTGATGGATCGAACTTACGCACAGTCGGAAGGTAGGGCATGAGAAACCTCGGAATCGGCACGAAATTGCTCCTCAGCATCGGAGTTCTGGCGCTTGGCTACCTTTTTTTCCTGGGCCTGGTTCAGTGGACGGGTGGCACCATTCAGCATCACCTGCGGATCGCTTCCGACTCCCTTTTTCCAGCTGCCCTCGCGGGCCAGGAAGCCCAGGCTGGATTCCAGAAGTTGACCAAGGACTACAAGGACGCTGTCCTGCTGCAGGACGCGAAAACCCTTGCGACCGCGGACCAGGACGCGCAAAAGGTCACGTCACAGTTGCAGATCGTGCGTGCCAAGCTTGCCTACAACCCGGAATTGCGACAGCAGGTCTCCGTTTTGCAAGACCAATTCAGCAGCGTCTACACGCGGTCGAAGGCGACTTACACTTTGATGGTGGAGAAGCCGGACGCAGTCGATGCTCAGGCCCAAGCCACGATCAAGGACGTGGCGGCGGAGAGCGCGAGGCTGGCGCAATCGCTCACGGACCTGAACGATACTCTCAGCAATAAGGATCTGCCGGCGGAGCTGGATGCGGTGGGAAGCGCGACCATCCAGCAGCGCAACCTGACGATGATTCTCTTCGCCGTCGCGGTTGCATTTGCCACCTTTACCACACGCGTGCTGAGGAAGCAGATTGCCGTGCCACTCGGGCTCGCGGTGACGGCGCTGCTGCAGGTAGCCGAAGGGGACTTGACGGCGTCACTGGAGGTGAATTCCAGTGACGAGGTGGGGCAAATGGCTCAGGCCCTCAATGAGGCGCTGGAGAAGCTGCGTGCCACGTTACGGGAAGTGGCCGAGACCGCCGCTACAGCGACTTCCTCGTCGCAGCAACTGGCATCGGCGGCGGCGGCGATTGCCGGCGGCGCGCAAACGCAGGCGTCCAGCCTGGAAGAGACCTCAGCCAGCCTGGAGCAGATCACTGCCACAGTCCGGCAGAGTGCAGACAATGCTCAGCAGGCGAGCCAACTGGCGACGGGTTCCCGGGAGTCGGCGGAAAAAGGCGAAGGCGTGGTCGCCGGCGCCATCGCCGCCATGCTGGAGATCAATACCGCCTCGGCGAGGATTTCCGATATCATCTCGACCATCAACGAAATCGCCTTCCAGACCAATCTGCTCGCGGTCAACGCTGCGGTTGAGGCGGCGCGCGCCGGCGAAGAGGGCCGCGGCTTCGCGGTGGTTGCCACCGAGGTGCGCAGTCTGGCGCAGCGCAGCGCCGAGGCGGCCAAGGAGATCAAGGGGCTGATCCAGGACACACTCGAGAAAGTGGAGAAAGGCTCCGAGTTGGTGAACCGCTCGGGAGCAACGTTGCAGGGCATTGTGGGGTCGGTAAAACGTGTGACCGACATTGTCGGAGAAATCGCCGCCGCCTCCGCAGAGCAGAGCACCGGCATCGAGCAAGTGAACACCGCGATGACGCAGATGGACCATGTGACGCAATCGAATTCCGCGCAAACCGAGGAGCTGTCCTCGACGGCGCAGGCGCTTTCCCAGCAGTCGGTACGGCTGCTGCAGCTGGTCGGCACCTTCAATTTGGGGAATGGCCGCGAAGCATCGCGGGGCGACCGCGGTCATCAGCACTCGCCCCAAGACTATCGGCAATCGACTGGTACCGAGCGCCGGCCCACCAAGGCAGGGGCGGCCCTCGTAAGCGCCAGGTCAGCACGGACTATGCCCAAGGGACAAGCCCAACTCACGCCCGCGGCGGTGCTGGTGGGTAGCGCGGCAGATCGATCCGATGATGCGAGCTTCGAGGAGTTCTAGTCAAGATAGGTAAGCCGTCGTTGCCAGGACGGCGAAGGGAAATGATGATGCAAGCGATCGCAAAGCGAGAGACGACAATAGAGTCCAGCCAATTCCTGACCTTTCTTTTGGATGAGCAGGAGTATGGACTTGAGCTCTTCAAGATTCAGGAGATTCGCGGATATGCGCCAGTCACGCCAATTCCGAATGTGCCTGCCCATGTCAGGGGAGTGATGAATTTGCGTGGAACCGTGCTGCCGGTGATCGATTTGCGCATGAAGTTTCGCCTGCCCCCCATCGAGTACAGCAAGTTCACTGTAATTGTGATCGCCATGGTGGCGGGAAAGATGGTGGGACTGCTGGTCGATGCGGTCTCCGATGTCTTGCATGTCACGCGGGAGGCGATGCGCGCCGTTCCGGATTTCGGCTCAGCCGTCGATACCCGGTTCATCGATGGCGTCTTCCAGACGCGCGAACATCTTGCCGTCGCGCTTAACCTGGAGAAGCTGCTCAGCGACATGGATCTAACCGTGCCGCAAGCAGAGTAGAGCGAAACGGCAGGGGGCCGCCTAGAGCATTTTCACTTCTACTCTGCACAGTCGGGTTCAGGGAAGTGCGGCTTTTCTTGAGGAAAAGCCGCGTCGAGAGCGGTTGCCTTGTATACACCAGAAGTGAAAATGCTGTAGTCGCCCCTGCTTAGAAACCAAGACACCTGCATACCTCCGCAATGGAGAAGAAACCTCGCCCGGTACACACTTGTAGCGAATTCGCACGATCAGGGGCCGTGAAGAAGACTTTTCTTCAGCAAACCAGGAAATCCAGCCAGTCTCTTGAAAAAACCAGGTCATCCCGCCGATCTAGATCGGTGGAGGTTGACCCGTGAAATATCCCGCTGACTGAGTGCCGCCCCCGCATTGTCCCCATCACACCAGAAGTGAAAGTGCTGTGGCTTGCAGTTCACCGCGATGGAACTCTAATACGTCCCCAGAGGAGAAAAGCAATCACCATGCATACGTTCGATGCCTCACTGGTAGCGATGGACCAGCGCGAGTTCAAAACCTTTCGCGAATTGATCCAACGGGAGACCGGCATTTGCTTGCGTGACGGTAAGCAGGCGATGTTGGCTGCTCGACTATCGAAGCGGCTTCGTCATCACGGTCTGAGCGACTACGCTGCCTACGCCGCCTACGTCCAGGGGGTGCAGGATGGGGGCAGGGAACTGAGCGAGATTATCAACTGCGTTACGACGAACAAGACCGCCTTCTTTCGCGAAATGCACCACTTCGATTTTCTGATGAAGACGCTGGTACCAAAGGCACAGGAGGTGGCTTTGCTGGGCCGCCGGCGAAGCATTCGTATTTGGAGTGCTGCGTGCTCGACAGGTGAAGAGCCGTACTCCATTGCGATCTCGTTGCTGGAGCCTCTGAAAACGGCATACCCGCCCAGTGCGGTAAATCTGAATCTGGGCTCCCCGGCGCCGGCTCCCGGTGGGTGGAAGATCGAAGTTATCGCTTCCGATATCGACACTGTGGTGCTGGCGACGGCGGCCCAGGGCATCTACGACGAGGAATCTCTGGAAGGCGTTCCCTCCGCCCTGCAGACGAAATACTTTCTTCGCGGCAAGAACGACATGAATGGCCAGGTGCGAGTGAAAAAGGAAGTGAGGCAACTGGTGAAATTTCTTCGCATCAACCTGATGGATGCCCAGTGGGCGATCCAGGGGGAGTTCGACGCAATCTTCTTTCGCAACGCGCTGATCTATTTCGACCGCGAGACCCAGGAACGTTTTCTGCGTAAGATGTTGCGCCACCTCAAACCGGGGGGGTATCTCATTCTCGGCCATTCCGAGCACGTCCCTTGGCTGAATGACTTGGTGGTGCCGCTCGGCAACACCATCCACCAATTACGAGCCGAGAAGCGGCAGCCTTATACAGGTCCTGACCGGCGGCGTCGCTCGCGGTAGTGCCAAGCCATTGGGCGTGCGAGATAAATACGGATCCAAGCCTTAAGTTCGACGATCCGCTTTCGCGCCGGTCCGAATCGCCGATAACACCAAAGGAGACTGTTGCTCCGCCTAATTTCGCATCGCCTGAGGTTTGAATGAACATCGTAGCATCGGCGGTACCCCCCCATATTGCGATGGCGAATAGGTTTTTCATTGCCGTACTTTGCGGGCTGGTGTTATTTACGACTTGCCTCGCGTCGTGGCATGGAACATGGACGCTTGTTTTACTAGTGGCGTTACCCACCGCGGCGTTGCCGATCCTATGCATACTGAGTGCGCCTGGCGCACTCTTCACCAGGCTGATGGTAGCTGCCGCGGCGATGGTTTTTTGCGCTCTGAACATCGACCAGTCACACGGCATGGACGAACTGCACTTTGGAATATTCGTGCTATTGGCACTGTTGGTCATTTACCAGGACTGGCGGGTCATTGTGGGGGCGGCGGCGGTCATCGCAGTGCATCACCTGTGGTTCAACTACCTTCAGGCTGCCCACTACCAGGTATGGGTCTTTACCTCTCCTGATCTCGCTATGGTTTTTGTGCATGCCGCATACGTGGTGGTTGAATCGGCAGCTATATGTTATCTCGCCGCCCTACTGACCAAGAAGGCGTCGGAGGTGACAAACAATCGAGCCGAGCTCGAGGAGAGCTTCAGCTCACTGCACTCTGTGATTGCGCAAGCCAGGTTAGGAATCGAGGGGATGACTGCCGCGTCGGGGGAGTTGGCCACCTCGTCTCGATCCATAGCGGACGGTGCCGCGAACCAGGCCGCGAGCCTGGAGCATACCGCCGCGAGCCTGGAGCAGATCACTGCCACAGTGCGGCAGAGCGCGGACATGGCGGGCGAAGCCAGGCGACTGGCGTCGTCGAGCGAGCAGGCGGCTGAACAGACCGGCCTGGTCGTTTCGGAGGCGATCGTTGCCATGGGCGAGATCAACGCCGCTTCTGCAAAGATCTCCGACATCACCTCGACCATCAACGAGATTGCTTTCCAAACCAACCTGTTGGCCGTCAATGCTGCCGTGGAAGCCGCGCGCGCCGGAGAAGATGGCCGCGGCTTCGCAGTGGTTGCCAGCGAAGTTCGCATACTAGCGCAGCGGACCAGCGAAGCCTCCAAGGAGATCAAGCGTCTGATTCAGGATTCCATGATGAAGCTGGAGAATGGAACCCGACTGGTCGATCGGTCCGGCCAGGCTCTGGCCGGCATCGTGAAATCGGTTAAGGATGTCGGTCGAATGGTGGGCCAAATCGCGACTGCGTCCGCGGAGCAGAGCGCCGGCGTGGAACAGGTAAACACTGCCATGGCGCAAATAGACCGAGTCACGCAGACCAACACCGCGCAGACCGAGAAGCTCGCCGAAACATCGCAGACGCTCTCGCAGCAGTCCGGCAGCCTTATGGTTTTGGTGAAGGCTTTCAATACCAACCGGGCATCCGAACCACAAAGATTGAGAGCCTGAGAATTGAGTTCCAGAGACTGTAGGGATGAATCGACGACGCCCGCAACATCCGATCGACCCTGCGCGGCCAGCTTGGAGGAAACTTGCCCCCCCGATCTCGCCACCACCCAATGCATGCCGATCCGCATGGGCCGCACAGGCCACACATCCGGATCTATATCGGCGATGTGGTCGCGTGTGCGGAACCGTCGATTTTGCAGACTCTGCTCGGCTCCTGTGTGGCGGTTTGCCTGCGCGATCCCATCGCCCGGGTGGGGGGTATGAACCACATCCTGCTTCCCGGCGATTCGAATCAGGGGCGTACATCTCGCTTTGGCGTCCATGCCATGGAACTGCTCATCAATGCGCTGATGCAGCGTGGCGCCGATCGTCGCCGGTTGGTAGCGAAAGCATTTGGCGCAGCCAATGTTGTCGCCGCCCTTAAATCCCCCACGGTCGGCGATCAGAATGCGATTTTTGTTCGCGAATTTCTTGCCCGGGAGCGGATCCCGCTGGTCGCGAAACGCCTGGGGGGCACCCATGCGGTGCAGGTCCATTTCACCACCGATACGGGTAGAACAATTGTCCACACGGTGGATGGGTCGCGCCTGCCCATTATTCTCGAAGCCGAAACCACGTATCTGTCGTCGCATTTTGCCGATGAAGAATTCAGCGGAGAGGCGTCCCTATTTTGAACCACAGGCACGCTGTTCCGTAAAAGACATGAGGCCTTATGAAACCGCCTTCTCGGGTGTTGATCATCGATGACTCGGCGTTGATGCGCCAGTTATTGACGAAGATAATCAATTCCGATCCAATGCTCGAAGTCGTGGGCACGGCAGGCGACCCCTATGATGCACGCGAGCAGATCAAGGCGCTTAACCCCGATGTCCTCACTCTGGATATCGAGATGCCGAGAATGGATGGCCTCACCTTTCTGGAGAAGTTGATGCGGGGCCATCCCATGCCCGTCGTCATGATCTCTTCACTGACCGACCGCGGCGCCGAGACCACCCTGCGCGCGCTCAGCCTGGGCGCCGTCGACTATATCTCCAAGCCCAAGCTTGATGTGTCCAACGGAACCATCGAGCAGGCCGAGGAGATCATCTCCAAGATCAAGGTGGCGGCGAAGGTCCGGGTACGCGGCATTGACAAATCACAGTCCACTTCCGGGTCATGGGTCGAAGGCAGATCGGCAGAGATGCCGGCGGTTAAATTTTCGGCAACCCACAAAGTAGTCGCTATCGGAGCCTCGACCGGGGGCACCGAAGCGCTGAAAGAAATGTTGTCTCCGTTGCCCGCCGACTTCCCCGGCATTGTCATTGTGCAGCACATGCCGGAGGCGTTCACGCGGTCCTTTGCGGAGCGCCTCAATTCGATGTGCCGCATCCACGTGCGCGAGGCTCGCGACAATGATCGCATCCTGCCGGGACACGCATTGCTCGCGCCGGGGGGACACCAGATGCAGGTCGTTCGCCGGGGCATGGAATACTCCGTCCACGTTTATCGGGGCGAACGGGTCAATCGCCATCTGCCTTCGGTGGACGTATTGTTTTCCTCCTGTGCTCGTCAGCTGGGCAAGAATGTCCTCGGCGTTCTGCTCACCGGCATGGGCGCCGATGGTGCGAAAGGCATGATGGAAATGCGCGAGGCCTCCGCGTTCACCATCGCCCAGGACGAAGCTACCTGCGTGGTCTTCGGCATGCCCCGGGAAGCGATCCTGCTGGGCGCGGTCGAGCAGGTGCTTCCGCTGGGCCGAATCCCCGCTGCGCTGCTGCACAAACTCTCGGGGGCTTAGGAAGAACCCTACTCACTTGATGCGAACTCTGCTCGGCGTCGGCGTCGCAATGCTCGCCCTATGCGGTCTGAGCGGCTCTATGCAAGCCCAGCACTATACCTTTCACAGCTATGGGCAGAGCGACGGATTGAAGGACCTGGGTCCCCGCTGCATGTTGCAGGATCCGCATGGCTTCCTTTGGATCGGCACCGAAGATGGTCTGTTCCGCTTCGATGGCTCGAGCTTTGAGAAGATGCCGATGGACACCCGGGACGGGGCATTCATTACTGGACTCACGCAGGATGTGGCGGGCAGGATCTGGGTAGCAACCAATCATGCGCTGTTCTATTACGACTCTTTCGGATCCCATCCGGTCGAGAGTCCGGGCAAAGAATTTGAGTTCGATTTGCAGGCGTCGTTGGCCGCCGATCCCGATGATCCTGAGCGCTTTTACTTCGTAAGCCGCAGTAAGCTGTTTGTGGCGCAGCG
>Ga0182015_10003132_pt1 | contig 18936 bp, 17 predicted proteins | sample 712P3MmetaG_FD_120478 | JGI IMG/M metagenome (GOLD analysis project Ga0182015, IMG submission 120478) | Permafrost microbial communities from Stordalen Mire, Sweden - 712P3M metaG | ecosystem: Environmental > Terrestrial > Soil > Wetlands > Permafrost | place: Sweden: Stordalen | collected...
AAAAATGCCGTGACCATCGTGCCCGCGAAAGGTGGAATACTCTGTGCCCAGGCTAACCATTTCTGCGTGAGCTGCAATACGCCGATACTTTCGACCGCGTCCACCATCACGAAGAGTCCGGCTACGAGCGCCAACGTTGTCCAGCTAATCTCACGGGCCAGCTTGAGCGGATTGCATTTCGCCTCAATAGACACCACCCCGGTTACAACGAGAGCAGTGACACACGTCGGCAATCCCAGGTCTTTGCCCAGTGACGACGCGGTTAGCAGGACAGCGACCATGATCCCCAGGCCCACGAGCACGAGCTTGCCATCTCCGGTCAGCGGGGCTGCCGCTACTTCGCATTCGATGGCCGCGCGCAGACGCTTTCGAAACAGCCAGCGCAGCACAATGAAGGTCGCGGCGACAGAGAGCAGAGACGGAACCAGGAATGAAACAAGCCATCGCCCCAGAGGAGGCATTTGACTGTGAAAGACCACAAGATTCGCCGGATTCGAAATCGGCAAAACAAATGACGCGGCATTGGCGATAAACGCGCATGCGAACAGATACGCCAGAGGTTCGACCTTAGCTTTGCGCACGGCGGTCAGAATCGCCGGAGTCAGGACGACCGCCGTCGCATCGTTTGACATGAAAACAGTCACCAGCGTGCCTACGGCATAAACCAAACCAAATAATCTCGGGCAGGAACCGCCGGCGCCCCGCACCGCCGCTGCCGCGAGCCAATCGAAAACTCCTTGGCCGCGAGCTAGTTCGGAAAGCAGCATCATGCCGATGAGAAACAGGCAAACATCGAACGATTTTGCGACGGCGCGGCCCGCCAGCGGCAGCGGTATAAGTCTGAGAATCAGCAATAAACAAACGCCGCTACCGATCCAATAAACCTCCGGAATATTGTGCGGCCGGACGAGCATCAGCACGATGCTCACTGCGACAATCAATGACAACAGAATGTGTGGAAGCGTGGCAGTCATCATGGTCATTGTGCGAAGGCTTCCCTTTTGTTTGGCGAATTGGGGTTCGTGTTCCCGCTTGACACTGCCAGCGTGGAGCGCGTTTCGGGGACCGTGAACCAGAGAAGTATAAACGCGAGCAACGCGATTGCAGCCAACCCGAGGAATGATGCGCGATATCCGAAATGTTGGATCAGCATTCCGCCAATCGCGTTGCTGGAAGCCGCCCCAACCCCAACCATCGTCGCCAGCGCTCCGGCGGCGATGTTGAAGCGTCCCGTTCCTTGCGTTCTATCCTTGATGACCAGAATGGAAACAATTACAAATACTGCGTTCGCGATTCCATCAAGGATCTGAATCGCAATCAGCAAACCGGCCGCGTGGGTGAGAGTGTAGAGAACGCCGCGGATGGGCAAGACCCCGAAACCCGCAAGCAAAAGGGGTTTTCGTCCCCTAGCGGCCGCTCGTTTCCCGATCCACGCGGCGGTGAACGTAATAACCAATTGCGTCACGATAATGCACGCGGACATAAACGACGCCGCCGTTTTCGGATTGCTCTTCGATAGCATTTCGCCCAGTTGCGGCAGCATCGCTGCATTGGCCAAGTGGAAAAGAAAAGCGGATGCCAAAAACAAAACGAGGACACGGTCTTGCAGCAGCGAACGACAGACCCGCCGCTTTGGCATCGCGGTTTTCTTCAGCTGCGCCTCGCGCCCGCGCATAGTCGATTCGTTTGGGATCAATGGAAAAAAGCGATAGCGCCGCCGGAATCGCCAATAGCGCCGCAACTACGAAGATGGCGCGATAGCCAAACCGGTAGCTGACGTAGGCCACAAGTAAAGCGGTGAACACGTTTCCAGCGGAATTGAACGCTTGATTTCGCCCAAATTGTTTGTCGAACGAGTTCGCCCCAACAATTCCGAGTGTGATGGCCGCGACCGTCGGAGCGAGGAATGCCCCGGAGCTGCCGATCAGGAACTGCGCAGAATATACTGTCGCCGGGCTCAGATGTCCCATGAGCAGAAATGCTCCGGCAACCAACACGCCGAGATTTATCGCAAACAGGATTCGTTTGCGATGCACTGCGTCGATAATGGCGCCCGCGGGGGTTTGCGTCGCAACCCCAATCAACCCGCCGAACGTCAATACAAAACCGACACGCGCTGGATTCCATCCCCCCAAGCGAGATACGCAGCCAGGAAGGGCCCCAGTCCGGTCTGCACGTCGGCCAAAAAAAATTCAGCCGTTCGAGTGACCGTATCGTGTGCCGCTGTGGCACCCCGCTCATTGGCATTCCCACCTTCCTCGAAGATGATCAGTTTTAGCTTTTCTCGTTCGGAACGATATCCATAAGAGTCTGTATGTCGGCCTCTTTTCTCGGCAGCATCGGCTAAATGTTGAACTATGCGATCTGCTCCCAGGATCGCGCGTCGACACTTCGAGGCAAAAGCGGCGCGGGAACTGCCTCCGTGGCACTAATACGGTGAATCGCATGAACTTTCGTAAGCCCTGCCGTGCCCGAATAACGAACGTATTCTGGCCCTCACTGCCATTCGAGCGTAGACTACAAGCATGTACAGCGCCGATGTATTACACCGGGTTCAAGCGCTGCGGGAAGAAATTGCAGCTATCCGCGGTATGAATGACAAATTCTCAGCGCAGGAAACCCCGGCGGGTCTGGCTGTGCGCGCCAATGGAAACCGCGAAAGCCGGCTAAAAGAAATTATGCTGGAGTTGTCGGGAATTGCAAAAGAGCAGCACCCGTAGTCTGCAATCCGGCGCGTTTTAGTCGCACGTATTATTTAACCCTTAAAAATTTCATCGCTTCCCCGCTCACTGGGATTACTCTGTTCTGGCATCAGCCCATACCAAGAATCCCGGAAGGCGCTCGGAATTGAAACCCTCTTTCGCACCTCCTGACTTCGAGCGACATCGAGATTCGAATTCCCGCAAACCGCCTCTCACTTTGTGGCCGTTGATCGCGGCGACATTCTTCATGGTGTCGGGGGGAGCCTATGGGATTGAAGACATTGTTCACGGTGCGGGCTACGGGCTTGCGATTCTGATTCTTTTCCTTACTCCAATTTTTTGGAGTCTTCCCACCACTCTAATGATTGGCGAACTGTCGAGCGCCCTGCCCTGCGAGGGTGGATACTATGCCTGGGTTCGCCGGGGTATGGGCAACTTCTGGGGATTCCAGGAAGCTTGGCTATCGCTAGCCGCCTCAATTTTCGACATGGCGATATATCCCACGCTATTCGTTGCCTATCTCGTTAGGTTATTCCCATGGTTCGCGGTGAACCATCGCGGCGTAATGGTTGCGGGCGCAATGGTTATTGTGTGCGCGGCGTTCAACATTCTTGGCGTGCGTGTCGTTTCCACCACCTCACTCTGGCTGTTTTTAGCCATTTCCGCCCCGTTTATTCTGATAGTAATAATTGCTCCGTTTAAATATTCGGGATTCTTGCACGCGGCCACAGCCCCGAACACAGCAAAATTGGACATGATTAGCGGCATCCTCATCGCCATGTGGAACTATATGGGATGGGACAACGCCTCAACGATTGCCACCGAAGTCGATCGCCCCCAAAAAACCTACCCTCGGGCGATGCCGGCAGCCGTGGGCATCGTGGCTCTGAGTTACATATTGCCGGTAGCCGCTGTGTGGCTCACCAAGCTTCCGGCAGGCGCGTGGGAAACCGGATCATGGGCGGATATTGCCGGGCTGTTGGGCGGCTCGCCGCTTCGCATAGCGTTGGTGGCTGGTGGAATGATGAGCGCCTTCGGCATGTTCAATGCGCTGGTGATGAGTTATTCGCGTCTTCCGCTGGCCATGGCTGAAGATGGTATGCTGCCGCGTGTTTTCGCAAAATTGCATCCTCGCACCCGGGCGCCATGGGTTGCGATTATTGCGTGCGCCTGCTGCTGGGGCTTTTGCCTGGGATTGGGATTCGAGCGTCTGGTGACCATCGACATTCTGCTTTATGGGATCAGTCTGGCTTTGGAATTCGCCGCGCTGGTCTTCCTTCGAATACGAGAGCCGAGCCTCGCACGTCCATTCCGCGTGCCCGGAGGATTGATTGGAGCAATCGCGATTGGCGTCGCTCCTCTCCTCTTACTCGGATTTTCCATTTTCCGCAGCGAGTCTGAACAAGTTATGGGAATCAGCTCGCTTATGCTCGGAGTAATTTTGATCGCCGCCGGAATCGCAGCCTATTTTCTAAATAAATTATGGAGCGACGCGCGTCCCCGCCCGTTCACTGCCGAGTAGACCCCGATTACATCCACATCTGCGATAGAGTATTGTTATCGGCAGATCGGCTTCATGACTAAACGCAAATCACAAGGCGCCTATATGATTTCGGCGGTAGCCGAGATGTATGGCATCCATCCGCAAACATTGAGACTCTACGAGCGCGAAGGATTGCTGAAGCCCTCCCGCACCGAGGGAAATACTCGCCTCTACACCGACGAAGATTTGCAACGCTTGGAATTTATCCTGTCGCTGGCGCGTGATCTCGGCGTCAACATCTCTGGGATGGCGATCATTCTGCAAATGCGCGAGCGCATGGAAGAGATGCAGCGCCAAATTCAGGATTTTGTAAAGTACATTCAGGAAGAAGTGCTGGCCCGCGCCAGCGTGGCGACCGACGCTTCCCGGGGCGCAATCGTCCCGTCGCGCCGCCCATTTATTACGCCCGCGATGCCCACCAGCAGAAAAAAATAAATCCCTCGCAAATCGATGGAGTGACGACCACTCTTCCGTGACACACGGGCAAACTGTCGTTCTTTGATCCCTTCTGCGGTTGCGGCACAGCAATTTCAGTCGCACAGAGACTACATCGCCGCTGGATCGGAATCGACATAATCCATCTTACGGTATGATTCGAAGAAGCGGTAAAGAACCGAGAAAGGGTCATCCATGAACGACAAGAGTAAAAACAAATGCGGCCATCCATCGTGTAGCTGCATGGCGGGGCAAGACAGCAAGTATTGCAGCCCCCACTGCGAAACCGTTAAGAAGGGTTCCGAACTTTCGTGCGAATGCGGCCATCCACATTGCACAGGAGCAGTCGGGAAAGAGTAAGGCGGCTAAACGGATGCAACTGGGATATTCGGAGTCAAAGTACATGATCATGCCGATATCCACCTAGATTGGCGATCAGTACGATCTACGAATATTCAAGGAGGATCTATGAACAAGGACGAAGTTAAAGGGAAGGCGAAAGACATTGCGGGCCGCGTTCAACGCCAAACCAGCGAGTGGACCGGCGACGATGAAGGTCAGGCCAAGGGCGCTGCCAAACAGGTGGAAGGAAAAGTGCAGAATGCCTGGGGCAAGGTAAAAGATGCCGCGAAAAATAGTCAAAATGAATCCAAGTCCCGCGCCAAGGAATGATTAATTCCGATTAATAAGTGATCCGTCCAGGCGGCTGGTCCGAACCCCGCCTGACGATCCAAAAATTCTTTTTCAAATTCGCCCAAGTGCGAAGTCATGTCCGGCCTCTTTTCCCCGCGATTAGGATAGAATTTCCAACCGAGTAGCAGAATGCGAGAGATACTGGATGTCTTGAGGCCGGGCAAAGGAAAGGCTCTTGGGCCACTGGAGGAGTCTTTATTACAGTCGCTTCGTATCCGGGGAAGCGCAACCGTTAGGGAGCTGATCGATGATGGTCGCCGTGAGTTTGCCTACACGACGATCATGACAACTCTTGACCGACTATATAAAAAAAATCTGCTGAATCGAGTGCTCGAAGGAAAGGCATTCCGTTACTCGCCGCGCCACACCGAAGAAGAACTGCAAAAAGCTGCGGCGCGAAATGCGGTTTTAGAGCTGCTGGATTGCAAACCGGCTAATTCGTTGCCATTATCGTATCTCGTGGAGATACTTAGCGAGTACGACAGCAAATTGCTCGACGATCTTGAGCAATTAATTGAGCGCAAGCGAATGGAGCTACGCGCACTCGATCCCGATACCCGGGGAAGAAGGTAATGTTCCTGGTCCGCGGAATGGTCGTCTGTTTCTCAGCGTTTGCTCTGGTCTATATTTCTTTCTCCATACTGGTCGTCTGTGGATGGGCAACGTTGGAACGGGTGTCCCGCAGATTTTCCGCCAGGGTTGCTGCGGATGCGCTGTTCACTTTGCGGATCTTTCCGATGCCAGCCGGCCTTCTGGTATCCCTGATTCTCGTATTGCCCTCGTTCGCATTGCTGGAATCTACGGCCATCATTGAGCCGATTGGCGCGATACCTCTTGTCCTAGGAGTCGCCGGGATGGCATTCGTTGCGATTGGGTTCTCCAAAGTCGTGGTGGCGCAGGTGCGAACGTCACGACTGCTGGAAGGCTGGCTTATTGAAGCCACCTTCTCCCAAATGTCCGGTGGCGATGTTCTACTGGCCCGCGTCCCCGGGCTGGCACCGGGCATAAGCGTTGCGAGGGTTCGCGAACCACTGATTTTGATTTCAGAGATTGCGGCGAAAGTGCTGAGCGAACCAGAACTGCACGCCGCATTGCGGCACGAACTGGTGCACATCAGGCGCTGGGATAATCTGAAAAAGCTGTCGTTCCAGGCTTGCGGGTTCCCCGGAATGCGAGGGTTGGAACAAGCATGGTTATGCGCTGCCGAGATGGCCGCCGACCAGGCAGCCGTTTGCAGTTCTAATGAGGCGCTTGATCTTGCTTCCGCGCTGGTTAAGCTCTCGCGTTTTGGCGCCCACGTTTCTCCTGCCGACATCGCACTCGCACTGGCGAGCACAGACGCGGTGTCGTTAAACAGCCGAGTGGATCATTTGGTCGTATGGCAAAAAGATATCCCGCGAACACGTGGATTCCTCATCAATGCTCTCATACTCGTGTCGGGAACGACTCTGTGCCTGGGCGCGACGTACGGCTCGTTGCTTGTACGATTGCACGCCGCGACTGAGTGGCTCATCCGACGATAGATGTAAAGAATCATCCTCAAAAATTAACTCGCACCCCCAGTTGCGCGGCAAATGGGATTCCCACGGTTGTACCAGGACCAAAAAAATCTCCTAAGGCGCCAGCAGGGACCAATAATTGATGAAGATTCGTTATCGGCGTAAATGTTGTACAGGCGGGCGGATTCGAACACAGACCGGTAACGTTAGTGAGGCTGTTGACCGGGAGAACCGAAACGTCCGTAACGTAATTTGCGCCCGGGTTGTTTCGGTTAAATAAATTGAAGAATTCGACGAATGGAATGATGGACCAGCGATCATGAAAATTAAAAGGCCGGCTGACTCGAAGGTCGGCCTGAATGTAAGGTGTCCCGCGGAACTCATCAAGCGTGGTCTGTACCCCGTTAATCACAGCACGATCGTTCGTGGCATCGCCAAATCCGTTCACGTCCACCGGCGTGGTTAGAGTGATGGGTCGCGCACTTTCTGCCTGGTCGATGGTCGTTAGTTCAAAACCGCCCGGGACATATAAAGTTCCGGCGAAAACGAATCGATGAGTAACATCCTCTCCCGACGGGCCGTAGTCTCCCGGCGCGAATGGATTTAGCGGGTCGCAAACGCCGTTCACATAGTCGAACAGTTCTCCCAGGACGCAGCCCCAGGTTTTCGCACTCGACAAAGTGTAATTTGCCACCAGATTCAAGCGGTGCGGCACATTGCCTTGCAAGTGAACCGTGAGGGCGTTGTAACTGGAACGATTGTCGGACTTGAAAACCGTGATGTCAGGGACGCTAGCCTGATTTGCGGGATCGGGCGAAAACAGCGTGAAGCCGGCGGTGTAGTTGTAGGCGCGGTAGCCGTGATTTCCCTCCTCATGGGTGTAATCAGCGGCCAGCGTCCAATTTTGATTAAATTCATGTTCAAGGCCGCCAGTAGCGTGCAGCGCGTAAGGAGTCTTGTAATGAGGATCAATGATCGGTCCGCTTCCTCCGCCGGGGATGCATCCCGCGCCCCCCGGAGCCATACATATCTGAGGTACTGTGTTGACAGCTTGAAGAGCCGTCACCCAACCATTCTGTGCGAGGTCGTCGTAATACATGCCAAAGCCGGCGCGAATCACCGTTTTTCCGGATTTTCCCGGAGAGTAGGCAATGCCTATCCGTGGCCCAAATGCCTTGCGATAATCGTGAGGCGCGCCGGCAATCAACGGGATATGTAAAGCTTTTAAGGTCAAGTACGCCGGATTTTCCAGTTGGCTCCGACTGGACGCGATGAAGAGCCCGAAAGTAGTATCGTACCGGAGCCCGTAGTTCACCGTGAGATGCGAGGTCACACGCCAGGAATCCTGCGCATATAGGCCCAATCGCTGTACGTTTTGCGAAAAGCTTCCATCCCGGGCCGGCGTGAACGTGGAACTTGGGCAGGGAGCATTGGGCGGCAGATTTTGGGGTGCGGAAGGGTCACATCCCAGGGTGATGGCGGCGAAATCTGAGCGGTCGGTCAGGTAAAAAGTGGGATCCTCCGGAAACGTATAAAGCTTTTCGGCAGTACGGGAGAGCGCTCCACTTAGAACGGGCTCATGAATGAAGTTGATTCCGAACTTCGGTGCATGGTTACCGGAACTGTGGCTGAGGTCATAACGAAACTGATATTTCTCCTGGTTACGCAAGACCGGAAATGCGGTTATAGGAGTTTGGAATTGGTTGTCGCCAAATGTCTCGAACCCGGAAATAGTTTGCGATGTCGAAGTAAATGGAAATGCCAGCGCGAAACCTAAATCGGAATTACGCGCTTCGGTGAGATGCAATCCGCTGGCATCGAGCACCAGATTCCCCAACCATGTGGGGCTTAATAGAAACTGATTGCTGATCACCAGGTTCATATAGTTATTGTGCTGTTCAAGGCCCGTAGAGGGCAGAGCCCCTTGTTGTACCAGGGCGTTGCGCGTGACGTAATTGTCGATGGCCGCGCGGACGAACCACTGCGAGTGCGACGATTGCGACCAATCCAGCCGAGCAGTGGCCAAGTAGTCGCGGAACGGCACCGGAACATTGGCGGGTACGGCAATTGAAGGGACGCCCGGAATTAATCCTTGTGCAGCCAGCGACGCCAGCGCTGTGAATTGCGCCTGGCTGGAAGGGCTGTAAGCGATGCTTGCGTCCTCATGAACATATTCGATGGAAGAGAAAAACCAAATTTTATCTTTCTTGATTGGGCCACCAATCGTGCCTACGTAATTTTGCCGGGAGAACGGTTGCTTGGGATCAGGCGAAGGATTCTCAATCGGAAAGCGTGCGTTGAGCGCTGCCGACCTTTCATAAAAAGCTCCCAGACCGTGCCAGTCATTCGTTCCACGCTTGGTAGTGATTACAATTGACCCCGCCGTAGTGCGGCCCGTATCCGCGTCTTCTTGCGCGGTGCGAATGGAAAATTCCTGGATTGCATCGGGGGAAAAATTCTGTAGAAATCCACCAATGTAATCGTCCGAATTATCTCCCCCGTCCACCGAGAGCTCATTGTTCAATCCTGAACTGCCCCCGGTGGATACCGCGGTGATGCGCGCTTTGGTGGGATCCGACGGCTCGACGGGCTCGGTGCCCGGAGCGAGATAAGAGATATTGGCAAAACTGCGGGCGGCAAGTGGGAGGCTTTCGAGATCCTGACTGGAAACCGTGGCTTGGTGCACCGCGCTTGCCAGGTCGATGGCTTGGGTCGTGATAGACGAAGGTTGGGCCTTGGTGTTTACGGATTCCTGCACCGTTGCTGGATTCATAGTCACGGTTATGTCCCGCCCGGAACTAACTGCGATCTGCACATCCGATTTAGAAGTACCAAATCCATTGGCATTGACGATCAGACGATAGATGCCTGGAGGCAAGTCATCGAGGCGGAACTCTCCTCGCTCGTCAGTTCTGGTGACGCGCTCCGATGGTGATACCGAGGAATGCAAAACGATGTCTGCCCGCGGAATACGTCCGCCATTGGTGTCCTGCACTACCCCTCGGAGGGTTCCGCGGGGATTCTGCGCGTTCATTGAGGATGAGAAAGCGCACAGAACGATGCATAGCGAGACGGAAAGCGCGAACGAACCGGAAATGGCTTTGTGACAAATCAATGCGATTGTGGGAAACGCTACTGGGTTTCGCAACTGGAGAAGCCTAGCGCGCGCAACAAAGTACTACCAGCACCCGTAGTCGTGGTATCTGTAGCCGCACGAGGTCATTGGACGGGAGCAAGAAATATTCGAAAAGAGAGGGCGCCCGTGATGAAAAGTGCCTTTGCCAGGCGGTACGCGGCGCAGGATTCGAAACGACCTTTAATTGGGAACACTGTCAACGAGCGGGCGACGTTGTATTACTATTTTCTCCGGACAGGCGCAAAGTTTCCAACGACGATGTGGTTGTAGTGTCTGAGGCGGTTCGACGGGGTTGCCAGCGATATCCATCACGAGTGCGTATGTGATATTTCTTCAGACGATCGCCGACCAGTTTAACCGTAATTGCGCGCCATCCGCGATTGGGATTAGGTTGCGGATAGTAGCTCAAAGAATAAAGATGCGCGAGGTCCTCGCGAATTGAGGCGAATGCCATCTGCTCATCTTTCCAGTTCCTGGCAAAGTAAGCTTTGCCGCCGGTGGCCTTAGTCATCCTCTCGAACACGGCAGTTGAAACGGGCTCGAATTGGGCCTGGCGGGTGCTGATCATATAAATACTGGTCCCGGTCGATTGCGCGAGCTCGGCCACGTCTTCCGGCGGGACCATGCTGGCATTGTCGGGTCCATTGGAAAAGACGACGACAACCTTCCTTCCTGCAAGCTTCGCAGCATCTTTGACTGTGAGTAAAAGACAGTTATAGAGAGCGGCGTCATCACCGGCGACAGTAGCGCGGACTCCACGCAGAACTTCTGACCGATCCGATGTCAGTGTCGCAGCGCGCGACAGGTCGCGGCTATAGGAGTAGAGGGCTATTCTGTCGGGCTTTTCGAGCGACCGGACGAAATCCGCAATCGCATCCTGCGCGAACACGAAGCCGCGATACATATAGTTGCTGGTATCAAATAAGATAAAAACATTGGCGCCGGGGGTGGCTTCAAGAACTTTTTCTTCTTGGGATTCAATTTGCCGGTCCGCGACACTCGGTTCCATGCCGGGATGATCGTTATCTGCCGACATGCTTGCCATTAATCTTCGCGTAGGGCCGTCACCTTCTCCGAAGGTTGCGACTTTTTCCGGGACACCGTCTTCGGTGACGGAGAAATCCTGCGGGCGCAGGCCGGTGACATATTTTCCTTTTTCATCGGTGACCGCAACGTTCAACTGGACCATCTCGACCAGCACGTGAATGTTTGACCCGTCCTGCTGGGCGGCGAGGCGGATGCCGGAAGTGGACGTTAGGCCGATGAAGATACATAAGAAAAGTAGAAATTGTCTTTTCGCCATAAATATTCCTGTCACAACCTGCGTTAAACGCGATGTATGGAACGCTGTCGAAAAATATCAAGGCGCGAGATGATAAGTCGTCGAGAGAGCCGCGATCTTACCGTTCCGGAACTCTTCGCCGGTTTCCCGCATAGCTCGAAGGACTGCTTCTAAATCCTCGTTGTCGGTGGCAAAAATCCGCTCGATCAGGCGACGAGTTAATTCGGGCACAATACGGTTCAGCGTTGCGGGCGAATAGTTCATCTCGTCCGCCAAACGGGCCCAATACAGATTAGTCGAGTCCCACGACTCTGCCATTAATCGGCTGGAAAAACCGGTTGCCGCCGGAAAAGGCTTAACATTCAAAAATTCCAGCGCATACGTGTGCGCCAAAATTGGATGGGGCACGCCGAAGTCATGCGCAATGCGGGTTGAAGAAAGTTCGGCTGGCTGTTTCCGGAGTGCGGTTTCCAGTTCTTGTCCGACCGGCCCGAATGTGGCGGTCTCGCTGGGAAATCTTTGCCGGAATTCCGCTGTCAAGTAGAACAAGTCGGCAGGGGTCAGAAGCGAAATAGCTTCGGTTGAGCGGCCTTCACGCAAATCGCGCTCGACAATTCCCGCGCTCTGCGGAAGCATGCGATCAGAAAGGATGCTGATCACCTTATTTCTTACGTCTTCATTTCCCGCCGAAATGCCCAATAGTTCTTCACCCGAGCGCTGGTAGAGTGCGACGGCGTGAAGCTCGGTACGGCTGACATTCCACCACCGGGGGACAATGGAATTCGTTAAAAGGACTGGAGCCAGTTCGCGCCAAATCAACGCCTGGACATGCTGCGGCGGAATAAAATCCTGCTCGATCTGGGCGAGGACGTAGGGCAGGTCCGCGAGGGAACCGACCAGGTGAGCGCCTCCCCCGGCCGGCGATCCTGCCCCGAATAATTGCGCAGCGTCCCAAATTCTCGCGATGCCGATTACACTTTCGCCAGCAAAGTCATGAGAACGCACCAGAAGAGGATTGTTGCGGAGAAGTTGGCCGCCTGGCGATTCGTAATAGGCGTAATTCAAGCCAACTAGCGTGTCCCTGAGAAAGGGCGATAGCTGACCTCGCGCTTCTTCAATTTTCGGATGAGAATCTTGAATGAGCTTTACCAGATCGGTTTTCATTTCCAGATCGGTGTGATGGTTGTTATAGACGCCTACGGCCCATTGCGATCTCTCATTACTGGTGAAGATTGGGCGAGGCATCTCAAATTCCTGGAGTTCGCCGGCCAGAGGCAGTAGACGACTGGGCGTTGTCGCCCCTTTAGCCAAATCGTCGAGGCCTTTGCCTAACGCCATCAGGGTGTCGAGCGAAACCAGGCGCTGTCCGTCCAGGACTGAGCGCATGCGGTCGCTTAATTCCTCGTGCATTTTCTGTGCCTGCGCGCCGTCCACAGCCGGTCCGGCAAGCAAACTCAGTATTTCATCCTGCGACCTGGTGGGTTCGCCCGTCGCCGAACGTAAAAGTCCCGCTAATGACGCCCGCCCGGCATTAAAGAGTTCTGCGGATGACTCAACATTAGAGAAAGGACCAACCAGTTGCTGCCATGATTGATTTAGATCCCCCGCCGCAATCTCATGCTGTCGCGCAAAGATTTGCCACAGCCCGACATTGGCTTGAAATATACCCATCGCATTGCCGCGCAAGGTGATGTTGTGCAGCTTATCTAAGGAGTCTGCGACCTTTACAAAGCGGGTGATGGAAACATCATCCAACGCGGGAAATTCCGTGAAGATAAGATACTGATCCCGGAATTGATCAAACTTAGAGGCTAGGGCGCGAACCGTTTCCGGGCTCAATGGATGACTGGGCGATCGCATACGGTCTATTTCGCTGACGCAGAGATAAGCCTTCAGGGAGCCGAGATCGCCGGAGGTTCCAGCCAGAGAGAACATTGCGTCCAGCAAATCTTGGGGCGAATTAATCTGACTGACTTTTTTGTGCCAATTCGCCACCTCCTCTGGAGCTGTGGTTTGCTGGAGCATTTCCTTCCACACGCTCACATTGCCGGGGACGTGAATTTGCCCCGTGGAATCCCATTGCAGACGGGTTAATAGAAGGAGCAGACCTGGAGCGGGGCGGAATACGCCCCTTGCTGCGCCGAGGGTCGCCTCTTTGGGACGAAATGCGCTATACGATTCCTTTACCGACCGAGCATCTATAAAGTGACTTTGCTGGTCTGGACTGACGCGGGACAGGGAATCAAAAAAAACTGCAAGCCAGCCTTTGTCCTTTTCAAGCAGCCGCAAAACAAACTCGTTAGGGGTGTGCGGACTTACTCCGACCAATTCCTTCCACGTTCCCTCGGCCGCGGTCCCTCCTGGGACGATGACAGCCCCCGATCGAATGCAAATCTCGCTGCCATAAAAATTGAGCAGGGGTGCAAAAGGCAACAGCTTCTCAAGCCCTGGCGAAATTTCCAGAGTGGATCTTGTCGGATCATCCATGCGACTGAAAGACCAGTACAGAAGCGAAACGTGAGGATTTTCAAGGAAGCGATCCAATAAGGTGTCCCGGTTTTTGGGCATCGGAAGTTTGTTCCAGGTGTCTTCGCCGAAAATAACCGGGACCGAAGTGGAAGGATAGTCATAAACAAAAGGTTTTCCTCCCTGCAACGACTGCTCCAAATCGGTCAGCGGAAACCCGGAATCAATGGTCAGGAAAGCTCGTTCAGGATCGGAAGTGGCGACAGAAGCATCGGCCTGCCCACATTGCTCTCGAATGCGGTATCCCAAGACGCGAAGAAGGGGTTCGGCCTCGGAGCAGTTCGATACTCGGATGACTTTTTCGGAACCGGCAAGCTTCGACAACTCGCGCGCCTGGCTTACGTATCGAGTCAGCAATGTCAGGAATTCCGTGGGACGTCCGCTGTGATAACCGAGGAAAAAAACTTGCCGGGCGAGAAGTGGCAGAACCTCGTCCGGGGAAACCTCCTGGCTGATTCCGGCCATCCGCAAGAACGAGCGCAGCGGGCCCGGAACTACCGGTTCAGCGTCGATGGTTGCCGATGCCACCGGTGAGCCAGGGTTCGCTTGCGCGGCTATCGACGCCAGAGCACCACAACACAGGAATACTGCGAAGAGACTTTGGATAGGGCAGATGGAGAAGCGGCGAGACCTTTTCACGGCTGGTCCTCACTTGATTGGAAACATCCGCGCATCGCCGGCGCAATGTTCAAATGGGCCGCCCGACGCGGAGTTCAGGTCATCTACCCCAGTTCTCCAGGGCGTGACGGGCCGAATTATACCGCGATTCAGCTTGCGTGAGTTCTTTAATTTCCTTCGGCGGCAATGATCGTGCCCATAAAGGTTTGAAAGGTTTTTCCAATGCAATGATCTCTCGCCAGTGCACCGTAGCCGCGATCGCAACGGCTCCTTAAAAAAGAACCCTTTGAACTTTCCGAAGCGCGTCGCGCGCGAGGAATCTGCTGTGTTCGCTCTCGAAAAGCAGATTCCTCACCGATAAATCGGTTTCGGAATGACAAGGGAATTACTCAAATGGCCAGATTGCTTAACTTTGCTGCAAAACTCACCACCCTTCCTACTGATCTCTCCACAGGCTTCTGCGGTATACTGCGCTCACGTTTTTAATTTCAGTTTTGCGACGGTGCAATTATGGCGGTGAAAGTGGCGGAAGAGGTATCCTCGCAGGTTCCGGCTGACGATTTTCAGGTGCTGGAAGAGAAGGTCTATCGCACTATTGAGATGTACAAGACGGCGCGCGAGGCTAAGACGACGGCTGAGCGCGATGTGAAACGGTTGCGCGAGCAGCTTGAGGAGCGCGAAGAGGAAGTAGAAGCTTTGCGCCGTGAGATGGTGCAGTTGCGGCGGGAGCGGGAAGAGATTCGGGGCCGCGTGGAAAAGATGCTGCATCAGGTGGAATCCATTGCCGAAGAGCAGGCCGCGAGCTAGCGCGGGTCGCTCTCCGACATTTGCCAACGAGAGCCAGCAATGGAGAGGAGTAGAAGTATGGCGACGGCTACGAAACAGCTACCAGTCCAGAATTCCAACAACGGCAGCGTGCGCGTGGAAATTTTCGATCAGGGATACAATCTGCGCGGCTCCGATCCCGAATACATTCTCAAATTAGCGGCATACGTTAACGCGAAGATGCGTGCTGTGGCCGAGCACACGCAGACGGTGGATACATCGCGCGTCGCGGTACTGGCGGCGATCAACATCGCGGATGAGTATCATTTGCTAAAAGTGAAAGGTGATCCCGCGCCCGATGTGAAGCAGCGCGCGAAACGTTTGTCCCATGCTCTGGATGAACTTTTGGATGTTGGGATGCGGACGGTATAGTTTCCCTCCCTCCTTAAATCTTAATTTCCTTGTTATTCCGAACCGGTTTATTGGTGAGGAATCTGCTTTCCCGCCGAACAGCAGGGTCCTCGTGCGCTGCGCCCCTCGGAATGACAAATCCATAAGAGTGTAACTGCCCGTTATTCCAGACAATCCCCTTACTAAAGATTGCCCTCTCGCAAGCTGATTGCCATCTTTCTTCGTCTTTTCACTTGCGAATCTCGCCACTTTTGCCTAGCATCCAACATGAAAGCTGGCCTACAAAGTTGGTGATGAAGGTCACCGATTTTTGAACCAATACTGAATGAACGGGGGCCTGACTCGTAGATTACGATCCTGTGTGCGGAGCTCCGCCAGTACGGAGATGCCTAATGGGTCGCGGCGGGTTCCCAGCGTCTACCGACGGGTTCATTCTCGGCCCTTCACACGGCTTCGTGGGTCCGCTTTTACTAATGTTCGGGTACTCAATCCTTCCTGTTACACTTGCCCGTAGCAAATCTGCTTCGTCCCGCATCTAATTAAAAAGTGTTTCCCCGTCTTTTTCATATCGGAAGTTTCAACCTGCCAACCTACGGATTCCTAGTCGCTTTGGGAGTTCTGGTCGGCCTGCTCATCAGCGTTCGCAATTCTGAGAAGGAGGGGATCAATCCCGATATCGCCTGGAATTTTGGCGTTCTAGCTGTGCTTGCTGGAATTGTGGGCGCCAAAATTCTGTACATCATCAATGATTGGGGAACGTATGCGGCTCATCCCCGCGAGATTTTCAGTATCAGCACGTTGCAAGCCGGTGGAGTGTTTTCTGGTGGTTTGCTCGCTGCTTTCGCTGCCGCCGCGTGGTATATCCGCAAACATCGGATGCCCGCGTTGGCGACGTGCGATGCGTTTGCCCCCGGATTAGCAATGGGGCATGCGATTGGCAGGATAGGATGCTTTGCGGCCGGGTGCTGCTATGGTAAGCCTACCCATCACTGGTGGGGGGTGACATTTACGAATCCGTTGGCCGCATCTTTGGTAGGTACTCCGCTGAACGAAGCGCTGGAGCCTACTCAGCTATTCGAGTCGGCGGTCGAATTGATTATCTTTTTTATTCTGATGTGGATGTTCCGGCGCAAGAAATTCGATGGCCAAGTTTTTGGCGCGTATTTATTTCTCTACGGAATCGCCCGGTATTTTTTGGAATTCATACGCGACGATCCCGGGCGCGGTTCCGTCTTCGGCGGCATCATGACTGGAACACAGCTGATTTCGATCTGCCTGGTAATTGCCGGAGGTCTGATCTGGTGGCTTCGTCCCGCGCAATGGCATGGTGGCAACGCAGTTCCGGCCCGCGCCGCGCGATGATTCATTGGTTGAGGCAAAAATGATGAATAAGCGAATGTTCTGTCGCTTCATTCCGGCAATATTGATCTTTCCCTGCTGCGTGTTGAACCTAATCGCGCAGCACGAATACATGTCGAATGAAATGGGCATGGAGAAGCTCGGCAATGTCTCATTTCCAACCTCTTGTTCACCGCCATCCCAGCCAGACCTTGAGGCAGGTGTGGCTTCGCTCCATTCCTTCGAATACGCCACAGCCATGCGGCACTTTCAAGGAGCGCTTGAGAAAGACAGCAGTTGCGCCATTGCCTACTGGGGGAAGGCGATGTCGCTGTATCACGAGCTTTGGAATGAGCCTTCCGAGAAAGATCTCACTGAAGGCTGGGAATTTGTTCGGAAGGCTGAAGCAGCAACAGAGACGAGTGCTCGGGAACGCGAATATATCCAGGCGATGGCGACTTTCTATAAGCCGGGAAAGCAAACGGCGGAAGACCGTGCGACCGGTTATTCGGCGGCCATGGAAAAGCTTCACGCGGATTATCCTTCGGACGAGGAGGCCACGGTTTTTTACGCGCTGTCGCTGCTGGCTTCGCAGCCTCCGGATGACGTTTCCTTGCAGCATGCGAAGAAAGCGGTGCAGCTTCTCAACACCGTGCTTGCAGTTGATCCTGATCATCCCGGCGTTGCGCACTATCTGATTCACGCCTGCGATAATCCGGCCATGGCGCAAGACGGACTAGCGGCTGCGCGGCGTTATGCGGCGATTGCGCCTTCATCTCCGCATGCTCTGCACATGCCGTCGCATATTTTCACCAGGCTTGGTCTATGGCAGGACGATATTGCTTCCAACCTTGCGGCTGTTAAAGCCGCGGAGCAGGCCCCTTCCGGCACCGAAGCAAAATTGCATCCCATGGATTTTCTCGAATACGCCTACCTGCAAACCGGCCAAGACGACAAGGCACGTGCCGTTGAACAGGAAGCGCTGGCAACCAAGAACCAGGGCTTTACACGAGGTCTGGAGCAATACTATTACTACGCGCAGGCTCACTTCCCCGCGCTTCTGGCCCTTGAGACTAAGGATTGGAAAGCGGCGGAGTCACTGCAACCGCCTTTGGGAGCTGAACCGGGCGTGCAGGTAATTACTTATTGGGCGCAAGCGATCGGTGCAAGCCGTGCGGGAGATGTCGTCGCCGCCTCGCTCGCGGTCGAACATTTGGATCAAGCGACTTTAGCCGAAAAGAAGCGGCATCCCGGTTCGCCCGAGCCTCCGGTGGATACGGATAAGAACGAAGCCCATGCCTGGCTGGCATTTGCGAAACAGGATTATCCCGCCGCGTCTAAGCTTCTCCAACCTGTAATCCAATTCCAGGATCAGGTAGGCAAGGGCGAAGTCGAATTGCCGGCGCGGGAGATGTATGCAGATATGTTGCTCTTATCGAATCGTCCGACCGAAGCGCTTGACGAATATCGCCTTTCATTGAAGTCTGACCCAAGCCGTTTTAACGCATTGTACGGCGCGGCTCGGGCCGCCGAATCTATTCATCAAGACTCCATCGCCGCAACCTATTACAAACAGCTGCTCGACAACTGTAATGACGCTGATGCTTCAGAGCTGCCAGAAATAAAGCACGCCAAGGAATTCGTTACGCAATCCGCACGTGCGAGCCTACGGTGATGCTTTAGTTCCTTTCGCTGCGATCCCGATGATAATATTTGAGAGATGATTTCAAATCTCCGCGCGCGGCTTGATTGCTGGCCTGTAGTGTAAAATTCAGTTTGTTACTCCACTCACCGCCTCCGGTGAGGATCTTCCGTCGGGACGTGGCTCAGCCTGGTAGAGCACTCGCTTGGGGTGCGAGGGGTCGGCAGTTCAAATCTGCCCGTCCCGACCAATTTAAATTCATTAGAAAACTTCGTTTCGCTTCGGCAGGACTCTCCTCTGACTGCCGACCCACGACGCGCCCCAGGCCGCACTTTCATCGCAAATG
>Ga0182015_10003133_pt1 | contig 18936 bp, 17 predicted proteins | sample 712P3MmetaG_FD_120478 | JGI IMG/M metagenome (GOLD analysis project Ga0182015, IMG submission 120478) | Permafrost microbial communities from Stordalen Mire, Sweden - 712P3M metaG | ecosystem: Environmental > Terrestrial > Soil > Wetlands > Permafrost | place: Sweden: Stordalen | collected...
CATGCTCGGCGACCCGCCGGTGATCATCATGGACGAGCCGTTCAACGGCATGGACCCAGAGGGAATCATCTGGATGCGCCGACTCCTCCGCTCCATGGCCGCGGAGGGACGGGCCATCCTCGTCTCCCGCCACCTCATGGGCGAGGTCCAAGACGTCGCCGATCAGGTCGTGGTGGTCGGTCGCGGCAGGGTGCTCGCCGATGCCAGTGTCGACGAGTTGGTCGCCCGCGCCTCCGGGGACGAGGTCGTGATCCGCACGCCAGCGGCGGCCGAGGCGCTGACGGCACTGCAACGAGTCGGTGCCGGCGCGACGGTCATCGACGGCAACACCGTGAGCGTGTCGGGACTCGAAGCGCAGCACGCCGTGGAAGTCCTCGGCCAGGCGCACGTTCCCTTCTCCGAGATCACCGCCCAGCGGGCGACCCTCGAAGACGTCTACCTCCAACTCACCAGCGGCGAGGCCGAGTTCCGGGCCGACTCGGAGCCGGAGGCGCAACGATGACCACCACCAGCACACCGCCGCGCCCTACCACCGAGCCCCGGCGCGAGAGCTTCGGGCCAGTGCTCAGGGCCGAGTGGACCAAGTTCCGTACAGTGCGCGGTTGGGTGATCGGCCTAATTGTCGCCGCCGTTCTGTGCGTGGCGTTCACCTTCCTTACCGCGAACGGCAGCCACGAGGGCTACTGCACCGGGGCGCCGCCGCCCGGATCTGGCCCGAACTCGCCGGGGTCCAACTGCCAAGTTGGCCATCCCTTCGTCCCGACCGGACCCAGCGGCGAGGCGGTCGCCGACAGCTACTACTTCGTCGACCAGCCGCTCACCGGCAACGGCACCATCACCGCCCGGGTCACCTCGCTCACCGGCCTGACCTCGACCCAACCGGCAAACGTCGCCCCCTCGCTCGCGGACGCCCGCCCCGGGCTGGCCATCTGGGCCAAGGCCGGGATCCTGCTCACGCCCAGTACCAAACAAGGATCGGCCTACGCCGCTGTGATGGCGACCGGCGGCCACGGCGTCCGCTGGCAGTACAACTACACGCACGACAGCGCCGGCCTGCCCGGATACATCTCTTCTGCCTCCGCGCGCTGGCTGCGACTGACCCGCGCCGGTGACACGCTCACCGGCTACGACTCGACCAACGGGACGACCTGGGCCGAGATCGGCACCACCCGCCTGGCCGGGCTGCCCTCCACTGTGGCCGTCGGGCTGTTCGTCACCTCACCGGTGTCGTTCCAAGGCTCCAACGGCTCCGCCACCCAAGCCACCGCCACCTTTGACCAAATCAGCATCCAAGGCGCCGACGCCTCGAACGCCTGGCACGGCCGAAGCATCGGGAACGGCTCGGAGAGTTTCTACCCGACCCTCGGCTCCGGCGGCTACCACCGCTCCGGTAGCGCGTTCGTCCTCAGCGGTTCCGGCGACATCGCCCCCGGCGTTGGCGAGGGGCTCCTCGGCGCCGACACCGCCACCAGCACCCTGCTGGCCGGGCTCATCGTCGGACTGATCGTGATGATCGTGGTCGCGACGATGTACATCACCGCGGAGTACCGCCGCGGCCTCATCCGCACCACCTTCACCGCCACCCCCGACCGGCGCCGGGTCCTCGCGGCCAAGGCCGTCGTCATCGGCGCCGTCGCCTTCGTGACCGGCGCCATCGCCGCAGGCGTCGCCGTCCCACTCGGCGAACATGTCGCCAACTCCAACGGCAACTACGTCTTCCCCACCAGCACCCTCACCGAAGTGCGAATCATCGGGGGCAGCGCGGCGCTGGTCGCCGTTACCGCTGTCGCTGTGCTCGCCCTCGGCACCATCCTGCGCAAAAGCGCCGGTGCCGTCGCCGCTGGCATCGTCGTGTTCGTCCTGCCCTACATCCTCGGGCAGTTCCTGTCCGGCAGCGCGCAGGAGTGGTTGTTCCGTCTGACCCCAGCCGCTGGCTTCGACGTCCTGGCGACCCTCCCCCGCTCCGCGCAGGTCGCCTACCCCTACACCTTCGGGAACGGCTACTACCCGCTCGCCCCGTGGGCCGGCTTTGCCGTCCTCTGCCTCTACGCCGCGCTCGCCCTCGGCGTGGCCGCCCACCTGCTGCGCCGGAGAGACGCATGACCGCAGCGCTGCGAGCCGAGTGGACCAAGTTGCGCACCCTGGCCAGCACCGGCTGGCTGCTCATCGGGGCCGTCATTCTGACGATAGGTCTCAGCGCCGCCGTCGCCGACTCCACCCACGTCACATCCGGGAGCGGCCAGGACCCCACCAAGCTCAGCCTGACCGGTATCTACCTCGGCCAGACGGTCATCGCCGTCCTCGCCGTGCTCGCCATCTCCGAGGAATACGGCAGCGGCATGATCCGTCTCACCCTCTCCGCCATACCGCGACGCCTCATCCTCCTCGCCGCCAAGACCGCCAACGTGGCCGGGCTGGCGTTCGTCGCTGGTCTCCTCGCCGTCGCCGGCTGCCTCCTCGCTGGGCGCCTCATGCTCCCAGCCGCGGGACTCGACCCGGCCCACGGATACGCGCTCGTGTCGATAAGCCACGGTGCGACACTTCGCGCCGCAGTAGGCAGCGTCCTCTACCTCGTCCTCATCGCCCTGCTCAGTCTCGGCGTCGCCACCGCCATCCGCGACACCGCCGTATCGATCGGAGCCGTGCTCGGGCTGCTCTACCTGCCCCCCATCCTCGTCCAGGCAGTCACCGACCCCTTGCGACGACACCTCCAGCAGATCGCCCCCATGACCGCCGGGCTCGCCATCCAGGCAACCACCAACCTGCGCTCCCTGCCCATCGCGCCGTGGACCGGGCTCGGCGTTCTCGCCGCATGGGCGGTCGCATCGCTCCTCGTCGGCGGGTTGCTGTTGCGGCTGCGTGACGCATGAGCGCGACCCGCCGATCCTCGCTCTGTTCTGGAGCCGCCAGGCCCCGTTCGACCAGTTTGATCAGCGATCCGTCAACGTGCCCCGCCACCCGAGCCAATGACTCAACCCTTGGGCGAAAGCTTGGCTTCTCGCAGAATCGACACCGTGCTCGGACCTTCAGCCGCTGACCGGACAGGGCCGTGCCCATAATGGTCCCACCGCCATCAGCGAGCGGTTCGGCAGCAGGGACCACAATCAGCAGCTCGAACCTGTGCCCGGCGCAATCCAGCCGTGAGGGTGGCGGCGCCAACGGTGACCTGAACGGTCGCAGTTAGAGCTCGCGGAAATTTAGATCGCGCGGTTTCCCCAACCGACCACGCCTGGCCTCCCATTCAGGTGCGGCTGGTCATGCGGACGGGCGGTCGAAGTAGTGGCCTTGGTCGAGATCGTCGATGAGCCCGGCGTGCGTCGGATGCCACCCCAGCAGTTCACGGGTCAGCGCGCTCGAGGCAGGGCTGTCGGCCGCGAGGAACTGCGCCAGCCACGCGAAGTGCTCGCCCGCGTCCTCGGGAGCAACGGAAACCAACGGCAGGTTCAGATGGCGGCCGATGACCTCGGCGATGTCGCAGATGGGCACGCCCTCGTCCGCGACCGCGTGCAGCGTCGATCCCGCCGGCGCCTCCTCCAGCGCCAGCCGGAAGAGGTGGGCGGAATCGAGACGGTGCACAGCAGGCCAGCGATTGCTCCCGTCGCCGATGTAGCCGGAGACGCCTTTGTCGCGGGCGATGCCGACCAGGGCCGCGATGAAGCCGTTATCTCCGTCGCCATGATTCGTCGGAGGGAGTCGCATGACTGACGAGCGGACGCTGCGGGAAGCGAAGGAGAGCACCAGCTCGGCGGTGGCCAACCGAGTCTGCGGACCGCCGCCCAGAGCAGCCACAGCCGGTTCGGGACCATGCCCGTCCCGTTCCGTCGCCAGACGCCCTGGCGCGAGCCCGAGCGTCCCCGAGGCGATGACGAACGGTCGATCCGAACCCGCAAGCGCCTCGCCGAAGGTCTCGACGGCACGGCGATCCGCGTCGGCAGCGCCCTGGAAGTCCCCCGAGAAGGCGATGTCGTGCTTGAACGCGAGGTGGATCACACCATCCGATGCGGCAGCTGCAGTGCGGAGGCCGTCGAGGTCGTCGAGCGTGCCGCGATGCACCTCTGCACCGGCGGCGGTGAGGGCGGCGGCCGATGCGTCCGAGCGAGCCAGCCCGACGGCCTGATGGCCCGCGCGGATGAGTTCGGGAACTACGGCTGAGCCGATCCAGCCGGACGCGCCGGTGACGAAGACACGCATGAGAAAGACCTCCAGTTGTTCGACAGTCCTCAGGACAGAGGACAAGGGGATGTCAGTTGCTGTCATCACTCTAACCTGATGTCACCTGCTGCCGTCAAATAGGATCGGGGTATGAGCCGGTGGGAACCAAATGGGCGCGGCCGCCTCGAGCAGGCGGCACTGGAGCTCTACAGCGAGCGCGGGTTCGAACAGACCACGGTGGCGGAGATCGCCACGCGGGCGGGTCTCACGGAGCGAACGTTCTTCCGGCATTTCGCCGACAAGCGCGAGGTTCTGTTCGCGGGCGCGGGCTTATTGCAGGAGCTCCTCGTGAGTACCCTCGCCAGCATTCCGGATTCCGCAGCGCCGATCGACGCGGTCGCCGCGGCTCTCGAAGTTGCCGGAGCCCTACTCGAGGAGCGCCGCGAATACTCCCGAAAGCGCCAAACCGTCATTGCTGCGAACGCAGAGCTCCAAGAGCGCGAGCTGATCAAGCTCGCATCACTTGCCTCGGCGTTGGCCAACGCGTTGCGCTTGCGCGGCGTCAGAGATCCAGCCGCGAGTTTGACTGCCGAGGCAGGGATCGCTGTCTTCAAAGTCGCGTTCGAACGCTGGGTCAACGAGAGCAGCCAGCGAGGCTTGCCGCAACTCATCCGAGAGTCGCTCGACGAGCTCAAGGCGGTGACGGCGGGCAAATGACCCTCGCAAGATCGAGCGCCGTCTGCCAGTCCGACGGCCTCTCTGGGCGCAGTTGGCAGGGAAACCGGCGCAATGCGAGTGTCGAACAGGTCCTGAATCACGTTCCTCCTTGCGTTGGCGGAGGTAGAGCCGGGATTGAGCCTCAAGCCGAGCGTGAAGATCACCGTCGAGTACGTGCGGTAAGTCGGTGACGGATCCCTGACCGAGACGCCCGGCCAACTGGGGTATACCGCGGCAAATGCCTTGCTGACCTCGTCCTGTTGGGAGCGCGACCGAGCGGTCAACTCACCAGTCGGTCAGACGGCACTCGCCCTCGCCCACCTCCAGCAGCGCACAAACGGCCAGGCACTGGTCCTGCAGCCAAGCCCGACCCACTCATAAACCCCCGGGTTCAGGGTCGGCAGCCTCCGCCGTGCATCGCCCCCAGCACACCGTCTGGTTCGCTTCCTCGGGTTCGTCAAACGTGCAGGCGGCGGCGAAATGGATCTTACGTAGCAGGCGACGGAACGATGATCCGTCGGTTGCTACGACCTGGACCCGCGACACGGCCCCGTCGCAGCACCACGAAAGGCGCGGCGACGGGGCCGTACGGCCAGACCTCCGAAAGGCGGTCAGTCGTGCGTGACTAGTGCTTCACGTGGGTCGTGACGTGGAGGAAGGTATTGCCGTACTGGTTCAGACCGGGGGCGTCGTCATAGATGCCGTAGACGTCCCAGGCGATCGTGTTACCGACGATCGTCACCTTGATGGTCTTGTGGGTGCCACCGTTGTCCGTGAGCACGCCCGTCGTCACCAAATCTCCCGTTCCCGGGTCGCCGAGCAGATCGTTCGTGCCGATCCAGTTACCCGAGATCACGTTGCCCGAAACGTCGGAGAGCGGGAAGTGCTGGTGGATGGTTACGCCACTCAAGCCGTTGCCCGCGATCTCGTTCCCGGTCACCGTGTTGTTGTAGGACCCGCCGCCGGAAACGCCCGAGGCAATCAGGACGCCGCCACCATCGCCCTTCGTCCCGTTCGAGATCACGATGTTCTTGCTGATGGTGTTGTCGTAGACGCCACCGGTGAGGGGCGTCGGTTTCCCGGACTTGTTGACGGCGGTGCCGCTGTGGCCAACGACGGTGATCCCACAGTCCGATTCGTTGTCCAAGACGAGGTTGCCACTCACGGTGTTGCCATCGTTCGGACCGAACTCGTCACTCAGCAGGATGCCGCCGGAGTTGAACTCCGAGGTGTTGTCGAGCACCTTCGAGTGCGTGACGGAGAGCAGGTGAATGCCTTCGCCGCAGTCGTTCGGAACATTGCCCGAGGCCTGGCAGAACGGCCAACTGCTCTTCGAGCCGCCGTTGTCGTTGGACTCGACCGTGTTGTTCTCGATCACGATCCCACCAGTGGCAGCCGCGAGGATGCCCTCGCCGATCGCGTTCTCCGTAGTGAGGCCGGTCACCTTCGCACCGACGGCGCCTGGCCCGAAGAGCGTGACCCCGTTGATATGGCCGGCCGCGTTGATGACCGCCCCTGGCTCCCCGACCAGGTTGATGGCCTTCTCGATCAGCGCGCCGCTCGTGACCGTGATCGGACCACCCGGCGAAGAAACCACGAGCTTCTTCGACCCGGTGTACGTGCCGGCACAAACCTTGACGGTGTCGCCGGCCGCCGCAGCCGCGATTGCCGGGTTGATCTGGTGGTACTTCGCCGTGGCGCAGGCTGCTGACTCACCCTTCGCCTGGGCGGTGGGCGCGACCCAAAGCGTCCGGGTCGCCCGAGGCGACGTCGTAGCGCCTGCGGCTCCTGCCCCTGCGGCGACTATCGCCCCTAGGAGCACTGCTGCGGGCACGACGGCCCTCAGGATCCTGCGTTGCATCGGCACTGCCTCCTTCGTTGTAGGAAGCACCGGCAGTCCCGAGCGGCGAGCCACTTTTGTGGCCCCTTCACCGCCCCTGCTCCCCTGCGGTGCAAATACGACCATAGAGAACTAGCCGGGCGTTCGTCAAAGCGGCATGTCGCGTGCCCTAGCACTGCGGGCCGTCCAACTGCGCGACTGCTTGGGCCTCGTCTGAGGCAAGATGGGCCTTAACTCCCTTGACTTTGACGTCGCGTCAAGGTTCAACAATGGGTCCGTGACCCAGTTGAACCACGACGAAACGCCTACCGAGACACCTGCCAACAGTGTCCGGCGACCTGTGCCCTCGGTTGCCGCGAGCACCGGCACCACCTTGGCAATCGAGGTACTGGGGCTGCGGAAATCCTTCGGGAACCAAGTCGTGCTCGACGGCATCAACTTCAGCGTTGCGGAGGGCACCGTTTTCGCGCTCCTCGGACCGAACGGGTCGGGCAAGACCACCACGGTGCAGATCCTCAGCACTCTTCTCCCAGCCGATGGCGGCCTGGTGCGGGTAGCCGGCTACGACGTCGCCCGACAGCCGGATCCGGTACGCCACACCATCGGAGTCACGGGCCAATTCTCCGCAGTGGACAACCTGCTCACCGGGACGGAGAACTTGCTGCTGATAGCAGACCTCGCCCACCTTGACCGAACAGCTGGCCGCCGCCGCACCACGGAGCTGCTCGAACGCTTCGACCTCGTAGCGGCTGCAGACAAGACGGCCGCCACCTACTCGGGCGGAATGCGACGCCGACTGGACCTGGCCATGACCCTGATTGCCGAGCCACGGATCATCTTTTTGGATGAGCCGACGACCGGCTTGGACCCTCGCAGCCGCCACACCACGTGGAAGATCGTCCGCGAGCTGACCGCCGCCGGAGTCACCATCTTCTTGACTACCCAGCAGCTCGAGGAGGCCGACCAGCTCGCCGATCGCGTCGCCGTGCTCGACGGGGGGCATATTGTGGCTGAAGGCACCCCGACGGAGCTCAAACGGCGTGTTCCCGGTGGCCGCGTCGAGCTTCGCTTCGCCGATCCGGCCGCCCTGGCCGCCGCCACTGAAGTCCTCGGGCGGAACGGAACTAAGCCGGACCTCAACTCTCTGGTCATGCGGGTACCGACCGACGGCGCCGTGACGTCCCTGCGGGCGCTCCTCGGTCGCATCGAAGACTGCTCCTTACCGGTCGAATCGGTCTCGGTGCGCATGGCCGATCTCGATGACGTCTTCTTCGCTCTGACCGGTAGTGCCGACACCGTGCACGACTCACCCGCCACCACCGATGGAGAAGGGTTGTGATGAGCAGCGTCTCTTACGCCGTGCGGGACTCGACGACGATGCTGCGTCGGGACTTCCGCCATTCGTTGCGGTACCCGGCCATGACCATCAGCGGCATGGCGGTACCTATCGTCTTCCTCCTGCTCTTCGTCGGCGTGTTCGGCAACACCCTCCGCGCCGGAATTGCCGCCACGGGCAGCGGCGTCGGCAGCTACACCAACTACCTGACGCCCGGCATCATCGTGATGACCGCCGGCGCCGCTGCCGCTGCCACTGCGGTGAACGTGTGCACCGACATGACCGAGGGCATCATCGCCCGGTTCCGTACCATGGCCATCACCCGCACGGCCGTGTTGACGGGCCAGGTTCTGGGCAGCCTCATCCGCACGATGGTCAGCGGAGTGTTGGTCGTGGCCGTCGCCGCGGCCCTGGGCTTCCGGTCGACAGCAACTCCGATCGAGTGGGTTGCCGCTGCCGGTGTGTTCGCCATGCTCACCGTGGCCCTCACTTGGTTGACGGTCGCGTTCGGCCTAGTGGCGAAGACCCCGGCCGGGGCGAGCAGCTTGTCGCTCCTCCCTGAGTTCCTTCCCTTCGTCTCCAGCACCTTCGTGCCCGCCGCTTCCATGCCAGCCGGCGTGCGGTGGTTCGCAGCCCACCAGCCGTTCACCCCCATCATCGAAACTCTGCGCGGGCTGCTCATCGGCACTCCCATTGGCGACAACGCCGCCCTTACCATCGCCTGGTGCGCAGCGATGACCATCGTCGGCTACCTATGGGCGCGCTCCCGTTACGATCGTCTCCCTGCCCGTTGACCGCCGCTCCCTTCGGTGACATCCTGACCCCAGATTCGCGCAGACCCAACGGAAATGATCCCGTGAACGCCCAAACGCTCACCATCGGACAGCTCGCCGCATACGTGGGCGTCACCACGCGAGCCATTCGGCACTATCACGCGCAAGGATTGTTGGCAGAACCGGCCCGAGGTGCCTCCGGGTACCGTCGCTATGACGCCAAAGCAGTGGTTGACCTCGTCCGCGTCAAGACACTCGCCGATGCCGGTGTGCCTCTCGCTCGCATCCGCGAGCTCTTGTCCGCCACACCGGAAGAATTCAGTTCTTCCCTGACCATGATCGATCGCACGTTGGAGAACAGGATCAGGGACCTGGATGAGCATCGCGCTCAGCTCGCCGACCTCGCCCACGGCGAGCGGCTGTTCCTGGCCGGCGACATTGTCGACATGCTCGACGAGATGCGGTACATGGGAGTAAGCGAACAGACGGTACAGATCGAACGTGACGGCTGGATCCTTGCTTCCGTTCTCTCCCCCGAATTGGTTCCAGAATGGGTCGAACAGAAAAAGAAGGCCCTCGAAGATCTGGACTTCCGTCAGCTGTACCTCGCTTGTGACGAGGCGTTCGACTGGGATCCCGAGGATCCCCGATTACCCGAACTGGCCGCCCGCATAGCCGACTGGTCCGCCAACAATCCTCACTCGGAGAGCAGCACGGAACCCGACGACGACCTCGCCGTGGTCGTCCAGCTCATGACAGCCGACATTGCCGCAGCGTCGCCCGCCTGGGAGCGACTCGGCAACATGGTCCCGAAACGACTCGACCCATAAGATCCTCGCCTCCTGGCCGTGGCTGTCAAGTGGCGCCCGTGGTATGGGGCGTGGGGCGGCCACTGACGAACAAGAGTGCGAACCGGATATGGGGAGAAGCTGTTTGGAGGGTCGATGGGCACGAGCAGCTGCAAACCAGTCAGGCTGCCACCCCAGATCGCCTCAGCCAAACGCCGAGATCACCTTGGACATCTGCTCCATTGCGTCTGGATCCTGCGGATCTGGCAGGCGGACCATCACCTCACGGACGCCTATATCCGCCAGTTCCCTGAAGCGGCCGACATGGTCGGAGACGGTCCCAGCGTTCAAGGCCGCGGCCACGCGAGCCGCATCGCTACGCCGCGGACGGACCCGTTCGACCATCTCGGCGACATGCCGGTCGTGGGCTCCGACAAGAGCCGTCGACAGATGTGTCAGTGCAACGTCGCCGGCATTTCGTCCCTCGGCCTCGAGGTGCGCCTGCAGGATGCCCGCCTTGCGCCGCACCGTGTCCTTGTCGCCCATCACGTTGGCGGCGTCTGCGTAGCGGGCGGCGAGTCGCAGTGTGCGCCGCTCGCCGCCTCCTCCGAGAAGGATCGGCACATGTGCCTGCAGCGGGCGCGGGTAGCACAGTGCCTCGGGCACCGTGATCCGCTTCCCCTCGTACGACGGACTACCGGCCCCCCACATCAAAGGCAGAAGCTGCAGTGCGTCCTCCAGGAGGAGGTAGCGCTCGGCGGTCGATGGAAAGTTCCAGCCGTACGCGACGTGCTCGTCGCGGTGCCACGCGAGACCGAGCCCGCAAAGGGCTCTTCCCCCGCTCAGCACGTCGAGGGTGGAGATGATCTTTGCGAGATGGGCAGGGTTTCTGTAGGTGATGCCGGTGACGAGCGCGCCCAGGCGGACACGGTCCGTGCAGGCGGCGAGGTAGGCCAACGTCGTGTAGCTCTCGAGGAAGTCTTCCCAGGATCGACCGATCTGCGGGATCTGACGGAAATGATCCATCACGTACACCGCGTGAAAACCTGCCGCCTCGGCGAACGTCGCAATCTGACGGAGCGCCGCCCGAGTGGCCGGAGGACCGCCGGCGAACGCGTAGGAACCGAGGTGGAGGCCGAAACGTAGCCCCACCGGGTCCTCGAGCTGCCGCCTCGCCGCCTTGCTGGCAGCCTCGAACGCCTTCGGGACGATGCGGACCGGTGAGGCGGCAATGACGGCGTCGAAGCCCTCCGTCTCGAGTAGGTCCCTGACGCCCCGCCATTTCCGCAGTTGAGCAGCCAAGGCGTCGCCAGGAATCGGCCTCAGGCGCTGACGGTTGCGTTCCCGGCACTCGCTGGGCGCGGTGTCGAACATGACCGCCGCACAGGGCACCCCGGATCGCTTGGACGCCTCAAGCCAGGCTCGCCGCTTGAGCGTGTCGAGTCCGAGCGTGTCGATCACCGTCGTCAGGCGCCGGCCGAGCCGCTGCTCGACGATCGTGTCCAGCAAGGAAAACGCGTCCTCGCTCGCGGCGAGGTCATCCTCACCAGATCCGACGAGCGCCCGCAGCCGGTCGCTCGACACGATCGCCTCGGGCGGGAACTGAGCGGCTGCCCATGTCGACTTTCCCGAGGCGCCAGGACCGACGAGCACGAGGACGCACGGCGATGGGAGCTCGAGAGCTTGTTGCACGCCGTCAGTCTGGCTCGTCGCTGGCGAAGTCGTTCGGGCGGAACCGCGGACGGCGGGGGCAACGCTGTCCATCGGTGAAACTGGGAGGAGAGGACGCGTAGAACCGGGGCTCGTCGCCGGCACCACGCGAACTGGGCGGAGGCGGCGTGTAGAAGTGGGACGAGGCGCGGCAACAAGTTCGGCGGGCGGTGCGCCGGCGGTCAACCCGACATCGGGGCCGACCTCTTCGACATGAAAATGGCCGGCGCGCTCGCACCGACCCTGATCTGCACTTTCTCTAGTGGCGGGGGCTACGACGGTTCGTCGAGCCTTGGACCTCTGCCGCCGCGAAGGTGCTGGTAGACGAGCCGTGCATATGCAACCGCCAGGGCAACGGCATACTCAAGGTCGTCCTGAGCACCCAATCAGTTCCCGAGAAACCCAACCTGCCTCGACCTTCGGGTTCAGCGCCCGAAGCTCTCGATCAATGTCTGCAAGCAACGGCGGTGACGGTGCCGCCGATGAATCGCACGTCCGCCGACCGTCTGTACTGTCGCAGCCGCATCAAGAGCCAACAGAGGAGACCTGTGATCGACCTGAATCCAGTGTGCCAAGAGATGATTGAGGTGCTGGCGGGCGTGACTGATCATCAGCTCAACAGCTCCAGCTCGTGCACCGAGTACACCGTCGGCGACCTCATCGGACCACGTTGACCAGGCGTCTCGAGGGGCGACAGCGCTCGCACTCCACGCCGCGAACTGCGTGGCGACGACACCGGCCCGGACGCCTCACGTTCTGGCCCGGACTGGCGGGACAGCGTCGCCCGCCGGGACATCGCCCAAGCCACCGGCCAGGCCTTCGATCTGCCGGAAGCCACGCTGCAGGCGTGCTTTGACCACAGGGCCGAGTTCGGCCCGAATGCTCCAATCCCGGCCCTGTGGGGCCCGCCGGTGGACGTTGCACCCAATGCACGACGTGTGGGTCAGCGCGATATGCGATCACCTCGTCCACGAGTGGGATCTGGCGCAGGGCAATCGGCCAGCATACGGAGTGGACTCCGACATCCTCGATGTCGCGTGGGAGTTCACGCGTTCCAACATGACGCCAGAACGGCGCCGACCAGGGCGGCCATACGCCGAGGCCGCCGCGATCGTGGAATCGCAGCAATAGATGGCCAAGCTGATCTACTCGGCGATCACGTCGCTCGACGGATACGTGGAGGACAAAGACGGCAACATCGACTGGGCTGCACCCGACCAGGAGGTGCTCACCTTCATCAACGACCTCGAGCGGCCGGTGGGCACCTATCTCTACGGACGACGAATGTACGAGACGATGGTCTACTGGGAGAACGCGCACACCGTCCCCGATCAGTCTCCCGCGGTACAGGAGTTCGCGAAGATATGGCAGGCTGCCGAGAAAATCGTGTATTCCAGGACACTGGAAGAAGTCTTCAGCGCTAAGACGCGGATCCAGCGGACCTTCGAAGCTGAAAAGGTACGGCAGCTGAAGGCAACGGCCGAACGTGACATCACGGTCGGCGGTGCCGATCTTGCCGCCCAAGCCATCAAAGCTGGATTGGTCGACGAGCTGCACCTCTTTACAACACCCGTGATCCTGGGAGGTGGCAAGCTTTCCCTACCGAACAGTGTGTGCCTAACTCTCAAATTGTTGGACGTACGGCGGTTCGAAAGCGGGGTGGTTTACGTCTGCTACGCACCCACGAGGCTCGGCCACCAATGAGCTGGGCAACCGCACACGGCATGCCCTGTGCGGCCCTATGCAATGCCTCGTCGGGCTGCGTCTCCGTCGCGAAATTGCACGGTACGGGCCGGGATTGCGATTCAGTCACCTGACTCGATAATGGAACCAAGACGGTGACTTCCTGCAGGATCCCACGGAAACTGGTTGATTCCGTGGATTAGCTTTCGGCTGTGGACTTGTTCAGGGTCACGGCGGCGCGAACGAGAGTCTTCAACGCCTCCTCGTCTATCTTCTCGCCCTCGTGGAAGTCGATGGCACGCCTTGTGTTCCCATCAAGACTGGAGTTGAAGAGGCCCGAAGGATCCTTCAGAGCCGCCCCTTTGGCGAAGGTCATCTTCACGACGTTCTTGTAAGTCTCGCCGGTGCAGATCAATCCGTCGTGCGACCACACCGGAACCCCTCTCCACTTCCACTCCTCGACGACTTCGGGATCGGCTTCCTTGACTAAGGTACGGAGCCGGCTGAGCATCTTGCCCCGCCAGTCGCCTAGCTCCTTGATTCTCGCGTCTATCAGCTGAGAAGGAGACATGCTTTTCTGCGACCGACTCTTCTCCATGCCCGTTTCTCCTCCTTAGTCCCGAGGCTCTGATAAATGGGGTCATCCCCACCGTGCCGATTCTACCTGGAGCTGCGGTTGACCGGCCCGATCAACCCGAACCGCCAGACGCAGAACCGCTGGTCAAGGCGATGTGCATGCGCGAAAGAGCGCGCGGGTTCGGTACCCGAAGGTCGGCAGAGCGGTTCGTCGAGTCCACGTGGAGTTGGCTGATCCCGAGACCATGACCGAAGATCACGACGCCAACGACACGGCAGTTAGTGAAGAAGCCAAGGTGACATCGTCACCGCACCAGAGACGGTTGCAGCCGGTCGTGCTCCTCGTGGTCTTCGACCTCGCCGGACCGCTGGCGCTCTACTACCTGCTCCGCTCGGCGGGATGGTCGGCCGTGGCTGGCTTGGTGCTCAGCGGCGTGCCTCCCGCCATCGGGATCGCCCTCGGCGCCGTGCGTGTGCAGCCTCGGTTGGCATTGCCGAGTCCCTCGACGAGGTCGACGAGCGCTACCGCGTGGCAGAGTTCGGCCTCTAATGGGGTCGCTGCTGGCAGCCCGAGAACAATTCGCATCGGTACGTTGACAAGTCGCATGACCCCAACCTAAAGGCGTCGTCCGCGGGGACGCGGTGACGAGACGGTCATGGCACGGCTCTCCGAGTCGTGGTTCCAGGAACAATGAACAAGATGAGCGCATAAGAGAGGATGGTGACCCCGGTAGCGATTGCCATTGCGAGTGACGATCCGTTGGCCATGTCACCGACAAACCGCGACCCGGACAGCCAGGCCACAATGATCGCGAGCAGAGCAATGCCGGTCACGGTCATCAATACGGGCTGGCGAGTGAGCGCTGCGCGCACGACCGCTGATACGCCTGTGATCAGAAGAATCGTCCCGAGAAGGGCGTGCAAGGTGAGGATGATTTGACCGCCAGTCACAGCCCTCCCAAATGCTGGGAGCAACCCTTTCCCATGATCTGATGCTGGCAGCGTGGCGTAAAGGTTGACGCCGACGCCGAGTCCAAACTCGACGAGAAGCATGACCCCAGCAGCAAAAAATTTCGTGCGCAAACCGTCAAGGGTTCTGGTGTTACTCGGAACAGTTGGCACGTCAGCCGCGCTCACAGCATGATTTTCCCACCGGCGACATCGAGCGTGACGCCCGTGATCCACGACGACGCTGACGATGCAAGGAAAAGCGTGGCGGCCGCTACGTCCTCCGGTTGGCCGATTCGCCCGAGGGGAAACGCCGCAGCGAGGACACGGCGTTGCTCTTCTGGAACCCAGGAGCGCATCTTGTCGTTCTCGATCGCCGACGGCGCGATGCAGTTGATTCGAATGCCCTCGTGGGCATACTCACCAGCAAGGTGACGGCTGAATGCAATCACGCCGGCCTTGGCCGATGCGTACGCAGCCGACGACTTGGCGGCTTGGCGGGCCGCTGCCGAAGACATGGTGATGATCACCCCAGAATGTTGGACAAGCATCCCTGGGAGGAATGTTGAAACGGTGAGAAAGGTCGAAGTGAGATCGGTCTCGATGACCTCACGCCAGTGGGTGCCGGTCTCGGTGTCGGTCGGCACGGGCATGCCGTTGCCACCGGCAAACACTGCGAGGATGTCCACCGCGCCCAACTGGTCCGCGACCGTTTTGCTAACGGCCGCGACGTCGCTATCAACGGTGCAGTCCGCAACAACGCCGACCGCACGACCGCCACCGGCGTCGATGGTGCCAACTGTGGCATCGATGGCAGCTTGGTCGCGGCCGACGAGCGCCACCGACACCCCATTGATGGCCAGGGCTTTGGCGGTCGCGGCCCCAATCCCACGGGATCCGCCCGTCACGACCGCAACCTTGTTGGCGAGGTCGGGGTAGATAACTGCGTTCGGGACTGACATGGCGGAACTCGTCACACTGAGACCTCCTGGTCTGATATTATTTGATCAGACGTTCTGTTTGATTGAAGCACAAGCGAGAAGACGGAGTCAAACCCCCGATGAGCCCACGCCCCTACCAACTCGGGAAGCGCAAGGAGCAGATCGACCTGAGCCGACGGCGGGTGCTCGACGCCGCGCGATCCCTCCTCGCTGAGGCGACGAGCTACACGGCGTTCACGATCGACGCGGTAGCGAAGCGGGCCGACGTCGCCAGGGCGACTGTCTACTACCAGTTCGACTCTAAAACCGGTCTGCTGGAGGCACTGTGCGACGACCTCGCCGAGGTGGGTCAGATGTCGGACCTCGCAGCCGCGTTCACGAACACCGACCCACTGGAGGCGCTGCACATGTTCGTTGCATGCTTCGGTCGCTTCTGGAACGTTGACCGCGTGGTTATGCGCCGTCTGCGAGCTCTCGCCGCGCTCGACTCGGAAGTAGGAGCGGTCATCTCCGACCGGGACGAGAGGCGACGGTCGGGGCTAGGAGTGCTCGTCGACCGGTCGAGCGATCGTCCCATCACCGTTGAACGCGACCGGGCCGCCGTGCAGATGCTCTACGCACTCACCAGCTTTGAAACCTTCGACGCCCTGGCAGGCGCTCACCAGGCGCTCACAGAGGTCGTTCCGGATGTCATCCAGATTGCGGAGTCCGTGCTGCAGTCCGCCGCTTCATAGCCACTTGCCGATACCAGCTACTGGGATCCGGTCGGCGAACATGGAGGACCCGGTGCGCTGACGGCCGCACCGATCACCGGCCCTTCCCCATGGCCCGAACTGCTCACCAAGCAGCGTTGCCGCCTACAACGGGCGCCCGTAGGCAGGAGAAGAAACGCATCGAGTTGGTCGTGAAGGCGACGCACTTGTTCGGCCAGGTTCCGTGTGTCGCCGCCGCCTTAATACTGATCCGGGCATAATACTGTCGGTCGCGGTGCTGACATGGGACGGGGTGCGGTGCAATCAGTCGTTTCGGGCGACCTCGGGTCCCGTCATCCGGTCGAGGAGCGGGAACGTCGAGGCGATGATCGCGAGCGAAGCAGCGAGTCCGCCGACGACAGTGGCCCAGTACGCGATTCCCGGGATGCTGAACGCGATGCCGACCTGGGAGCGGAGGTAGAGGGCAGCCGACACGAGGCCGACCGCGATCGACACTGCGGCGACAAGGAGGAGGGGAAGCGCACTCTCCAGCGCGACGACACGATGCAAGAGCGCGGTGGGGACACCGGTGAGCCTGAGCAAGCTGAACGGACGCTTCCGCTCGCCCAACCCGGCGGCGATGTTCACCGCGAGACTGCAGGCGGCGATGATGAGGCTCGCCACGATGATCACGTCGGTCATGTCCTGGATCATTGCGAGCAGGCGCGCCGTCGACGGATCGAGCGCATCGACTGGGAACCCACCGCCCTGGAAGGGAAAGGCCTGTTCGAGCGAGGTCCGCGCCCGCTCGAGTGAGCCGGTCGTCCCGTCCGTGGCGACGACCACCGCGTCGACGGGAAGCCGCGCGGCCTCAGCCGCGGACAGGTGCGCCGACGGCCAGACCGTCGACGACGCGTGCGAGTTGTGCCCAAGGAGGTTCGAAAGGAAGTAGCCGACACTCGCCACCGTCGCTCCCGGCGCGCATTTACCGATCGCGGGCGTCTTCGCCAGCTGGTCGCATGCGACGACCCCGAACGAGTTCCTCAGCGGAGCTTGGGATGGGCTCTGGTGGACCAGCGTCACACCGCGCACCCCGGGCGTCGTGCGGAGCTCGGCAAGTACCTGGCCCGGGACGGAAGGAACTCGAGCGGAAGCGGGACAATTCGACGTCGAGAAGCTGCAGAACGGGTCGGCGAGAGTGTCTCTCCCCGCGCTTCCTCCGCCGGAGCTGGTGGTGGCGGCGACGGAGCTGAGCGCCCCGATCGCAGCGCTCGCAACGAATAGGGCGATCACGAGCCCACTGATGAACCGGAAGGCCGCCTTGGGATTGTCGAGGAGCCGGCGGCCGGCGATGAGCGTGGCGGGGCGACTGGCCCGCTTCACCATGAGTCGAGAACCTGCGGTCGTGAACCACGGTCCAGCGAGAACTAGCCCCACGACAAGGAGCACGAAGCCCACGAGCAGTTCGAGAAGCTGGCTGCCGACGGCGCCCGGCTTGCCGGCCGCGTCGAAGTACGCGAGCACGGCGATTCCGGCAAGTAGCGGGATGATCCGCACGATCCGCGGTGAGCGGGACGACGCTCGCCGGTTCACGCCGAGCGGCGATATCTGGACCCTGCGAAGCGCGAGGCGGGCGGAAACGACAGCGGCGACGGGGACGCCGATCACGACGAGCATGACGTCGATCCCGTGCAGCGAGAGGTCGCCTTGGGCTAGGGGCGCGCCGGTGAACGGCACGTGATAGAGCAATGGTCGGAAGGCGAAGAAGAGTGCGAAGCCGGCTGCGACGCCCGCGAACGCCGCGACCACTGCCTCCACCGCGGAGACCACAGAAATCTGACTCGGCGTGGCGCCGACGAGCCGCATCGCGGCGAAACGTTCCTCGCGCCGCGCGGCCGACAGCCGGCTCGCGGTCGCGATCAGGATCAGCACTGGCAGCAAGAGAGCGACGGCTCCGCCGGCCAGGATGAACTGCAGAACGGGTCCGCTCCCGATGGTGCTCTGGCAGGCGTAGCAGCTAGCCGACGTGCGTTGGATGGCGCCGACCTCAACGGCACCGGGTGCCTGCGAGAGCTGGCGCGCCGTGTGGCCGATGACGATGATCAGCGAGTTCGGGGACGGCAGTGCCGCTGCCCCGATGGTCCCTATTTGGTGCCCGGGAAACCGGTCACGGAGCTGATCCGCTGGCACGGACTTGATGAGCGTCGCGAGCGACGGCGAGGCGTAGTACTCACGCGGTCCCGGTAGGTGCGGGATCCCCGGTGGCACCGGTGCTCTCGGTCCGACGGCGGCAAGGTCGACCCGATCAATCTCCTGGTTGCCGAACTGATCGGTGCTCGACAGCCACCACAGCCGGTCGGACGTCGAGGTGCTCGACGGCGACGGTGCCGCCTGCGCCGAGGTGTCCAGCCACGCCCCAAGGTCGGTTTGAGCGTGCAGACCGTTGCCACCGGCCAGGGCAGCCAGCAGCAGACCGACGCCGAGGGCGACGGCTGCCGCGGTGACGAGGACGCGCAGCGCGGCTTCACGTCCGCTTCCGAGCGTCAGGCGCAGGCCGAGCCGAATCATCCGGCCACCGCCGCGGTGATGGTCACTCGCCCGTCGCGCACGATGACCTCGCGGTCGGCGTAGGCGGCGACGCGGGGTTCGTGGGTGACGAGGACGACGGTGGTCCCCTCCTCGCGCGCCGCACCAGTCATCAAGCCCATCACGAGCTCGCCGGTGAGCGAGTCGAGCGAGCCGGTCGGCTCGTCCGCAAACAGCACGTCCGGATGGGCGAC
>Ga0182015_10003135_pt1 | contig 18932 bp, 19 predicted proteins | sample 712P3MmetaG_FD_120478 | JGI IMG/M metagenome (GOLD analysis project Ga0182015, IMG submission 120478) | Permafrost microbial communities from Stordalen Mire, Sweden - 712P3M metaG | ecosystem: Environmental > Terrestrial > Soil > Wetlands > Permafrost | place: Sweden: Stordalen | collected...
ACGGCCGTCCCCCCGATCGCTCGCAGGGCCGTCGCGCCGGTGCCTAGGGCATTGGAGCGCAGCACCGACAGCGTGCCCAGGACCACCCAGAAGCCGTGCTCGACATCGGTGACCTCGACGACACCAACCGCCAATGCCAACCCCGCAGCGCCTCGGACGGCGTTACGGAACCACACCGAACGGAAGGAGAGGTGCGAGGCGAGTCGTCGGCCGACCAGGAGCGAGGACCCTTCGCCGGCATCGCCCGGCCCCCCTCCGACGGGCTGGGCGCCGGCCGCCTCGAGCGCCGCGTCCGCAACCATGTTGGTGGCGATGCCCAGTGCCCGGGCATGGAAGCTCGGATCCAGAGAGAAGGCGATGCCTCCGCGGTGACCGATCGTCTCCGGCCCGGTCCCGCCTCCGAGCGCCTTCGTGACAGGAGAGGCATCGGGGTCGATCAGCGTCGACACCTCGACGTCGATCTCCGTGACGATCAGCTGGTCCAGCCGCCTTGCCGACTCCTGGAGGGTCTGGACCAGCGCCGGATCGTCGACCGGATGGGCCTTGCCGTCGCAGATGAGCAGAGCGCTCAGGCGCAGGGTCTCGGCCACCGCGGCGATCACCGCCCGGACCCGTGAAAGCTCGAGTGACGCGGCCTCGTTCGGGAGCAGGGCCGCGTTCCCGGCGACCCACTCCACCCGGCCCACCAGCTTGGCCAGCGCGACCGCGCCCGCTGCAGTGCCGGTGGGCGGGTACGGGGTACCCGCGAACTGGTCCCTGAGCAGCGACAGCTCGGACTTCACGGCAGCCTGTGCTTCGTGATCGAGCCTGCGTTCGGCGCGCGCAGCCGCCAGTTGACCGAGCGCGGACACGGTGGCCGACAGGCGGCGGCGCAGGTTGTCGTGCCATGGGGTGGGCCAGACCAACATGCAGGCGGGGATGCAGAAGGCCCCGGCTAGCGCCCAGCCGACCAGGCGGGGGCCGATGGCGGCGGCCGGCTGCGCCACGGCCACCGGAAGCACGAAGGTCACGATGGCCGCGGTCGACGCGGTCGCGGCCTGCGGCGAGACGATCCCTGCGAGGAGCACGGCAAACCCCACCGCCGCCATCGCCGCCACCGATGCCACTTTGTTGGTCGACACGACCGTGCCGAGGGCGACGAAGCAACCGCCGACGAAGAAGAGGGCGACGTACGAGACGAGGCGGGCACGTGGCCGACCCGGGAAGTCCACGAGGAGCAACAGGGCGAACGAACCGAACGCCCCAAAAAGGCTGACCTGTGGGCTGGAGAACAACAGGTGGGTCAGGCCGAAGACCGAGGGCATGACGACCGCCGCCCGGCCTGAACGCCGAATGGCCAGGAGGCCGGGGTCCTTCCTCCTGACCCACGCGGCGGCGATCGACGACGCGCGGCGGTAGAAAGACGCGAGCGGGGCAGCGGTCCCGGTCATCGAGTCAGCGCGCGTCGTCCGGGTCGGGTGGGCCGCCAAGAGTGAGACATAGCCCAGGTGAAGTTACTCTGACGGTCAAGATCCGTCAGCCGAGGCAAGCCCGCGGCGCCGGACGTCGTGGGCGGCGGCGAAGAGCAGGGTGATCTAGTTTTGCTGAATGTCCTACGTCGCGGCAGAAAACCGATATGAACGAATCGAGTACCGCCGCTGCGGTCGCAGTGGCCTCAAGCTTCCGCTGGTCTCGCTCGGGCTTTGGCAGAACTTTGGCGGCGCCCGGCCCCCCAACGAGATCAACGAGATGCTGAAGATGGCATTCGACTTGGGAATCACGCATTTCGACCTGGCCAACAACTATGGCCCTCCCTATGGGGCGGCGGAATCCAACATCGGCAAGGTCTTGAACGGGGGTCTCGCTCCGTACCGCGACGAGATCGTCATCTCGACCAAGGCGGGCTACGACATGTGGCCTGGCCCCTACGGCAACTGGGGCTCGCGCAAGTACCTTCTCGGGAGCCTCGAGGCAAGCCTGCGACGCATGCAGCTCGAATATGTGGACGTCTTCTACTCGCACCGATTTGACCCGGAGACCCCGCTTGAAGAGACGATGGGGGCACTTCATTCCGCGGTGCGTCACGGCAAGGCCCGCTACGTCGGGATCTCCTCCTATTCCCCTGAGCGCACGCTGGAGGCCGCTCGCATCCTCTCTGACCTTGGCACTCCGCTCCTGATTCACCAGCCCTCCTATTCGATGTTCAATCGCTGGATGGAGCGGGGACTGCTCGACACCCTCGGGGAGCTGGGTGTTGGCTGCATCGTCTTTTCCCCGCTGGCGCAGGGGCTGCTGACCGATCGCTACCTGGGAGGAGTTCCTTCCGGCTCCCGGGCGAGCCAAGCGGGATCGCTGGACCGCGCCTGGCTGAGCGAGGAGACCCTCACCAAAGTGCGCGCACTCAACAAGATCGCGACCAACCGGGGCCAGACGCTTGCGCAAATGGCCTTGGCTTGGTCGTTGCGGGACCCTCGTGTGACCTCGACCTTGATCGGAGCGAGCAGTCTGGGGCAGCTCGAGCAGAACGTGGCGAGCGTGGACAGGCTTGGTTTCTCTTCGGAGGAGCTGGCGGAGATCGACCGATACGCAACGGAGAGTGGGGTCAACATCTGGGCAGCATCGAGCGCCGGCTGAGGGCGACGCCTTGTCGAGGGCCGAGCCTCGGCATCCGGGGTGCCGGACCACCTCCCGGGAACTTGATCGAAGGCCGCCAATCCGCTAGCAACAGCGTATGTTGCGCGGCGAGAAAATCGGCCTCCGGGCGCGGATCGAGTCCGACGTCGCCGTGCTGCACGCCGAGCTGTACGACGACGTCGTGACTCGATCGCGATCGGACTCTCGCCCGTGGCGCCCGATCTCCCCCGACTCCACTGCAGCCCCCTTCCGCATCGCAGACCCAAGCGACGACTACGCGGCCTTTTCCATCGTCGACCGCGCCGACGGTGATGCGCTGGCCGGCGAAGCCGTCCTGTGGGGCATCGATCAGCACAACCGCAGCGCCCACATCGGGATCTCGTTGCTGCCGGCCTTTCGCGGGCGAGGAATGGCGGTCGACGCCGTACGAGTCCTCTGCGCGTACGGCTACACGGTTCGCGGCCTGCACCGTCTGGGAGTCGAGACCTTGAGCGACAATGCCGCCATGCTCCGAACCGCTGAGCGGGTGGGATTCGTGCGCGAGGGAGTGCTGCGCCGGGCGGCATGGGTGAATGGGGACTTCCTCGACGAGGTGGTCTTCGGGATGCTGGTGGAGGAATGGAGCCAACTGAACGGCCGCGAACCCCAGTCCGGTGGCGGGAGCGGCGCCGAACGGAACAGGCTTGAAGACATCGACAACGACGGAGGCGGAGAGTCGTCTCCCGCCGACGACCGGGACTTGGAGGTTTAGATGCTGATCTCGACGATGAACGACCTGCCGGGGTACGAGGTCACCGAAGTCCTGGGTGAGGTTTTCGGATTGACGGTGCGGAGCCGGAACGTCGGGTCCCAGATCGGGGCCTCGTTCAAGTCCCTGGCGGGCGGTGAGCTCAAGGGAATGACCAAGAACCTGATCGCCAGTCGCCAAGAGGTGACCGAGCGGATGGTGCAAGAGGCTGAGGCGAAGGGAGCCGACGTCATTTGGCCATGCGGTTCGACACCTCCGAGATGGGGGGCAACTGGACCGAGATCTGCGCCTACGGCACGGCGGTGAGGGCTCGCAAGCTTTAGAGGAGCGGCTGCCGGCGCAGTCGCGCGGGGCACGCCCGGCTTACGGCGACCATGACGACATCTGTTGACGATATTGGGCGGAAATCGTACGGTAAGCCCGATGAGCTGCCGACCTAGCAGTCGTACCGGAAGGGCCTCGCGGGCGCGTCGCCCGCTCGAGGGCCTGCTCGGAATGCTGACGATCGGGCTGGTGCTTTGGGTCACGACATCGCCGGTGTCGGCCGCTGGCATCCTTCCTCCTCGCAATCCCAAGGCCAACATCGCTCCGAAGCCGAACTACACCACGTCGGGAAACTGTTCTTTCATCGACGGAGGCTGGCGCTGTGCCAATCCCTGTGTAACGGCAAAGGCAACATTTCCCGCCTACAGCAACGGCGCAAAGTGCACCGCCTACATTCTCCGCGCCGTCGATGCGGCACGGAAGAAGGAGCACCTCGGACCGATGGGGTTGCCGAGCAACTGGTTGAAGCTGAGCCCGTCCGAGCAGCTGTTCGTCCTGGCCGACCTGGAGCGAGTAGCGCGGGGGCTACCTCCCTACCTCGGGATCAACAAGGCGCTCAAGGCAGAGGCTCAGCTCGCCGCCAAGCAGGATCGGGACCCCACGATCGCGCCGGGGTTCGCCGTCGGCCTTGATCCTCAGGGGGACTACGGCATGGGCGGCGCCTGGGCAGAAGGCTTCTCGACAGTCGCCGCGGACTATGGCTGGATGTACGACGACGGGTGGGGGGGCAGTGTTCGCAATACCCCCAATCTGGCTTGCACGAGTGCGAAGGCAGCTGCTTGCTGGGCACACCGCGACGAGTTGCTCGGTTACGACCCGAAGTTCAACCCGGGCGTGGGACTGCATTGCACTGACTGCGAGATGGGTACCGGCTTCGCAATCGTGAGCGGGTTCGGCTCGTTCGTGGACCTCGTGGAGCTGCCTGCGGGAAAGGCCCCACCGGTGATCTTCTCGTGGGCAAGGAACGTCAAGCCCTACCTGCCCAAGCATCACTGAGATCGCGGCCGCGGGCCGAAACCGGTGATCCGATCGGACCGGTGGTCCGATCGATCCAATCGGAGGGCCGATCAGCTGCCATCGGGGTAACCGCCTCGGTGGAGCACCATGGGATAGTGGGGCAGGGTCTCGGGCTTGCGGACCGCCGCCCGCCATCCGCCGGAGTACGGTGCGAGCCCCTCGAGCAAGGGCGAATGCTGGTCCCCCGGCTCACCGACCAAGCGCTCCAGCCACCCCCGCAAGGTCCCCAAGCCGGTGTCGCCGAAATTCTCCTGCCAGCGTTCCTCGGTGAGTCCGAGCAGCCGTCGATACTTCGCTTGCGCTTTCAACCCTCTTGCAGTGAGGCGAACCACCTGTCCCCGGCTGGCGTTCGGATCCGGTTCGACCGTCGCGCAGCCATGTCTCGTCAGAAAGCCCGTCGACATGCGGTTCGCCTCCTTCGAAACTCCGGTCAAGCGCGGAAGATCCCGGATGCGCACTCCGCTCTCATTGAGTACGCGGAGGGTATTGGCGCTGATCGGGAGCGAGATCTTCGACTCGCGCTCGAAGTCGAGCGTGAAGCGGAGAAGCACCTGGGAGACGAGCGCGGACAGATCGGGTCCGGGGGTGACCGCGGCATCAGTGGCGGCTGAAATCGGCTCCCCGAAATCAGGCACTTCGGCCTTCCCGCCCATTGCGGGGTACATTACGGGGAGATATTGGGGCAGCTCCACATCCAGCTGGGCGACGACCGCCTGCAGCGACTCCCGAAGCTCGCGGATGTCGCCGGATCCGAAACGGTCCCGCCAACGCTCTTCAATCATGCTTGCGAGCGGCCGCCACACCGCTTGAGCCCTCCGACCGCCAGCGGTGGCGTGCACGACCAAGTCGTCGCGGGGCGGCGAGGTTCGGCTGTCCGCGGTATGGGGCTTGACGTCCACGTACCGCCAGCGCTGCAGGCCGGTCAACGAGTCGCGAGCGGTCCGGGCCCGGGCATGGAGCTCACGCACGCGTACGCCTTCGGCGCTGACGTACTGCATGACGTTCGACCACATGACCTGCGACACCAGCCAGGGAGCACCGCCCGGGCCGGCAGCCCCGCCTGCGGTCGTCGTCCAGTGCGACATCTGATGCTCGGCCTCGTTGTCAAACTCGATCGTGAACGCGACGAGCACCTGGGAGAGCAAGGTGGGCAACGGTCGCCGGTCAGCCATGCCGGCAATGATGAATCGCGATGTCACCTCCCGGCAACGTCAGGGCGATCGGGTACATTCGGCAGGCCATGGCGACGGTGCCGTTTCGATACGCATTTCACCTCGTCACGGTCCCAGTCCTCGTTGGAGGGACCGAGGCGAGATTCGTGCTCGACACCGGGATCGGCCTGACGCTTGTCTCCGAATCGTTGGCGACGCTGGTCGGCTGCATGCCGAACGGATCGACCTACACCGGACGGCGGATGTCTGGCCAAGAGGTGACGCTGCCGCTCGGGTCGCTCGGCTCACTCAGCGTGGGAGGCCACCGACGGGAGAATCTCGTCGTCGGGATCTTCGACATGGCCGGGCTCGCCAGTCTCGAAGGTGTGGGAGGGTTCCTTTCGCTCGACTACTTCCGGTCGATGCCGGTGACGCTCGACTATGCCGCCGGAGTCGTCATTCTCGAGGACCCGGTCTCGCTGGCGGCACGCGCTGAGTCGGCCGCTTCGGTCGAGGTGCGGGTGGAGCATGATGCCCATACGACATCGGTCTTCCTTCCTCTCGACGTGGCCGGTCTCGGGTCGATCTCGGTTGAGGTGGACATGGGAAGCGACTCGCTGATCTTGGACGAGGGGCTTGCCGGAGACCTTGGCGTCGACCTCGACGCTAAGAGCACCCGGCGAGTCGAGGGTGAGGACGAGACCGGCCATATGTTCGCCCGCTACTTCTCCCGCCTTCATGGTGTCGTGAACGTGACCGGCGCTCCGGCCATTCGGCAATCGGATCCCGAGGTGATGTTCCAGAAGATCATCTACGACGGTCTCGTCGGTGATGCGTTTCTGAGGAACTTCGTCGTCACCTACGACCTGGGAAACGCCCGGATGATCTTCGCGGCTCCTCGATAGCGGTCACTCGTCGATCCGCCACGCATAACTCTCCACCACGTCCCCGGCAGCGTCGTAGCGCTCGAAGCAATGGAACTCCTCGTCGTGTCCCGCGAGCAGGTGGCAGGTGACGCTCGCCCACATCCGGTACCTGGCGCCACAGACGTCGACCAGCGTCCCGAAGACATCGAGGTCGTCCATCACCGCGTCACTTTTGAGGGGGCGACTTGGTGGCTCTGGCTCTGAACGCTCTGGCGGCGCACCCTGTTGTCCCCCCTCGCTGGCGACGCGAACACGCTACGGCGCCGGGCGCGCCGATGCACGCGGGGCGACCCAATCATGGCACTTCGTGCCCACCACCCGAGCCGGGACCGCCTCCCGTTGACATGTGACTATTTAGTCACGTATAGTCTCGGCTTGTGGATGCGGTATTCAAGGCCCTCGCTGATCCGACGCGTCGGGAGCTGCTCGATGCGCTCTTCCGGGAGGACGGGCAGACCTTGGGCGCGCTTGAAGTGCGCTTCTCGATGACGCGCTTCGGAGTCATGAAGCACCTCAGGCAACTCGAGGAGGCAGGGCTCGTGGTGACTAAGCGCCGAGGCCGCGAAAAGCTCCACTTCTTGAACCCGGTCCCGATCCGGCTGGTTCACGACCGTTGGGTGAGCAAGTACGCCGAGCCCTGGGGTGAAGGCGCTCAGTGATCTCAAGCAAAGACTGGAGAGTCCGATGGAGAAGGTATTCGAGATCTACATTCGCACGACGCCGGAGCGACTCTGGGAGGCGATCACCGACCCCGAGACAAGAAGCAAGTACCAGTTCGGCGCCGAAATCACCTCCGACTGGACCCCAGGTTCGCATTTCGTGCTCGGGCACCCCTCGGCGCCACTGATTCTGGGGCAAGGGGAGAACATTGAGGTCGATCCGCCTCGCCGACTGGTCCAGACCATGGTCGCCCTCTGGAGTGAGGAAGTGAAGAGCGAGGGGACCACGAGAGTCACCTGGGAGATCGAGCCGATCGGAGACTCCTGCCGTCTCGTCGTGACCCACGATCTGCTGCGCGAGGGCGCGAACAGCGAGCTCTACGGCGGCTGGCCGATGATCCTCTCCGGTCTGAAGACGTGGCTCGAGACGGGCGGGTTGCTCACGACACCGGGATCGCTCATGTACGGATGACTTGGCCGGCCGCCTTCAGCCGGCCGGCCTCAGGTCTGGGACTTGATGAGCTTCGCCATGGCCTGCGCCCCCGCGCCCCCGATCGGCATGTGAATGCCGTCGGGTCCGAACCATTGCGGGTTCGCGTCGGCCAGCTTGTTGAAGTCGGCCAGCCGGTCCCGCGAGTACTTTGCCACGCCCTGCTCGAGGGTGGCGTTCACCGACTGCCACCAGGAATAGGACGGGGGAAGATGAATCGTGACGAAAACGACCCGCGAGGCGCCGGCGAGAACGTTCATCATGTTCGTGAACTGCTGCGAGGTCACCGGCCCGTTCGTTCCGAGGTCGATGACCACGATGGCTCCGAGACGGTCCTCCGACTTGAGCTGTTGGGCTAGTGCGACGCCCTCGTCCCATTGCCGGCTGACGGCCGCCTCGACGTCGATGCCCGGGATATCGGCTACGAGGTCGGGCTGCGCGTCGAGCATGACCGAGTCACCGATCGAGGTGACATGGCCGGAGACGAAGCCCTCGCTCGGAGGCGGGAGGCCGAGGGGCGGCGGCGGAGCCGACGGCAACAGCCAGTAGCCCCGGCCGTCCGGAGTGGCAGCGACCGCGACGATGGGGTTTCTTCCGGCTGCGGACCGGACCGAGCCGTAGAAATGGGCGTTGCCATAGTTGAACACCCGACCACCGGAGGCGGCGAGCCAGTACCCGTGGCCGTCAGGAGTCGTGGCAATGGCGACGACGTGGTCGACGCGATCTCGCGTTGCCGAGCCGTACAGATGAGCGTCGCCATAGCGGAACACCGCGCCATTGGCAGCAACGAGCCAGTAGCCCCGGCCGTTCGGCGTCGCCGCCATGGCGACGATGTGGTCGTCGAGATGGTCGCCGGCGGGCGACCCGTAGAGCTCGGCGTCGCCGTAGCGCAAGACCGCGCCATTCGACGCGACGAGCCAATAGCCCCGGTCGTCGGAGGTGGCGGCCATCGCGACGACCGGGGCGCCGATATGTTGGCCTTTCGGAGAGGCGGCGACCTTGGCGTCACCGAAGTGGAAGACGACGCCGGCGCTGTCGACTAGCCAGTAGCCCCCGCCATCGGTGGTCGCGACGATGGCGACGATGGGGTCTTTGACCGGGGTGCCAATCGAGCCGTGGAACTTGGCGCGACCGAAGGTGAACACGCCGCCACGAGCAGTTGCGAGCCAGTAGCCTCGTCCGCCCGGGCTCACCGCCATGCCGATCACCTGGGAGACATGGTCCTTCTTGGTGATGGCTCCGAAGTAGCCCGCCGTGCCGAATGGAATCGGCTCCCCGGCGACATCCGGGACGCTTCGCGCCGCGCGAACGAGCCGAGACGGGGCGGACCCGCCCGCTTTGCGGGACGCCGCCCCGGCACTCCGCCATCCGGTGGTGCCCGCCGCAGGGCCGATGAACACCGCAGCCATACCCGCTGCGACTGCGACGACGACGAGGACCCGACGGGGGATTGCAATGCGGCTTCTTCGCCACGTTGCGGAGTGCGCCATATCCTCAAGGTTAGCGAAGGCCTCGACTCTGGGGCTTGCGCCTCATCCCCCGGCGGGCGTTGTCATGCGGCCGTCGTGGTCCGGAAGCGCCGGAGCGCGAGCGGCACGCACGCGGCGATGATGAGGGCGCACCAGGCGATCATCGCCGGCACGGGGTGCTCGAGCTGCCAGGAGCCGTGGGCGTTGGTGCCCTGGCAGATGTTGCGCACGGCGGCGACCAAAGCCGAGAGTGGATCCCATTGGCCGATCAGCCTCGGCACCGTTCTCATCCCGCTGATCGGCACGAAGGTCCCGGCCAGGAACGAGAGCGGGAAAACGATCGCGAAGCCGATCCCTTGCATTGCGTCAGAGCTGCGAACGAGCATGCCGAGCAGGACGCCGAACCAGGTGAACGCGACCAGGCCGAGCAGGATCAAAGCGACGAGCTCCACGAGCTTGACCGGCGTCAGCTCAGGCCTCCAGCCGAGCAGTAGTCCGATGCCGACGATAATGACCATGCCGAGGATCTGCTCGATGATCTGTCCGATGACTTGAGCCGTGATGACCGAGAGGCGTGTGACCGGGAGCGACCGGAATCGGTCGATGACGCCGCTCGTAAAGTCGGTCGAGGTTGCCACGCCCGCACCGATGACTCCGAATGCCAATCCCTGCCCGACGAGTCCCGGCAACAGATAGTCCTGATACCGCATGCCGGGGATGTGGATGGCCGACCCGAACACATACAGGAACAGGAGCGTGAACACGACCGGCTGGATCGTGACGTCGCTCAGCCTCTCCGGCACGCGAGGGATCGTGCGCAGGCTGCGCCCGACGAGCAGACCGCTCTCGCGGAGATAGCGAAGCAGCCGGTTCGGCCGTGCGGGGAGCAACGCAGGCGGGGGAGCGACGATCGCACTCACGCCGTCACGACGACAGGCTCGGCGCGGTTCTCGGGTGCCGGGGCTTGCCCGGTCAGTGCCAGGAAGGCGTCGTCAAGGGTCGGGCGCCGCAGCGCCACCTCGTCCACCGGCACCGAGCCGGCCGCCAAGCACGCAGCTACCGCATTGAGGTCGATGGCCTCGAGCGGAGCGGGAATCGAGATCGTCCGCCGGTCCCGCGACACCTTCATCTCGAACGGGTGGAGCGCCGCGATCAATCGGTCCAGTCCGGCGTTGTCCGTCGCCACGACGTCGACTCGGTGCTCGCCGATCTGTGCCTTCAGATCGGAAGGTGATCCGGCGGCCACGGTCCTGCCGTGGTCGATCAGGACGATGCTGTCGGCCAACGCGTCGGCCTCCTCGAGGTACTGCGTCGTGAGCAGCACCGTTACCCCATCCGAGACGAGCTCTCGGATGGTCGACCAGACGACCTGCCTGCTGCGCGGGTCAAGGCCGGTCGTGGGTTCGTCGAGGACCAGGAGCTGTGGCTGTGTGACGACGCTCGCTGCGAGGTCGACGCGGCGCCGCTGCCCAGCGGAGACGGACTTCACCAGCTTGTCCCGAAACTCGCCGATGTCGAAACGCTCGATCAGCCGGTTGGCCGTCCGCACCGCCTCGCCGCGGCCGAAGCCGCGGAGGCGGGCGACCAACACCAGGTTCTCGTGAGCGGTGAGGTTGGCCTCGAGGGCGGCGAACTGGCCCGTGAGCGAGATCACGCTGCGAACAGCGTCGGCGTCGCGGACCACGTCGTGACCGCACACGAGGGCGCTGCCGCTCGTCGGTTCTGACAGCGTCGCAAGCATCCGAACGATCGTCGTCTTGCCGGCGCCGTTGGGTCCGAGCAGTGACACGACCGTCCCTGCCGCCACTTGCAGATTGATGCCGTCGACGGCGGTGAACTCACCGAACCGTTTGGTCAGGTCGTCGGTGACGACCGCAAGTTCGAGCATGGAATGTTCGGCCTTCCCTCATCGGGCGAGATCCCGTGCTATTAACGTACAGTGACTAGAAAGATTATGCAACCGTACTTTTCGGTCGGACGGGACTAAGCTACGTCGCGTGAGTGAGCGAGCCATCGCCCGCGAGGCGAAGCTGGCGGTGGAGGGTCTACGCCAGCGCAAGAAGCGCCTGATGCGCCGCCTCATCTCGGACACCGCGACGGAGATGTTCCTCGACCGCGGCTTCGACGACGTCAAGGTGACCGATGTCGCTGCAGCCTGCGGCGTGTCGGAGAAGACGGTGTACAACTACTTCCCGACCAAGGAGTCCTTGTTGCTCGATCGCGAGGAGGACATGGCCGTCGCGATCCGGCAGGCATTCGGCCCGGGAGCGCCACCGCGCTCTCCGATCGAGGCAGCCGTCGCGGTCCTCACCCGCGACCTCGAGGAGATGCGTGCCTGGTGGCAGAGCGACGGCCAGAAGCCTTCCGGGCTGGCACGGTTTCGGCGCTTCACCGACCTGATCGACAGTACGCCCTCACTGCGTGCTGCGCAGCGCGACATGATGGACCGCCTGGTGCAAGTGACGGCGGAGGCGATGGCTTCGCGCGCCGGGCTCAGCCCCGACGACCCCGAGCCGCAGATCGCCGCCCACGCCATCCTGGGCCTGTGGCGCATCCAGTACCACGCCGTCCAGCGTTACGCCGACGGGCACCAGAGCCCCGACGACGTCTTTGCCAAGGTCACCGCGGAGGTGCGCCGAGCCGCTCGCCTCATCGACTCGGGGCTCTGGTCCTTCGGTGCCATGGTGCAAGGCGGCAACAGCCGCGAGCAGCTCAAAGCCGCCGCAGACGCCGCCCAGCAGGCCGGTCGTCAAGTCGCGACGGCGCTCCGTCAGGCGCGGTCGGTCTGGCGCCATCTGCAGCAGGAGAAGGACAGCAACGAGCATCGCGATCGCCATCAGCAGGCTCGAGGGGCGCTCCGCCAACAACAAGAGCGGCGCCGGGAAGCCCAGCAGCAGCAATGGGATCGCCAGGCGGGCCGCCCTCACCGGATCCGGGACGCCTGAGGCCGGACAGGGAGCACGATGAACGAGATGGAGCCCACCCCGTTCCGCCCGGCGGGCGCGCAGCGCCTGGCGAGCCGGTCGCTCGGGTGTCCGCACCCGGATCGCTTACGCGGCGACGATCCGAATCATGACGAGATCCTCGCCGCCCACGCGGTTGCACTGGAGCAAGGGCAGGCCGGCTACCTCGACCCCGTCACCGGCCTGTTCGTTTTGTCTGCGGCCTATCTCTCCGGTCGCGGGTACTGCTGCGAACAGGGCTGCCGGCATTGCCCGTATCTGGAATGAGCCCAGGCCGATGACCCGCCGCCGAAGAGCTTGGATGAGCTGGAGCAGCGGCAAGGACAGCACCATGGCCCTCGACGCGATACGCCGCGAAGAGGACATCGAGATCACGGCTCTGCTGGTCACGCTGAACGCAACCGCGGACCGGGTTGCGATGCACGCCGTTCGCCGCAGCTTGGTCGAGGCTCAGGCCGGTCGCCTCGGGCTGCCGCTCATCGTCGTGGAGATCCCGTCGCCGTGCTCGAACGAGATCTACGAGGCGGAGATGTCCAAGGCGCTCGAGACCGCGCTCGGCGGCGGCGTCGAGCATGTCGTCTTCGGCGACCTGTTCCTGGAGGACGTCCGGGGGTACCGCGAAGAGCGGCTCGCGAGCACCGGCATCTCACCGCTGTTCCCGCTGTGGGGTCGTCCCACCGATGTCCTGGCTCAGGAGATGCTCGGCTGTGGCATACGGGCCGTGCTCACCTGTGTCGACCCCGCCCAGTTGCCCGCGAGCTTCGTCGGCCGCTACTTCGACGCGAGCCTCCTGGCAGAGCTTCCGGGTGAAGTAGATCCCTGCGGCGAGCGGGGTGAGTTCCACACCTTCGTCTTCGACGGGCCCGGCTACTCCTCGCCCATCGACATCGAGCTCGGCGACGTCGTCGAGCGTGACGGCTTCGTGTTCTGCGATGTCCGCCCGGGGCCAGTCATCGACGCCGGGTAGCGGACTCCTCACGTACCGTCCGACGAGGTACCTTCGGCCCAGGCGACGACGCGTCCGCGGACCGAGAGCGCAAGTCGCGTGCCTGCACCCGGGACACTGCCGGCGTCTGCCGTGCGGGCGACGAGAATGGCCGAGTCGTCCCAGTCCGGGCGCAGTCTGACGACCGCGTCGTGGCCGTAGAACTCCGCGTCGAGGATCCGACCGGTCGCACGCGTCTCGGTGAGGTCGGAGGAGAGCACGATCTGCTCGGGGCGCACGAGGACGAGGAGCTCGCTGCCGTCGGTTGTCGCGCGGGCGGATCGTTGGTTGTCCTCGAGCGAGAGGATCCCGAGGGGGGTCTCGACGCCGTCGCCACGGGTGGTCCCTCGAAGGAAATTCGTCTCGCCGAGACCGAGCGCGAGCTCCGGGCTCGCGGGGCGGGTGTAAATGCCCTGCGGCGTGTCGTGCTGGCCGATCCGCCCGTCGCGGATGATCGCCACCCGATCGGCCAAAGAAAGGGCCTCGTCCTGGTCGTGGGTGACGAGGACCGCCGTCGTCCCCGCCTCGCGCAGCACTCTCCGCACGTCTTGGCGTACCGCGGCGCGGAGGTTCGCGTCGAGTGAGGCGAAGGGCTCGTCCATCAGCACGACCGACGGCTCGATCGCCAGCGCCCGGGCAAGGGCGACGCGCTGCTGCTGGCCGCCCGAGAGCTGGTGCGGATAGCGCCGTCCGAGCCCCTCGAGCCCGACCATCTCGAGCAGCTCCGCGACCCGTTTGCCGTGCCGCTCGCGGCGGGCGAGACCGAAGCCGACGTTCTGCTCGACCGACAAGTGGGGGAAGAGACTTCCGTCCTGGGGTACGTAGCCGATGCGCCGGCGCTCGGGCGCCACGAAGCGCTCGTGGTCGTCGACGACCTCGCCGCCAAGGCGCACCACCCCGCGGTCGGGGCGTTCGAAGCCGGCGATCACCCGGAGCAGGGTCGTCTTGCCGCTCCCGGACGGGCCGAGGATGGAGGTGAACGAGCCGGCGAGGATCTCGAGATCGAGGTCCCGCAGCACTACTTGTGTGCCGAAGGACTTGCCGAGCCCGGTGACTTCGAGGCCCTTCACGTCACGAGGCTCGGGACAAGAGCAACCCCCCGCCGAGCGGGGAGTCGGTCGTAGAAGCGGCCGAGCAGGTAACTCGGCACGGCCGCGATCGCGATGATCGTCAGCGCGAAGGGTGCTGCCTGTGAGTAGGAAAGGTATTTCTGGTACGCCCAGAACTGCGTGGCGAGGGTCTGGGATCCCGTCGGAATCAGTATCAAGGTCGCGGTGAGCTCCGTCGCAGCCGACAGGAAGACGAGGCAGAAGGCCGCGCCGAGGCCTGGGGCGATGAGCGGCAGGGTGACCCTGAAGAAGACATCCAAGCGGCGCACTCCGAGGGAGCTGGCCGCCTCCTCCAGGGCGATCGGTGCCTGGAGGACCGAGGCCCGCACGCCGACGAGGGCGAGCGGGAAGAACATGATCGCGTAGACGAGGACGAGCATCGGCCAGGTTTGATAGGCGAAGCCGTTGACGTAGCGCTCGGAGAAGTAGGCCATCGCCAAAGCCACGACGAGCCCGGGCATTGCGAGCACGAGGAACGTGCACCGCTCGAGCCACTGATGGAAGCGGCCCGGGTGGCGGGCGACCAGAAGGGCGACGGGCGCAGCCATGACCGTCGCGAGCAACGCCGCCGCCGCGCTGTAGCCGGCGGTGTGAAGAGCAGCAGATGCCAGTGACACTCCCGTGAAGGCGGCAGGCACTCCTCCGACCATCCAGTACACGGCGGCACCGACCGGCACCCCGAGCGCTGCCGCCACGAGCAGTCCGTAGGCGAGCAGGACCGGCAGCGTCGCTCGCCCGAGGGGTCGCAGCGGCATCGTACGCTGCACGCCCGGTCCCAGCCGGCTCACGCGACCGCCCCCGCGAGCCGACGATTCGCCGAGGAGCACGACGAGGCTCACGACGACGAGAACGACCGAGAGCGCGCAAGCTGAGGCGACGTTGAAGCCCGTCGAGAACTCCGTGTAGATCTCCGTCGTGAAGGTCTGGTAACCAAGGATCTCAAAAGCCCCGTACTCGGCCAGGATGACCAGGGCCACGAGCAGGCAGCCGCCGAGGATGGCGCGGCGCGCCTGCCCGAGGGTGACGCGGAGGAAGGTCGAGAGTTTCCCGACACCCAAGCTCCGGGCGATCTCCTCCTGACCCGGATCTGCTCCTCGCAGGCTCGCAGCGACGGTCAGATAGACGAGCGGGTACACCGCCAGGGTCATGACGAGGACTGCGCCCTGGAATCCCTGCACCCAGGTCCAGAGCGAAGACCAGCCAAAGCTCACGACGAAATCCGGGATCGCGAGCGGCACGACGACGAGCACCGCCCAGATCCTGCGCCCGGGGAGGTTCGTCCGCTCGACACCGTAGGCCGCCAACGTGCCGATCACCGCGCACAGCAGCGTGACCACGATCGTCAGCCGGACCGTGTTCCACAGCAGGCTGACGGTGAGTGCCCGCCACATTAGGTGAACGGCGTTCGCCGCGCCGCTCCCCGCTGCTTCCACGAAGAGGAAGATCAAGGGGAGTATCAGGACTGCGACGACGGCGAGGGAGGTCGCGACGAGGAGCCCCGATCGTGCCGGCGCTCTCGCGAGTCTCAGCTCCGTGGCCACCGGCGCGCTCACAGCAGTTGCACCTCGCGCAAGAGATCGGTGGCCTGTTCCCCGGTTCCGAGCTCGGCGAGGTTGATCGGGTTCGGCCGGAGGTCATCGAACGGCGTCTCGGGTTGGAGCGTCTTCACTCCCGAACCGATCGGGTACTCGAAGCTGTCGGAACGGGCAAGGATCTCCTGGCCCTGCTTCGAGACGAGGAAGGCGAGGAATCGCTGAGCTTCTGCTTGGTGTTTGCTCGACTTCAGGATGCCTGCACCGGAGACGTCGAGCACGTAGCCGGGATCCCGGGGAGCGAAATAGGCGATCTGCGAGTGGACGTTGGAAGCGCCGACCTCCGCCCGCAATCGGTACCAGTAGTACTGGTTGACGATCCCGAAGGCGACGACCCCCCGGTTCACCTCGTCGGCGATCGTCTCGTTGTCCGGGTAGGTGTGGCCGATGCCGGCGTTGACCTTCAACCCGTCCAACCATCGGAGCGTGGCCGTCCTTCCATAGGTGCGAAGGACTGAGGTGACGATCGGCTCGAAGTCGGTTTCCGCGTTGGCGATGGCAATCTTGCCCTTGTATTTCGGCTCTGCCATCTGAAGGACCGTCGTCGGCAACGCGGTGCGGGAAATGAGACCCGGGTTGTAGATGAGCACGCTCACCCTTGCCGAGACCCCGACCCAGTCACCTTGAGGGGAGTCGAACCTTGCCGGAGTCTTGGCGAGGGTCGAGGCGTCAACCTTCGCCAGGAGGCCCTTCTCCTGCAGGAATTCGAGCGGCTGAGAGTTCTCGGTGTACAAGATGTCCGCGGGTGAGCGGGACCCCTCCGTGACGATCTCGTCGGCCAGGTAGTCCTCGTCCTCGCCGTTGCGCACTTCGACGTTGATCCCCGTCGACTTTTCGAAGCTTGCCACGAGCAAATCGGCCGTCTCCTCGTGCTGGCCGTTGTAGAGCACGAGCGTGGGCACCTTGCCGGCCGCGCCGGAGCAGGACGAGACCAGCGTCGAGAGCAGGGCCGCGCCCCCGAACAGGAGACCGATGCGGAGCGGCCTCGTCCTCACGCCCGTCCTCATCTCGCCCCCTCGGTCGGCGCCAGTCGGCGTCCACCTGCTTGTCGGTTGCGCCTACACCGCGCCACTCCCGGGCAGCTCACGCCGACTTCCTTCGCTGCCGACTCGACCTCGGCCCATGTCCCGGCGGGCGGTCGCAGGGCGGTGCGGGTCACGCGAACGGTTCCCCGACTCCGAGACATGCGAAACCAACGGGGAGACCGCATCGGGGAGGCTCTTCCTTCTCGGGTGCGCGTGAATTCAGGTGTACCTGATAAATAGTATCTGGCGCGCTTGAATGTCAAGGTACGACCTGGTCAGTGACACCAATCTCGACGTGAAGGATCGAGACCGCCATGCTCCGGGCCTGTTCGCCGGGCCCTCGCGAACACGCCCGTGGGTCTAGGTCACTACCCCATGCGGACGAACGGCCCGACGAGTTGTGCGAGCAACAGGGGCACCCGACGGCTGCGGTCGCGGACCTGCTCGATTTCGAGCGGTCGACCCGCAAGCCCGGTCCGACAGACGGCGCTGCTGGCTCGAGGGAAGACGGCGCGTCGCGCGAGCACGTCCCATACGGTGAGCACGATGCCGAGGTTGGCGCCGATCGGACCGTCGATCGAGTGATGGATCCGATGGTAGGCGGGGCTGACGATGATCTTGCCGACCGGTCCGAACGACCAACGCACGTTGGCGTGGGGGAGCGTGCCGAGACAGACGTAGGCCGTGATCAGCACCGCTGCCAGGGCATGGTCGCCGGTCAGCGCCACGACGGGAACCGTCGCCATCAGGAATCCGGTCGTGTGCACGAGCGGATGAGCCCGGAACGACGTGAGCACGCTGAGCTCTTCCTGAGAGTGGTGGACGGCATGGAATCGCCACAACGTGTCGATGCGGTGGTCGGCCCAGTGCGCCAGCCAGTTGCAGGCGTCCATCGCCACGAGGGTCACCGCGACCACGACCCACCGGGGCCAGCTGGCGGTCCAAGGAGCCTCGATCCACTGCGCGTGAGCGCCCAACACCGATGCGAACCCCACTCCGAGCAAGGTCATGAGCGGCACCACCGCTGCCGCGTACACGAGGAAGAAGCAGGCGTCGTGCACATGTCCCCTCGCGAGCGCCCGACGACGCTCCGCCGGCCAGATCTGCTCGCAGGCGAGCACGATGAGCACCAAGCCGATCAACGCCGGTGCCGCCAGCTCCGCCCATCCCGAGGCCATCGTCGAACCGAGTGCGTCGCGGCGCTCGAGGCTCACTGCTCCTTGCCACGCGACCCAGCCGGTTGCCGCCGCGAACGCGAAGGAGGGAAGATAGAGACGCCTCGCCGTGGGCCGACGTTGCGCGACCGCTTCTTCTGCGGCTCCCTGTTCCGGCCGGCTCTCGGCTGGTGCCGAGCGGTCCGAGATGCTCGGGAGCCCAGCCCCCGTGACTGCGTACCGCGCCCGCACGCTAAGCATCGGTCCGCACGCCCTCCTTCGACCGGTCCTGTAGAGGATACGAGCCCGGGCGAGTCAGGGATTGGGCAGGGTCCGGAGACGGCAGGATTACCAGGCTGGTGGTATTCGCGGAGGACTATCCAGGGATGGCGGCGAGGGCCTCGAAGGTCCGGGTGGGCCGGTAGTTCGGGTAGCTGCCCTGCAGGAGGGCCCAGCTCGAGGGATTCCACGGCGTCGAGTAGGTGTAGTACCAGCAGAGCCCGTCCACATAGCCGAGCCGGGCGACGAGGGCGAAGGCCTTCGTGAGGTACCTGGCCCGGGTGGCGTCGGGGACGGGGCTGAACTTCTCCCAGGCGGCGGTCGAGAACCCGTACTCGCCGATGTAGAGGTGCTTCCAGCCCTCGCCCTGTGCGGCCATGAGGTTGTGGAGCAGCTCGATGCCGAGGAAGTTCTCGTCCATCGTGCCC
>Ga0182015_10003136_pt1 | contig 18931 bp, 10 predicted proteins | sample 712P3MmetaG_FD_120478 | JGI IMG/M metagenome (GOLD analysis project Ga0182015, IMG submission 120478) | Permafrost microbial communities from Stordalen Mire, Sweden - 712P3M metaG | ecosystem: Environmental > Terrestrial > Soil > Wetlands > Permafrost | place: Sweden: Stordalen | collected...
AGACGGCGCGACAACCCAAAATTCAGGGTCTTGTGGGGTCTCTGAGGGCCAGGAGGCCCTCAGGACAGCCGATCTGGAGATCGGCGCTACGGCTTAAGGCGATGTGTGAGAAATGCAGGCTAGTTCAGAACGCGTCTTTGCGTGGCAAACGGCGAGGTGTAGTATTACCAAATCCCCGGCTTCCTACAAGTGAAGATTCCCGCGAAGATCAGAAAGCCATTCCATTTCGTTCAAGAGGATCGACCGAATGCCTATTGGAGCTCATCGAGGCCGCATCATCAATTCGGGTACGCAGAACCAGCAGTTGGTACCCTCCAAGACTTGGGAAAAGGCGCTTCCCTGCGAATCCGTCCAGCACGCTTACACCAACGCGCGCACCCACAATCTCAACACCGTCCAGGGGCCCGGGCTGCGTGCTCAGACCGAGGCCCAGTTGGGAGGAGGTCCGGACGCAACCGCCTGGTATGACCAATTCACAAGGACGTTGCAAGCGAGAGATTTGACCATCAATTTGCAGGCTCGCGGGTGGTTCCTGACGCCGAACCTTTACGACTCTTATGCCCAGATGTACGAGAGGGCAATCGACAAAGCATCCGGTGAAATGATCCTTACCGACACCGCTGTGAATAAAGCCACCGACCGCGCTTTCGTTGACGACAACGTCACGTTCCCGCAGGGCTGGAAAGGGCCAAAACCACCATCGACCCCTTTTGCAATGCCACGAATCCCGATCAAGTTTCTCCCTCAGCATCCCACCAAAGCGGGGGGAAAAGGCGGGCTTGATCCTCGCTTTAAGCCGTCCAACGAAAGAATCATGGGGCGAATGATGACCGGCGATCTGAAGCAGGTCGAGCCCGGCAAGTTCAAATCGTCCAACAAACTGTTCAATCCCAAAACAAAGCAAGTATTCGCGGCGCTCAACTACGGAAAGCGCCCTCACGGATCAAATACTTATTACGGGATGAGCCATTTCGTTTTGAAGTCTGAATACAAGTCCAATGCCATTTACTTCCCTCGGGATACCTTCTATGGCGTCGGCTCCCATCATCAAGTGAGCTACCAGACCCTGGCTGCAACCTACTTGCATGCGAATGACAACATGCGCCAAGCCATCTGGGATGCTTGCGTCAACAATATGGTGTTCCCGGATACTGACGACGGCGAATATCTCCTCGAGGCTCACATCTTCGAAAAGATGCGTTTCACGGCAATGAGCGAACTGTTTCTGTACACAGGCGATCTGGACCCGGCAGAAAAGAGTACGGTAATCACGAATGCCGAGAACTTTTGCATCAAGTGGGGTATTGTGTTTTGGACCGTGTGAGTGGGATCGATCCGTCTCGCTGGGCGAAGAGGACACGCATCCAACCCCAACCACACCTTGACACTTGGTTTATGCAACGCGCCGCTGTTCTTTGCGACTAGGTGGTAGACCAATCAGGCCCGCATCAGAATGGTGTGTCGCTGAGCGAACGGGGCCCCAGGCGCACTCTTCTGCCTGGGGGTGGTGCGTCGAAAGACCGGCTCTTTGACAATCGCGAAATGGGTGGGAAACCAAAAAGCCCGCGCCACCGCGACGCCCCGGAGGGGCGACATGAACTCAGCCAGGGGTGAAACCCGGGGAAAGCCATCCCCAAAATCCCTATGCGCCCTGTAGGGGCGCTGTGAAATTCAAGCCCCGCCTGATTAAACGCTTGCGAGCGCCCCAACCATTCCCCTTTCATCCAGCGCGAAGCGTACTTCAGCGCAGCCGAAAGCCTGCTCTGAGCGAAGTCGAAGGGGACCTGCTTTTGCATTTTCGAGCGTCGGAAGGCCACCTCCAGCCCAGCAACACGTCGATAAGGTAAATCAATTTCCGCTATCATTTGGGTCAGCTTCAAAGAGGTAGATCCGATGGCGCGATTTCGGTGGTTTGTCCCACTACTGTGGTGTATCGCTGCCACCGCAACGGGGCAGGCACCCCAAACTGAATCGGGGCAAGCCCCAGCCGCCGCCCACCCCACACTCATCCCGCGTTCACACGAACAGCGAGAAGCCAGATATCGAGCCCTTCATCACATTATTTTGAATGTGCTTGCCGTCGATGAATTCGATAGACCGGCCAATGAATTGAAGGCGGAAGACTTCGTGCTGTTGGACAACGGGCAGCCACAGGAACTGGCCTCTTTTCGAAAGGTGAATGCGGATCGGAGTATTGCCCCGCCACATGTCGTGATTATCCTGGATGCCTTGAACAACTCCAGGATCAGCATCGGATTTCAAATCAAAGAAATTGACAAGTACCTGGGATCGAACCAGCAGCGCCTCATCTATCCAACTTCAATTGCAACCCTCACGACTTCGGGCTTCAATTCCACTCATCCCTCGATTGACCCTTCAGCCCTTTTGCTGGAATCTCAATCTTTGCTCAAAGACATTCATCCTTATCAGTGCAAGAGCTCATCTGATGAAGCAGCGAACGCCCAGCCGCTCTCGGGTAATGGCAACGCGAACTTCGGCCTTTCATTCGACAAAATTAGCGACACCGACTGCTTGAACGAGAGATTCACTGTCTCTTTGACCGCACTCAGTGACTTTGCAGTCGAGCAAAAAAACGTCCTCGGCCGCGTAATCGTGATCTGGATTGGACCCGGCTGGCCGCTCCTGACAGGCCCGGAGTTTCACCCGGACACGGCAGAGATCAAAACGAATTTCTTCGACCACATAGTACAACTATCAAGCAACTTGAGAGAGGCCCAGGTGACCGTAGATGCCGTATCTTCACCTGACCTGTCCCGCAAACCCGAACTCCAGAGCGTTCATTTGAAGTCTCTCGCCGAGGGCCCTCACACAGAAGACGAGGCGACAGCAAGTAGCATGGGGTTGCATGCGATTGCGATCCAGAGCGGCGGTCGCATAACCGAGGGCAATAGCATCGCCGATCAAATCGCAAGGTGCGTCGCAGACGTGAAGACGTACTATGCGCTTTCTTTCGACTCTATTCCTTCGTCCAAGCCGGACGAATACCATTCGCTCCAGGTGAAGGTAAACAAGCCCGGCGTCAAAGCCTTCACCAACACGCTATATTACGGAGAACCGTGAAGTTTGCAGCTGTTGCATCGACCCCGCCCTATACCCAAAACCCCATCCCCTACCCCAGCGGCAGCCTCACCGTCGCCCGCGCGCCTTCCCCGTCTTCGCGATTCACCAGCGTAATCTCCCCGCCGTGCGCTCGCGCAATCTGCTGCGCCAGCGCCAACCCCACTCCGCTTCCCGTCGGCTTCGTCGTATAAAACGGCACAAACAAATTTTCGGTGTTGGCAATCCCCAGCCCATGGTCCTCAATCGTCACCACCAGGTCCGACTCTGCCCTGTGCCATCCCGCGCGCACTGGATGCGCCTCGTTCGCCAGCGAGGCATCCACTGCATTCGCAAGCAGGTTGATGAACATCTGTTCCAACTGGTCCGGATCCACATTCAACTCCACCGCCGGTCCCGCATCCAGCTCCACCGTCAGCCGCTGTTCAAGCAACACAACTCGCTCCATCAACGGCCCCAGTTGAATCGTCTTCCGATGCGGCGGCGGCAACTGCGCCAGCAGGCGATACGACTGCACAAACCGATGCAACGAATCTGCTCGGCTCTCCACCACGCCCAGCCCCCGCCTGAAGTCATGCAGCTCGCTTTCCTCCCCACTCATCCGATCCACCCGCGCCAGCAGGCTTCCCGCAATCGACTTGATCGGCGCCAGCGAATTCGAAAGCTCATGCCCCAGCACGCGTACCAGCCGCTTCCACGCAGCCTGCTCCTCTTCCTTCAACGGCACGCTCACATCGTTCAGCAGCAGCAGCGTGTGCGGCGCGCCCGCCTGCCTGAACTTCGTCCTCCTCAGCATCCACCTCGTCGACTTGTCTTCAAATGAATGAATGCTCTGGTCCGCCGCCTCCAGCAGGTCTGCAAGTCCCAGCTCCCTGGCAGAACGGCCAAAGCAACGCGAATAGGGCTTCCCCAGCAGTCGCAGCCCAGCCCTGTTCACAAGTTGCAACTGGTTGTCCCGGTCAAACGCAAACAGCGGCGCATGCATCACCTCCAGAATCCGCGCCAACAGCGCCGTCGCCTCCAGAGACCGCACTCGCTGCTTCTGCAACAGGTCTGCCAGTGCATTCACTTCTCCTGCCAGCTCTGCAAATGCATCCTGCAATCCCGCTCCGCGCGCGCGAAATGAGTAGTCTCCCTCGCGCAATGACGAAACAACATTTGAAAGTGTCTGCAATGGGCGCACGAAGCTCTCAATCAGCGCCGCCGCCACAAGCAAAAGATAGAACAACAGGAACACGCCCAGCATCGCCGCACTCGTTGCGCTCAGCTGCTCCTTCACCACCAGAACAACTCCCGCAACCAGCGACGGCAGCGCAAGAAAAAGGCAATACAGCCACGCGCGGCGCACAGCCGACCGGCTGCGGCGTCTTTGTCGTTCAGATCCCATATTTTTCGATACGGCGATACAGTGCTGCCCGGCTCAGCCCCAGCGATTCCGCGGCCTGCGAAATGTTCCCATCGCACCGCCGCAGCACCTTGCGAATCAGCACCGACTCCATCTCGTCAATGCTCATCTCTTCCACCACCTGCGGCGCCTGGGGCGTCGACGCGATTGCCAGGTTCGACAGCTCAATCTCCTCGCCCCGGCACAGCAGCACTGCCCGTTCCACCGCGTGTTCCAGTTCGCGAACGTTGCCCGGCCAGCTGTACTCCATCATCATCCTCATCGCCGCCGCGCTGAACCCCGAAACCTGCTTCCGGTACCGCATGCGATTCTTCCCCAGAAAATGTTCCGCCAGCGCCGCAATGTCTCCACGCCGGTCGCGCAGTGCCGGCAAATGAATCTCCACCGTATTCAATCGGAACAGCAGATCCTCGCGAAAATTCCCTGTCTTGGCCTCCTCGTGCAGCTGCGCATTCGTGGCCGAAATCACGCGTACATCCACGCGCCGAGTCTGCGACGAACCCACCCGCTCCAGTTCGCCCGTCTCCAATACGCGCAGCAGCTTCGCCTGTTGCCGCATCGGCACGTTTGCAATCTCATCCAGAAACAGCGTCCCTCCGTTGGCCAGCTCAAAGCGCCCGATGCGGTCGGTCCGCGCATCCGTAAATGCGCCCTTCACGTGACCGAAGATCTCGCTCTCAAACGTCCCCTCTGACAATCCGCCCGCATTCAGCGCCACCAGCGCCATCTTGCTCCGCGGCGATGATGCGTGCAACAGCTTCGCCACAATTTCCTTACCTGTCCCATGTTCACCGGTGATCAGCACGTTGGCCTCCGAAGGCCCCACCTGCTCAATCAACTCCAGCACCGCCTGCATCGCGGGCGCGCCCGCCACAAACTCGGGCATCCCGTCCCCGCGCAGCAACCTGTTCTCAAGCTCCAGATGCCTCGCCCGTCGCAGCGCCTGGCGCAGTTCCGCGTGAACCCGCACAATCGCAAGCAGCCGTTCATTCTCCCACGGCTTCTGCAAAAAGTCCCTCGCCCCGCGCTTCATCGACTCGACCGCCAGGTCAATGTTGCCCCACGCCGTCATCACGATCACCGGCAAGCGCGAGTCGAACTCCTGTATCCGCGCCAGCAACTCAAGGCCTTCCTGCCCCGACGTTGTATCGCGCGTGTAATTCAGATCGATCAGCAGCACATCGTAGTCGCGATCCCCCAGCGCCTCCATCAGCAGCCGCGGCGAACGCACGCAGTCCACCGCGATCCCCTGCGGCTTCAGCAGCAGCTCGATTGCCTCCAGAATGTGCGGTTGATCGTCTGCAACCAAAACCCGGATTGGCTCTTGCTTAGGAATGGCTTGCCCCCACCTGATTCTAAGTCCACAGCGGAACCAGATTCCGCTCTAACGAGTTACAACACCCGATTTCGCGTCTTCGATATCAACCCCCGTCCGCTCCAGCGTTTCGCCAGTCGCGCGGTCGATATCAACCTTCGCCTTCTCATAGGCTGTTTGCGCAGTGTCCAATGCTTGCTCCGCTTGGGCCAGTGCATCTTGTGCGGTCAGTGTATCGAAACCCGATTTCGCCCCGAGCACCTGTTCCTGTTTGGTGATGTCGAAGGTCTTCTGCGCAAGATCGCGCGCTTTCTGGGCTGCTGCAACGTGGGCCTGCGCCTGCTCCAAAGCAAACTTCGAGTTGCGAACGTCGAACCGAATCCCCTTCTGCTGCTGCTCTGAAGAGATCTGGCTCTGCCGATACTGCAACACCGCGCGGAATTGATCGGCCTTGGCCTGACGGTTGCGCAGATTGATTGAAAGCGTCATCCCCACCCGGTACTCCGGCGACGAGTAATTGAATGTGTTCGCGAACATGCCTGGGAAGCCCGTTGGCAGATTAGTCTTGCAATCCTGCGTGTCGGGGTTGCACAAGGGGTTGACGGGACCGGCCGTGCCCGCGCCGGCGTAGAGGCCATACATGTTGAGTGTCGGCAAAAGCTCGCTGTTGATGTCCTTGAGAGACTGCTTCTGCACTTCGGCCGTCATCTTGTAGATGGCAACCTCAGGCCGCTTATTTTCGGCATCGGTGATAAGGTCGTCCATCGATTTGTCGGCGTTCGGATTGGGCGCTCCGTGCAGATCGAGCGGAATCACTGGCATCTCGTCGATCGTGGGATCGTCCATCTTGGTCAGCGCGTTCTTCATCAGCAGCTCGTTTAGTCTCAGGCTGGCGCGCGCCACCGTTAGGTTGCCTTCGGCGGTGGCCACGGCAGACTCGTCCGTCATCACCTGCATGGCTGGAATGGCCTGAAGCTTTAGCTGCTTTTGATCGTCGGAGAGATTCTTGTTGGCGAAGCTGAGAGATTGTTCACTGATCTGCTCGCTGTCGTAAGCGTTCACAAGGTCCCAGTAAATATTCTCTACCTGGGTCACTGTCGCGATCACCTGTGCTTTGAAAGCAAGGTCGGTAATTTGGGAGTTGCGCTTGGCAATCCGAATAAAGCGCTCGTTGGTGGCGACTCCGAAGCCCGCCAGAAGAGGCTGAGAGATAACCACCTGAAAATTGGAATACAACTCCGGATTGATGAGGTTATAAGGTGTGTTGCTGGCGACACGCTCGCCGAGATAGCTGACCGACAGGTTGGTGCCGATCGGGAACGACTGGGAGTAGTTCGACTGAACTTCAATTGTGTTGTTCTTCAGAGTAGGCACGCCGGTCGTGATCTCGTTGGCCTCCTGTTGGGTAGTGTGATCTACGTAGCCCGTAAAGGTCAGGTACGGATCGAACGACGAAACGCTGGTACCAGCGCCGAGAGTCGAGGTCACGATGCCGCCTGCGCCTGCCGAGAATCCTGAACCCGACGACCCGCCTCCGCCCCCGGTGGATGCTCCAAAGCCGCCCTGGGTGCCCTGGACAACTGCAGTGTTGACGCCGTTGGCAGTGCTGCCCGCCTTGGTGCGCAGAATATCGGTCTGAGCGATTGGAAAGTTATACCGGAAATAGGCCAGATCGAGGTTGTTCTCGACGGCCACTGCGATCGCGTCCTTCAGTGAAACATAGATCTTTCCATCTCGGATCAGGTTCTCGAGACGCGGCGAGTTGCTCAAGTCCAGCTCAGGCGCCGTGCTGGGCATATAGGGCGCGAGCGGGTTATGCGAGTGGGGCATAGGCACGTGAAATGGCTGCGGCGGAGCAAACAGCGGCTGCACCGGCTGCTGCGCCTGCTGAGCCTGTTGCGCCAGGGTCTGTCGCGCACCGGTGCTGCTCGCTGGGGGCGTCGGTGCGTCCGGCGTAGCCTGCGAACCCGCGGACGCAGGCTGCGCTTGCGTGGTGTCCTGCTGCGGTGGCGTGCCTTGCTGTGCTACCGGCTCACCCGCAAATACGAGATTCGCCTGCAACAGCAGCATCGCGGCTCCCGCCTGCATCTTTCTTGTCACCTTTCCATCCTGCTGCTTCACTTGGCGCCAACCTCCGAGCCTCTGGGCTCAACTGCTTCATCGCGCGTCATCCAACCATCCCGCAGTTCGAGGATGCGTTTTCCGTACCGCGCATTCTCGTCCGAATGCGTCACCTGCACAATCGTCGTTCCCTGCTTGTTAAGTTCGCAAAACAGCTCCATGATCTCGCGCGCCTGTATCGAATGCAGATTCCCCGTCGGCTCATCGGCCAGCAGCAATCGCGGCGCGTGCACCACCGCCCGCGCAATCCCCACCAGCTGCTGCTGCCCGCCTGAAAGCTGATTCGGATACAGATCCTTCTTCGCAACAATCTGAAATCTGTCCAGAATATCGGCCACCATTCCAGCTCGCTCTTTCGCCGGCAAATTCTTGTACGAGAGAGGTAGGTCGATGTTCTCGGCCACCGTCAAATCGTCAAGCAGGTGATAGCTCTGGAAGACCATTCCGATCCTCTGCCGCGCCAGGTCCGCTCTCTGCTTGCGATTCAGCTTGTGTACTGCGGTCTCGTCAAACCAATACTCGCCCGCCCATCCGTCGTCCAGCAGTGCAAGCACGTTCAGCAGCGACGACTTCCCCGCTCCCGACGGACCCATCACCGTTACAAACTCGCCCTCTTCAATCTTCAGCGCGATCTTGCGCAGCACCCACGTCTCCGTGTGCCCTGTCTTATAACTACGATCGACGTTCTTCAAATCAATCATCTTGCTACTCCAGTCTGAATTTCTTACACTTCCATTCAAGCTACTCCGTGCGCAAAGCTTGCATCGGCTCAATCGACGCCGCGCGCCGTGCCGGAATAAATCCCGCTGCAATCCCGCACAGCACCAGCATCAGGGGCGCGCCAACCAAAGCGACCGGGTCAAACTTGCCCACCCCAAACAGCATGCTTTCCATTAGTTTTCCGGCATAGAGCGCCGCCGGAATTCCAAATGCCAGACCTATCCCAATCTGCCACACCGCGCCGCGCATCACCAGCGCCACCACACTGCCTCTCGTCGCGCCAAGCGCCATCCGGATTCCGATCTCATTTGCGCGCCTCGCGGCAAAGTACGACATCACACCATAGAGCCCCACTGAAGCCAGGATCAGCGAAAGAGCGCCAAACAGGCTCGTGAGCTGAGCAACGATGCGGTCCTCGATGAAGTTCCCCGCAACCTGATCGCCAAACGATCTCAAGTCCATCACCGTCAGGTTCGGGTCGATCCCGGCAAGCGTCTGCCGAATCAGTGCATCCGCATTTGTCGGCGGCACGTTGAACGACAGCACCATCGCGCCGGGGAACATCGAGCTCTTCTCGCCCGCGATCATGTCCGATTCCTTGTATGCGGAGTAGTACTGCGTCATCGCGCGGAAATACTCCGGCTGCACGTTGTCGCGCGGGTTTTCCATCTTGAAGTCCGCAAAAACGCCCACGATCTCCCACGCCCCGGAATACTCAACATGATCGATGCCGAAATGCTGGCCGATCGGATCGACGTTGGGGAAATACTTCTTGGCGAATGTCTGATTCACAATCACCACCTGAGGAGAAGTCGCCGTATCCTGCGCCGTAATCCCGCGGCCTCTTACAATCGGCACTCCTATCGAGTCGAGGAATTGCGTGTTCACACGGTCCCATCTTGACCCGCAGTGATCGCCCGCTTTGGGGGCCGGATGGCCTTGCTGGATCACGCATTCGCCCCAGCCCCCGCCCTCAAGCGGACTGTAGATGGCCATGCCAACCTTTTGAACGCCCGGCAGTGCTGAGAATCGCTCTTCTATCTGGCGATTGAGTGCGGGGATCCGATCGTCCGTATAACCTGCGCCCGCCGGGTCGAAATGGACCACGTAACGATTCACAGTTGCGAGCCCCAGATTCTGATGTTCCAGATTGACGAGCGATTTGGTCATCAGAATCGACCCTGCCAACAACACCAGCGACAACGCCACCTGCAGAATGACAAGTGCCTTTTGCGGAATTGAAGAGCGATCTCGAGTGCTCCGGCCCGCTCCCCTCAGTGCCTCGGCCGGCTGCGTATGCGAAGAAAGCCACGCGGGGCCTGCCCCAAACAAAACTCCGGTGATGAGCGAAACCAGAAATGCAAAGCCCAGCACCTGCAGTGAAGGGCTCGCGGAAATTGGCATGTTACGCGAGTCAGGAAATGCAAGCGTAAGCATAAAATGCGAACCGGCATAAGCAACCCCGAGCCCGGCAATCCCACCAAGAATGCTCAGCAGCACGCTCTCGGTCAGCACTTGCCGCATCACCCGTCTGCGCGCCGCGCCAAGCGCCATTCTCACTGCGATCTCTCCACGCCGTCCCGTCGTGCGCGCCAGTGTCAGGTTCGCAATGTTTGCGCATGCAATCAGCAGCACAAACGAAGACAGGATCATCAGCATCTTGATGCCCATGCCTGTCTCCTGCTGCAGGTTCTGAATCCCTCCGCCCCCCGGCGAAAGCACAACGTGCATCTTCGGAATCAGCGTCGCGCCGCCGTTTGCGGTGTAGGAAGAGCTGGCAGAAAGCCATTGCCGCAGCGTGGCCGTGATCTTTGTCTGCAACGCGGCAATGTTTGTGCCGGCACGCACTCTGCCAATCGGGTAAAGCCAGTGAGCGTCCGGATGATGAAGGATCGCGCTATCGCCGTGCACATATGGCTCAGTGTTCAGAGGAATCCAGAAATCGGGCGGGGTGTCCGTCACTCGATCCCCGAAGAAACCGCGTGGAGCGATACCGGCAACCGTGAACGGCTTCGCCTGAACGTAAATTGTTGCCCCCACGATCGAAGGATCGGCAGCGTAGTCGCCCTGCCACGCATCGTAGCTGAGAACAATTGTCGGAGCAGCCGTGGGCGTGTCGTCGTTGTCCGTAAGCAGACGCCCCGAAAGTGCGCCAATACCGAGTGTGGCAAAGTAGTTTCCGGATACAAACTCGCCGTGCAGGCCCTTGGGCAGAGAGTTCCCGCGCCGCACCGCCCATTGTTGCCCCACCCACGACTGCACTGCCGCCAACTGCTCAAACTCCGGCGTGTTGGCGCGCAGATATTGATATAGAGGGAATGAAAAAATGGAGAAGTCGCCGGTCTCGCTCGCGTCGCCTGGGAAGCCGCCATCCACACAGCAATCGCGGTTGTCGCCAATACGATAGAGCTGAGCAGGATCACCCACGGGCAGCCTGCGCAACAGAATTCCGTGCACCAGCGTGAAGATTGCAGTGTTGGCGCCAATGCCCAGCGCCAGTGTAATCACCACCGTGAGCGCAAACCCGGGTGACTTCCGCAACTGCCGCAATGCATATCGAATGTCCTGAATCAGCGAGTTCATCCGGCTACTCCTCCTTGGGGAAATTCCTGCATTTTCGTCATTCGGCTCTCAATGCTTGCATCGGCTCAATGGTTGCGGCGCGCGCCGCTGGAATAAGCGCGGCCACCAGGCCCGCCACGATCAGAAGCAACGCAAGCATCAGGAAACCGCCAGCCTCTCGTTGCGCGTCGAAGTAGATCACAACGCCAATCAGCTTTCGCGCCGCAAAGGTGAGCACAAGGCCGGCAACGGCGCCCGCGCCCAACATCCAGGCCACGCGGCGCATAACCATTGCCAGAATTCGGTTGCGCGTTGCGCCCAGAGCCATCCGCACGCCGATATCGCGCGTGGACTGCTCGACCTCGTGGCTCACTAACCCGTAGAGCCCCACCATTGCGAGCAGTAGCGCGAGCGAAGCGAAGATGCCAAACAGCCAGCCCTCCATGCGCTCGAATACCAGTTGCTCTGAGACAACCTCAGACATCGTCCGTACATCCGCCAGAGGAACAGTCGGGTCGACGTCGTGAAGTGCGGCGCGCAACGCCGGGATCACCGACTTCGCATCGCCATCCGTCCGAAGCACCAACACCATGCTTGACATCGCAGCAGGGCGATCCTTCACAGGAACCTCGTCCAACACGTAATCCATCTCCGCGAGAGGCTCCTGGCGAAGATCCTGGCGAATGTTGCCTGCCACGCCGACGATCGCCGTCTTCTCCTCCGGCTTTTCGTGATCGTCAATGTGCGGCGAAGACGAAGCAAGCGGCGCGAGCGAAAATTTCCTGACGAATGCATCGTTGACCACAACGGTCGCGGCCTTGTTGTCCGGCCGGTCAAATGCGGGCGAAAAGCCGCGTCCCTGGCGAAGCGAAATGCCAAACACATCGAAGTAACCCATCGACACCATCCGATTCTCGGCGAGCATCTCTTGGTTCTTCGGATAAGCCGGCTGGCCATTAATGTGAACATCGGAGTTTGAACCCCAGGAATCGATAGGCAGCATATCGATAAGACCGACAGCGCTGACGCCCGGAATCGTCTTCACCCGTTCCAGCAGCGGCTCAAAGAATCCGGAGAGCACATCCCGCCCTTCGTACCGCGTCGGCGCAATGTGAAGATATCCCGCAAGAACATGCGAGGGATCGTATCCGAGATCGACGTGGCGAAAGCGCGTGACCGAGCGAATCAACATGCCCGCAACCACCAGCAGCACCAGCGTCAGCGCCACCTGCGTGATCACAAATCCTGCGCGGACGCGGTGTTCGCCGCGGCCTGTCCCTGCGCTGCCCCCGGCGCGAAGTGCCCTATTCGGATCGATCCCGGAGAGTCGAATAGCCGGGTAAAGCGTTGCTGCAAGACTCACCATTATGGCAACCGCGACCGCCGCGCTGAGCACCACGAAGTTCAGGTGAATGTCCGCGCCGCGCTCCAGCGCTTTGATAAGAAATGCACGCATGATGTTCAGCAGGCCAGCGGCCAGCGCCACTCCGCAAGCCGAGCCGATCAGCGCAAGCAACAGGCCCTCGGTAAACATCTGGCGCAGGATGCGCATTCTGCCCGCGCCAATAGCCACGCGCATGGCCATCTCTCGCTCACGCTTCACTCCCCGCGCCAGCAGCAGGCCGGCAATGTTCACACAACCAATGGCAAGCACCGCAAACACTGCGCCGAGCAGTGTCCACAGAGCCCCTCGTGTATCGCTGCTTTGCGAGTCCGACAACATTTGCAGTCGCACCGTGCGGCCGCCGTCTGTGTCCGGATACGTCTTGCTGAGTCCTGCGAAAATGTGCGTCAGGTCCGCCTGCGCCTGGCTCAGCGTCGCGCCATCCTTCAAGCGTCCAACAGTGCGCAGAAAGTGGCCGCCGCGCGTTTCCATCCATTGAGCGGCATTCGTGTGCAAGGGAATGTAGACGCCATCGCGCAGGTTGAGCGGGAACCGGAATCCGGCCGGCATCACGCCGATGACCGTGTAGGCGCGGCCATCGATGCTCAGAGGCGACCCAATCGCACTCGATGCACCGCCAAAGTGCTTCATCCAGGTGTCGTAACCGAGCACAACCACATCGTTCTTGCCGGCTGCCTGTTCGCCTGGCAGAAACGTACGGCCAAGCAGCGGGTGAATTCCGAATACGTCGAAGAAGTTATCTGAAGTATTCACGGCGGGCAACACCGCCGGCCCATTCGGCGCAACAACGGCCACATCCCGCCAGCGAAAGTATCCGGCCAGCGCGCTGAAAGTCGTCGCCTGCGCGCGTTCATCCTTATATGAGGGCCACGAGGCAGGCTGCATGTAGCCGCTCCCGCTATTTGAGTCAAAGTTGATGATCTTGTCCGGCTTCTCAAACGGCAGCGGACGCAGCACCACCGCATCGATAACACAGAAAACGGCCGTGGCCGCGCCCACGCTGAGTGCAAGCGTCAAAATCGCCGTGAATGCAAAGCCGGGCGACTTGCGAAGTTGGCGCCATGCGTAGCGAATGTCCTGAAGCAGCTTGGTCATCTCGATCCTCGGGGAAGTGAATTGATCTTCATTCCGTTCTCAGAGCTTGCATGGGTTCAACGGATGCGGCCCGTCGCGCGGGCAGCCAACTGGCAAACATCGATGCGCAAAGCAGTACAAGCGACACGCAGACGATAGCGCCGTAGTCAACCGAGCCAACGCCATAGAGCGCGCTGTGCAAAGCACGGCCAATGAAGAACGCTCCAATCAACCCGATTCCAAGGCCGATGCCCGCAAGAACCAGCGCCTCTCTGAGAATCAGATTCACCACGTTGCCGCGGCTCGCTCCGAGCGCCATCCGCAGGCCAATCTCATGTTCCCGCTGCGCAACCGTGAAAGCCATCACCCCGTAAATGCCCACCGCGGCAAGCAGCAAAGCAATCAATGCAAAGCTGCCCATCAGCGTCATGATGAATCGATCGCTGCCCAGATTACGGCTCTTTACCTCCTCCAGCGTATGCGGCTCCGCCACTGCGATCTGCGGATCGACCGAATGCACAGCTGCTGCAATGCCGTGCATCATCGTCGCGGGATCACCGGTGGTGTGGACGCCGATGCTGGCGCTGGGCCACGGAATCTGCGCAAAGGGAATCACCATCTCGGGAAAGTCATCGCGGAATCCGCCCGCACGCACGTTGTTGGATACGCCCACAACCTGCAATGTGATGTACGGCCCCAGCTTGGTAACGCCGGGAATGAGTTCCTCAACATTAATGCGTTGCTGCAACGCGTCTTTCCCTGCGAAAAACTTGTCGGCAAACTTCTTGTTGACGATGGCCACGCGCACCGACGCCGCAGTGTCCTGATCGGTGAATGCCCGCCCGCGAAGAATCGGAATGCTGTAGGTCTTGAAGTACTCCGGCGTCACCATGTCAAATCCCGCACCGGGCCGCTGCGACGGATCGGCAAAATCCGGCTGTCCGGCGATCGTGAAGGGCATTCCAAAGCTGGAGCCCTCAAGCGGCAAACCAACTGAAACCGCGGCATCTTGCACGCCAGGGACTGCCCGGATGCTTGCAACCATCTGTTGGTAATACGCGTTGATCCTTGCCGGGTCTTTCGGCCGCGAATCGGGCACAGGCAAAAAGAAAGTCTGAATGTTACTCGTGCTCACCCCGAGATTGACCTGTGTGAGATTCCAAAAGCTGTGAATGGCCAATCCCGCGCCAGTCAGCAGCGCGAGTGCCAGCGCAAATTCCCCAATCACCAGCAACCGCCGCAGTCGCTGCCGGCCGGCCCCTGTGCCAGAGCGTCCACCCTCCTTCAACGCCTCCGCAGGATCGACTCGTGTGGCATACCACGCAGGTGCGCAGCCAAAGAGCAAACCGGAAAGCGTCGACGCAGCCAGCGTGAACAACAGAATGGGAAGGTTGAGCGTGAGATCGGCTTCAGAGGGCAGCGTGCCTCGCGGCATGATTGCCTGAATGCCGCGCAGCAACGCCCACCCAAGCGCCACTCCAAGACCGCCGCCAAGAATGGCGAGCATCAGGTTTTCAGTCAGGAACTGCGCGAAGATCGTCTTGCGCGAGGCGCCGAGCGCCGCGCGTACGGCCACTTCCTTCTGCCGCGTCGTGCCCTTGGCCAACAATAAATTGGCAATGTTCACGCATGCAATCAGCAGCACAAAGCCCACAGCGCCCAGCAGAATCCACAACATGTTGATCTCTTCCTTCGGCAGGAAGTCGTTATGCAGCAGCTCTACACTTGCGCCCCAGCCCTTGTTGCTCTTTGGGTTCGCTTGGGCAATGTTCGCCGTCACCGCGTCCATGTTGGCCTGCGCCTGTTGCAGCGTGACGCCTGGCTTCAGCCGGCCCATCGCCAGCAGCCAGTGGAAGTCGTGATTGAGTTGGTCGGGCTTGAACGCCAGCGGCACCACAAGCCAGTTGTCCAGCCGGTCGGCCTGCCCAGGCGCGAAGACGCCAACCACCGTGTATGCCGTGCCGTCCATTTGGATCGTCTTCCCCACGATGTTGGGATCGGAGCCCAGGCGTCTCCACAGCTTGTTCATCAGGATGACCACGTGGTCTTTGCCGATCGTCCCTTCCTCGGGAAGAAAATCGCGGCCATACAGAAACTGATTGCCCATCATCCGGTACATGCCCGGCGTAGTCGTCTGGCCCTGCAGGTACTCGGGCTGCTCCTTGGTTGCGAGGTTGAAGCTGCCCCCGCTGAAGGCATTGATGTCCTGGAAGACCGTGTTCTGGCTCTTCCAGTCGAGAAAGTCCTGCGCAGCGATGCTGTTGTTGCCGCCCTGGATCTTTGACCAGACCATCACCAGCTGATCGGGCTGCGGGTACGGCATCGGCGCGAGCAATGTCGCATACACCACGGTGAAGATGGCCGTAGTTGCGCCAATGCCGAGTGCCAGCGTCAGAATCGCAGTAACCGTAAAGCCGGTTGACTTGCGAAGCTGGCGAAATGCGTAACGAAGGTCCTGAGCGATCATCGCGCTCCTCCTATTCCGTTCTCAGAGCTTGCATGGGTTCAATCGATGCGGCGCGCCGTGCGGGAATAAAACATGCTGCCATTGCCACCACGCACAGCAGGCCAGCCACGCTGATGAAGGTCAGCCAATCTGCCGCACCCACACCAAAAAGCATGCCGCGCAAAAACCGTGTAAGAAAAAGCGAGACGCCTATGCCGACTGCCAACCCCGCACCCGTCAGCAGCAGCCCCTGCCGCAGCACATCGCGCAGAATGTCAGGTCTCCCGGCGCCCAGCGCGATCCGGATGCCAATTTCATGCGTCCGCTGCCGCGTCGTATACGACACCACTCCGTAAATCCCTACCGCCGCCAGCACCAGCGCCAGCAGCCCGAACGAACCTGCGAAAGTCACAGCGATGCGCTCAAACACGCTCCCTCCCTGCATACTCTCCCTGAGCGTCGTCGCGTTGTAGAGCGGAAGATTACCGTTAATGCTGTGAATTGCCTGCTCCACCGCCGCCGACATGGCCAGTGGCTCTCCCCTTGTACGCACGTGCAAAATCACTTCGTCTTCGTAGCGCTGTGTCAGTGGCATAAGGACCAGCGGTGTGGGATCGTAGATCAGGCGCCGGTACTTGGCGTTCGCCACCACTCCCACAACGGTTCTCCACCGTCCGGCCTCGATGCGCTTGCCGATCGCGTTCTGGCCCGGCCAATAACGGTCCACGAATGCCTGGTTCACGATCGCCACAGTTTGCGTGTCGGGCCTGTCCTGGTCGGTGAAGTCCCGCCCGCTCATGAGCGGAGTCCGCAAGGTCTCCGTGTAGTTTGCTCCCACAACGCCGCGATCCACCTCCACGTCTTCGTGCGGCCGCGGCACGTAACCCTCCGGCAGAACACCTTCAGAGTGGATAGTGAAGCTCAGCGGCGAAAAATCAGCCAGCGTGGCCGATTCAACACCTGGCAGCTGTCTCACTCGCTCAATCACCTGCCGCTGAAACTCAAGGCCCGTCTTGTCCGTGTATCCCATCGGGTGCAGATCAAAAGTCACCAGAAGCACATGGCCCGGATCGAAGCCCGGGTCGGCTTCCTGCGCCTTGCTCAAACTGCGCACGAACAACCCCGCGCAGGTCAGCAGGAGCAATGACAACGCAACCTGTGCCACCACTAATCCCGAAGTTAGCCGCGACTTGTGCAGTCCTCCCGATGAGTTGAGCGCTTCGTCCTTGAGAACCATGGCCGGAGAAAGTTTCGATGCGCGCAACGCGGGCACTACGCCTGAAACGGCCGCGGTGAGCAGCGAAATCAAAATCGTCGCCACCAGCACCCGCATGTCGATCTCTCCGTTAATTGCAAGCGGCAAGTTCGTGCCGGGCAAAAAGCTGCCCAGTGTCTTTGAGGTCCAAACCGTGCCGCACACCGCCAGAGCGCCTCCGGCCAGCGCAATCAGCGAGTTCTCCGCCAGCAGTTGCCGCACGAGTGTCCAGCGATCCGCGCCCATCGAAAGCCGAATCGCGAACTCGCGACGCCGCGTCACCGAGCGCACCAAAAGCAAATTGGCCACGTTGGCGCAGGCCAGCAGCAGCAGCACCGCTGCCAGCGCCAGCAGTATCGGCAGTGTTCCCGCCATGTACACGTTAGCGCCGAACGGCGAGCGCCACATCGGATCGGTCGAGATCTGATTCGCGCCCTGGTGCGGTTCCGGATATTGACTCACGATGCGCTGCATCTGCAGGTTCAGCTCGTTGTCTACCTGCCGCGCGTCGACACCCGGCCGCAGTACGCCCAGCACGTTGAGCCACGAAGAATCACGTCGGTCAATCCGATCGCCACCCCAAATCGGCCCATCCAAACCGAGTGGAAGAAAAATGTCAGTGCGCAACCCGCTCTTGCAACCCCGAAAACCCTGAGCCGCCACTCCAACGATCGTGACCGGATGAAGATTGAGCTGGATCGTTTTCCCCACAATGCCCGGGTCGCCGGCAAAATGGTTCTGCCACAGGCTGTAGCTCAGAACCGCGATCGCCGCGCCCGCTCTCTCATTGGCTTTCGTTGAGATCAGCGTGCTGCCCAGGTACGGCTTTACGCCCAGCACCTCAAAATAGTCTGCGCTCGTCAATGCTCCATAGATGCGCTCCGGCTTGGCCGACCCTGTGATGGAAATATAGTCGTCGTGGTACCCGATCAAGCCGGAAAGCGTTTTGCTGTTGTCGCGCAAATCCGTAAAGTCCGGATAGGAAAATGGCGGGCTCGGATGCTCGCTCCGTTCGCCGCGCTGGATGGTGACCATCCTGTCAACGTTCTTCGCACCGGGAATGGGATTGAATAGCGTGCCGCCGATCCAGCTTAAAATCGTGCTGTTCGCGCCAATTCCCAAGGCTAGAGTAACGACGGCAATGATGCTAAACCCCGGCGACTTGCGTAACTGGCGAAATGCGTATCGAAGGTCCTGATCGATCATTGTGACCCTCCTATTCCATTCTCAAAGCTTGCATCGGTTCGATGGATGCGGCGCGGCGCGCTGGCAGTACGGCAGCAAGCGTTACCGCAAGGCCCGCGAGCATGGCAGCGGCGGCCAGAGAAAACGGATCGAATGTAGTCACGCCGTAAAGCTGGCTCTTGAAAAGCCTCGCCAGCGCAACGACAGCGGGCAACGCGATCACCACGGCGATCGCCGCAATCATTGCCATCTCGCGGACTACAAGCAGCACAATGCCCGTCCGCTGCGAACCAAGTGCCAGCCGAACCCCAATCTCCCGCGTCCGCTGCTCAATGGAGTAGGCCAACACTCCGTAGAGGCCAACC
>Ga0182015_10003137_pt1 | contig 18928 bp, 15 predicted proteins | sample 712P3MmetaG_FD_120478 | JGI IMG/M metagenome (GOLD analysis project Ga0182015, IMG submission 120478) | Permafrost microbial communities from Stordalen Mire, Sweden - 712P3M metaG | ecosystem: Environmental > Terrestrial > Soil > Wetlands > Permafrost | place: Sweden: Stordalen | collected...
AGCGACACCAAGATTATCCTTATCAGCCACGCGCACGGCGATCATGACGCCGCAACGGGTCTGATCAAAAAAGAAACTGGCGCCAAGTTGATGGTTATGGATGCTGATGTCCCCGAAGAGCAGAGCACTGCGCCGGGCCGTCCGGGCGCGCACGTGGATCGAGTTCTGCACGATCGCGAAACAGTCGCACTCGGCGGCTCCAAACTAGTTGCGCATCTCACGCCCGGCCATACCAGAGGCTGCACGACGTGGACGATGCAGGTACGCGATGGAGCACGCACGTTGCACGTAGTGATCGTCGGCAGCCCGAACGTAAACCCGGGCTATATTCTGGTTGGCAACAAGAATTATCCGCAGATCGCGGAAGACTATGTAAAGACTTTCGCTGTTTTGGAGAGTCTCCCCTGCGATGTCTTCCTGGGAGCGCACGGCGGCTACTTCGGCTTGAAGGCGAAGTACGAGAAGATGAAGGCCGGCGGTGCGAATCCGTTTATCGATCCGGAGGGATACAAGGCGTACATCGCGGAACGCGGCGATACGTTCCGCAAAGAGTGGGAGCGGCAGAAACAGAACCCAGGCTCCGCGGCGCCATAGCCGTCTGAGCTGGCGCTGAGCTGGCGCATGCACGCGCGGCGCTCTTCGGATAAGCTAGAAACACGCCGGGACTCGAAAACGATACAGCCTGGCCAACTGTTTGCCAGCCCAAAAGGAGGCACATCGTGAAGACAGCAGCGTTGCGGATTATCGCGATCGGTGTCGGAGTGGTGCTGCTCACCTCCGCCTACACCCGCATGCATTCCGCGTCCGTGATGACGGATGCCGCCAAAGCGTTTCTGACCTCGCTCACGCCGGAACAGCGCGCGCAGGCCACCTTCCAGTTTCAGAACGACGAGCGCTTCGACTGGCACTACATTCCGAAAGAACGCAAAGGCATCGCGCTACGCGAGATGACGGCCGAGCAGCAACAGCTCGCGCACGCCCTTCTCGCTGCTGGTCTGAGCCAGCAGGGCTACATCAAGGCCGTCAGCATCATGAGCCTGGATGAAGTGCTGAAGGTTCTTGAAGCGGGCAAAGGTCCACACCGCGATCCCGAGGGCTACTTCTTCACGGTCTTCGGCGAGCCTTCCGCAACCGGCACGTGGGGCTATCGCGTGGAGGGCCATCACGTCAGCCAGAACTTCACCATCGTCAACGGCAAGGTGCAAGGTGCGCCGAGTTTCTTTGGGACCAACCCGGCCGAGATCCGCGAGGGCCCTCGCAAAGGCCTGCGCATTCTGGCGCGCGAAGAGGATCTGGGCCGCGAGCTTGTGAAGTCGTTCACAGCCGATCAAAAGAAGACCGCCGTCCTCAGCCATGACGCGCCCAAGGAGATTCTGACCGAAGCCTCGCGTAAGGCCGCGCTGAACGGCCAGGCCAGCGGTTTGGAAGCATCGAAAATGACCGCTGCGCAGCGCGCGATTTTCCAAAGCCTGCTCGACGCATATTGCCAGAACATGACTGACCAGATCGATCAGACCCGCGAAGACCAGATCAAGAAAGCCGGAGATCATCTGTACTTCGCCTGGGCCGGCGGCGAGGAGCCCGGTCAAGGACATTACTACCGGATTCAATCGCCCAGTTTCCTGGTCGAGTTCGACGACACGCAAGACAACGCCAACCATATTCATTCCGTTTGGCGCGACTTTGAAGGCGATTTTGGACTGGACCTGCTGAAGGAACACTACCAAAGCAGCCATCGTTAGCTCTGCTTTTGATGGTTAGCTTGACCCGCCGCCGTTTCGTTGCGTCATTTGCCGGTTTGAGCGCCGGCGCTTGCCTGGCAGCCGACAACAAGCCGGGGATGTATCCGTCGGAGATCCAGCGCTACGCCGACGAAGCTACCGACTTCAGCGTGTTTCGCTTGACCGATCCCGCGCATCAGAGCTGGTTGCCCCTAGCCTACGGCCGTGCGATTTCGAAGAAAACCGAATTTCTGATTCATTCGAGCGACCGCTCAGGATCAGTGCAAGCATATCGGCTGGAATTGAAGAGCGGGCAATCGCGAGTTTTGACTCAAGCCGCGGATCTGGTCACGGGTTCTTTGACGCTCGCGCCCGATGAGCACGAATTCGCTTACCTGGCGGGCCAGTTGCTCTACATGGGACGAACCAATGGCGTTCACGCGCGCGAAGTTTATCGGGCCGAAGAAGGGTTTCAGTTCGGGAGTGGGTTCAGCCTTTCTGAAGATGGTTTGGTGGCCGCGCTGATCGAGGAAAAGCCGGGATTGAGCCGCTTGCGTCTGATCACCATGCGGACGGGAGTGGCGGCAACGCTGGTGGAATCGAGCGAGCCGTTATCCGATCCCGAGGCGCGCCCGAAACGCGCCGGTTTGCTGTACCGGAAAGGCACTGAAGTGAATACGAGTGAGTTATGGGTGGTGAACTACGATGGCGGGCAGAATCGCAAGCTGCGAGTGGCGCCCGGTAGCCTCGGGACGGCTCTTTGGTCCGGCGATGGAAGAACCATCGTTTATCTGAACCTCCCCGCGGACCGGAAACAACTCAACAACATTCGGGAGTTCACGCCCGATACAAATGAAGATCAATTTGTTTCGGCCACCAGCCAGTTCGCGACCTTCAGCCGTAATCCCGATACCAGCGTCTTCGTGGGCGCGAGCGGCAGCAAAGCTTCACCATACCTGTTGCTGCTGGTCCGGTCGGTCAAACGGGAGCTTACGCTGTGCCAGCATCGCGCCAGCGATCCGCGCCAGGTCACGGCATTCTTTTCTCCCAATAGCCAGCGAGTGATCTTTCAGAGCGACCGCGACGGGAAGATGGCGATCTACTCGATCGCGGTGGAGCGGTTGGTGGAAGAAACTGAAACGGAAGCACCCTGATCAACCACGGAGCTCCGATCAAAGAGTCCCGCCACTGAAGCAAGGGTTTTTCGAATGTCGTGGTTCGCTTCCACCTTCCGCCGGCCAGCCGCACCCATCTTCTTGCGGAGTTCCCTTTGATCCAGCAGCGAGTGGATGGCCCGTGCGAATTCAGCGGCTGCATCAAAGTGTTCGATCAAGATTCCGCAACTGGAGTCGAGCACTTCCGGGATCGACCCAACCTTGGAAGCTATTACACAGCGCCCGCTGGCCAGCGCTTCGAGAATCACCAAGGGGACACCTTCACTGCGCGACGGAAGAATCACGATGTCGCAGGCGGCCAACAGCGGTGCGAGATCGTCGACCTGTCCACGGAAATCGAAGACAGCATCCAGCCCGAGCTTGTGGACGCGCCGCTCGAAACGTTCTTTCTCCGGGCCATCGCCGGCGATGACGAATCGAAAATCGCCCTGGGACCGCAGCTTAGAGAGCTCGCGCGCGATGTCGGCCAACAGCAATGGTTGCTTGCGGCGTTCGAGCCGGGCGGCGAAGAGGATTTGCTTCACAGAGCTGGCCGCATTGATAGGTGATGGTTGGAATCGCTCGAGATCGACGCCGTTACGCACCAGCAGAATCTTCGATTCGGGCGTTCCCATCGCAAGCAGACGATCGCGAACCGATTCAGCCAGAGCCACACGGCAGTCGATACACGACGCCACTTCGGCGGTGGATGCGATCTGGTCCCAGCCTTCATCAATGTAGTGAACCAGGTCAAATATCCTGATGTCCGGTAACAGCTTCTTGAGGTGTGGAAGCGCTGCGTATCCGTAGAGACTGTTTTGGAGCAGCAGGTAATCGCATCGCCAGTTGGAAACGATGGAGTAAAGAGCCGCGATCATGCGCTCAGGCGGGACTACTTGCGCGGGGTCGTACGTGTGCTCAACCCGTCCGCGCCATTTTGTGAGCCAGCGATCGTCCCGCGACTGCGTGGCAAACAGCAAGCTTTCGAATCGGCTGGAATCTAACATGGACGCAATATCGTAGAGCACCGACTCTGCGCCTCCCGGCCCCAAGTGCGTAGTCACCAGCGCGACGCGTTTGCGGCCATGAGCGGGCTTCGGGTAGTAGATCAAGGGCTCCACCAACATGTCGCCGAGCAGAACTGAATTGGGTTGAAACTGCAAGTAGAAAGACAGATCGAAGACCCGGCGGCCCACGGCTTTATTGATACGTTCCTTCGCGCGTAAAGGGACCAACCTGGTCAACGAGCGCGCCGGGTGATGCGTCCAGGATCGCAACGACAGCAGTTCAGCGTTCAGCAAATTCCGGTGCAAACGACTGCCCGCCGAGGGCCGCAAAGGTTGCGCGTCGGCGCGTCCGCTCCAGGCGGCAAGCGCGGCCAATTCAGCGGCCTCGGGATCCAGAGAGCCACTGGTCGCATCGAGAACGGCCGGCGCCAAAGGTGATTCGCCAGGCGCGATCACCTGAATGTCTTCGATGGTCTGATTGCTGGGCGGCTCCAGGGCGATAATCGAAACCGCGGGCGACCAGCGCGCCTTCACACAGGCGCGGTTTTCGTATTCGTAAAGCTCGGGGTGCAAGCTTCGAATGTATGCGACGAACTCCTGGTGACGAGCGAGAGCGTAATCATACAGAGACGCTCCATGCTTGCGGTAACGGAACAGCGATTTCGGCACGTACCGGCCGAAGCGGTGGCGCGCGCCCAGCCGAAGCCAGAACTCCCAGTCTTCATATCCGAAACATTTCAAGGATTCGTCGTATCCGCCCGAGTTTTCCCAATCGTGCTTTCGAATTAGCGCCGCATACGTGAGATAGTTGCGATCCAGCAACCGATATAAGTTGTACTCGCCCGGCCGCTCCTGGTAGGTCTCGGTTCCAAACACCCGAAAGTCGGTGTATGCGAAGGCGGCATCCGAGTCTTCGAGGGCGGTAAGACATTCGGCGATGTAAGCGGGCTCGATCAGATCGTCTGCATCCAGCGGCACGACGAACTCACCGTGCGCCGTTCGGAACCCTACGTTGCGCGCGGCTCCAAGACCGCGGTTCGGTTGTTCCAAGTAGGTGCCGGCCAGGCGCGATGCCTGTTCAAGAACTGCCAGGCTCTCAGGTTTGTCCGAGCCGTCGTTCACTAGTATGATTTCGATATTCGGGTGCGTTTGCGCGGACGCCGACGCGATGGCTTCCAGCAGAAATGTGGTCGGGTTATAAGCAGGGATGACGACGGAGACCAGGTAATCTGGCAAATTTCAGTGTATCCGGATTGGCCGCTTGCCTGGCCCTTCAGTTCTCGGCGACAATGGACGATGAAGTTGGACGGGGGATTATTTTGACTATCAGATTTTCGATTGGATTGACGATGCTGCTGTGCACCAGCGTGTGCTCCAGCCTGTGGGCCGCGGATTTTCACGCCCTGGATGTGAAGACGGGCCAGTGGGAGACCACGGTGACCGGGCAAATTACCGGTGCGCCGGCCATTCCCGCCGAAGTGCTGACGCAGTTGACGCCCGAGCAGCGCGCTAAGATGGAATCCGCCATGGGCGGACGGGGCGCGAAGCCGATGGTCACCACAAGCTGCAAGACGAAAGAGAAACTCAACCAGGCGTGGACTACAGGACAAAACCAAAAGTCTTGCACTACCACGGTGACAAGTTCCTCTTCCAGCAAACAGGAAGTTCATCTGGAATGCAGTCAGGACGGAGCGAAGTCCAGCGGCGCCATAAAGGTCGAGGCGGTCGATTCGGAGCACATTCGTGGCTCGTTTCAGATGAGTGCGGCGTCGGACGGCAACCACGTGATGGGCATGAATTATACGTTCACGTCGAAGTGGTTGGGCGCGGCCTGCACCGAGACTAAATAATCCTCGAGATCCGGCGGCAATGGAGCGCTGAGCGCGATCCGTTCGCCCGTGCTCGGGCTCGTGAAGGTGATCTGGCGGGCATGCAGAAAGTAGCGGCCGAGCGTGCTGGCCGGGGCGCCGTAGAGTTTATCGCCCACCACCGGATGCCCGATGCTGGCAAGATGCACGCGGATCTGGTGGGTACGGCCCGTACCGATTTTCACTTCAAGAAACGTGAATTTGTCGAAGCGCTTCAGCACTTGATATGACGTGCTAGCTTTTCGTCCGGTGGCTAGGCGCGCGGTCATGCGAATACGGCGAATAGGATCGCGTGCAATCGGCGTCGTGATACTGCCCTGGTCATTCTTGACGCGTCCATGCACCAGCGCCAGATAGATCTTTTCGACCTCGCGGCTCGCGAACTGCCCGGCCAGGTTGCGATGCGCGGTGTCGTTGCGCGCTACCAGGATCACGCCACTGGTGAAGCGATCCAGACGATGCACGATGCCGGGCCGCAGGTCGCCGCCGGCGGTGGAAAGCTTTCCAAAGCGGTGCAGCAGGGCGTTGACGAGAGTGCCCGAGTGCTGCCCGGCGCCGGTATGAACCACCATGCCCGCGGGCTTGTTGATCGCGATGACATCGGCGTCTTCATAGAGGACATCGAGCGGGAGGTCTTCAGGCGTGGCGCGCAACGGGGCCAATTCGCCAGGCTGGACGTGGATTCGCTCGGTGCCCTTCAGCAGGAACGAACGCTTCTCCGGCGAACCATTGACCAAAACGCGCCTTTGTTCGATCCAATCTTGCAGCCGCGCCCGGCTGTATTGCGGGAGGCGCTCGCGCAGAAACTGATCCAGGCGTTTGCCTCGATCCACCGGGCTTGATTCCAGCCACAAGTCACTAGCCACCAGCCACAGTTATATTCAATAGGTGATCAAAAGCGCAATGAGCCGGGATCGGTTTGCACTTGCGCTCTTGTTCCTGGGATTGCTCGTCGCGCGGCTGTGTCACAGCGCGATCGTTTGGGTCGAAGAGGCGTATCCGGCGGCCGCCGCCATCCAAGTCTTGAGCGGAAAAGCCCTGTATCGCGACGTTTGGTTCGACAAACCCCCGCTTTCCGCGCTGGTGTATTTGCTGTGGGACGCGCGCATGGGAGTGCTGCTGAGGATCGCGGGCGCGGCCTTGGTCTTTGCGTGCTGCCTGATGTTATGGAGGTTCGCGCGCGATTTGTGGGGTCCGCGCGAAGGCCTGGCAGCGGCCCTGCTGCTCGGATTCTTTTTAACGTTTGGGATTCCGGCGGCCGTGATGGCGCTGGCGCCGGATTTGTTGATGGTGCTGCCGCACATCGCGGCCGTTTATCTGGCGTGGCGAGGAAGGCCTCTGCTCAGCGGATTCGTAGCCGGCGTCGCGCTGCTGGTAAACGCGAAGGCCTTCTTTGTTTTGGCGGCTTGCATGTTTTTCGCCTGGCGCGGCGCGGGATGGCTGCTGGCCGGCTTTGCCATTCCGAACATTGTGGCGCTCATTTGGTTCGGCCAACCCTACGTCGATCAAGTCTGGCGGTGGGGCGCCATGTATTCCGAACAGACGTTCTCACTTGCCACCGGTTTCATCAGAACCGCAAATTGGGCGGGGTTTCAAAGCGCGCTGATCGTGGGAGCCGCGTTTGCGCTATGGAAGGAAGACCGCTGCCGATGGAAAATGATCGCGTGGCTGCTGCTGTCGCTCGTGGCAGTGGCGGCGGGCTGGCGATTTTTCCCGCGCTACTACTTTCAACTCTTGCCGGTGCTGGCGCTGCTGGCCGCGCGCGGCTACACGGCATTGGGCCGATGCCGCGCCGTAATGCTGGCGCTGCTGTTGATCCCCCTGATCCGCTTTGGCCCGCGCTACGTGATGCTCGCAAATGATTTGGTGCATCAGCGGCAAAGTAACTGGAGCGACGTCGCGCTCAATGAAGATAGCCAGGCCGCTGCGGATCGAATCGGGCATGCGGGCACACCAGCCGAAGCACTCCGTGCGGAGACACTATTAGTGTGGGGCTATCGGCCCGACATTTTCACCTATACCCGAATGCCCGCCGGCAGCCGCTTCTTGGATTCGCAGCCGCTCACGGGCGTGTTGGCGGACCGCCATCTCACGACCTCGGAGGCGTTCGCACCAGCGTGGGCCGCGCGAAACCGGCGCGAGCTGATCGCGAGCGATCCAACCTGGATTGTAGATGGGCTCGGCCCTCTGAATCCGGCGCTCGCCATCACGAACTATCCGGACTTGAGCGAGTGGTTGGGGAGCTATCGCGAAGTGGGGCGGACACGGTTCTCGATCATCTACCAACTCAAGTAACGCCGTTATTCCCCGCTCCAGCACGCTACGCGTTTCTCAAGAAACGCGGAAATGCCCTCCTGCGCGTCGTGCGCGAGCGAGTTCATCGTCATTACTTCCTTGGCGTAGGCGTAGGCCTTGGACTGGTCGAGATCGATCTGCGTGTAGTACGCTTGCTTGCCCAGAGCGACCGTGAAACTGCTGGCCTCGGCGATTTTGCAGGCGAGTTCGCGCGTCGCCGATTCGAGCTCGGCGGCGGGTACCACGCGGTTCACAAGGCCCCACTCGGCCGCGGTCGAGGCATCGATCAGCTTGCCAGTGAGCAGCATCTCCATCGCGCGTTTGCGGCCCACGGCGCGAGAAAGCGCAACCATGGGCGTGGTGCAGAAGAGGCCGAGCTTCACACCCGGGGTGGCGAACGCGGCTTGGTCGCTCGCGATGGCGAGATCACAGGTGGCCACCAGCTGGCATCCGGCGGCCGTGGCGACGCCTTGGACTTGCGCGATTACCGGTTGCGGGATGGATTGGATCTTGGCCATGAGCTCGGTGCAGACGTCGAACAGGCGCCGATAATCGCCGACAGTCCGCCCCACCATTTCACTCAAGTCGTGGCCCGAGCTGAAAACTTTGCCCGCGGCTGCGAGGATGATGACGCGGATGTGCGTAGAAGCGGCGAACTCGTCCAGGCAGCCGGTCAGTTCGAGCATCAGATCGAGCGAGAGCGGGTTGCGGCGGTCCGGGCGATTCAGCGTGATTACGCCGAGCTGGCCTTCGGTGCCTGCTTCACAGGCGCCTGCTTCACAAGTTGATGCGGTGAGATATTGGTAGGGCATAAACAATAGAGATGTCCCTCGGCGGCCACCGTTTCATCGCCCGGCGTGATCGTCGCACCGGTTTCGACGTGTACGATGTCCGTATACCCAGCGTCGCACAGAAAAGCGACAATCGCGCGCGCCTTGCACCGCTTTTCCCGCGGCGTGTTTCCGTGCATCTCCAGAAACAGAGCTGGTTGATGCGTTGCCAGCGTTTCGCGAGCTCCTTGCAGCGCTTCCAGCTCCCAGCCCTCAATATCGATCTTGATCAGATCCGGCGCGGGCAGAGTCGAGGCGGCGATGTCGTGGTCGAGCGTGGTAACTTCAACGCGCTGCGAAACGGGCCCGATGGCACACGGGTCGAGGGTCCCACCGCCTGCCATCTCCGCAGCGTAACGCAACGTGCCGAAGCCAGCCTGCGCGCCGACGCCGAACTTGCGCGCCTGGACGTTGGTCAAATTGTTCAGCCGGATGTTTTCGACCAGGCGGGCGTGATTGATTTCGTTCGGCTCGTAAGAGATGACTTGCGAGCAGCGCGAGGCGAAGAACAGCGTGAGGATGCCATGGAAGGCGCCGACGTCGTAGATCACCAGGCCGTCGAGCGCAAGCCCGCGCCAGAACATTTCTTCCTTGGTTTGTGCGATACCGGCCGGTATCCAGCCCAGCCCGCCCTTGCGGCGCATGCCGCGAATCAGGCCGTGCCGGACCGTGTAGGTGCAGCGGTCAAACAGATGGCGGCTGATCCACGCGATGGCGCGGTGCTGGAGCGAGTAGTGATGGAAGGGAAGATCGTCCGCGTCGGACGGCTCACGCTGTCGGGGTATCGCCCCAAGGTTCGGGGACTGCATCCGTTAGAGAGTCGAATTCCTTCTCGATTTCTCTCAGCTCGGGATCCTGGTTCGCGATTTCAGAAGCGCCGATGAGCCGTTTTTTCCGCTCGTCGGGATCTGCAGTCGCCTTCTGATTTCCCATATAGCCATGCTACCACGCGCCGTGAACATTATAATTTCTTCATATCTCGCCGGCCCGACGATAAATCAATAACTTACGGGAGGTATGGATAGTTACTTACGCTTGAAGGCGACGATCGCCGACCAGCGAACGGCAATGAAACATGTAGATGCGATACATGATAATTTGCGTTGTCTTGGTTCTGGCAGTCCTTCTTTATGCGCTCCGCGAGAAAGGCGACGCTTCCACCTCATTGTCAATTTGGAGAATTTTGGAATTCAAACTTGAGGTGAAGGAGAAACGAGCGCCACCTTCTGAAGGAAGTCGCCACTGACCTAATCGCTGTCCCCGTCTCCAACCTTCAGCACCGCCAGGAACGCCTCCTGCGGAATCTCCACGCGCCCCACCCGCTTCATGCGCTTCTTGCCTTCCTTTTGCTTCTCGAGCAGCTTGCGCTTGCGCGAGATATCGCCGCCGTAGCACTTCGCCAAAACGTTCTTACCCATCGCCTTGATGGTCTCGCGCGCGATTACCTTGTTTCCGATCGCGGCCTGCAGCGCCACCTCGAACATCTGCCGAGGGATCAGCTTGCGCAGCCGCTCGATCAACAGCTTGCCGCGGTCATACGCGAAATCCCTGTGTACAATCATCGACAGGGCGTCCACGGGTTCGCCCGCCACCAACACGTCCAGTTTCACCATCGGCGAAACGCGATAGCCAGCCAGATGATAGTCGAGCGACGCATAGCCTCGCGAAGCCGACTTCAGGCGATCATAAAAATCCAGCACGATCTCATTCAGCGGCAGCTCATACAGCAGCAGCACGCGCCCGGTGCCAATGTACTCGAACTTCTTCTGCGTACCGCGCTTTTCTTCCAGCAGCTTCAGGATCTCGCCGACGTACTCCTCGCGCGTGATCACGGTCGCGTCGATGATCGGCTCTTCAATGTGCTTAATCACGGACGGATCCGGGAACTTACTCGGATTGTAGACTTCGATGAGCTCCCCGTTCATGGCCGTGACCTTGTAGCGCACGCCGGGAGCCGTGGTGATGAGGTCGATTTGGAATTCGCGCTCCAACCGCTCCTGTATGATTTCCAAATGCAGCAGGCCGAGAAAACCGCAGCGAAAACCGAATCCGAGCGCCACCGAATTCTCCGGCTCGAAATTGAACGCACTGTCGTTCAGGCGCAGCTTTTCCAGCGCCTCGCGCAAGCGGCCGTGCTCGTGCGATTCCACCGGATAGAGCCCGGCGAAAACCATCGGCTTGATTTCCTGGAAACCTGGCAGCGCCTCGGAGGCCGGATTTTCCACGCCGGTGACGGTGTCGCCGATTTGTGCATCGGAAACGGTCTTGATATTCGCGAACAGGAACCCGGCTTCACCGGCCGAAAGCTCGTCGCACGGCACCGGCTTGGGCGATTGATAGCCGACGCCGTCCACTTCGCATAGCGCCCCGGTGGCCATCAACTTGATCTTTTGCCCTACTCGCAGCGTTCCGTCCACCACGCGCACCAAAATAATGACGCCGCGGTAAGGATCGAACCAGGAATCAAAAATCAGCGCGCGCAAAGGCGCTTCGGGCGAGCCCGTGGGAGCGGGCACCAGATGCACCACTGCTTCCAGCACATCCTTGATGCCGATGCCTTGCTTAGCGCTAACCAGGATCGCGTCCTGCGCCGGAAGGCCTATCAACTGCTCGATCTGCTCGCGAATCTTTTCAGGCTCGGCCGATGGCAAATCGATTTTGTTGATGACCGGAATAATTTCGAGATTGTGATTGAGCGCGAGATAAGTGTTGGCGAGCGTCTGAGCTTCCACGCCTTGCGACGCGTCCACCACCAGCAGCGCGCCTTCGCACGCTTGCAGGCTGCGTGAAACCTCGTAGCTGAAATCGACGTGGCCGGGCGTATCGATCAGGTTGAGCTGGTAGAGCTGCCCATCCTCCGCGCGGTAATTCAGCCGCACGGCGTGGGCTTTGATGGTGATGCCGCGCTCGCGTTCCAGATCCATCGTGTCCAGCACCTGCTCCATCATTTCGCGTTGCGAAAGCGCGCCTGTGGCTTCGAGCAAGCGATCGGCCAGCGTGGACTTGCCGTGATCGATGTGCGCGATGATAGAGAAGTTCCGGATGAAAGCGGGATCCATGCGGTAGAATGAGGCCTGAACCTCAAGTATCCCATATCCCACAAAAGTGACCGAAGGAAAACCAGCTTCTGCGCATCTCCAAGCCGGCCGTTTTAAATTTGCCGTCCTTTGCGCGCAGTTCAATAGTTCCATCACGGATGTTTTGCTAGCCGGCGCGCTGGACGCCTTGAAGCGTTCGGGCGCCGTCGACATCGAGGTCGTGCGTGTCCCTGGCTCCTGGGAGCTGCCTCTGGCGGCAAAAACGATAGCGGAACGCAAACCCGGAGCTCTGGGAAAGGTGCCCGATGCGATCATTGCGCTGGGAGCCGTGATTCGCGGCGATACACCGCATTTCGACTACGTGGCCGGGCAAGCCGCCAGCGGCCTCATGGCGGTGCAACTTGAAACCGGCATCCCGGTAGCGTTCGGCGTTCTAACCACGAACACGATCGAACAAGCCGCCGATCGCGCTGGGGGGAAAGACGGCAACAAGGGATACGACGCCGCGATCACCGCCATCGAGATGGCCGAGCGGATTCACCGCCTGCGACAATAGGTCACATGGCGGCCCGTCACCGATCACGCCAGCGAGCTCTGCAGGTTCTCTACCAGTGGGACATGACCAAGCGTCCCATGGAAGAGACCATTCACGCGTTTTACGACACGTTGCGCGCGGAAGGAGCGCCCGAAGCCGCCGAGGAACCAGATGACGAAGACCGGCCAAGCGACGGCCGCGATGCGTTCATGGAAGAACTCGTGAACGGCACCTCGGCCATGGCGCCGGACATCGATCATCGCATTTCCGAGAAATCGGCTCATTGGAGGCTGGAGCGCATGCCGATTGTCGATCGCAATATTTTGCGCCTGGCCATCTATGAAATGAGCCGCCAGGACACGCCGGCGGCCGTGGTGATCGACGAAGCGCTGGAGCTGGCGCGGCAGTTTTCGGGCGACGAGTCGGTATCGTTCATCAACGGCGTGTTGGACGCGATTCACAAGGAGAGCCGAAACTGAAGATCCTGATGGTGGCATCCGAGGCCACTCCCTTTGCAAAAACAGGTGGACTCGCCGATGTTTTAGGTGCTTTGCCGGCGGCCTTGCAGGAACGCGGCGAGCGAGTGGCCGTCGTAATTCCCGCCTATCGCGAAAATCGCTATCCGCAACCCACGCGCGAGGCCTATCGCGATCTGTTCATTCCCATCGGTACAGGCTATCGGGTGGACATCCTCGAGACTACCGACCACGACGTTACCTACTATTTCGTCCGGTGCCCCGCCCTCTACGATCGCGATGGAATTTACGGCGCCGCAGGGATCGATTTCCCCGACAATCATCTGCGCTTCGCGGTGCTCTCGCTAGCCGCCCTCGGCGTGGCGCGTCACTTGTTCCCCGCTGATCTCCTGCACCTGCACGATTGGCAAGCCGCGCTCGCCCCCGTGTACCTGCGCGAATATTTCCGGGGCGATCCGACTTTTCGCCGCGTCAAGTCGCTGCTCACCATTCACAATCTCGGCTATCAGGGCATCTTCGGTCCTAAGGTGGCGTCCGAACTCGGACTGGACCCGCGCTGGATAACCCCGGAGCAGCCGGGGTTTCCTGGAGACGTGAATTTTCTGAAAGCCGGCATTGCCTGGAGCGACGCCATCAGCACCGTCAGCAAAGGCTACGCTCGCGAGATTCAAACACCCGAGTACGGTTTTGGACTGGATAGATTTCTCCGCAAGCACGGTCCGATCATGGGGATCGTCAACGGTGTGGATTATACCCAGTGGAGCCCGGAGCATGACCCGCATATCGCGCGGAATTATTCGGCCACCGATCTTTCGGGAAAGCGCGCGTGCAAGCGGGCCATCCTGGCCGAGTATGGGCTGCCGCACGACAATCTGGATCGGCCGCTCGCGGCCATTGTTTCCCGCTTCGCGTCGCAAAAGGGCTTCGACATTCTTGCCGATGCCGCACCGCGTTTGCTCCAGGAAGATTTGGATCTGGTGGTGTTGGGTTCGGGCGATCCGGTCTACGAGAAGATGTTTCACGCCCTGGCGCGGGCGTATCCCGATCAAGTCGGCGTGCAGGTGGGCTACGACGACCCTCTGTCGCACCGCATTGAGGCGGGCGGCGACATATTCCTGATGCCCAGCCAATATGAACCCTGCGGCCTCAACCAGATCTACAGCCTCAAGTACGGCACCGTCCCGGTGGTGCGCGCCACCGGCGGCCTGGATGATACCATTGATAAAGATACCGGGTTTAAGTTCCGCGACTATTCCGGTGACGCTCTGCTCGAGTCCGTGCGGTTGGCCCTGAAGGCCTTCCAAAACAAGGAGCAATGGGCGCGCAGGATGAAGCGGTGCATGGAGAAGGATTTCTCGTGGAACGCCTCGGCTGGCGAGTACGTGGAGCTGTATCGGCGTCTCGCGCCGGGCTGAATCCTTTGGCCGGTAGCAACATCTATTACACTTAGGGGAGATCGACAAGATTATGGCTGGTGCGAATACTCTGACATTTACCGACGCAACGTGGGATAAGGACGTGCTGAACTCCGAAGCCCCGGTCCTGGTGGACTTTTGGGCCGAGTGGTGCGGGCCGTGCCGGATGATGACGCCGACCGTGGACGCGATCGCCGAAGCTTATGCCGGCCGCGTCAAAGTGGGCAAGCTGAATGTCGACGAAAACGGCGCCACCAGCATGCGCTACAACGTCCGCGGCATCCCCACGCTGCTGCTGTTCAAGGGCGGTAAAGTGGTCGAGCAGAAGGTTGGCGCGGTCGGCAAGACCGACGTCCAGAAAATGCTGGACGCGCACGTCACCGCGTAATTTATTCTGGACCGCGCCTAAAAACTGAGCCGCGCGCGTGAGCAAGCGGTGGTGTAAAATCGGGCATGCTCGTCCGATCCCCGCTTCTCCTTCTGGCTCTCGCCGCAATCGCCTTCGCCGGCGACTACACCTACCAGCAGCCTCCCAAGGAAATCCGCGACGTCTTAAACGCCCCGCCCACACCCGCCATTTCAGTTAGCCCGCAGCACGACTACGCGACCTTAATGCAAGCTGTGCGATACCCGCCCATCGCCCAGGTCGCGCAGCCGTTTCTGCCACTGGCAGGGGTCCGCGTCGATGCCAACACCAACAGCCTGCACATGGCGAACTACTACATTTCGTTCGCGATCAAACGGCTGCCGGGAGGAGAGGACATCGCCATCGCATTGCCGCACGACGGGAAATTCAGCGCGCCCGTCTGGAGTCCCGACGGCACGCAGTTTGCCTTCACCAACACCGTGGCCAATGGCGTCGAACTGTGGATCGGATCGCCATCCACGGGCGAAGCGCGCCGGATCCCAAATATCAGCGTCAATGGAGTACAAGTCGGAAATGGATTCCAGGCTGGCGGCGCAGCCATTCAGTGGCTCGGCGACAATCGCACGCTGATCGTGAGTACGGTTCCCGGCAACCGCGGCCCCGTTCCCGTCGAGCCTGCCATCCCGCTAGGTCCGCACGTGCGCGAGAGCACGGGCCACGCGGGTCCCGCGCCCACTTTCGAGGACCTCCTCGCCACGCCCCACGACGAAGACCTGTTCGATTACTACGCCACCTCGCAGTTGGTTTATCTCGATGCAGCCAGCGGCAAATCGACCCCATTGGGCAAGCCCGCAATCTACACCGTGGTCCACCCGTCTCCCGATCAGACCCATGTGTTAGTCGGCTGGTTGCACAAGCCGTATTCCTACCAATTAACTGCTCGATCGTTTCCGGAAGAAATCGAGATTTGGAATCGCACCGGGAAGCTGGAATACAAGGTCGCGAGTCTTCCTCTGGCGGATCGCGTTCCACTCGCTGGCGTCCGCACCGGTCCCCGCTCGTACCAGTGGTTGCAGGATAAACCGGCAACGCTGGTCTGGGCGCAAGCGCTCGACGGCGGCGATCCCAAGGCCAAGGTCCCGTACCGCGACGCGATCGTGATGCTGGCGGCTCCTTTCAGCGGGCAGCCGAAAGAGATCTTCAAAACCGAGCAGCGCTTCCGCAGCTTGCAGCCGTTGGCCAATGGCAAGGCGCTTGTCGAGGATTACGAGCGAGTCAAGCGCATCGAGCGAATGTTCGAAATCAATCTCGATAGGCCGGAAACAGAAGCTCGTCTCATCTTCAGTCTCAATGAACGCGATGCCTATCACGACCCCGGAACTCCGGTTCTCAAAACCACGCCCGACGGCCGCCACCAGGTGCTCCAATCCGGCGATGAGATTTATCTCGAGGGTGAAGGAGCCTCGCCCACCGGCGACCGTCCGTTCCTCGACCGTTTCAATCTTGCCACCGGCAAAGCCGAGCGGATCTTTCAATCCGACGCCAACGCGTACGAAGCCATCGTTGCCGTGCTCGACGACAACGGCACGCGTTTGCTGACTCGGCGCGAAAGTCCCACCGATCCGCCGAATTATTTCATCCGCAGCGCTTCGGAAACGAAGCCCCTGACCCACTTTCCCAATCCCGCGCCCCAAACGGCCGGGATCACCAAGCAGTTGGTCACCTACAAGCGCGCCGACGGAGTGCCTCTCTCGTTCACGCTGTATCTTCCCGCCGATTATAAACCTGGCACGAAGCTTCCCGCCCTCATCTGGGCGTACCCCTATGAGTTCAGCGACGCCGACACGGCGGGTCAGGTGACCGGGCACGCGGCGCAGGCATTCAGCGAGCTGAATTACCACCAGTTGTTCGTGATGCACGGCTATGCTCTGCTCGACAACGCGGCCATGCCGATCATCGGCGACGCGGAAACCGTCAACAACACCTACGTGGACCAATTGGTCATGGACGCGCAGGCCGCCGTGGATAAGGCCGTCGAGATGGGCATCGCGGACCGCGATCGCGTGGGAGTCTTCGGCCACAGCTACGGCGCATTCATGACCGCGAACCTGCTGGCGCATTCCAAGCTGTTTCGCGCGGCAGTGGCCGAAAGCGGTGCGTACAACCGGACGCTCACGCCCTTTGGCTTCCAGACCGAGGAACGTACGTTCTGGGAGGCGCCCGACGTTTATACCAAAATGTCGCCCTTCTGGTTCGCCGACAAAATCAAAACTCCCATCCTTCTCATTCACGGCGAGGCCGACGACAATACCGGAACTTACCCCATCCAGTCCGAGCGAATGTTTGCAGCCATCCGGGGCAACGGCGGCACAGTGCGTCTGGTGATGCTGCCCGCCGAGGCGCACGGATACCGCGGAAAAGAATCGCTCGAGCATGTGCTGTATGAGGAGCTCACTTGGTTCGACAAATACTTGCAGTAACGCCGCGCATCTTACTGAGCCGCGCGCGTGAGCAAGCGGTCTACGCCGGCGTCGTCAGCGCCCCTTCGGACGCCGATCCCACTAACGCAACGTATTTAGCGAACACGCCCGTGCGGTAACGCGGTTCGGGCGCTTTCCATTTTCCAAGACGCTCGCGCAGCGATTGCTCGGGCACTTCCAGATTGATGGTGCGGTTGGCGATGTCGATATGGATCGTGTCGCCTTCATGAACCGCTGCGATGGGACCGCCCGCCGCGGCTTCCGGCGCGACGTGCCCTACGCAGAATCCTCGGGTCGCCCCGCTGAACCGGCCGTCGGTGAGCAACGCGACGCTGTCGGAAAGTCCCGCGCCGACAATCGCGCTGGTGACGCCCAGCATCTCACGCATTCCCGGACCTCCGCGCGGGCCTTCATAGCGGATTACGACGATATCGCCAGCGTGAATATTTCCGCCCAGCGCCGCCGCCATGGCTGTTTCCTCGGACTCAAACACGCGCGCCGGGCCCCGCTGCTCGCTGCGCTCGATGCCGGTGACCTTGATCACGCAGCCATCCGGCGCGAGTGAACCGCGCAAAATCACCAGGCCGCCACTTTTCTTAATTGGATCGTCAAGACGCCGGATCACCTCTTGGCCGGGCGTTTCTTTCGCTTCGGCTGCTTCTGCGGCTAGCGTTCGCCCGGTCACCGTCATGGCCGTGCCATCAGCATAACCGCCTTGAACCAGGCGCTGCGCTATCACCGCGATGCCACCGGCTTTATCGACGTCCACCGCGACGAATTTGCCCGCAGGTTTCAAGTCCACCAGCAACGGCGTGCGCTCGCTGATGGTCTGGAAATCGTCGATGCCGAGAGGCACGCCCGCTTCACGCGCCATCGCCAGTAGATGCAGCACCGCATTCGTGGAGCCGCCCGTGGTGGCCACCGATGCAATGGCGTTGTCGATGGCTTTGCGCGTGACGATGTCGCGCGGTCGCAAGTTGCTCTTCACCAGATCCAGCACCAGTCGTCCACAGCGCGCTGCGACGGCGTGTTTGCGGGCGTCCACCTGCGGAACCGCGGCTGTGCCTAAAGGCGAAAGCCCGATCAATTCCATCACCGTCGCCATCGTGTTCGCGGTGAATTGTCCGCCGCAGGCGCCCGCGCCAGGGCATGCTGAATTCTCGATTGCCAACAGCTCCTCGTCCGACATCCTTCCCGCCGAATTCGCGCCCACGGCTTCGTAGACATCCTGAATCGTAAGGTCGCGGCCTTGGTAACGGCCCGGAAGGATCGAGCCTCCGTACAGAATCAGACCAGGCGTGTTGAGCCGCAACAGCGCCATGGCCGCGCCCGGAATCGTTTTATCGCAAGCCACCAACGCCACGATGCCGTCAAACATGTGGCCGCGCGCCACCAGCTCAATAGAATCGGCGATCAGGTCGCGGCTCACCAGCGACGCCTTCATCCCCTCCGTCCCCATGGTGATTCCGTCGCTGATCGCGATGGTGTTGTACTCCATGGGCGTGCCGCCGGCTTGCCGGATTCCTTCGGCGACATCCACCGCCAGTTCGCGCAAATTGAAATTGCACGGCATGGTGCCGATCCAGGTGTTGGCGATGCCGATGATCGGCTTCTTCATGTCCGCGTCGGTGAGGCCAATGGCTTTCAGGAACGCGCGTGCCGGGGCGCGGTCCTTGCCCTGTGTGATGGTGTAACTGTTCAGCTTCATGGCGAATCTCTAGTGTACCTGTTCATCTGCGTCC
>Ga0182015_10003138_pt1 | contig 18928 bp, 16 predicted proteins | sample 712P3MmetaG_FD_120478 | JGI IMG/M metagenome (GOLD analysis project Ga0182015, IMG submission 120478) | Permafrost microbial communities from Stordalen Mire, Sweden - 712P3M metaG | ecosystem: Environmental > Terrestrial > Soil > Wetlands > Permafrost | place: Sweden: Stordalen | collected...
TCAGTATCTGCCGACAGCAGTTTTATGAACGTCGGGGTCGGGTGATTGCCATCGCTTACAGGAACATGTAATTCGTTGGCAGTCGCGACTCCCAGCGCCGGGTAGCGGAACTCCCACCAGAACCGGTGGCCGATGGCGGTCACTTCGATGGCGTTGTCCGGTCGCGCGGCGTTTTGAACGTCGGCAATCACTCGCGCGGTTGCCACGAGTAGGGTCAAAACAACTAGGACGGGGATAACGGTCCAGGCGATCTCCACTTGATTGCTGCCGTATACCTGTGGGGGCTCGCGACCATCATCGTTGGCCCTCTTTCTAAACTTCACGACACAATAAGCGAGCAAGGTAAAAACGACGACGAATATGGCCGCGGTAACTGCTAACACAAATAGAGATAATCCAAAGATCGACTGCGCCGGCGTCGATGCGGGCGCGAAGATGTTTGTCGGGCTCATAAAAGAAGCCGCAGGGTCGGTGGAGGCCGCCGCCGTCGCGGAGTATAGGACGACAAGGAAAACCCGATGTATGCCCAGCCCATTCGAGTTGTCGTCTTCCTTTTGCATTGGACTGTTTCTGTTCCGCTAAAAGTTTCCTGCAGGATACTGCACGCCATAGCCTCTTGACCAGTTGCTCATTCACGCGACTTTGTCGGCGTCCGATGGTTTCTTTACAACGGCAGCCAACTCCTGGTTGAAGTTGAAGTCGGTGGCTGCGTTCCAGGTGATGAGCCGTGCCCCGCGATTGAAAGTCAGATCCTGGATCGCCCACTGCGTGAAAACCAGAATGCGGCTCTGGAACTGCACGATGTACAGCAGATGGATGAAAGCCCACACGAGCCAGGCCGGGAATCCAGACAGATGGATGCCGAAGGCATCGGCGACTGCGGCCCACCGGCCAATCACCGCCAGGTTGCCCTTATCGAAATACTTGAAAGCAGGAAGCTCCTTTTCACCTTGTACTTTCCGGACAATCGCCTTTGCAGCGTAAGTTCCCTGCTGCATGGCCACTTGAGCCACTCCCGGCAACGGTTTTCCGTTGGAATCGATCGATAGAGCCAGGTCACCCACCACATAGATATCTGGATATCCAGTAATGGTGAGCTGCGGGCCTACTTTGATTCGTCCGGCTCTGTCGGTTTCCGTCTCCGTCCTGTGCGCCAGAGTCTTTCCCAATCCTCCACCCGCCACGCCTCCTGCCCAAATCACCGTTCTGGCTTCCAAACGATGGGTGCCTTCATGAGCCTGGATAGTCACGCCTTCTTTGTCGATGTCTTTCACCATCAGGCCGGTCTTTATCTGGACGCCGAGTTTTGTGAGTAAGCGGGCTGCCTTCTCGGCCAAATCTTCGGGGAAAGCTGGAAGCACCCGCGGTGATCCGTCCATCAAAATGATCTGCGCTTCCTGTGGGTGGATAGAGCGGAAATCATTCTTGAGCGTCTGCCGTGCGATTTCAGCAATGGCTCCGGCGAGTTCTACGCCTGTTGCACCTGCACCCACTATGACGAATGTGAGCCACGCCCGACGCTGAGCCTCATCAGGAATTCGTTCGGCAACCTCGAAGGCATATAGAATCTTGTGCCGGACAGTCGTCGCCTCTTCCACGCTCTTCAGGCTCGGCGCCCATTCGCGCCAAGCATCGTGGCCGTAGTAAGAGCTCAGCGACCCCGCTGCCACGATCAGCGAGTCGTATTCGAGGCTGGCTCCATCCTCCAGTAGAACCCGTTTGGATCTCGGATCGATATCCACTACCGTGCCGAGCAACACGCGAGTATTCCTCTGGTGGCTCAGGACGCTGCGCAACGGCGCCGCGATCTCGCCGGGCGACAGTGATCCAGTGGCGACTTGGTAGAGGAGTGGCTGGAACAAGTGATAATTGCGCTGGTCAACGAGGGTTACGTCTACATCCTTCGACTTAAGAGCCTGCGCGGCGCATAGACCTCCAAATCCGCCGCCCACGATAATGACCCTCCATCGCCCGCTCATACACCCTCTCGTTCTGCATGCATTCAGAGATTCCTAGGCAAATGTGCACTTGTGTTTCCACATCCGATGGAAATCGGCTTGGAGGCTCCTCCACGCGCGGTCAATCAGTTAGGCACAAGAGCCCCGGTCCCGGCTGCGGATAAGGCTTGGGCTGTCGGTTGGCTGTTGCGGGAATTCGTCACATGCCAATTAGTCTTTTGGCCTTAGCGGGCCTGCTTCGGGCAGTGGAAAAACCGCTTACGAGATTTTTCTTATCCCTTCGGCAGCCAGATCTGGGGCTGCCGCACGATCAGCGAATATCGAGGCTCTATCCTGTCGAATTCCTCCAGCGGGGATCGAGGCGTCGCCCTGGCGCAGGCGCACCAGCATTTCGACTTTCTCACTGCCCGTCACCAACCAGAGGATGCGCCGGGCGCGGTTGATGACCGGATAGGTCAATGTCATTCGCCGCCTGCCCTGGTAGCTCCCCGTCAGAGCCACATCCGTGTCGCTGACGTTGAGCACCGAGTCTCCGGGAACGAGAGAGGCAGTATGTCCGTCCGGCCCTAGGCCGAGGTGGACTAAGTCCAGAGTTGGCGGCGAACCAGCGAGCTCGGAGAGAGTCAAGGCATATTGCCTGGCAGCGGCTTCCAGATTCGGCGATTCCACAGGCATAGCGTGGATCTGCTCGGGACGAATCGGCACGTGATGAAGCAGGGTTTCTTGAAGATGCGTGAGATTCCTATCTGGGTGCCCCGCCGGCGCCACACGTTCGTCCACTTGCACTACATGGATGTCCTCCCACGGGACATCTTCATTGGCCAGCGCGCGTAGCATGATCCAAGGAGTGTGACCGCCGCTGACAGCCATAACGAATTGACTGCGAGCGGCGACGGCGGTATACGTTTCCGCAGCAATGCTCTTCGCGGCCGCGCGCGCGGTGGACTCGTCATCGGCGAACACTTCGATCTGCATAGTAGGTTCTCCGATTCCCCCTCAGTCAATTCGTCCAACTAAACCGCATTCCCTGAATTAAAGTCGCGGGTCCGCCGCTCATGCAGCTTTGCCGTCAGCAGCCGATGTCTCGCGCGCAACGCTCGGATTCTTCCAGCCTCCCAGCGGCGTGACTTGGTCTATTTCGTTCGGCCCCCAGCTCTTGGGTTCGTAAGGATAGACAGGAGTGCCTTTTTTCAGAAGTGGATCGACAATTCGCCATGCCTCTTCCACGTAATCTTCCCGCGCAAATAAGGTAGCGTCTCCGGCCATGGCGTCTCCCAGGACTCGTTCGTAGGCATCCATTTCCTCGGTGCTTCGTTGTTCGCTCGCGATCATCTCCGCAGGCTGACCCATTAACTTCTCACTCGGGGCCATGACCGTCATGCCCATGGCGATCGACACGTCAGGGCTGATCCGGAACCGGAGATAATTGGAATGCAGAACATCCGCTGCGATTACCGGGGGGGGCTTTCGTAGGCGGCCGACGACTTCCGTGGATGTGACGGGCAGGCACTTTCCGGCTCGGATGTAGAACGGAACTCCTTGCCAGCGCCAGGAGTTAACCTCCAGTCTAACGGCGGCGAAGGTCTCCATTTTCGAGTCCGGCGCCACTCCTTTTTCCTGCAGATAGCCGCGAAACTGTCCCCGAACAAGGTCCTTCGCTTCCAGTGCAGGAATTGCCTTCAGCACCTTGACCTTCTCGTCGCGGATGGATTCGCTGTCCATTCCCACCGGAGCTTCCATGGCCAGATTACACATCACTTGAAATAAGTGGTTCTGGATAACGTCGCGGATCGTTCCAGTCTCATCGTAGAAAGCGCCGCGGCCCTGGACACCGAAATCCTCCGCCATCGTTATCTGTACGCTCTCCACATAGTTACGGTTCCAGAAGGCTTCCATGAACGCATTGGCGAATCGGAATACGACCATGTTGTGCACCGGCCTCTTGCCCAGGTAATGGTCGATCCGGAAAATTGCCGTCTCATCGAACTTGCGGAGAAGAACTTTGTTGAGATGCTGCGCGGATTCCAGGTCATGCCCGAACGGCTTCTCGACGATAATCCGAGCATCCGCCGTACAACCGCAATATTCCAGTTGTTCGAGCACCTCTTCGAACATCGCGGGGGGAATCGCGAGATAGTGCGCCGGCCGCTGTGTTCCTTTCAGTTCCTTGCCCAAAGCCTGAAACGTGGCCGGATCGTTGTAATCTCCATCAACGTAGCGCAGCAAAGAAGATAGTTTCTCGAACGCTGCGGCATCGACTCCGCCATGCTTCTCAAGGCTATCGTGGGCGCGGGCACGGAACTGGTCGAGGCTCCAGCCCGCTCTGGCAACGCCGACGACGGGCACATTGAGATGACCGCGCTTAATCATTGCCTGCAACGCAGGAAATATCTTCTTATACGCCAGGTCGCCGGTTGCTCCAAAAAAGACCAGCGCGTCTGAATGAGAATTGCTCACAATGGTCTCCTTAAGCTACTTTGGATTTGCTCTCGGATTTCTCCAGGTGTCCGCCAAATTCATACCGCATTGCGGATAAGAGCTTGTTGGCGAAGTCAGCCTCACCCCGCGAACTGAATCGCTCGTAAAGGGAGCAGGTGAGAACCGGCACTGGCACGGCTTCATCGATCGCGGCTTTGATGGTCCAGCGCCCTTCGCCAGAGTCGGAGACACGACCGGCAAACTTTGAAAGATTGGGGTCCTGCAGCAGGGCGTTGGCTGTCAGATCCAGCAACCATGATGCGATCACGCTTCCGCGACGCCAAACCTCCGCGATGTCAGGCAGATTCAAGTCGTACTGGTAGTGTTCTGGATCGCGCAATGGCGTGGTTTCGGCATCGGCTGCGCTATTTGCGCGCTTGCCGACGTTGGCGGCGCGCAGAATAGACAGCCCCTCCGCATATGCCGCCATAATTCCGTACTCCATTCCGTTGTGTACCATCTTGACGAAGTGGCCGGCGCCGTTTGGTCCGCAGTGCAGGTAGCCCTGCTCAGCCGTACCTTCGGTCTTGTCCCGACCTACCGTTCGCGGAATGTCGCCCATCCCGGGAGCGAGCGCGGAGAAAATTGGATCGAGCCGCTTGATGACCTCGTTCTCTCCGCCAATCATCATGCAGTACCCTCGCTCCAGACCCCAAACACCTCCACTGGTGCCCACATCCACATAGTGGATTTTCTGGGGAGCGAGTTGCTTTGCTCGCCGGATATCGTCGACGTAGTAGGAGTTGCCGCCGTCGATGAGGATGTCCCCCGCCGTGAGATGAGGAGAAAGACCAGCGATGGTGTCATCGACAACCGCCGCCGGCACCATCAGCCAGATCGCTCTTGGTTTCTCGAGATCTTTCACGAAATCTGCTAGCGACGCGGCGCCAGTCGCCTTCTCCTTGACCAGGTCGTTCACCGCTTGCGTCGACCTGTCGAACACCACGCAGCTGTGCCCCTTATTGATGAGCCGCCGCACCATATTGGCTCCCATCCTTCCAAGACCGATCATGCCGAGTTGCATCTCTATCTCCTTATCTGACTTCTTATCTGAAACTAGAGCGCTAATTGACGAAGGCTCACTTGGCACGCCCAACAGCGGCACGCAGCCGGTTCATGGCTGTCACCACTCCTGCGCTATTGCCAAAGATTGACGATCCCGCTACCAGTACGTTGGCTCCCGCTGCGCTCGCCAAGGGTGCGGTTTCCTCACCCACTCCACCATCCACTTCTACTTCGCAGCGAGCATGGGATTGCTCGATCATCTCACGGATGCGCTCGACCTTCGACAATGTGTGGTGAAGGAAGTGCTGGTGACCGAAACCGGGGTTTACGGTCATGATCATCACTTGATCCACTTTCGGAAGAATCTCTTCCAGAACTGCGACCGGGGTTGCAGGGTTGATGACTACGCCCGCCCGCTTCCCGAGCTCTTTGATCCGCCGCACCGTGCGATCCAAGTTGTGGTTACCTTCCCAGTGAACAAGAAACGAATCAGAGCCGGCCTCAACGAATTCGTCGAGGAAAAAGTCCGGATCCGAAATCATCAGGCGTATCTCCAGCGGCACTTGAGTGATGCGCCTGAGCGATTTCACGATCGGAGCTCCCATCGAAAGGTTGGGCACGAAATGTCCGTCCATTACATCGACGTGTATCCGGTCCGCCCCAGCCCGCTCGGCCTCGGCCACCTGCTCACCCAGGCGAGCAAAGTCGGCCGCTAGAATTGACGGGGCCAGTTTTGCGGCATCTCTTTCCATCTCCCGTCTCTCTCCTTCATCATGCGCTTTTGTACGCGGGGACGACCTTCTCGCGGGTTTCGAAGATTTCAACAAACCCCTGATATCGACGGGCAATCTCCGCTACGGCGGCGTCCCGCGTTATCTTCTGGGCACGCCAGTCAACCAGCGGATCCCAGAAGCTGGTTCTGCCAACGGCGAACCCAATGAAGCCCGGAACCGCAGCAGCGATCGAGAGCCATTCTCGGACCTTTCTGTCGTCTTCGCCCCGTCCGAGGATGATGCAGCCGACTCGGTTCCGGCCTCCCCGGCGGGCAGCAGCCACAATCCATTCGCAGTCTTCTTGCCGCTCGAGGCCTTCGATCTTCCATACGTCTGGCTCAACGCCCGCATCCTGAAGCTCGTGGATGGTCTTCGCCATCAGCCTGGGACGAAGTTCCCGGTCATAAGCCTTCTTGTCTCCTCTTAGATCGTCGAGTTGGGCCTTCTCAGCCGGGACTAGGAGTTCGAACATGAGCCGGCTCTGACTCTTGCCGTGCAGATAATCCGACAGGCGCTTCAAACGAGCCGACTGCCTCTGATTGAGAACCTGATTGCCTTCCGGGTTGTAGCGAACCAAGACTTTGCAAAACGTCGGATGAAAGGCTTCGATGTGCTTCCCGAAATCTTCGCCGTATTCGAAGTCGAACTCGTCCTGTCCACTTTTCTCCGCCGGGCAACAGGTTGCATATCCAGCCGCCGCTGCATCGCGCAGAATCGTAGCACCGAATTGTTCGTCAACCAGAATTCCAGCTTTATCTCTGGGGACGCCCGCACGCACCGCGGCCGTGAAAGCATCGTAGATTACCCGCTTGGCGGCAGCGATCTCCCCTGTCTGTTGCAGGCTCAACTCGCCGTCCCATCCGAACATCTTTGTCTGGAAGGAACCCCGGTGATCAAATGGCAAAATGTACAGCCGCTTGTCAAAACCAAGACTGGTCATGCAGACTCCTTTGCTTTCCGGTAATAACTGATCAGGTTGTTGGTTGAACTGTCATGCGCGAGCTTGGGCTCTGTTTTGCTCTCGATCTCTGGAATGATGCGCTGCGCCAGCACCTTGCCCAACTCGACACCCCATTGATCAAACGAGTCGATGTTCCAGATTGCGCCCTGGGTGAAGACGGAGTGTTCGTATAGCGCCACAAGCTTGCCGAGGGTTTCGGGTGTCAGTTGTTTTGCCAAGATCGTGTTCGATGGACGATTGCCCTCGAACACACGATGAGGAACGAGCCACTCCGGAGCACCCTCCGCTTCGACCTGCTCCGGGGTTTTGCCGAATGCCAGCGCCTCGGTCTGCGCGCAGACGTTGGCGATCAGGATGTCGTGGTGACGGCCCAGGCGATTCAGCGGCTTCGAGAAAGCAATAAAGTCGCATGGGATCAGCCGCGTTCCCTGATGAGTCAATTGGTAGAACGAATGTTGACCGTTGGTTCCAGGTTCGCCCCAGTAGATAGGACCGGTCTCATGCGCAACTTCCTTTCCGTCGAGCGTTACATGCTTGCCGTTGCTCTCCATCGTCAGTTGCTGTAGGTAAGCCGGGAACCGCTTTAGGTATTGTTCGTAGGGCAATACTGCCACGGTTTGCGCGCCAAAAAAGTCGTTGTACCAGATAGACAGAAGACCCATCAGCACCGGCAAGTTGCGCTCGAAGGGAGCGGTGCGGAAGTGCTCGTCCATCTGGCGGAATCCGCTCAGCATGGCGAGGAAGTTCTCCGGACCGATAGCGACCATGGTCGAAAGGCCGATGGCCAAATCCATCGAGTAGCGCCCTCCGACCCAATCCCAGAACTCGAACATGTTGGCGGTATCGATGCCGAACTTATTGACCTCTGCGGCATTCGTCGAAACCGCTACAAAGTGTTTCGCCACCGACTTTTCGTCACCGCCCAACCCGGCGAGCGACCAGGCACGCGCCGTTTGGGCGTTCGTCATCGTTTCCAGCGTCGTGAACGTTTTCGAGGAGATGATGAACAGTGTCTCCGACGGATCAAGATCGCGGACGGCTTCCGCGAAATCGGTGCCGTCGATGTTCGATACGAAGCGAAACGTCATGGTTCTCTCCGCGTAGTACTTCAGGGCCTCGTATGCCATTACTGGCCCCAGGTCGGAGCCACCGATGCCAACGTTGACCACGTTACGCATACGTTTGCCCGTGTGGCCCTTCCACTCGCCGCTCCGGACTCGGTTGGCAAAATTGGCCATGTGGTCGAGCACGGCATGCACCTCGGGGACGACGTTTTCACCGTCCACCGAGATCGAGGCGTCGCGGGGTGCGCGCAGGGCGATGTGCAACACCGCTCGCTTCTCTGTGAGGTTGATTTTCTCCCCACGAAACATGGCGTCGATTCGTCCTCGCAGGCCGGATTCTTCGGCGAGTTTAATCAACAGTTTGAGAGTTTCCGTCGTAATGCGATTCTTCGAGTAGTCCAGAAAAAGGCCAACAGCCTCGGCAGTCATAAGCTCGCCACGCTTTGGATCCTCTGCAAAGAGCTTTCGCAGATGTAACTCCCGAACCTTCTTGTAGTGAGCCGTGAGGTTTTTCCAGGCTTGGCGTTTGACCACCGGGCGAGTCGCAATAGCTTCTACGCGTGCTGCCATATATGTGTTTTCCTTTACTGTTGTTCTGCTTACTTCGATGGAACGGTGTGCCGGTCGCCTACTCAGACCGCAATCTCGCGCTTACGCCGCTAGCCCGTAAGCAGCCGCTCCGGCTAATCCCGCCGGAGTGACCACGACGTGGATCGGTATGCGCGCCATCAGATCCGCAAACCGCCCTTTGCGCTTGAAACGCTCCATAAATGCCGGCCCTTGAATCATTGACAGCGTGTGCAGAGCAACCCCACCCGCCATGTAAACACCGCCCGTCGCCAGAAACTTCACCGCCAGATTGCTGGCTTCGCTGGCCAAAATCGAAACAAACAGTTCGATGGTGGCCGTGCACAACTGGCTGCGATTTGTGGGATCAACCGCCTGATTGATGATCACGAACGATGGGTCGCCCGCTGAAGCAATGAGCGCAGCGACTTCGGGCGTCTCGGGCATTTTCTCGATATCACGAAGGTATCCGTAGAGATTCGGAATTCCGATTCCAGAGCACTCATGCTCAAAGCTCACATGATCGAACTTCTTGAACATATATTCGAGCAGGTGGACTTGCCTCTCGTCGGTGGGAGCAAAATCGGAATGACCGCCCTCTGAGCTGTGCGCCAGATATTGCGACCCGTCCCAGGTTAGAAACGACTCGCCCAACCCAGTGCCTGGCGCAATCACTGCGATGGCTCCGTGACGAACAGGCTGGCCAGGATTAATGGTTTTCACGTCATCGGGCCTTAGAATGGGAACGGCACGGGCAATCGCTTCCAGATCGTTGATCAGATGAACAGCTGTAAGATTGAGGTTCAGTTCCTGAGCGAGCGCGTTCTCCTCAATCACCCAGGGCAAATTGGTGGCCTTCACCCGCCCCCCAATCACCGGCCCGGCCACTGCGAAGCAGGCTCGATCAACGGGCTTGTCAACCTTTGCCAGGAATTCCTTCACAATCGCCTGCAGGCTGGGATAGTCCGCACTGTGCACTTTACTCTCCGCCAGTGGCGCATGAGGGCCGGCTTCGCTTGAAAAGATCGCTAAGTCGGTTTTCGTTCCCCCAATATCACCTGCGATTAACATAGCCAGCCCTCCTGCATCGCATCGATTAGGATTTTGCGTACCGCTCAGTGTTCGGCTTCGATCCGCTGACCCCGTAGAACAGGATGTACAAGTAGCAGACCACCGGCAAGAAAAACGCGTGGTGAATTCCCAAATGGTCCGCAATCACACCCTGTATCACGGGCAGGATTGCGCCGCCCACGATAGCCATATTCAGAACGCCCGATCCATTGCCTGTCAGAGGGCCAAGTTCGGCTACTGCCAAACTGAAGATGGTCGGAAACATGATGGAGTTGAACAACCCGACTGCGAGAATCACCCACATCGCAGTGTGTCCGCCCAGTAACATGGAGGCAGTCACAAGTGCGGCGGCAAAGATCGCGCACAACCCCAGCAACTTTCCAGGCCGGAACCGCCGCAGAAGCCCCGCGCCAAGAAAGCGCCCGACCATGGCTCCGCCCCAGTAGAACGAAACGTAGCCGGCGGCAGATTTGGCGGTGAGACCTGCAATTTCGGGTAGACCGAAATAATTCACTAGAAAGCTTCCGATGGAGACCTCCGCACCCACATACGCGAAGATCCCAAGCGCGCCCAAGACCAGATTGGGATGCTTCCAGATCGAGTCGTTGACTTTCTCCCCCGGGCGGGACCTCGCGGCTTCGATTTTTGGCAAGTTAAACGCGCCAATCAGCACCGCCAACAAGACCAGTGCGACACCGATCACGGCGTAGGGCATCTTCACCGAAGCCGCTTCTTGCACGCGATACGCATGCAGAGCCTGCGGCGCAAGCCGCTGTATCTCGTCCACTGCCAGTGGCGCCCCAGTCAGAATGAGCAATCCCCCAATTTTCGGCGCGATCGTCGTGCCAAGGGAGTTAAATGCCTGCGTCAGATCCAGTCGGCTCGAGGCGGTTTCAGGTCTGCCTAACAGAGTCACGTAGGGATTCGCCGCCACCTGAAGGCCGGTAATCCCCGCAGCAAGAATCAGGAGCGCGGTCAAGAACAGTGGGAACGAAGCAGCGGAGGCGGCAGGCAGGAACAGGAATGACCCAAGGGCCATGGTCAGCAAGCCAACCACCATGGCGCTGTGATAGCCGATGACATTCACAATCCTCGACCAGGGCACGGAGAATAAGAAGTAGGCCGAAAAGAACGCGAACTGGATGAGCATCACTCGCGCGTAACTCAGGTCGAAGATCGACTTCAGGTGAGGTACCAGAATGTCATTCAGGCAGGTCAAAAATCCCCACATGAAGAACAGCGTGGTCACAACGGCCAGAGGGCGTGAGTAGTTTGGGGCCGCCGAAGCTCCCCCGACGCTCAGGCCGGGTTTCGGATCAGTAGCGAGATCTCGAGTTGCCATTTGTTACCTCATGTTTCCCGAGCGGTTGCCTGCGCTGCGGGTTGAGCTATAAGTGCTCATCGTTCCCTTGCGTAACGAATTCTGTGGCTCCCTGGAACTTGGCCTCTACCACCAATGTTCGGCCTGCACGCCGTAAGTCATTCCGTTAGTTCGATTCTGGAACGGAACGCCTCCTACAAAGCCGCGGAATCCGTTCGACCAATCGGCATACGTCAAGAACGCACGCAGCACTGGCCGGCTGAAAAATTTTCTACCCGCTCCGATTTGTGGCGCGATTGTGCATTTGCGCAGCCAGCCGTCGTATGAACCGGGAAGATGCGTATGATCGAATCCGCAATCGCCCGTCACCGAAAGGTGTTTGGTGAAGATGACTTCCGGTCTCACGCCGAACGACGCCCACTGCACCCAGTCGTGCTGAGGATTACCGTCCTTGGTCCTCTGGTAGACGAAGATTGGCATGACGGCAAAACTGTCGTTTGGTTGAAAGACCACCTGCTCGGTGGCCAGAAGCTGTCTCGAGTTGTTGATATACGGCGTCGGGTTCGGGATCACGGTGCCGCTCCCACCACTACTGAAGTTGCTGGCCGCTCCTGTCCCATACTGGATGCCAAAGGTGTGATAGCCACCGTGCCACTCCAGTCGCTGATGGCGAAACCCAAACGCGTAGCCGTCGGTCGTGGGGATTGTGGTCACCGATGTTGAGCCAGAAACTGTGGCCGATGTGATCGTGCCCCCTTTTGAGGTTGCGTAATCGAACCAAACGCCCCACAGACCCAGAGGTCCCTTCACGTCATAGAGACGGGCATCGATGTTGCTCTTTGCGAGGTTGCCGGTTTCGGTGACGATGTCGGGCCGCGCCGTATTTAGGAAAGCCACAGCCAACTTGCCGACTTCAACATTCAAGTCTTCAACCCCACCGCCGTAACCGCTCAAGTCCAGCGGATAAAAGTCGTCGCTGTCAATGTGCTGCCGGCGGTAGTATCTTTCGCCCGCCCAGAACTTGGCGTTCGGCTGGCTCTCAAAAACGTTGCCCGCTTGGACGAAGGCTTCGCGGAAGCGGTATTGATCGTCACCGATGCCGTTGGGGAAACTTGCATAGTTCTCGGAGTTCGAGGTGTTGGCCTCTACCATAAATTCTGTCCTAAACCACGCCTTATCGGAATTGTGGTCCGGGTTCACCCAGTTGTTGACAAAGATCAATTCCGCATATGTTTCTGCTTCATTTCCCAGACGATACTTGGCCTCTGCCCCAGGGGCCTCGAATGCAACCTGTTGCCCACCCACGCTGTTTAAACCGTAACCAGAGCGAAAATATCCGTGGAACTCAAAAAGGCTCTCCGCTTGCTGCAGCGTTTCGATCTTTGTCTCTGCCTCCTGTAGAAAGATATAGCTCGGCTCCGAAGGCACAGTGCCTTGAAACTTTCCTCCGACCTCATTGGAGTTTCCGAGGATGGCCTTTCGCACCGTTTGCTCCGCAGCCAGTTCTGCCGCCGAGACCGTCGCCTGTTTTGCTTTTGCGTTGTCTTCCTTCTGTTTCTCAATCTGTTGTTCCCTGGCCACTTTCTCTTTTTCGATTTGCTGTTCCAGAGCCGTGATGCGTTGCTCGAGGTCATGAGTCGTGGCTTCGTACTGCTGTTTCAGTTGTTGAAGTTGCTGTTGCAACGGGTCAATTTGCTGACCACGAGCGGACAAGATCAGGCAAGGAATCATCGCGGCGGAACAGAGACATGACCAAAGCCGCCGCTTCAGATCCTTGTGTGAGACGGCAATCATCTAAACTGCCTCCTCTCAACTGCTCCGATGTTTGTTCTAGGTCGCGAGAAGACCGAACCCTGTTCGGAGCGCTTTTCTTCAAGCATTCGTAATTCCACTCCGAGCCGCCTCACCAAAACTTGAGCTGCGCTCTCCAGCAGAAGGACTTAAACACCAACTGTTTAGCGAACGAGCTGCCGATCCTTCAAATGCGCAATCGCGGTCGGCGTCAAGAGTTTGGCAGGTGCCAAGTCATCTGTAGCTACGGAGCAATTCACACGGCCGACTAGAGTTTGGCGCAGAGGATGTTTCACCGCGTCGCTCACAAGTTCTCTCGACCTTACGCAACCAAGCCGCTTTTCGTGCATCTCTATGCAGTAAAGGGTTCAGGCGATGCAGTGCAGGGGAGGTTGAATACCGTGAATATTTTCGGACGTGCCGCGGGGTTCTCTAGGTCCCCAATGAGCGGGTGGTGTTTGGTTTTGCTGTTGTCTTTGGCTCTGTTGTTGGCGACCTTGCCTCAGAAGCTGTGGGCCCAGCAAGACGCGCCAGCGCCAGACACCCAGGCACCGGCGTCAGCCGCTCAAGCGCGGTACAACGCAGCAGAGTTCCGACCAGTTGGAGCAGCTGGTCTCGCCGATTGCGCTGTATCCGGATTCGCTGGTGTCGCAGATCCTGGCTGCGTCCACATTTCCCGAGCAAGTCGTCGAGGCCGATCGATGGGTGCAAACGCATCCCGACTTGAAAGGCGAGGATCTGGGCAAGGCTGTGGACCAAGAGTCTTGGGACCCGAGCGTGAAGGCGCTGACCGCGTTTCCATCCGTGCTGGGAAATATGGACAAGAATCTTTCCTGGACATCGTCGCTGGGCGACGCCTACTACAACCAGCAGCAGGAGGTGATGGATGCGGTGCAGGTGATGCGCCGGCGAGCGCAAGCAGCCGGCAATCTTAAGACCACGCCGCAGCAAACCGTGACGACGCAAGATTCGAACATTGTCGTTGAGCCTGCCGATCCTGAGGTTGTTTACGTTCCCGCGTATGATCCGTGGTTGGTCTACGGAGATCCCATCGTCGCGTGGCCGGGGTGGTATCCATATCCGGGCATCTGGTTTGACGGTCCGTACCTGTCGTTCGGATTCGGCTTCGGAATCGGTTGGTTCGGCGGCTTTGGGTGGGGCTGGGGCCATTGGGGATTCGACTGGCATAACCATTACGCAACTTTTGACCATGGTCGGTACTACTCTGGGAGCACCACGTTCTACAACCGAAACGACTACTACCACGGTGGAGCCGCACACGATGGATTTAATGGCGGGCGCGGCGGATTTGGTAGCGACCACGGCGCAGCTAGGCCTTTCAACGGAGATAGCCGTGCTGCCCGAGGATACGCCGAGCCCCGCGGTCAGAGCGGCGTCCGCTCAGGTGCATTGAGCGGCTACGGCCATGGCGGAGAGGAAAGAAGCTACTCGTCACGCGGAGGCGCCAGCCTCGGTGGCGGCGGAAGCTTTCACGGCGGCGGTGGCGGAGGATCTCACGGGGGAGGCGGCGGGCGACGGTAACCGAACATGTTTCGTCATTTCGTGATTGATCTTGAGATTTAGAAATGGAGAGAGACCATATGCGTCGGGCGAGGTTAAACGGGGGCAAATCTGATTCGACCATTCTTCCTAAATTAGCCGCGGTCGCTATTCTTGCGCTCGGGTGTTTTGCCGCCCATTCTATGGCGCAGCAACCGGGCCAGAGAACCTTTTCGTCGCCGGAGGAAGCAAGCAATGCATTCGTCACGGCGATGCAGGGTAACGACGAAAACGCGATGCTCGATATTCTCGGAGCAGGCGGAAGGCAAATCGTTTCGTCGGGAGATGAAACCGAGGATGCACAAACCCGCGCAAATTTCGTCGCGAGATATCAGGAAATGCACCGCCTGGTGAAAGAGCCGGACGGAACCACCACCTTATATGTCGGGGCAAAGAACTGGCCCACACCCATACCGCTCGCGAACAAAGGTAATTCGTGGTATTTCGACACCGAGGCCGGGAAGATGGAAATTTTGTACAGGCGAGTTGGCCGGAACGAGATGTCCACGATTCGTGTTTTGCCAGGAGCTGGTAGCGGCGGAAAAAGAATATTACGCCACGCAGCACAGCGAGTACGCCGCGAAAATCTTCAGTGATCAGGGCCAGCACAACGGCCTCTTTTGGAAAGCTGCTGACGGCGAACCCCAGAGTCCCATCGGGCCGCTCGTGGAAGCGGCCGTTGCCGAAGGCTATGCCAAAGGCCAGGACGGGCCTCCGACTCCTTACCGCGGGTACTATTACCACATCCTAACGCGTCAGGGGAAAGGTGGCCTGGGCGGCGTGAAAAATTACATCGTAAACGGCAGGATGACCGGCGGTTTCGCGTTCGTAGCCTATCCGGCAGCATACAGGTCGTCTGGCGTGATGACCTTCGTCGTTGGCGAGGATGGCGTGGTATATCAGAAGGACCTCGGCAAGAAGACAGATGTTCTCGCCAAAGCTATGAACGAATACAATCCCTCTTCCAGTTGGAAAAGAGCTGAGGAGCAGGCGGTGGCAACTGCTGGCCAGAACAAACCCAAGTAAGGTGGCATTCGTAGCCGCGCTTGAGTCTGATGCTTGCCCCATGTGCGATACCAGCTGCCGAACGGCCGGCCAATTCACGGGACCACGTGATGATCGTCGTTCCAGAGCCGGATCACCGGATGGGACAGATTGTGCTCATAACTGAGCGCGCTTAGGCTCGCCGGGTTCAATAGAAAATACTTGCCCGTAGACGCCAACCCGAGCGCCAGCCAACTGGCGGTCAACACGCGAATGAAGTGTCCGCTGGAAAAGAGCAGTACGTTTCCCGGAACTGCGCGAACACGCTTGACCACACGGTCCGCCCGCTCTTCAATTTGTGCCGGCGATTCGCCTCCAGGGGCGCCGTCCCGGAACAATTGCCAGTCGGGGCGTTTGCTAAGGATCTCGTCCAAGCGCAGTCCCTCGTATTGACCGTAGTCCCACTCGACCAGGTCAGGATCAGTTTCCGCTGCGGCTCCAAATCCAGCCAATTCACAGGTTCGGGCGGCGCGCTGCAAGGGGCTGGTAAATACCTTGGCAAATGTCATACCCTTCAGCCGTTCCCCAAGCCGCCGGGCGTTCTTCTCGCCATCTGGAGTCAGAGGTAAATCGGTAAGGCCTGTGTGCTGGCGTGTGAGAGTCCAGGCTGTGTTACCGTGCCGGGCCAGATATGCCTCTGGAAGTTCCTCGCTCATGCGGCCGCTCCCTTCAACGCTAAACCCCTGGGGGTGTTTCACCTTTGAGCATTCCGAATTCCAATCTGTTCCGTTCTACTGGTCTGTCTTTGCGCATGTTCTGCCGAACACTCAGTGACGAGGCCTTGGCAAGTGACAGGCTCGCCAACCTTCACGCGCTATTAATGATGACGTTAACTCGCCGAACCTTCGTTCTCGGCGGGCCGTCTCTAGGCAAAACCACCGTCGACAAATAATTCGATTCCCGTGACGAAGCTGCTGTCGTCTGACGCCAGGAAGACGGCAGCCTTCGCGATCTCATCGGGGTTTCCCATCCGCCCCATCGGCACAGTGGAACTGATACTCTTCAATCGATCCTGTCCGGCTTGATGCGAACCGACTAGCTCACGCAAACCTTCCGTGTCGATCGAACCGGGGCTGATCGCATTCACCCGTATTCGACGGGACTTGAGATCGGAATGATGACTTCGTGTGTTACGCTGCACTGGAACGCTGGCTTTTTAGCACGGCCGTCCGCGGGGAGTCACTCGTTGCCGATTCAGGAACTGCACTTTGTGATTGACTAGTTAATTGCTCTTCCGCCGCAAGCCAATCAGCCAAATCGTGGCCATCCACACGGCCGCGTTCCACGTAGATCTGATAGGCTCGGAGTTCAATCTGTTCTCTTGACGGAGCCTTCCCTCGTTCGTCGGACATTGTTATGTTCTCTCCTCATCGTGTCAGACCTTGTGCCTATTGGGGGCACGCGACCGGACGCATGCCGTCACCGTCGGACTGAAGCGCGGAATCATCGAACTGTAATCCCTCGAAAGAGTGAAGGCCCAGCCTTGTATTAGGGTTTCGAACCCCCTCGCCGAGCGCCTATGCTCGATGAAGAGGCAATGCAGCGCCTATATTCGACCTTCGCCCGTGGATGGCCTGGAATTGGACTTTTGGTCCTCCGCGTGACTGCGGCAATTACCGCTTTCCACTTTAGCGGAAGCGCTTTGGCTTTAAATTGGTCCTTGTTGACGACGGTGATCGAGGGCGCTGCTGCCTTGCTCCTTTGCGCCGGTCTGTGGACACCGATTGCGGGCAGCATGATGGCTGGCGTCGCAGTCTGGACCGCATTTTCTCGAACCGGCGATCCTTGGGCCCTAATCCTGCTGGCAGCAGTGGGCGTTGCGCTCGCTATGCTCGGGCCTGGTGCCTGGTCGATCGATGCCCTCCTGTTCGGAAGAAGACGCATGATTCTCTGATCGAAGAAGCTGCATCGCACGCCCGTTTGCAGGGGAACGACGTGCGCGAGCTACGGAAAGCGGGGGGTATGTCTACGGCAACAATAATCGGCTCAGGACCGAACGGACTCTCAGCCGCAATTGTCCTTGCAGCATCGGGCGTAAGGACGACCGTACTAGAACGTAATGGGCAGATTGGTGGTGGCTGTTCAACCGCCGAGATCACACAGCCTGGTTTTCTTCACGACCTGGGCTCTTCGACATACCCCCTGGGCGCTGCAAGCCCTTTCTATGGTTCTCTTCCCTTCACCATCCCTTGGATTCAACCGCACGCGGCATTCGCTCACCCGTTGGATGACGGGACCGCGGTCGTGCTTGAACACTCGATTGAAGAAACAATCGACCAACTGGATGTATGTGACCGCAAAGCATACCGATCACTGATAGAACCCGTAGTTTCTAACTTCGCTGCTTTGGTCGAAGAAATTCTCGGCCCCATCCTTCATATCCCCAGAAGTCCGTTCGTGCTGGCGCGTTTTGGCCTATCCGCTCTGTTGCCGGCGCTGTCGTTGGCTCGTTCCCACTTTGCTGGAGAACGGGCTCGATCCCTCTTTGCTGGCGTCTCAACCCATTCCATCCTCCCCTTAGAAACTACCGCTTCAGCTGCTGTTGGCTTGACGATGATAGCCGCTGGACACACGAGAGGTTGGCCGATCCTGCGTGGCGGTGCGCAGTCTCTCACGGATGCCCTGGTCCGACATTTAGAGGATCTCGGAGGCCGAGTTGAAACCGGTCGTAAAGTAACGGAGCTACCTTTGTCCGACCTCGTCCTCGCAGACATCACCCCGCGCCAACTCCTTCGCATCGCCGGTTCCCATCTATCCACTGACTATCGAAAGCAACTGGAGCGATTTCGGTATGGACCCGGTGCTTTCAAGATTGACTACGCACTGAATGCAGCGATTCCGTGGACCGCTCGCGAATGTCTGCGGGCCGCCACCGTACACATCGGAGGCTCTCTCGAAGAGATTGCTCAGGCTGAAAGGACCCTTTCACCCAACAGACCATTCGTTCTGCTCGGCCAGCCATCGCTCTTCGACTCCAGTCGAGCTTCCTCTGGTCGACATACCGCTTGGGCCTACTGTCATGTTCCTAACGGCAGCACCGAAGACTACACCGAATCCATTGAGCGCCAAATCGTACGCTTCGCTCCCGAGTTCCGCGATTGCATTCTGTCCCGTTCCGTTTCTACACCCAAAGATCTGGAGAGTTGGAATTCTAATCTAGTCGGCGGCGATATCTTGGGGGGAGCAATGAATGTCCGCCAGCTACTGTTTCGTCCTACACGGTCGTTGTATCGCACCTCGCGTTCGGGACTCTATCTTTGCGGAGCATCAACGCCCCCAGGTGGCGGCGTTCATGGAATGTGTGGATTTCATGCAGCCAAGATGGCCCTCAAGGA
>Ga0182015_10003139_pt1 | contig 18927 bp, 14 predicted proteins | sample 712P3MmetaG_FD_120478 | JGI IMG/M metagenome (GOLD analysis project Ga0182015, IMG submission 120478) | Permafrost microbial communities from Stordalen Mire, Sweden - 712P3M metaG | ecosystem: Environmental > Terrestrial > Soil > Wetlands > Permafrost | place: Sweden: Stordalen | collected...
AAGATCCGCACCCGGAATGTAAAGCCAAAAAGGATGTCCAGATACGGTAAAACTCACCGTCCGCGCGAGGAACGGGCGTTACTCAACGGAATCCAGCCCCCGGAAGTGATCCTCGGATGCTTTAGACTAACGTAGTCTCCGTGGTCCGAAATTGCGGTGGCATCTGGATCTGGATAATATTGTTCTTAATGGCGTAAACGACCAGATCGCGGATAGAGTGCAAGCTGAGCTTCCGCATGATGTTGCTGCGATGTGTTTCCACGGTTTTAGTGCTCAAGTTCAGGAGTGAAGCCACTTCCTTGGAACTCTTTCCCTCGGCGAGAAGCTGAGTCACCTCACGCTCCCTGACGGTCAGTGTCGGCAAATTAGGAGGCTCGTTCCGCGATACGGCGTGTCCCTTCTCCAGGAAGCCCGCCAACACAAGATCATTCACTCGTGGCGTGAAGAACATTCTTTTGCTCTGCAAAGCCTCCACGGCGGACACTAGATCGCGAGCCGCGTCGGATTTGAGCACGAACCCGCGTGCCCCGGCGTCCAAGGCCTCACGGATGACCTGGTCGGAATCGGTGATCGTCAGAACAATGACTTTGAAGTTGGGGTCATGCTGCAGCAATTGGCGCGTGGTATCCAAGCCGTTGAGGTATGGCATGCCTATGTCTACGATCACGACATCCGGCTTCAACTGTTTGGCCATCTCGACCGCCTCGCGGCCATCGGATGCCTCGCCACACACTTCCCAGCCTTCATGCTTCTGAAGGAGCGTACACAACCCTCGGCGTACGATTTCGTGATCGTCGGCTAACAAGATTCGAAGTTTCATGGCAGCCTCCACAGCTATAGCCTCAGAGATGGACAAACTCGGACGTGGTCATAGTATTCAACACGAAGCTTGTGGACTTCGTGCCAGTGCCGTAAAAACCTTATGCTGACTTACCGCCTCTACGGCCTCCAACAGATCCCGGGCGGCATTCGACTTCACAACGTACCCTCTCGCGCCCGCATCCAGTGCCTCGCGCATCATCTGCGGAGAGTCATGCTGGGTAACGAACAAAACCTCAAGACCGGAGGTTTTCGTCCTTTGCTGAATTAATCGACACGCTTCCAGACCATTCATTCGAGGCATGGTGACATCGAGCACCACAACGTCGGGTTGCAAGCTGTCGATTTTGTCCAAGGCTTCGAGTCCATCCGACGCTTCCCCGACTACTTCCCAGCCAGACCGCCCTTCCAACAGAGTCCGCAGCCCTTGCCTTACGATGGGATGATCATCCACCAGCAGTATGCGAACCGCCATAAGGTTTTCTGGCTCTCCGAGGCAGCCCTCGGGCAGGTCACTCGATGCAGTTCCCTGGCTGGCTCTCGCTTTCACATCTGTCCGTCCCTGCCGCGGAAATCCATTCGCATTCAGGCGGAAACGCAACTCCCAAGTGAATCACTTAGGAAGCTACCATTGTAATATCCCGGTTCGTATACAGGGAATCCTGTATTTCACGCTTCCAGGCGGATTTTAGTTGCTAATCGAACTTACTCCCGGGAAATAGGTTCCCTCGTGTAGCAGCACGTCTACCGCCTCAACGATGGAGCCTACGTCCGATTTCGCGCAAGCTCCACGGATGCCCACCCTGCGGGCTTCCTCGGCCAGCTGTTTGGATAAATGAATCGTGACCATTAGGATGGGAATTTCGGGAAAAAGCTCGGTGATCTGCTGGGCGACCTCGAGTCCATTTAGGTCTGGCATCTGGAAGTCGAGCAGGATCATGTCAGGCGGATTTTTTTCCACCCGTTGCAGCGCTTCTTTGCCAGTCCGAGCCTCGTCACAAACCTGCCAGCTACTCTGCTGTTCAAGCAGGCTCCGGAGATAGTGCCGAACCGCCGGGTTGTCGTCTACTACGAGAATTCGAACCAAACGGTCATCCCTCCATTTAGCGCCCAAGCTTGAGTGCTGCGGATTCTATCTGGCCAGCGCCGATATTCCTGGCCACGCCCGCCACAGCCCGCCATTCAATGTCCTTTGCTGTGACCTTCTTCTCTATGCTTCTTCAGCACTGTCCGCGCTGCCACTTCCTCGGCTCGGTCACCGTAACGTCCCGACTGCTGTGCACTCTCCTTGATATGTTCGAACTCCCTCTGTTCCTTTGCGCTGACCCCGCGAAGATGTTTTTTCCTGGCATAAGCTCTTTCCTTTTGCAACCGTACGCGTTTGAGTCGCGCGGTCGCAATACTGTAGATTCCTGAGCCGAGAGCGATCTTGTTGGGATCCTCTAGCGGGGAGATGAGAACTCGCTCATCTGATTGGCCGCGGAGCGCCGCAGGATTCTCCGTTTCGGAAACAGCAAATCGCGCATTTTCATCTTTGCTTTGTGAAGTTGTGACTTTGAATTGCCCACGGAGCACTCCAGCATCTTGGCAATCTCATGATGCTGATACCCTTCCACCTCGTGCAGGGCGAAAATCTTTCGGCATCCTTCAGGTAGCTCCTGCATGGCGCGACGCAACGCAATCCGGTCGACCGCCCCAGAGAGCCGCGGGTCCGCCTTTCCGATATCGCGCCGTAGAGATGGCGACTCCGGCGATACAGGCTCGTCCAGAGACAATATCGGCGGGGCCTTGCGGCGCCGCAGCTTCATCAGCACGGTATTGACGGCAATCCGGTACAGCCAGGTGGAAAAGGCAGAGTCGCAGCGGAACGAGCCGACACTGCGAAACACCTGCAAGAAAGCTTCTTGGGTCAGATCTTCGGCCTCAGCTACATCCTTCGTCATCATCAGACAAACGGAATATACACGCTTCCTGTGAAGCTGGAAGAGCGTGGCAAAGGCCTGTTCATCTCCACCCTGTGCGCGCTGAATCAGGCTGCGTTCGGAATCGTCTCGGTTAGTTGCTTCTTTTACCGGAATCATACTGCTTGCTGTCGCTGAAATCACGCAAGTCGCCACTGTAGTCTCCTTCGATCAAACTAGGGTGCTTGTCGATTTGCTCTCTTTGATTTCGAGAACATTTAGCTTCCGAAGAGAGACTAGCGATAATGCGGCCCACAGCCCATAGGGATGCTCCTGTAATTGGTGGCTAGACTTGCTGTACAGCACTACTGAGTAAAATGCCGAGGATTGGTTTATTTCGGATGGAAGTCGGAACTTTTTCGCGCGCAGTGGGTTTATTTGTTTTGCAGCCATTCACCCTTCGCAGGCTGGCAACGATGCTGAGCGCGAGTTTGTAAATCGATTGCGGACGGTTCAAATCAATAGAGCCGGAACCCAACTTCCACGCTAATCTGCACATTCACTGGCTGGCCGTCTTTCATGGCGGGTTGGAAGCGCCATTGTTTGACAGCTTCAATCGCTTTTGCGTCCAATCCAAATCCCAAGCCGCGGACCACACGAATGTCGCGCGGATGCCCCTCATTATCTACGATCATCGAGAGTACGCATGTTCCTTGAGTTTTTGCATTGCGGGCCTCTTCCGTATATTCCGGATCCGGCGTCGCAATCGGCTGAGGAGCAGATATCCCTCCACCGACCTTAAATACCCCTCCACCAATGCCACCGCCGCTACCTATGCCCACACCGGGCCCGTGCCCTACACCCACGCCACCACCCGATCCAGAACCAATGCCGCCACCCGATCCAGTTCCGTTGGATGGAGGAGCGGAAGGAAGGGGCGCGGCCGATGGATTGCCCAGGCTGGGCATGTGATTTTCAGCCAACCGAACCTGGGGAGGAATTACCACCGTCGGCTCAATCGCGAGCTTGGGGTGGTCGTTATGAAGAATAATCTGTGGCGGCGTGATCTGCTGCATGGCAGTTTGCGGCAGTCTTCCTTTCGGTGCGGTCAACAGGTCGTGATCGCCGCCGCCGCCGCCGCCGCTCACGATCGTTTTTGCCGCCGGCAGCGCATAAGAGTCCGGCGAAGGCGCAATCAAGGTTACAGTCTCGTGTTGCTGGACTTCCTGCACCACTTGATGGCCGTATAAGGCTCCGCTCAGGATCAATCCTAGAATTACGATGTGTGCTACAGCGGACCCGACAAGACCGTTCGACCGATAGTTGTTGAAATGCCCCCAGATGGCTTCCGGAGCGGGCGCTTTCTGCGCTCGCCGGGAAGACACGTTCTCTGGCCGCAGACTTCGTTCACGGCCTTCGTAAAGAGTTTCAAGGACTGCCGATGAAGAAACTGGAAATAATGCGTTAGCAGCGAGACGGGGACTTTGGTGGTTCGACATTGGCGCTCCTAAATAGAAACTGCAGCTCCAAACAAATCGGCAGCCGCATTTCCCGAATCAAGTTCCAGGATCAAAGACGGCGGAAAGGGAACGTTCCCACCATCCATTTAGATTACGAAGGCCCCGGCTTCGACAACCGGCCGAGGCCCACGAACTTCAAAGCCGCCCGGCCAGAAGCAGCACAAGCAGGACCACGACTACCAGGCCCAGTCCTCCACTGGGGTAATAACCCCACGATCTGCTGTACGGCCAAGCCGGCAGAGCTCCAAGCAACAGCACCACAAGCACAATAAGTAGAATCGTCGACATGAAATCCTCCGATCATCGTTTGGTCTTCATTTGAAAACGTCGGCCCAGCTTGCAGAACAACCGGACCTCCCAGGACTGCCAACCTCTTACCGACTGGCGGCGTCTGTACCCGGCGCCGGCTTAAGTTCGCTGTGCTCCCGTGCCTGACCCGAATATCTCCTTATTGCGGATAGGAATGGTTCGCTCGCCTCTTTGGGGTGGACCTTTCCGTTCAAGATATCGGGGAACGGGATGAGGCTCCCGTAGAGAATTCGCGTCTCATCTTTGTCTTGCGTGACCACGGAGCCATTCAGATCGATTCCTGCAAAAATGCCCCGTGCTCGCGAGTAGGTCAACACCTCAGCCCGCATTTTCCAGTCTGTGTCGGCGCCGGCGTCACGTCCCACAGGGCCCGCCGCTGCTGAAGCATCTGCACCGAGCTTGAACTTGCTCGACAACAGGTGCTGCATACCGTTTTCATTCGTCACAATCATCACCAGGTCGACAGCCTGACCGCCGAGCTGCAATCCCCAGCTTCCACCCGTGATGGTGATGGGTGCAGGAGCGCTCCACATGCCACTCTCTGTCCGGCATGTAGCGACGCCTTTACCATGACTACCGCCGAAACCGACGGCAATTTTTACCATGGAGGGAATGACCGCAACACACTTCGCGTCGTGCATCACCTTGTCTGGGATGGCTTTGTCGGGAGTTGCCATAATTTCGTTCAAAACTTTGGCCGATGCATCGAGACGTTTGTCGATATCCGACTGGTCTTTGTCATCTACTGACCAAGCCACGCTGGCGAGCAGAAGTAGACCGGTACCGAGCACTAGGAGACATCTCGGCAATGGAGAACTGATTCTTGTCATAAGCAGACCTCTTTCGTGCTCAAGGGGAGCAAGTATTTTGAATTTCCGTGCCTGTTAACGCTAGCCCGTGGATAGCATTCGTTCCATCCAGTCCAGGCTGTAAAATCGATAAAACGCAGCCGGAGCCCTACGGGAATACGGCAGGCAGCCCTTCGGCTAGTAATGTGGAGAACTTCGGCGAATACAGTTTTGCCAGTATTGATTGTTGAAAATCAACGCCCGGAGACAGGCTTCAAGGCCTTCCAACGTGGGAAGGCCGGGGAGGATTTTGCATCGGGTGTGACTGAGCGCGATGGTGGCGCTAGAAGCAACAGTTTGTTGGTTTCTTGAGAGTACCTGAGGTAAGAGTACCGCCGTTGCGTTGCACCGGGACTTCACATCCGTCCTAGACCACAGTCGGCTCCCGCAGCACCGAACTACAGGGAATCATGAGTTCGACGAGGGTTCCGGGGTGGGCATTCGTCAGGCGCAATTCTCCGCCAAATTCCTTGGCACGTTGTTTCATGCCTCCAATACCAACCCCAACGCTATCTGGTCGCAGCTCGGCAATGCTCTTGCCGATTCCTTTGCCATCGTCTCGCACCGCAACCACGATCATCCCATCTCTTTGCGTCAATGTAATCCATACCTTGGTTGCTTCTGAATGCCGGAAGACATTGGTCAGCGCCTCCTGGACGATTCGGAAGACTGCGGTCTCCACCTCCGCTGCGAGCCTCGGAAATTCGGACGGCCGGACGTCTAAAGACGTTTCAATGCCGCTGCGTTTTGTGAGCCCGTCCACGTACCAGGAAAGCGCCGATAGCAAGCCAACTTCATCGAGCAAAGGTGGGTGCAAAAGGTGAGATATAGAGCGGACTTGCTGAATTGCACGATCGACAATGCTGCTGGCCTGAGTCCAGGCCTCCTCTGGCGGTTGAGCGGTTTTCTGCAAGATCATTTTGTCCAGCACCATCTTGGCCACGGCAAGCTCCTGGCCTAGCCCGTCGTGCAGATCACGCGCCAGACGTCGGCGCTCTTGATCCTGCATGGTCATCAGGCGGACGGAAAGGCGCCGCAATTCGTCCGTTCTCCGATCGACCATTTTCTCCAGCTCGGTGGCGCTGTCGCGAATCGATTGCTCCAGCAGTTTGCTGTCGTGAATGTCGGAGCAGGTTCCGTACCATTTCACGATCTTTCCTTCCGGATCTCGAATCGGAACGGCCCGCGACCGGAACCAGCGGTGGCTACCATCTTTGGAGCGCAAACGATACTCCGCTTCGTAACTTCCTCCCGCCTGAACGGACTGCATCCAGTCCGCCTTAATCCGATCGACGTCGTCAGAATGCACAAAGTCTAACCAATGGATCCCCTCGCCGGAGACCGCCAAAGCACCCGTATATTCGTGGAACCGTTCACTGACGTACTCGTAACACCCATCTCCCTGGCTGCTGAAAATCACATCCGGGGCTGTGCTCACGATGGCGTCGAGTTCCTGATTCTTTCCCATCAGCTCCATGTTGAGCCGCAGCAACAACTCCGCTTTGAGGGCCAACTCTTCCGTGCGCTCCAGCACGCGTTGCTCCAGTTCGCGATTCAGCGTTTCGAGCTGTCGCGTCTTGCGGTGCAGTTCCGCGAACACTCTCACTTTCGCGCGCAACAATTCTGGAACCACCGGAACGGAAATGTAATCGACCGCTCCGTGTTCATATCCTTTGAGTTGGTCAAGGTCAGTGAGATGAACAGCCGAGACAAAAATGATTGCGGTCCTCTGAAAACGCGGGTGCTGACGAATCATGGCAGCCAGTTGAAAACCATCGAGCTCCGGCATGCTCACGTCCATCAGCACCACGGCAACGTCGGTTTTCAAAAGAACTTCGAGGGCCTGCTTCGCCGAAGTGGCTTTAATCAGATTCTCGCCCAATCCGCCGAGCATGACTTCATAGCTGAGCAGCTTGGCCGGCTGATCGTCCACCATGAGGATATTGACTTTGTCGTTCGTGCCCATGAGTCCTGCTAATCCTCTCTGCTCAGGTCCCGGTTGCTAAATGCATGCCACAGCCATCCGCTATCTGTGCAACCACATACGCAGCGACGAGAGCAGTTGTTCCGTATTAACGGGTTTGGCCAGGTACTCAGATGCTCCGGCCTCAAGACATTTCTCGCGGTCCCCCTTCATCGCTTTTGCGGTGAGGGCAATGATCGGCAAGCGCCGGAACAAAGCGTTTTGCCGGATCACCTGCATGGTCTCGTAGCCGTCCATTTCCGGCATCATGATGTCCATCAGTACAATCGCGATATCCGGGGTTGATTCCAGTTTGGCGATCGCTTCCCGGCCCGTCCCGGCGGTGATCACGGTCATGCCTCTACGTTCAATAACACTGCTGAGGGCAAAGATGTTGCGCACGTCATCGTCTACCACCAGCACTTTTTTCCCGGCCAGGGCATCGTCGGAGTGGTGTAACCGATCGAGCAGTTTCTGTTTCTCCACCGGGAGATCGGCGACCACACGATGCAGGAACAAAGCCGTCTCATCTAGCAGGCGTTCAGGCGACTCCACTCCTTTTACTACAACGCTGCGTGCCAGCGAATGCAGCCTTGCATCCTCCTCCGGGGAAAGCTCCTTGCCGGTGAAGACTACGACCGGCAAGTCGCCCAGCAACGGAGTGTCACGGAAGCGCTCCAACACCTCGAAGCCTGATATGTCAGGCAAACGCAGGTCAAGCACCACGCAGTCGAAGGCCTGCTCCTCAACCGCCTCGATTGCCTCTGCGCCCGTGGCGGCGACCGTAACGTCAATGTCTTCATAACCCAGCAGTTCCTTGATACTAAGCTGCTCAGCCGGGTTGTCCTCCACCACCAGCAATCGCTTCCGCCGGGGAGCGGAATATTCCTTGATGTGGGCCAATGCGGTTTCCAGCCCCTCCGGCGTGGTGGGTTTTGTAACAAATGCAAATGCGCCCCGGGCCAGGCCGTGGTGCCGATCTTCATCCAGCGTCAGCATCTGAACCGGAATATGCCGAGTTGCCGGATCCTGCTTCAAGTGGTTCAGCACTGTCCAGCCCAGCATATCGGGCAGGAAAACATCCAGTGACACTGCGGTAGGATGATACTCTTTGGCGAGCGCGAGGGCCTCCGCACCACGGGTAGCCACCAGAACTTTGAAGCCTTTATCCCGTGAGAGATCACGCAACACCCGCGCATAGTGCGGGTCATCCTCAACAATCAGCAAGATGGCATCGTCGGCTTGCAGATTATCCCGGTCGTCCGGAATCTTCTCGATCGGATGCTCCGAGACACCGGTAACGGACAACGGTGCCGGCGCAACGGATGATCGAGACCTTCCCTCTGCCGGAGCGGAGCTGGCGGAGGAAGGACCTACGTAGGTTTGTGGCAGGTAGAGGGTGAACGTGCTGCCCCGGTCGGGAGCGCTGCGCAGCTGGATTTCTCCGCCGAGCAGGCTGGCCAGCTCGCGGCTGATCGCCAGCCCCAGTCCCGTGCCGCCGTACTTGCGGCTGGTACCGGCATCTGCTTGCTGAAACGCCTCGAAGATGATCCGCTGTTTTTCGAACGGAATGCCAATGCCGGTATCGGACACTTCAAACGACACCACAGACGCCGCCTTACTCAGGATCGGGTGATCCTCGGCCCAACCACTCCTCGCGAGAGATACCGACAGCCGGACGCCTCCACTTTCGGTGAATTTGAAAGCATTGGATAAGAGGTTCTTCAATACTTGCTGCAACCGCTTCGCGTCGGTAACCACACTCCGGGCAAGATGCGGGTCGCTCTGCACCTCGAAAGTGAGATGCCGGTTCTCTGCTTCATGCCGGAATGGGCGTTCCACCGCGTCCAGAAGGCTGGCAAAGAACACTTCCTCTGCCTCCACCGAAACCGTCCCGGATTCGATCTTCGACAGATCGAGAATGTCCGTGATCAGGTTCAGCAAGTCCGTCCCGGCGCCATGAATCGTGCGGGCAAACTCAACTTGTTTTGGCGTCAGGTTCGCATCCGGGTTGTCGCTGAGTTGCTGCCCCAGGACGAGAATGCTGTTGAGTGGCGTGCGCAACTCGTGAGACATGTTGGCCAGGAATTCTGACTTGTATTTCGACGTCAGAGCCAGTTCTTTGGCCTTATCTTCCAGAGCGCGCCGTGCCTGCTCGATTTCCTGGTTCTTGCGTTCGACTTCAACGTTCTGTTCGGCGAGCTGCTGCGCTTTCTGCGCGAGTTGCTCGTTCGTTTGTTGCAATTCCTTTTGCTGCATCTGGAGTTCGGTGGCCAACTGCTGGGATTGCTTCAACAGTCCTTCCGTCTGCATCGTGGCCTCGATACTGTTGAGCACGATGCCGATGCTGGCCGTCAGTTGCTCAAGAAATGCAAGATGGGAGGTTGTGAAGCTGCCGAGCGAAGCCAGTTCGATGACAGCCTTGACCCGGTCTTCAAACAGTACGGGCAGCACGATCACGTTTCTCGGAACTGCCTCGAACAAACCCGACCGAATGGAAATTGTGTTTGGTGGCAATTCGGAAATCAGCATCCGCTTTTTTTCGGCTGCACATTGCCCCACCAGACCCTCGCCTATCTTCAACCGCCGCAGATGTCCGCCCTCGCCGTCGCCAGCGAATGCCGAGAGAAGCACCATCTCCGCCGATTCCTCGCCTCCCATCTGGTAGATGACGCCTTGTTGGGCGCTCACCAGAGGTGCCAGCTCCGAAAGGAGCATGCGTCCCACGGTTGCCAGATCGCGTTGCCCCTGCAACATGCCGGTAAAGCGCGCCAAATTCGTCTTCAGCCAGTCCTGCTCCGTGTTGCGATCGGTAGTGAGGCGGAGGTTGTCGATCATCGTGTTCAGGTTGTCTTTCAAGTCGGCGACTTCGCCGCTGGCTTCAACCTGAATGGAGCGCGTGAGGTCGCCCTTGGTAACAGCAGTTGCAACCTCAGCAATGGCCCGCACCTGGTTGGTCAAATTGTCGGCCAGCAAGTTGACGTTGCCCGTGAGATCTTTCCACGTACCTGCAGCGCCGGGCACGTTGGCTTGGCCGCCGAGCCGACCCTCTACGCCCACTTCGCGAGCGACGGTTGTAACCTGGTCGGCGAAAGTGGCTAGCGTGTCCGTCATGTTGTTAATGGTCTCAGCCAGCGCCGCGACTTCACCCTTCGCGTTTACGGTCAGCTTCTGAGTGAGTTCACCATTGGCGACGGCAGTTACCACTTTTACGATGCCGCGCACCTGTTCCGTCAGGTTGGCGGCCATCACGTTCACGTTGTCGGTAAGATCTTTCCACGTTCCAGCCACGCCGGGTACCTGCGCCTGCCCGCCCAGCTTGCCTTCCGTACCGACTTCGCGAGCCACGCGAGTGACTTCGGCGGCGAAAGCGTTGAGCTGATCCACCATTGTGTTAATAGTATTCTTGAGCTCGAGAATTTCGCCTTTCACGTCTACCGTGATTTTGCGTGACAAATCGCCGCGAGCCACGGCGGTGGTCACCTCGGCAATGTTGCGCACTTGACCGGTAAGGTTCCCGGCCATGGCGTTAACCGAATCAGTGAGATCCTTCCATGTGCCGGCCACACCGGACACATTGGCTTGTCCACCGAGACGTCCTTCGCTACCCACTTCGCGCGCCACGCGCGTCACTTCGGCGGCGAATGATCGCAGTTGCTCGACCATCGTGTTCAGCGTTTCTTTAAGCTGCAAGATTTCGCCGCGCACGTCCACCGTGATCTTCTTCGAGAGATCTCCATTCGCAATGGCCGTCGCAACTTCAGCGATATTACGGACCTGGCCGGTAAGGTTGCTGGCCATGAAGTTCACGTTGTCCGTAAGATCCTTCCAAGTACCCGCGACACCGGGTACCTGCGCCTGTCCTCCTAGCTTTCCGTCGGTGCCCACTTCGCGCGCCACGCGGGTCACTTCGCCAGCAAATGCGTTCAGTTGGTCCACCATCGTGTTGATAGTGTTCTTGAGTTCAAGAATTTCACCCTTCACGTCGACCGTGATCTTGCGTGACAAATCGCCGCGGGCTACAGCCGTGGTCACCTCGGCGATGTTGCGAACCTGACCGGTTAAATTTCCGGCCATCGAGTTAACGGAGTCCGTGAGATCTTTCCACGTACCAGCCACGCCCGGAACGTTCGCTTGCCCTCCCAGACGCCCTTCGGTTCCGACTTCACGCGCCACTCGGGTCACTTCGCCCGCAAACGCGTTTAGCTGATCCACCATGGTGTTGATGGTTTCTTTGAGCAAGAGAATCTCGCCGCTCACATTTACCGTGATCTTCTTCGAAAGATCGCCGCTTGCAATGGCCGTGGCCACTTCGGCGATGTTACGTACCTGGCCGGTCAAGTTGCTGGCCATCGAGTTGACGGAATCCGTGAGATCCTTCCATGTGCCAGCCACACCGGGTACCTGCGCCTGCCCGCCCAGCTTTCCGTCGGTGCCAACTTCGCGGGCCACACGAGTCACTTCCGAAGCAAAGGCGCGCAACTGATCCACCATCGTGTTCAGCGTGTCTTTGAGCTCGAGGATTTCGCCTTTCACATCGACCGTGATCTTGCGCGACAAATCGCCTCGGGCCACGGCAGTTGCCACTTCCGCGATGTTACGCACCTGGCCGGTCAGGTTGCTGGCCATGAAGTTGACATTGTCCGTGAGATCCTTCCACGTGCCGGCGACACCAGGTACCTGCGCCTGCCCGCCCAGCTTGCCTTCTGTACCCACTTCGCGGGCCACACGCGTCACTTCACCGGCAAATCCATTGAGCTGATCCACCATCGTGTTGATCGTGTTCTTGAGTTCGAGAATTTCGCCTTTCACGTCGACCGTAATCTTGCGCGACAAATCGCCACGGGCGACAGCCGTAGTGACTTCCGCGATGTTGCGGACTTGCCCAGTCAAGTTTCCGCCCATCGAGTTCACAGAATCCGTCAAATCTTTCCATGTACCCGCGACGCCGGGCACGTTGGCTTGTCCTCCCAGACGACCTTCGGTACCTACTTCGCGCGCCACACGGGTCACTTCGCCGGCGAAGCGGTTAAGCTGATCCACCATCGTGTTCAGCGTTTCTTTAAGCTGCAAAATCTCGCCGCGGACATCGACCGTGATCTTGCGCGACAGATCACCGTTGGCGATAGCTGTTGCCACCTCAGCGATGTTTCGTACCTGGCCGGTGAGATTGCTGGCCATGAAATTCACATTGTCGGTTAGATCTTTCCATGTACCGCCGACTCCGGGCACCTGCGCCTGGCCGCCCAGCTTGCCTTCAGTGCCGACTTCACGTGCCACGCGCGTGACCTCGCCGGCGAACGCGTTGAGTTGATCCACCATCGTATTGATGGTGTCCTTTAGTTCGAGAATTTCACCTTTCACGTCGACCGTGATCTTGCGCGACAGATCGCCGCGAGCGACGGCCGTTGTCACCTCAGCAATGTTGCGCACTTGTGCCGTCAGGTTACCGGCCATGGCGTTGACGGAATCCGTAAGATCTTTCCACGTACCTGCCACGCCCACCACAACGGCCTGGCCACCGAGTTTGCCGTCTGTACCCACTTCACGAGCCACGCGGGTCACTTCGGAGGCGAACGAGCGAAGCTGATCCACCATGGTGTTGATGGCTTCTTTAAGCTGAAGAATTTCGCCGCGCACGTCGACGGTAATTTTGCGCGAAAGATCGCCGCTGGCCACAGCCGTCGCGACTTCCGCAATGTTGCGGACTTGCCCAGTAAGGTTACTGGCCATCGAGTTCACAGAATCCGTGAGATCTTTCCACGTACCGGCCACGCCGGGCACCTGCGCCTGGCCACCCAGTTTGCCGTCCGTGCCCACCTCCCGCGCCACGCGCGTCACCTCAGCGGTGAAGACGCCAAGCTGCTGAATCATTGTGTTGACGATATTGGCGGAGCGCAGGAACTCGCCTTCCAGCGGTCGTCCGTCCACATCCAGGCGCACGGTTTGGGTCAGGTTCCCCTGAGCAACGGCCGCGATGGCGCGGGTAACTCCGGCAGTTGGCCGGAGCAAATCCTCAACCAGCGTGTTGATCGAGACTTCCATCTCGCCCCACGCCCCTCTGGATTCATGAAAGCGGGTGCGCTCGCGTGTCCTTCCTTCCTTGCCCACTACTTGCCCCACTCGCTTTAGTTCCTCTGCCATCTGCTGGTTGGCAGAAACAATGGAATTAAAGGTATCGGCAATTTTTCCCGGCAGTCCCGTCCAAGAGCCTGGAAGCCGCACGGAAAAGTCGCCGTCCCGCATGGTTTGCAGGCTGGCCAGGATCACGCTGAGATCATCAGAAGCAGGGTGAGCTACGAGGGTAGACTTCCCGTTTTTCTTATTTTTCTGGTCTTCTTTTTTCTGATCTTCGGAGGCGCCCTCAGCAACGGCGGCTGCCGACTCTTGGCTGTTTCTCTTCATTATGTCGTTCTCCCGGCAGCGGCTGAACCGCCGAAATCAGGGATAATCCAACCCGTCTGCTTTGAATGTGAACCTAAGAGGAAATTCATCAGGCTGACACTGATTGGTAACACGAAGAACTGTAGGCTGACTCTAGGGTCTTTACTGTATAGGACGAAGTGGAAAGGGCATTTCCGATGATGATGAATGGGGCAGCCAAATGCCGTTCAGGCACGATTTTGCGTTCTGACATGGTCGTGGAATGCGCACTCATACTCGGCACAATGCGGAGTGCGTTAGCTAATGTCCTTTGCGGTGCGCTTATGGTACCAAAGCTTAATTCATCGCGTGCTAACCACTCGCCGCAACTACGATGGACGAAACGAAATATTCCACCTATTCTCAGTGGCCGGCGCTATGCTTAAACAGTCCTCTGCAAGATGGGTCCAGGATGCCAATTAATCATGTCTCCGAAGCCGGCGATGACCGCCATGCCGTGCGCCGCTACGGTCTAGGGATCCTGGCGGCGGTCGTTGCTCTCTTGCTTCGCCAATGGCTCACTCCGTTTCTCGGGGAGAACAACCCTTATCACACCGCTTGGGCGGCGGTGGTCTTCTCCGCTTGGTATTGTGGACTTGGCCCCTCCATCGTCACCACCCTGCTCTCGGTAGTCGGTGTCTGGTATTGGTTTCTGCCGCCTACCCATAACTTTGTTCTTCAAGATCCCAGGACTGCAATCTATGGAATGGCGGGGTTCCTGTTCTTTTCCGGTTTGATCATCGCTCTCGGCGAAGCCAACCGGCGCTCCCTCGGCAGAAGCAAATGGGCCGAAAAACAACTGAAGAAAGCACATGAAGAGCTCGAACGAAAAGTCCAGGAACGAACCACGGACCTGAACCTGGCGAATGAAAATCTGCGCGATCTGTCGAGTCGCTTGCAGCAGATACGCGATGAAGAGCGGCGGCAAATTGCGCGGGAGTTGCACGACAGCGTGGGGCAACTGCTGGCCGCGCTCGGTATGAACCTCGCGGTCTTGCAGTCTCAATCCCAAAAGCTCGATTTGGCAGCGGCCCGAGCCATCTCCGAGAATACCGCCATGGTGGAGCAGATTAGCAGCGAGATTCGCACTATCTCGCATCTGCTGCATCCCCCATTGCTCGATATTGCAGGGCTTGCGTCTGCGCTTCGCTGGTACGTGGACGGATTCTCGGAACGCAGCAAGATCAGAGTCGACTTGGATGTTCCAGAAGAGTTTGGCCGGCTCTCGGACGAGATGGAAATAGCGATTTTCCGGATGGTTCAGGAGTGCCTCACAAACATTCATCGCCATTCTGGAGGAACTTCCGCGGTGATACGTGTGCATGAGGAAGATCGCCGGATCTTTATTGAAGTTCAGGATACAGGCAGAGGGATATCGCTGGAAAGACAACTCGAGATCAGTTCATCGGGTCGAACCGGAGTAGGGTTTCGCGGTATGCGTGAGCGTTTCGGGCAGCTCGGCGGAAGTCTGGAAATTCGATCGGATGGTAAAGGCACAGCCGTGACGGCGACGCTGCCGCTTCGAGACGCGACGACTGCTAAGGGAGCAAAAACAGACGTCGTCTGAAAACCTTCGCCGGCCTGCACTTCGTTGAATCACAGATCAGAAACCAACTAACTTCAACCAATCAACTTCGCGGTCTTTCTTTCTTCTTTGCATTTTGCCGTCCTTTACCCGCGCGGATGTTTCTCCAGACACTAGGGTCATTCCCGTATGTTCCTGCCATGCTACTGGCCACTAAGCTTCAAGGGGATATTAATCGGAAAAAATATTAAAGATGAGGACTTTCGCAACTCGACCCACCATCGCCAGTCAGGCGCTGCTGACCTGGACAACAGGACGTGCCGACTGGAAAAAGAAGAAGAAGTGCGGAAATAGCTGGGGACTTGCGATGCTTCAATCTTTCAGTCGGCGGAAGGAACTTACGGCACTTGTTTTTGCTCGCCACTTGCGCAAAGCTCCTGCACATTCACAGTGGGGGGTCCAGTCATGCGCTTATTGAGTGTCCGGCTCATTGTTTCTCTTATTGTCGGCATCACGCTGGTCTCTCTCGGCTTCTCCTACTACGAGGTGGTAGGCGAAAAGCGTGCTCTGCGCAGTGACCTCGAACGTCGCGCCGAGGTGCTCGGCGAAAGCGTTGCGGCCAATGTTGAGAAGTCCTGGGAGAACGGATCGACGCGAGGATTGCAGCGACTGGTGCAGCGCTTCGGCAATCGTGAACATCTGCTTGGCGTTGCCGTCTACGACCGCGAGGGCAAGGTGGTGGCAATCACTTCCGAACTGGGAGAAGTCCTCACGGCAACGCCCCAAGAAGTGACCCAAGCCATAGCAGAGGGTCACGGAGAAGGCGCGTTCGTCCGCCTGGGCAATGAGCCAGTGCACATTTTTGCCTTGCCTCTGCACCGTCAAGACGAGACCGTGGGTGGCCTGGCGGTAGTGCTCGATGTTAGTTACATTCGCGCGCAAAGTCTGCGCACGTGGCGCGCGGCCTTTCTGAGAGTCCTTGTCCAGGTGTTCCTCATCGTTTTGATTACCCTGCTGATCGTGCGATGGAGCATCACGGGCCCGATTGCGCGAGCTGCGCAATGGATGCGCGCGCTTCGCATGGGGAGAATTTCCTCACGCCAGCAGATGCCCGATCTGGATCTCTTCAGGCCACTTGCGTGGGAAGTAGCCACGCTGGCGGAAAGCCTCAGTCAGGCCCGCAGCGCCGCGGAAAATGAGGCCCGCCTGCGGGAAGCCTCGGAATCCATGTGGACGGCGGATCGGCTTGCGGTTCAGGTCCAGACTCGGCTGGATGGCGGCCGCCTGTTTGTCGTGTCGAATCGCGAGCCCTACTTGCACCAGCGGGATGGCAAGGTGCTCGAAGTGGTGGTGCCCCCGAGCGGCCTGGTGACTGCTCTCGAGCCCGTGCTCAATGCCTGTGACGGCACATGGATCGCGCATGGCAGCGGAGACGCCGACACCGAAGTTGTCGATGCCCACGATCGGTTGCGAGTTCCTCCCGACAACCCTCGCTACACGTTGCGCCGGGTGTGGCTGAACAAGGAAGAAGAGGAAGGCTATTACTACGGATTTGCCAACGAAGGTCTCTGGCCGCTTTGTCACATCGCTCACACGCGCCCAACTTTTCGCGCACAAGACTGGCAACACTATCAGGAGGTCAATCGCAAGTTCACCGCGGCGGTGCTGGAGGAAATCAAAGACACGCCCAAACCTGTAGTGCTGGTCCAGGACTACCACTTTGCGTTGCTGCCCCGGATGCTCAAGGAAAAGAGACCGGACGCGCGTGTGGCCATTTTCTGGCACATACCGTGGCCCAACCCGGAGGCCTTCGGCATCTGCCCATGGCAGCGCCAACTGGTGGACGGCCTGTTGGGAGCGGACCTCATCGGATTTCACATCCAGTCGCACTGCAACAACTTCTTGCAGACAGTGGACCGGGTTGTGGAATCACGGGTCGACTGGGAACACTTTTCCGTGTTGCGTCAGAACCACCGGACAATCGTCCGTCCTTTCCCCATTAGTGTCGACCTTACGGACGATGAACCCATTGAGAGCGACGCCTACGAAGCCAAATACCTCGACCGCTTGGCCTTGATGCACAGTCTGGGCGTCGACGCAGCAGTCGTGGGAGTTGGGGTCGATCGGGTGGATTACACGAAGGGAATCCCGGAGCGCTTTCGTGCGATCGAGCGATTTCTGGAAAAATATCCAAAATATCGGAGCAAGTTCACGTTTGTGCAGATTGGAGCGCCCAGCCGCACTCACATTAAGCGCTACCATGATCTGCTAGCCGAGGTCGAAGCCGAAGCGGAACGAATCAACTGGCGTTTTCAAACCGGCAAATGGAAACCCATTGTATTTCTCAAGCAACGGCACAGCCACGAAGAAATCGAACGCTACTACCGCGCTGCGGATCTTTGTCTGGTGACTTCGTTGCACGATGGCATGAACCTGGTCGCGAAGGAATTTGTCGCCGCGAGGCGCGATGAACGCGGTGTACTGATTTTGAGCCAGTTCACAGGGGCCGCGCGCGAACTCCGGGACGCCTTGCTGGTGAACCCTTACGACATCGAGCAGACTGCCGAAGCAATCCGGGCTGCGTTGGAAATGGAACCGGAAGAGAAGCAAATGCGGATGCACCGCATGCGCAGAACCATAAGGGAGCGCAACATCTACCACTGGGCCGGAAGTCTGATCACTGAACTCTGCGAGCTAAGGCTCGACGCGGATCACGCACGAGAAAAATTTCGAGGGGGGAGTGTGACCGCCGCATGATCCACCGCGGGCATCCAACTGAGAAAGTAGTGACACCGGACACCAAGCCTGAGATTGACGCGCTTCTACAACTGCTGCAGCGATGGCTCCACGCCTGCCTGAAGATCCTAAAGATAAAGAAAGATGCATCGGACAATAAGACAACCGTGGCGGTGAACGCGTGACCAGCATAAATGCAACAACCCAGATTCGTACTCCGGCGAAACCGTTCTACTTCAACACCTCGGCGCACCTTCTGCGCATTACCCGGCAGAAAGCGAACACACTCTCCGAGTTCCTGGACGCACTTCGCGAATGCCCGGAAGGCTCGATCTTCCAGCACTGCTTTCGAACTCTGGAGGAACATCACTTCATTCGAGAAGGCTTCTCGAACGACTTCGCGCACTGGGTGCTATCGGCCTGCAATGAACCCAGTCTGGCCGAGGGGTTAGCCAGCGTGGATGTGCGCGAATTCATGTCGGTCGCAGAGTTGCGGGGACGATTTGTTCAGATTATGGAAAACTTCCTGCAGCGCACCTCAGCCGCGGGAACGCGGATGGCCCGGGAAACCTTCTATTTTTGCGCCTCCGACACCGTCGTAATTCCTACCAGTTTCGTGGCCCGCACGCTGCACGAGTTCGCGGAGGGACTGCGCGGTGTAAGCGTACACAGCATTCATCATCACTTCATCGAGGCGCGGCTGCGCTTGAAGCTCATGTCTAACGATTTCTCACAATGGCTGCATGAGGATATGGGCCTACCCGAAGCAGCTCGCCAGTTGAACCGGATCGACATCTACACCATGACTTTGGACGACGTTCGCGACCAAATTATTCGAATCGTGGAGCGCGCCCTGATCTAAGCGTACACATATATGGAACCT